>Ga0209475_10004458_pt1 | contig 12042 bp, 11 predicted proteins | sample tdDd471_FD_187128 | JGI IMG/M metagenome (GOLD analysis project Ga0209475, IMG submission 187128) | Marine sediment microbial communities from the Atlantic coast under amendment with organic carbon and nitrate - tdDd47.1 (SPAdes)... | ecosystem: Environmental > Aquatic > Marine > Coastal >...
ATTGCGACAGGATCAGGATCTGCCAGCGCGGCGCGCCGCCCGAGCGCAACAGCGGCACCAGGGTGACCACCATCGGCATCAGCCGCACCGCGGTAAGCGTCACGGCAAGCGCGGCGGTGAAAACCGACACACCGCCGACCATCGCGCCGACCAGCACCACCTGGTTGGGAAGCGCCCAGACCACCGCCGTCATGAAACTCGCCTCGAAGGCGGAAACGCCCGAATCGCGCGCGAGCCCGGCGAAACCGATATAGGCGGAGACCAGCACCAGGCAGGGAATCGAAGCGACGCCGATCATGCCCCGGCGAAACCAGTAGGCGGACGGTTTGCTTGGGCTCGGCACGGCGGGACGTTTCGTTGCGATCGGGAAAAGGCGGGACACAGACACTACCAGTCGGGTCCGCGCCGTCAATCCGGCTTTCCATGACGGGACGTCGCCGATAGGCTGGCGCACCCTTCCCGACCGGCGATGTCCGAATGCTGCCCTTCACCACCCACTTCCTGTTCGATCTTCTGGCCATGGCGTCGGCCATTGCCGGCGGCGGGCTGGTCTATCGCTGGCGGCTGCGGCAGAGCCTCGCCCGAACCGCCGCTTCCGTGACGCCGGTCTATTTCCTGTTCCTCGCCGCCGGCAGCCTGATGGGCGCCTACGGGCTCGGCACCGCCAATCTGTGGCTGTCGGGAATACCGGGGATCGGCCGCAGCATCCTCGGCGCGCTGATGGGGGCGACGCTGATGGTCGAGCTCTACAAGCTCCGGCGCGGCGTCACCCGGTCGACCGGCTACATCTACGTCGTCCCCTTCTGCCTCGCGGTCGCCGTCGGCCGCCTCGGCTGCCTGTTTTCCGGGCTCGACGACCAGACCTATGGCATCCCCACCGGCGCGGGCTGGGGCTGGGATTTCGGCGACGGCATCCCGCGCCATCCGGTGGCGCTCTACGAAAGCCTCGCCATGGCCGGGTTCGCGGTTGCGTTCGCCGGGCTGTTGCAATTCCGCCCCGCCGTCGCCATCTCGATCGGGTTCTATCTCTGCGCCGGTTTTTACGGCGCGCAGCGTTTCGTGTGGGAGTTCCTCAAGCCCTACGGCACATTGATCGGGCCGTTCAACCTTTTCCACCTGGCCTGCCTCGTTCTGGTTTTATACAGCGTTTTCATGATCTTGCGGAGAGCGGATGACTCAATTTGAGAGAAAGAAGGCGCCTTACGTCTTCTACGGGCAGACCACCTCGACCTGCGAGACCTGCCTCAGGCCCGTACCCGCCAAGATCGTCGTCGAGGACAACGAGGTCTTCTATCTCAAGCGCTGCCGCGAGCACGGTGTCCAGAAGACGCTCGTCTCTTCGGACTTCGAGTATTTCAAATGGTGCAAGGAGTTCCAGAAGCCCGGCGACCGGCCGGTCAAGCCGCAGACGCCGACCGATTTCGGCTGCCCGCTCGATTGCGGCCTCTGCCCCGATCACGAGCAGCATTCGTGCCTGGCGCTGATCGAGGTCAACGAGGTCTGCAACCTCGAATGCCCGGTCTGCTTCGCCAACTCCTCGCCGTCGGAGACCGGAACGCGGACGCTTGCCGAGATCGACCGGATGCTCGACGCGCTGGTCGAAAGCGAGGGCGAGGCCGACGTGTTGCAGATCAGCGGCGGCGAGCCGACCCTGCATCCCGACATCCTCGAAATCATCGCCCGGGCCAAATCGCGGCCGATCCGCCACGTCATGATCAACACCAACGGTCTGAGGATCGCCCGCGAGAAGGGGTTCGCCAAAGAACTTGCCGCCTTCGCGCCGGGCTTCGAGGTCTACCTGCAATTCGATTCGCTCGACGACGCGGCGCTTCGGAACCTGCGCGGCGCCAATCTCAGGCGCATTCGCGACGAGGCGCTCGCCAATCTCGAGGAAGCGGGCCTGTCGACCACGCTTGTGGTCGCCGTCAAGAAGGGCGTCAACGACCGCGAGCTGGGCGCAATCATCGACCATGCGCTTTCTTATTCTTGCGTGCGCGGCGTGACCTTCCAGCCGGTGCAGGACGCCGGCCGCAATCTGGATTTCGACAAGCGGACGAACCGGATGCTTCTGACCGACATCCGCTCGGGCATCCTCGAACAGTCCGACCTGTTCGAGCCGAAGGACATCATCCCCCTGCCCTGCAATCCGGAAACCATTTCAATCGCCTACGGCCTGCGCAACGGCCGGTCGGTCACCCCGGTCACCTCGCTGATCCCGCAGGCCGAGCTGATCGCCGCCGTTCCCAACGCCATCACCTTCGAGAAGGACAGCGAGCTGCGGCAGAAGATCGTCGACCTCTATTCGCTGTCATCGGGAGATCTCAACACCGCCGAACGCATGCAGTCGCTCCTGTGCTGCCTGCCGGAAGTGCCGGAAATCGACGGGCTCGGCTACGCCAACATCTTCCGCGTCGCCATCGTCCAGTTCCTCGACCGCTACAACTTCTGCGTCGGCAACGTCAAACGCTCCTGCATCCATTTCGTCACGCCGGACGGGAAGATCATTCCCTTCGACACCTACAACATGTTCTATCGCGACGGACTGGTCGACGAATTGCGTCGGGAGGTTGGGTGAGAAAATGACGGTAAAACTGTTTTTCGGCTGGCTGTTTCTCGTCGTCGGCGGCCTGCTCGCAGCCTTTAGCGGCCTGTGCTCGATCGTCCTGCTCGCCAACAATCCCAACGACCCTTACGTGAACGCCCCGATGATCCTGATCATCGGCGGCATCCCGTGCCTCGTCGGCATCGGCCTGTTCTTCCTGGGACGATTCCTCAAGCAATCCGACGGGCGATCGCCAGAATGACCGGTATCTTAGGCCGGCGCCAGACCGCCGTCAGCGCGTCCAGATCACCGGGAACCAGTCCTCGCGCAAGCGCTGCCCCGGTTTCATGTCGTGGCCGGGAAACGGCGGCGAAGTGCGGCCGGGTCGCTCGACATAACGGGCGTCGTCGCCGACCAGCCGCAGCGAGAAGGCCCGCCGCCGCGACGCGGTCTCGTTGCCGCGCGCGCCGTGCAGGATGTGGAAGTTGAAGGCCACCGCGTCGCCCGGCTTCATCGGCCATTCGAGGATCCGCATGCCCTCGGCGTCGGGGTCGGGAACCGGCATGTAGGCGGATTCGTCGGGATAGAAATTCGCCTCCGACAGCCAGCGCGTCGGCAGCACCGGCTTCTCCCAAAGATGCGAACCGGCGACGCAGCGCAAGGTGGCGGTCTCGACCGGATCGAGCGGCGACCAGAAGCTGACGGTCTGCCGCCCCTCGACGAAATAATACGGCCCGTCCTGGTGCCACGGCGTCGGCTTCGACGTCCCCGGTTCCTTGACCAGCACGTGGTCGTGGAAAACCTGCACGCTGTCCGAGCCCATCAGGTCGGCGGCGACGGCGGCGGCCGGCGAATTGAGGATCGCGTCCTCGAATTCCGGGATCCGCCGCCAGTTGCAGTAATCGTCGAAGAACCGCCCGGTCTCGCCGTCCTTGAGGTTTTCCGCCGCGTAGTCCCCGGGCTCCGTCATGTTGGTCTCGACGCCGCGGCGCAACGGCTCGACATAGTCGGCGAAAAGCCCCTCGATCAGCACGACCCCGTCGCGCTGGTAGCGGTCCACATGGTCCTGGGTCACGAGCGGATGCATGGTCGCGGGTCTCCTGTCGACGGCCGGGTCGAGACCCTGCCCAATGTCGATACCGAGGCGAGTATAGAACTGCTCCGACGCCGCGCAACTGGTGGTTCCGAAACGACGACGGCCGCGCCGGGAACCGGCGCGGCCGTCATTCGGATCGCTTTTTACGGCTTCAATCCGCCAGCGGCACCTTCGGGACCAGGCTGCCCTTGGGGCCGTCGTCCTTCTTCGGCTTGGCGGCCGGCTTCTTCGCCTTGGCCGATGTCCCCGCCGACTTCTTGCGCGGTTTGCGGGTCGCTGGTTTCTTCGGCTTGATCGGCTGGTCCTCGACCGCCTCGAGATAGAGGCCGGTCGTGCCGTCCTCCTTGGTCTCGACGCTGACCTTGACCGTGCCGCCCTTCTTGAGCTTGCCGAACAGCACCTCGTCGGCCAGCGGACGCTTGATGTGCTCCTGGATCACCCGAGCCAGCGGCCGGGCGCCCATGGAATTGTCGTAGCCCTTCTCGGCGAGCCACTTCACGGCGTCCTCGTTGAGCTCGAAGGTCACGCCGCGATCGGCCAGTTGCGCCTCGAGCTGCATGACGAACTTCTCGACCACCTTGTGGACGACCTCGGCCGGCAGGTTCGAGAACGGAATGATCGCGTCGAGCCGGTTGCGGAACTCGGGCGTGAACAGCCGGTTGATCGCCTCCTGGTCGTCGCCTTCCCGTTCCGAGCGGTTGAAGCCGATCGGCGGCTTGGCGAGGTCGGCGGCGCCCGCATTGGTGGTCATGATCAGCACCACGTTGCGGAAATCGACCTTCTTGCCGTTGTGGTCGGTCAGCTTGCCGTGATCCATGATCTGCAACAGGATGTTGAACAGGTCCGGATGCGCCTTCTCGATCTCGTCGAGCAGCAGCACGCTGTGGGGATGCTGGTCGATGCCGTCGGTCAGAAGCCCACCCTGGTCGAAGCCGACATAGCCCGGCGGCGCGCCGATCAGCCGGCTCACCGTGTGCCGTTCCATATATTCCGACATGTCGAAGCGCAGGATCTCGACGCCCATCAGCTCGGCGAGCTGGCGGGCGACCTCGGTCTTGCCGACGCCGGTGGGGCCGGAGAACAGGTAGCTGCCGATCGGCTTCTCCGGTTCGCGCAAGCCGGCGCGGGCGAGCTTGATCGCCGAAGCGAGCGAGTCGATCGCGGCGTCCTGTCCGAACACCACCCGCTTGAGATTGACGTCGAGACCCTTGAGCAGTTCGGCATCGTCCTTGGAGACCGATTTCGGCGGAATCCGCGCCATGGTGGCGATGGTGGTCTCGATCTCCTTGACGCCGATGGTCTTGCGCCGCTTCGACACCGGCACCAGCATCTGGCTCGCGCCGGTCTCGTCGATCACGTCTATCGCCTTGTCCGGCAGCTTGCGGTCGTTGATGTAGCGGGCCGAAAGCTCCACCGCGCTCGAGATCGCGTCATTGGTGAAGCGAACCTTGTGATACTCCTCGAAATAGGGCTTGAGACCCTTGAGGATGTCGATGGCGTCCGGAATCGTCGGCTCGTTGACGTCGATCTTCTGGAAACGGCGCACCAGCGCCCGGTCCTTTTCGAAGAACTGCCGGTATTCCTTGTAGGTGGTCGAACCGATGCAGCGGATCGTGCCCGAGGCGAGTGCCGGCTTCAGAAGGTTTGACGCGTCCATCGCGCCGCCGGAAGTGGCGCCGGCGCCGATTACCGTGTGGATCTCGTCGATGAACATGATGGCGCCGGGATATTCCTCGATCTCCTTGACCACCTGCTTCAGCCGTTCCTCGAAATCGCCGCGATAGCGGGTGCCGGCAAGCAGCGCGCCCATGTCGAGGGCGAAGATGGTGGAATCGGCGAGCACCTCGGGCACTTCGCCCTTGATGATGCGGCGCGCCAAACCTTCCGCGATCGCCGTCTTGCCGACGCCGGGATCGCCGACGAACAGCGGATTGTTCTTCTGCCGCCGGCAGAGGATCTGGATGGTGCGGCTGATTTCCTTGTCGCGGCCGATCAGCGGATCGATCTTGCCCGCGCGCGCCTTGTCGTTGAGGTTGACGCAATAGGCCTCGAGCGCGTCGGACTTCTTGGAATTGTCCTCGGCGTCCTCCACCGTCGGCGCGTCGTCCTCGACCCCGCGCACCGGCCGGTGCTCGGAAACGCCGTTACGCTTGGCGATGCCGTGGGAGATGTAGTTGACCGCGTCGTAGCGGGTCATGTCCTGCTCCTGCAGGAAATAGGCGGCGTGGCTCTCGCGCTCGGCGAAGATCGCCACCAGCACGTTGGCGCCGGTCACCTCCTCGCGGCCCGAGGACTGCACGTGGATCACCGCCCGCTGGATGACGCGCTGGAACCCGGCGGTGGGTTTCGATTCCTCGTCGCCGTCGCCGATCAGGTTGTCGAGCTCGGTGTCGATATAGTCGAGAAGGTTGCGACGCAGCAATTCCAGGTCGACATTGCACGCCCGCATCACCGCCGCCGCGTCCTGGTCATCGATCAGGGCGAGCAGAAGATGTTCGAGGGTGGCGTATTCCTGGCTCCGCTCATTGGCGAAGGCCAGGGCCTGGTGGAGCGCCTTTTCAAGGGTGCGGGAGAAAGATGGCACCTCGGATCCTCACTTCTTTTCCATGACACATTGTAGCGGATGCTGATGCTTCCTGGCAAAATCCATGACCTGCGTAACCTTGGTCTCCGCCACCTCGTAGGTGAATACCCCACACTCCCCCACACCGTGGTGATGGACGTGAAGCATGATGCGCGTCGCCTCCTCGCGGGATTTCTGGAAGATCTTCTCGACGACGTGGACGACGAATTCCATCGGCGTGTAGTCGTCGTTCAGAAGCAGAACCCGGTACATGTTGGGGCGTTTGGTCTTCTGCCGGGTCCGTGTGACGACCACCGTCCCCGAATCGTCGTCGCCGCCCTCTCCGTCCGCCCCCTTCTGAGCGCGTGCGACGAAGCGGCCGGGCACGGGCCCGGCTGGCGGCTTCGACAGATACGGCTCGTTTCGCAAGATCGGGTCTCCAGCGGGGTTTCGCAGCGACCCGGGTCGTCCCGGCCCGGGCACACGGTCGGAAGGGCGAGTGCTTCGCCCGACGACCATTGTAAGCGGCCTGTCGTCAGACGCAACGCGCAGTTCTTTATCTTGTGCAAATGAGCAGCCGAACAAGGCAAAAAAATAGCCCGGCCGTGCGGCCGGGCTAAAAAATCCGTGACGAGGGCCCCGACATCGGAGCAGAAACGGTTCTGCCGGCGCCCTGGGAGGACGCCGGTTGCGAACCGCCGGAAGTCGGCTGCCTTACTTGGAGGCCTTCTTCATCATGCCCTCGTAGGGGCCGTAGACTTCCTTGGCGAGGTCGGCATACATCTCGCCGACCTTGGTGGCCTGGCCGACCATCGACTCGTAAGCGGTCTTGACGTAGTCGGTCTGCACTTCCATCGCCTTGTCGAACGTCTTGACGCCGGCGAGCTTCTCGATGGCGGCCGCGCCGTCCTCGTAGGAGCGCTTGGAATAGTCCACCATCTCGGCGGCAATGGCCTGCATCGCCTTGCTTGCGGCACTGAAGCTCTTGACGGCCAGGTCCATGTTCTCTTGACTCAGTTTCTGGGCGTCTTCGAATCCGTTAAACATTTCGCATCGTTCCTTCGTTTTTAGGGGCTTTGCCCGGTCGCTCTCAGCCGTGGCGGGGGGTCCACGCACTGTTTGTCCGTTAGCAACCGCAATATATGCAGTGCACAAAAAATGTCAAGGAAGAAATTGTGCATTGCACAAAACGCAGTTTGTCCACAGGAGTGCGAAAAATTGCCATCGTCTTCCGCTTTACGAATTCGTAACCGCGTTTCCGCTAGCCTCCTGTCGTTCCCGGGCGGCAGAAAGTCGAACCAGCGGGAACGGGGGGCCGGATACGCCGGCCCGGGATATCCAGAACGGATAAGGGCATCGGCCGTGCGTGTCAGTTGCGTCGAAAAGAGAAACGCGTTTTCCCGGTCCGTGCGGCCGGCGATTGCGACGCTGGCACTCGCCCTCTGCGTGTCCGCGACGGCCGCGGAGGCGCGGACGAAATACGCCGCCTTCGCCGTCGACGCCAAGACCGGCAAGACGCTCTATGCGAGCCACGCCGACGGTCTGCGCTATCCCGCCTCGCTCACCAAGATCATGACCCTCTACATCCTCTTCGAGGAGATGAAGGCCAAGCGGCTGAGCTACACCTCGCGGCTGAAGGTGTCGCGGTTCGCCGCCGCGCAGTCGCCCTCGAAGCTCGGACTGAAGCCCGGCTCGACCATCAGCGTCCGCGACGCCATCCTGGCGCTGGTCACCAAATCGGCCAACGACGTGGCCGTGGTCGTGGCCGAAGCCATTTCGGGCACCCAGCCGGCATTCGCCAGGCGGATGACCAGCACCGCCCGGTCGCTGGGCATGAAGCGGACCGTCTTCCGCAATGCTTCCGGCCTGCCCGACCGCCGCCAGCATACCACGGCCCGCGACATGGCCCGCCTCGGCCGCGCCATCCAGGACCGCTTCCCGCACTACTACAAGCATTTCTCGACCCGGGTGTTCACCTATCGCGGCCGTCGCTACGGCAACCACAACCGGCTGCTCGGCAAGGTCCGCGGCGTCGACGGTATCAAGACCGGCTACACCCGCGCTTCCGGCTTCAATCTGGTGACCTCGATACGGCTCAACAAGCGCCATATCGTCGCCGTCGTCCTGGGCGGCCGTACCGGCCATGCACGCAACGTCGCCATGCGGCGTCTGATCGCGAAGGTACTGCGCAAGGCGACCCGCCGACGCCGCACCGCCGCGCTGATCCTTCCGCCAAAGGTCCGCGCCGCCCGCAACCGGCCGGTGCGCATCGCCAAACCGCTGCGCCGTCCCGATTCCCTCGGCGGCACCGACACCGGGACCGTCACCGCCAGCGTTTCCGGCGGATCGGAGACGGACGAGACAGATAAGACGGGCAAGACCGTGAAAACCGCGCCCGCCAAGCCGACGATTTCACCGAACCGGCTCGCCCTCGCCGACACCACAGGTACGGACGAGTCCGCCGCCGGCAAGGCGATCAGGACCGCGTCCGAAACCAAGCCGGAAAACAAGGCGCGCCGCGCCATGACGGCCAAGCTGTTCAAGGCCGCCGCGCCGGCGCATGGCTGGACGATCCAGATCGGCGCCGTGCCCTCGCACTGGGCCGCCGCCGAACTGATGAAGGACGCCAAGAGCCGCGCCCAGGAGATTCTGGCGACCCGCAGCTCCTACACCGAAACCATCGTCAAGAACGACGCCACGCTCTATCGCGTGCGGTTTGCCGGCTTCGAGAACAAGAGCTCGGCCCGTTCCGCGTGCGAAGCCCTCAAACAGCGCAACTTCGCCTGCTTCGCAGTCTATCAGTAAGTATCAGTACGCGTCCTGGAGGAACCAATGTCACCGCAAAAGCCTGTCCTTCGCTTCGTTGATTTTGGCGGCAAGAAAGTCGGATCCTCCGTGGTCGGGATGCAACCGTTTCATGAGCCTTCTGTGGGCGTCGCGAACGGCGTCGGCCGGAGCTCCTTTCGCAAGCCCAAGAACCTCGTAGGCCTCCTCGTCTGTCATGGCGCCAGAATGCGTCGCGCCTCCATGCCGCGGACCACGATCCTCCTCGACGTGTTCACGCCATCCGGGACTCCGGCGGTCGAGATAAGCTTCAAATAGGGCGAGGCTTTCCGGATCCCGCTCCACCTCGCGGTGGAAATTGTCCAGCATCTCGTCGGACAATTCGTCGAGTTCCTCGCCCTCGAAGGCGCCCGCCAGGATCCGTCCGGTCATGTTTCCGGTTTCGTGATCGAGCTGCATTTCCAGCATCGCCGAGCGCACCGTCGAGATCCGCGCCTTCCCGCCTCCCCCGACATTCGAGAAGCCCCCCGGCGGCGCCGAGCCGAGCAGCCACATCCCCAGCGCCGCGCCGGGCAGCGCCACGAACCACAGCCCCGTCATCATCAGAGCGATGCTGCCGGCGAGCACGATCAGGCCGCCCAGGATCTTGATCCGCCGCGCCAGCCGCGCCGGATTGGCGGTGACGAAAGCCTCGAGCGCCAGCACGCCGAGGATCACGGCGATCGCCACGAAAATCAGGATGCGCATTTCATCTCCGCAGCGCTGGGCTCGCCGGTCAACGCTTCAGCCCTTGAACTGTTCGAGCAGAAGCCGCGCGCCCGCGCCGCCCCGGCTCCGATAGTCGCTGAGCGCCTTGCGGCCGCCGACCGCGTAGACGGCGACGGCTTTTAGGAGCTGCGCCAGCAATTGCGCCGAATTGGCGTCGAAGCGGCAATAGGCGCCCTTGGTCAGACGCGCGATCTCGCGGAACGTCCGCTCGGCCGCCTGATCGCCGCCCTCCTGGAACAGGAAGGCCGGCACCCCCAGCAGCCCGAGTTCGCCCGCCGCCGCGCACAGATCGTCCGCATCCTCCTCCATGCAGTCGCCGACATAGACCAGCGCGCTGATCTTCTCCTTCTTGCAGGCCTTGCGCGCATGCGCCAGCACCTTGCGGATCTGGGTATGGCCGCCGCGACACTCGATGCGGCTCATCAGCCGACCGAGCGCCGCGCCGTCGCCGACCCATTTGCTGGCCGCGCATTCGCCGAAGCCGCGAAAATAGACAAGCTGGATGTCGAGGCTTCCGATGGCGCCCGCCTCGCGGAACATCTCGCCCTGAATGGCGCAGGCCCGGTCCCAGGTCGGCTGCCGGCTCATTGTCGCGTCGAGCGCGAAGACCAGGCGGCCGCGATTGTCCGCGCCGGGCTTGATGCGGCTCGCGGCGTCGAGGAAGGCGTCGATTTCCGAATTGCTCGACCGGGTCTCGGGCGTCCCTGCCTGCCCGTCGACCGAAACCGGCGTTCGCTTGGACATGGAAACTCTCTCTCGCTTGGCCCGTCGGGGCCTGGGGAACCGACCTCTATAGATTGTCGCCTTACACGATGTTTGCAAGGCCGGCCGGTTCAAAGTAGCCCCAGTTCGGCGAGGTCCCGGCGCATGCCCTCGGGCATCTCCGCCTCGCCCTCCACCGTACCGAGATCGGCGGGCGCGTCCTTGGCCTCGAGGTAGCGCCAGCCCTGGAACGGTCGCCGCGGCTGCGGCCGGGTGGCGATCAGCTTCGGCTCGAGCACCAGCCGGCAGCGGCCGACGCCTTCGGCGTCCTCGAAGGGCTGGATGTCGGCGAGCCGCTGGCGCACCTGCACGAAACCCTTGATCACCCAGTAGAGCGAGCCGCCGTCGAGAAGCTCGTCGCGGCGGCGCGGGATCATCCTGGTGATGTGCTGGTGCACCGGCGCACGCCCCGCCTCGATCGCCTCCGATATGCGGAAGTCGACCCAGGCGCGCAGCTCGTCGACCGTGTCGACGCCGACGCAGAGCTTGATCAGGTTGAGGCCCATAACCCGTTGTCGTCCGACGGGGCGAAAGGGTCAAGGTTCGTGTCCGCTCGCCGGCCCGCCGCGGTGGATAACCGCCGCTCAGCCCGTTTCGGCCTCCGCGATGACGACGATCCGGTCGCGCTCTCCGACCTGGTCGCCGGATGCTGCCAACACCTCCTCTACCACCCCGTCGACGGGCGCCGCCACCGCGTGCTCCATCTTCATCGCCTCGATGGCGAACAGCGGCGCGCCGCGCTTGACCGTCTCGCCGGCGCTCACATGCATCGCGATCACCTTGCCGGTCATCGGCGCCCGCACGGTGCCGTGGCCGCCCTCGCCCTCCGCGTCGGCAAGCAGCGGATCGACCAGTTCGACCTCGATCTGGGCCCCGTCGCAGACCACCAGCACCGACGATCCGGTGTCGATCAACTCGCGGTTTCCTTCCTCGGCGGCCGCCTCGCCATCGACGGAGACCGTCATTCCGTCCTCGGACCAGACGACATTCGCCATCACGTCCTCGCCGTCGACCCTGAGCGGCAGCCCGCGCACGCGCGCCGGGCCGTTGGTGAAACCGTCGACCGCGTCCCAGGGCGATCCGGCTTCCGCCGTCGCCGCGATCCCGCGCAGTACCAGGAAGCGGGCGCCGAGCGCGATGTCGGCCGACCCGGTCACCGGCGTCTGGATCAGCGCGGCGATGTGGCGGTCGATGAAGCCGGTATCGAACCGCCGGCCGCGAAAATCCGGATGGTCGACCAGCGCCTTGAGAAACCGCGCATTGGTCCTCGGCCCGGCGACCAATGTCGAGCCGAGCGCGCCGGACAGCCGGTCGAGGGCGTCGTCGCGATCCTCGCCCCAGACGACGATCTTGGCGATCATCGGATCGTAGCTGGCGGAAACCGTGTCGCCCTCCTCGACACCGGTATCGACGCGGACGGTCTCGCCCTCGGGGAAGTCGAGCTTCCAGATTCGGCCGGTCGAAGGCAGGAAACCGTTCGACGGATCCTCCGCATAGAGCCGCGCCTCGATCGAATGGCCGGCGAGC
>Ga0209475_10004461_pt1 | contig 12032 bp, 15 predicted proteins | sample tdDd471_FD_187128 | JGI IMG/M metagenome (GOLD analysis project Ga0209475, IMG submission 187128) | Marine sediment microbial communities from the Atlantic coast under amendment with organic carbon and nitrate - tdDd47.1 (SPAdes)... | ecosystem: Environmental > Aquatic > Marine > Coastal >...
CACAGGATTGTGCACAGGCCGCCCGGACTACTCCGGGCGGTCGCTTTGTATCAGGAGTTGGGTCCGGCGCACCGGGGCGTGCGAGGGCTTGAGGAGCAGACCCCCCATCACATCGTGAAGCCTCGCGTCGGGGTACACGAGGCAGACCTGCCGGAGCGCCTTGCGGAACGCCTTCTTGAAGTCCTTGGACCGTCCGTAGTCCTGCCCGAACTGCTCCATGAGGTTCGACCAGCTTACCTTCACGCCCCGGTGATCGCTGACCCGTTGCAGACGGTGGGCGAGCCACGTGTAGATGTCAAGAGCCAAGGCTGAATGCTTGAGGGCGGCGAGCGCCCGGTAGTCCAAAGGCACGGCGTGCCGGAGAAGAGTGTCGAAGAAGTCCTCCGACAGCTCGAGCTCTCCCGGCCACAGCGTCTGCTGTGACCCATCATGGAGCCCGTTCGCAATCCAGGCGTCGAACCGCTTGATCGGCTTGGCGTCGATCGTGGAGACAAGGAATCCGTCGGTCATGCCGAGCGTCATGCGGCAGGCCGCGAGGGCCTGCAACTGCTTCCGCAGGGCGGTGTACCCGCCCCTCGGTCCGCCCGTGCCGTGCAGCCCGAGCTGCAGCAGGAATTGCCGCATGCTCTCGCCGATGCCGATGACCCTGCTCCTCGTCTGGACCGCCTCAGTGCTCACATGCACCATGACGAGACGGGGAATCGCTCCATAGGGAAGCGGCTGGTCAACCCAGCCAAGCCCGTTCCACAGCCTTCCGGCCTCGACCAGCAGGCTCTTGTTGCCGTTGGTCCGCTCGAACGAACGCTCCGGCGTGGCCTTCCGGGGCATGCCCACCTGACAGAGCACCGTGTGGGAGAACTGCAGCCGGTCCGGGGGTTCCGCACTGATCTGGTCGTGGGCGAATAACAGCTTCCCCTGGTGCGGAGTGATCCGTATGTATGAGGGTTCCTCTTCCGAGTCGCTCACAGATACCCGTGCTTCTTGAGCCAGGGGCGTAGCGCCTCTTCGAGGATGTCCTTGAGTGTGTTGGGCGCGACTCCGTCGATCTGGCGTTGCAGGGCGGCACGCTTGAGCGCCCTCGCGTAGTCGGCCCGGATGCGGGTGCTGACGTGCAGCCTCCCCTGCTCGGGGACGTGCTTGTCCCCGAACACAAACTGCTGCTCGGCGTCCGGGCTCGCGGATGATGACTTGGGCTGGATGCCCTCAGTGAGTGGTCTTCGTTCATTCATGTGGTTGCCTCCTTGGTTGATGTCGTTGAGAGAAGTTGCTCGGGCAGGATCTCGGCGAAGAGCGCATCGAGCTCGTCCGCCGCGTCGGTCGTGCGGGCCTTCATGTCCCACACCACGGCGCCCTGCCCCGGCGCATCCGCATAGATCTGTCGGAGTGTGACCGGCGTGTCGGCGACGGCGAGCGACAACGCCGACGCCGCGTCCTTCATGTCCCTGGTGAGTCGGTAGTGCCTGCCGACCATGCTGAGCACGATCACCGCGGGCGGCGTGCCGCCGCGGATGTCCTGGGCCTGACGCAGCACCTCCGTGACCTTGGCGAGTGCTCGGACTTCGAGCATCGACGCCTTGCAGGGCAGCACCGCCAGGTCGGCCCTGAGTAAGAGTGCCCGGCTCGTCTCGGTGTTGCTCCCCGGCCCGTCCGCGATCACAAACTCCGCCTCCTCCTTTAGTGTCGGTAGCTCATTCAGGATCGCGTCCGCGTCGCGGAGCGTCACCGTGCGGATGCCGTCGTTCAGCTCCCTAGCCCACTCCGACGAACTCTGCTGCGTGTCGCAGTCGGCGAGCACGACCGAGCGCCCCTTGCGGGACAGCCATGCGGCGAGATGGACCGCAAGCGTGGACTTGCCGACACCTCCTTTGTTATTGGCGATCGCGATAATCATGCTCGACGACTAGCACGGCAGGCGTGCCGATGGCAAGCATTCAATCGCGCCGGTGTGCGATCTCTCCGGCGGTGTGGCGCGACGGCCACACCTCCCTCGGACCAGCGGGCTATCTTGCGAGCCGCCTTGCGGGTCGGCAGGCCGTACAGCTCCATAGATGGCAGGACGGCCAGCCGTCAGGCTGAATGGATGGACGGCGGGCGGGCTTGATGGCAGGCTTTCACCGTGAAAGAACGTCCTAAGCACCGCTTAGGGGAGACGTCTGAACCAAATCATGCTCTGCCTGCCATTCCCCGCCCGGCCGCTCAATCAGCCTGCGCAGACCACGCGAATGCGAGCAAGTAGCCCGCTGGTCACGGTGTCAGATTGTGTCCCTTCGGTTCCGTTCCGAGCACGCTATTGCGTCCTCGTAGAGCCGGTAGGCGAGCCGCCTGGTCGCCTCCGGGTCGGGCCAGCCCTGCTGGGCCTCGGCCTGTTCCACGAAGGCGCGCAGGGCGCATCGGTGGAACAGGTCGTCGTGGATTGCCTCACCGCTCACCGCCTGGCCCCGTACAGCTCGCGCCGCACGACTTCGAGCAGCTCCAGCCGCACGCCCTCGGGAGGGACGCGGAGCGGTCGGTCGTCGGCCCGCATCTCCGACGCGATCACCATGTGGTCCTTGAGGTCACGCGAGACAAGCACGCACCGCTCCTCGGTGCAGAAGACCTGCCACGGGAAACGCTCGGCCTCGTGGCTGTAGATCACGTCGGTCACGCCGATCTCGTCGGCGATGGCCGCCCGGTAGCCCGCCTCGTAGGCATCTCCCAGAGCTTGAGCGAGTCCGGATACGGACACGTCTTGGAAGTCGAGCGAGTCGCGGCCCCGCGCGTCCAGCGTCTCGACGCCCAGGCGGTCGCGGGCGATGCCCGCGAGGATGTGTGTGATGGGTCTACCGGTCATGTTCATGGCCTCACCTCCTTTCTCCGGGGGAGCGTGGTTTCTCGAAGACCACGCACACATCGTGCAGGCCGGGGATGAACGAGGATCGGTACACCTTGCGCCCGCTCGACGCGCCGTGGCTGAATCGAACGATGTCGGTGCAACACTGCACGAGTCCGGCGTCGAATGCAAGACGTTTCGTGTGGTAGACGAGCGGCACGAACCCTGCGTCGCGGTCCTGGTAGTCGCCCATCAGGATGGCGAGCCTGCCGCCCGGACGGAGTACGCCTGCCGCTGCCTCGATGAACATCGCGTACCGCTCCAGGAACGCACCGAGCGTCGGCGCTCTGGACAGGTCGCGCCCGTCCGCGGCGTAGAGTTTCTGCCGCCAGTACGGCGGGTGCGCCCAGACGAAGTCGGCCAGACCGCCCTCGGCGAGCTGCTGCATCGACTCGGCACTCGTGGCGTCGAAGCCCTCGTGGATGTCGCTGCTGCGGTAGTCCACGCCCAGCTCACGGCACACATCGGCGCACGTCCCGCTGCCGGTCATCGGATCGAGCACGAGTCTCGGTTTGAAGTAGATCAACAGGTCTCGGATGAGGTTGCCTCCACAGTTGCCGGGGTAGCTGCGCTTGCCGTACGCGCCCGCGTCGGTGTGGTGGTACAGGCTCGTCAGCCTTGGCACGGGACTGGTATTCAACGGCGCTCTCGGGAGAAGCGCAAATCGAGCTGGTTTGAGTGAACCCCGCGGGACAGGCTTTCGCCTGCGAGCAAGGAACGGGTTGATCGAGATTGAGGTCATTTTGTAGTCCTTTCTGTAGTAATGGCGGGCCTCTTCGGCCCGCCGGTTGAAGTGATCGCCTCACGCGGACTGGTCTTTGCGGTCCTCGTAGACGCGGAGCGAGATCCGCCCGTCGAGCGGCACGGCCTCGATCTGGATGTTGAAGCCCTTGCCGTCCTTGTGCGGCCACGCGGACCCGATGCGGGTCCAGACGCCCTTCTGGTTCTCGCGGTCGCGGACCTGGTAGGCGATGTGGCTTGGTGCATTGCTGTTGTTGTTCGTCTCGGTCATGTTCAGTCTCCTTGGTTGGTGTTGCGGGACACGCCCACCGCGTCCCGATGGCACACCTCCAGAAGCCGCGGACAGAGGGGGCGCAGCGCACTGTCAAGCGAAAGGCCGAAGGCTTCCGCTCGCGGAAAGCGGCCTTGGCAGCTTGACTGCCCCGACGCGGCTTCACGTTGCCATCGGAGGGACGCAAGGCGGTGTCACACGGCAAGGAAGACGCATGGCAGACGACAACTTGTGGCAAGCACAACGCAACCGCTACGGGCGTCCGTCGTAGCCATGCAATCGGAGCGCGTTTGTTTACCCGCGAGCGTGCGCGTTTACCGGATAGCAAGGTTTCTCTGGCAGGATGGATCGATGCTGCGGATGACACAGAACAACAGTGCTGGCAGGGCCAAGAGCTACTACAGCACGGCGGACTACTACACCGAGGGTCAGGAACTCGTCGGCTTCTGGCGTGGCAAGGGCGCCGCGATGCTCGGGCTCTCGGGCACCGTCGATCGGTGTGACTGGGACCGGCTCTGCGACAACCTCCGTCCAGACACCGGCGAGGCTCTGACCGTGCGGCGCAAGGCCGAACGCCGCGTCGGCTACGACCTCAACTTCCATGCGCCCAAGAGCGTTTCGCTACTGTATGGGCTGACGCGCGACGAGCGTTTGCTCGACGCCTTCCGTGACTCGGTGCGGGCGACAATGGACGACATCGAGGATGAGGCCAAGGCCCGCGTGCGCTCGAAGGGACGCAACGAGGATCGCACCACGGGCAACCTGGTATGGGGCGAGTTCACGCACTTCACCGCTCGCCCCGTCGATGGTCTGCCGGACCCGCACCTGCACGCGCACTGCTTCGTGTTCAACGCCACGCACGACGGCGAGGAATCACGCTGGAAGGCTGCGCAGCTCGGCGATATCAAGCGTGACGCCCCGTACTTCGAGGCTGTTTTTCACGCCCGCCTGGCTCGCCGGCTCGAGGAACTCGGGCTAGCGACACAGCGCACCGCCAAGGGTTGGGAACTCGCCGGGCTCGATCCGCAGACGATGGAGAAATACTCCAGACGAACAGCGCTCATCGAGCAGGCAGCCCGCGACAAGGGCATCACGGACCCCGATCTCAAGGCCGAACTCGGGGCCCGAACCCGGTCCTCCAAGGCCGCCGAACTCACCATGCCCGATCTCGAATCGGCGTGGAGGTCCCGTCTGACCGACGCCGAAGCCGAGCGCCTGGATTCCCTCGCCAACCGGATCGGCCGCGACGCGATTGCGGAGGACGACACCGCCGCTCGCGACGCGGTCGCCCGAACGATGGAGCACGTCTTTGAGCGTGCGTCCGTCCTCCCGGAGCGAACACTCCTGGCCGAGGCCCTCAAGCAGGGTGTCGGCAAAGCGAGCCGAGAGTCGATCGAGACCCTCACCGAGTCCCAGGATCTGATCCACGCCGAGCGCAAGGGCCAGCGTCTCGTCACCACCAAGGAAGTCCTCGAAGAGGAGTCCCGGATGCTCGCGTTCGCCCGCGAGGGACGTGGGGCGTGCCGCCCGGCCACTACCGAACCGATCGCCTTTCACCGTGAATGGCTCAACGACCAGCAGAAGGACGCGGTGCGTCACGTCCTCCACTCCCGAGACCGCGTGACCATCGTCCGAGGAGCCGCCGGGGCGGGCAAGACCTCAGCCATGCAGGAGGTCCGCGAAGCGGCCGAAGCCTCCGGCGTGACCATCCACGCCTTCGCGCCTTCATCCGGCGCAAGCCGCGGCGTACTCCGCTCGGAGGGGTTCCGCGACGCCGACACGGTCGCCGCACTCCTCGCCAATCCCAAGCTCCAGGACAAGGTGCGTGGCTCGCTCATCCTCATTGACGAGGCCGGGCTCGTCGGCATGCGCACAATGAACACGGTCTTTGATCTGGCCGCGAAGCAAGACGCCCGCGTGCTGCTCGTCGGTGACGAACGCCAGCACGGCCCGGTTGAACGCGGCTCCGCGCTCCGTCTGCTCGAAGATGAAGCGGGCCTGCACCCCGCCGAGATCAAAGAGATCCAACGCCAGAAGGAACGCTACAAGGCCGCGATCGAGGACCTGAGCGAAGGCCGCATGGCCAAGGGCTTCAAACGCCTGGACGACCTCGGCTGGATTCGAGAGATCGACGACGAGCACAGGGACCGCGCCCTCGCGACAGCGTATGTCGATTCGGTCGAGAGCGGCGCCAGCACGCTCGTGGTCTCACCGACGCACGCCGAAGGCAACCGGATCACCCGTGCGATCCGACAGGCCCTTCGCGAGCGAGGACTGCTGGATACGCAGGGGTGTGCGTTCCCCGAGCTGATCCCCGCCAACCTCACGCTGGGCCAGAAGCGAGACGCGGCGAGCTACCAGTCGGGCGACGTGCTTGTCTTCCACCAGAACGCCACGGGCCATCGCAAGGGCGAGCGTCTTGTCGTCGGGCAGAACGATGTGCCCTTCGATTTTGCCGAGCGGTTCACGGTGTACCGCCAGTCTCGCTTGGAACTTGCGCCCGGAGACCATCTCCGCATCACGCGCAACGGCCGCTCGGTTGACGACAAGCCGCTCAACAACGGCGACCTCTACCGCGTCGATCATTTCACGCCGGAAGGTGATCTCGTCGTCCGCGGAATTGACAAACGCGACCGGGCGACAAAGACCATCCCGAGGGACTACGGCCATCTGACACACGGCTTCGTGGTCACGAGCCATGCCAGCCAAGGCAAGACGGTGGACCGAGTCATCATCGGCCAGTCGTCGCGTTCGTTCGCTGCGTCGTCGAAGGAGCAGTTCTACGTCAGCGCCTCACGAGCCCGCACGCAGGCGCTCGTCTTCACGGACGACAAGGACGAACTCCTCCAGGCTGTCAGTCATAGAGACGACCGAATCAGCGGCACCGAACTTGTCGCCGGCATGACCGACCAGCACCGCCGAATTGTGCTCGACCGTCTCGCCGAGCAGCATCGCGGAGCGGAACTCCCGATCACCACGCGAGACCATGAGGGCATCGAGCATGAGCGATAGTCTGATCGACAAGTACGCCAAGCGACCACCCTCGCAGCTCGGCGAGCACGCGGAACCGGAGACGGACGACCTCGGATGCTTCGGGTGGCTGCGGGGCGTCCGCGACCGTGCCATCATGCTCGAACTCCGCAAGAAGGACGGCCATGTGCTCGCGGTCGGCTACGCCTGGATCGAGCGCGTCGAGCTGGTCCCCGAGCAGGGGATCACGCTGCACCTGCCCGGGCGAAAGGTCCACATCAAGGGCTCCGGTCTCAACAATGGCGATTCTGCCCGGCTGTTCGATGGTCTCATCCGTCACCGCGTCCCGTGGGTCCGTGAGTCCGAGCACGCCGAGAGACTCCGGGATGCTGCGGGCTCTGTCACGGTCGAGTCGATCACCTGGGATGAGTAGCAGTCCGCTCGTTGGGGGTAGAGGGGGTATGGGGGGAGAGGGGGCTCGTCTCCCCCCCTGAACGATGCTCTATCTTGTTCATCCTCCGCTGCACCGCAATGAAGAAAGCGTCCCGCTGGCGCGAACCGGCGGGACGCGGTGAGAAGCGAGGGGGCTCAGGCGGTTCCGGCCCGCTCGTTGGGCTGCTGGCAGATCCACGAGTGTGCCATATCGAGCACCTTGGCGAGCACGAGCAGGTCGTTCCGCCTGAATGCCGTGGTGTGCTTCCACTCGTCGTTGTCGCGGTAGATCCGCTGGACGGTGACGCTGTAGCGCGTGCGGCCGTCCTCTGAGGTGTTGGCCCACACGGCGGCCTTGATGGTGCCGAGTCGGACCTGGTGAACGGGCTTGGTCGTGTTCATGTGAGGTTCTCCTTGCTGGGGGCCTGAGTTCGGCCCGGTCGCAAACAACCCGGGCTGCTCTGGCCCCCGGAGAACCGGAAGCTTGCAGGTGTGCCGATAAGGGCGACTCAAGCGTGGGGCGTGACGGCCACGGCGCGACCATCGCCGCCTCGGCACTCGGCGAGCGAAGAACACCGCCGGGGATCTCGCACCGTTCGATCGTTGTCAGAACGTGTCGTCGAATCGCGGCATGTTCCTTGGATCAGGCATGAAACCACGTTCAATGGCTCTGCGATTAGCTTTGTAGACCCTCATGACGGCTGATTCTCGCTCGGCGAGCAGCCGTAACGACTGATCGGCGATCGTGTTGTACGCAGCGAGCCCGAACGACGAGAGCCGGTTCAGCAGTTCCTGCTTCGACCACATCCTGCCATTCTGATCGGGCGTGCCGTAGCCACCGATGAATCTGGAGAACACCCTGAGCCTCCGCCAGACCCTCTGCACTGATTCTCTGAAGTCCGCAGAGTTCCCGTACAGCGGATGTTCTTTGATTGCCGTCCGGAGATACAGCTCGCGCACTGCCGACGGCGGATAGTCGAGCGCAATCAGCCCGTGTTCGCTTAGTACCAACTCGACAATATCCATAAGAATCATGTACTGGAGCACTCCGACAACGAGGTCTTCAGCGTCGTACAGTCGTGTGCCTTCCAAGGGCTCAGGCCCGTAAACGGCCAAGAGCGATTGCAGCGCGAAGGTATCGCACCAGAGCTCCTCTGCCCATTGATGGGCCTGCGCCTGACTCAGGCGGTACTCGGAGAGCGTGCCGGCCAGGAGTGATCGGTCTTGGTCCAACCAGATCGCGTGCCCGATTTCATGCGCAAGAATGAATCGGCGTGCTCCTTCAACTCTGCCGCAGTAGTCGTACGGCTCCGTCCAGTGCGGCGGATCGATAGGTACGAAAAGACGCTGTTGATCGAAGAGCAACTCGATGTCGTTGTAGAAACCGGCTAGTAGATGCGTGTCAGAGTACTCCTCTCGGGCCAAGATGTGCTCATGCTCCTCCAGGCACCCCTCGTAACGGGTGTCGCCAGTGAGCTCCCATATCTTGGAGTACACAGCGTGCAGAAACCGCAAGAGGCATGCGCGGAATCCGATCGCGTGTAGCGGACCCCCCTCGCCTTTCACTGAAATGACTATCGCGTTCGGACTCGGACCGGCGATTTCGACGAACACGAATTGTTGTGCGTCTTTGGCAAGCCAAGGGATGCCTCGGCAGAGATGTTCAAAATCCTTCGCAAGGAGGTCCGCTAGCCGGCCTGGAGAGGGATCGACACATGCAAACTTTGGCTCAACCGATTCGCCCCGTACTTCGCTCGCCCGATTATGGGCTCGTATCACGCTGGCGTTGGCGGCTTTCACATCACACAACCATGGGCGGCTGAGAATCTGCCCTTGAAACCGCGTCTCAAGAAACTCCTTTGTCGCCTGGTCAAGGCTGGCGAATGACCTGGGATGAGGATGTGGGTGGTCCATATGGTTCGTGGAGCGAATGCCCCTGTGAATCGGAATTCTTGGCTGTGGTCGGGCACCACAACTGCCGGGCCTATGGCCCGCTACTCTATAGTCGCAGACCCTGACAGTGTCCGAGTCCTGCCAGTCTTGGTTCAGACTATGCCAACCCCAACACCACCCTCTGACCCGTTCAACCCGCTCATACAGGAGCTCCGTGAACGCTTCGAGTCACGGTACTTCCCCGATGAGGGCTTGGATGCCACGGACTCAGACGTTCTTCGATGCTACAACAGGGCATTCAAGCTTCCATTTGTCCGCCTGCTGATCCGCGACGTCATGTCGGGCCGGTGGGATCTCGGTTCGACACAACAGCAGGTTTCGGAACGGCTTGGGATCGAACGCACCCGGTTGAGTGATGCACTCCGTCACGGCGAGCTATCCCTGGATGTGTTTATGCGACTTCGCACCTGCCCTTCCAAGCCTGCAGATTGGGAGCCAGACCTGCAATCACTGCTGCCGGAGATGGATCGGAGCGGCTTCATCGGCGTCGCTCGACTCTACGCATCAGCCGTCACCGATCGTCCCGAGTTGCTAGCAGAGAGCATGACAGAGCTTAATTATGAGCTGATGTGCGAGATGCTTCGGCGGTTCGCGTCGTGGACGGTCGGCAGACTGAGCAACGATCAAACACTCGCTTTAGACATTGTATCGACAGTGGTCAATGACTCATCCCGCAACATCACACCGAGTTGGTACACACCCACTGAGCTCAAGAAGGCACAATCCCAGATCTCGCGACTATCGAATGCAGAGGCCGCCTTCTCGCACCTCTCATCACTGCAAGGTCGCTGGCTCGATGTCTTCGTCGTGACAAGCTCCCAGCTTGAGATCGTTCGATGGGGTGAGCAATGAGTATCTCTCTCGACACGCTCATTGCTGTCCTGCAGGAGACTGCCCCGGAGAACGTCGCGCGTTCAGTGCTCGATGCGGCCCGCAACCCAATAGACGATGTGCATGGCTTGCTCCAGGGCATCGAAGATTGGGCGTCATCGAGATTTGGGCCTCTTCACATTGTGCCTGGAGAGCGGCGGCCTTCGAGCGAAGAGGCACCGCGCATAACTCGGAGGGCTGCCGTGTCCGGACTCGCGGGTGCCGGTCCGCGTCGGGCAACCATGGCAGACTTCGAGGATTGGTGCGCGGATACGGCCTCCCCGGATGTTATTGATCGTGTGCGAGCCGCTCTCAGCGATCCATCATCAGAACTCCGGAGGGCCCTTCTGGGGACGGAGCAGTGGGCCAACAAGACTTTCCGCGACCGAGGTTCCTGACCCGACATTGAACAGTTGACAAACCTCCCCCTTTATGGCTCACTCCGACGAGAGTGGAGGGAGTGTGTCAGCAGGGAAGGAAGACGAATCGCATCCGGTTTCGACTGCCGATGTTCTGGATGTGCAGATGGGGATCGCGACCGACGAGCAAATCGACCGAGTGCGGCTGGCGCTCAGCAACCCAAATTCGGAAGCGAGTCGTTGGGCGAAACAGGTCGAAAGATGGGCGGGTCGAACATTTGGCGTCCGCCGACTGACGATTCCACTGTGCTCACGTGATCGGGTTATCGAGAACGCTGGAACACTCCTCGGACGAGTATTCCAGTTTGTAGACGAACATCACCGAGTCGGCAGTCTGACCGTGGATGAAGTCACTTCCATTGTTGATGCGGCCCGTTCTCAGGGCGTTGTCCGCGATGTCCAGATGGCCGACTCGTCACCGCGCATCCAACTAGCTGCCATAGTCGCCATGATTGAGAGGATTGTTGAGTTGCATCCAGAGTTAGTAGAGCGACTCAAAGACTTGGACGACAAGCGCGGGCGATAGTCGGATGTGGTGACACACCACAGATCTCTCGACGTACTTCTCGTTTTCGCAACACCACACAAATGGTGCGGCGCGAGATGTGCTGCGCGTCACCGCAAAATCACAGAAAAATCACCTTCTGTGGCGACTCGCCACTGAGTGGCGTGCGCCGTCTCGTAGAACGGTGTCGACACGCAAGTGTTGCTCTCAATCTCGCGTTGCGACACGCGTCAGAAGAGCATGCGCAGGGCCCAAGAGGCGCAAGCCAAGGAGACCGGAACATGGCTGAGTTCTTCGAGTTTCTGAAGATGTTGATCGCGTGCGGGACCATTGTGTTCTTGACCATGCTCATCCTCCTGGCACTACCGCAGAGCAAACTCAGGCTGGTGGGGTTGGAGCTGACCAAATGGGTCATGGCGCTGGGGCTCTTGGTGATGATTCCAGGACCTCTTGATGTGTTGCCAGATGTGGCCCCTCCTTTCACCTACATCGACGACATCGGCTACCTGGTCGCCGCGATCGCGGCCATCAAGTCCGCCCGCGCCGACGGCCGCAAGCGGAAGCTCATGGAAGAGATCGAGCTGGCTGAGATGCAGGCCCGAAGGGACGCCGTGACCGCCGACGAATCGGACACAGCAGGCTCAGTCCCGTCAAAGGAAACGGAGGCCGCCGATGTCGCGTGAACTCATCGAAGTCCCGCTGGACAAGCTCATCCTGCTCCCACAGGTCCGCACCGTGTCCGGCATGGATGACGAGACACTCAGTGGTCTCGCCGACAGCATCAAGGAAAGCGGCGTGCAACAGCCGGTTCTGGTCCGCCGCGAGGCGGACGGCCTAGTCGTCCTGGATGGCGAACGGCGGGTCCGGGCGTCGAAGCTGGCAGGGTTGAAATCGGTCCCCGCGATTGTGGACGATACGAGACTGACACCCGCGGAGGTCACCGAACGCCAACTCCTCCTGGATGCTCAGCGGGTCGGGCTCTCGGTCACAGAGCGTGCCGAG
>Ga0209475_10004464_pt1 | contig 12026 bp, 11 predicted proteins | sample tdDd471_FD_187128 | JGI IMG/M metagenome (GOLD analysis project Ga0209475, IMG submission 187128) | Marine sediment microbial communities from the Atlantic coast under amendment with organic carbon and nitrate - tdDd47.1 (SPAdes)... | ecosystem: Environmental > Aquatic > Marine > Coastal >...
TTAGTCTTATGTTTACTAATTGTTTATTATCTAACCACATTCAATAAAGAAATAGCTTACACAAATAAGTTGCTATCTTTAACCATGGTTATCTTAATAGTATTATTAGTAATAATTTGGGTATTGAGAATCAGATTATTCGACATTGATGTATATTTTGTGCCTACAGCGTACGTTCCCCTTATGCTATATTTAATGTTAGGTGATAAAAGAGCAGCGATCTATGTAAATGCAATTCTCTCACTAATGCTTGGATTCATGTATATTAGAATTGGAGAAGGTATTTTATTACCAATAGTTATAGCATCGTTAGTATCAGGAACTGTCAGCGTTTTTGCAGTTAGGAATGCATCGCAACGTTCATCTATATTTTATGCAGGTGTTGTATCAGGTGTAGTAATGGGGTTGATATATGCAGCATTTGATTTAATGAATCATGTGGAATATTTAGAAATCTTAAAAAGTTTTGCATGGGGAGTGGTTTCTGGTTTAGTTGTCGCCGTTTTAACTGTTGGAACTTTACCAGTGTTTGAAGCGTCATATAAAATAGTAACACCTATGAAGTTGATGGAGCTTACAAACCCTAATCAACCACTTCTAAAAAAACTGTTACTTGAAGCACCAGGAACATATCATCATTCAATAATGGTAGGTAATTTAGCAGAAAGAGCAGCAGATGTTGTTGGAGCTAATGCATTGCTTGTAAGGACTGCTGCATATTATCATGATGTTGGTAAAAGTAAAAGACCATATTTCTTTGTTGAAAATCATTCTGACAATAGAAATCCACATGATAATATTGACTCTAAAGCATCTGTTGATGTTATAACATCACATTTAAGTGATGGTGTAGACATGCTGCGCAGAGCAAATATTCCACCAATTGTACAAGAAATAGTTTCTCAACATCATGGAGATACTGCTGTAATGTATTTTTATAGAAAAGATAAGGAAGAATCAAATTATCCTGAAAATATAAAAATTGATAGTTACAGATATAAAGGCGATAGACCAAAAACTAAAGAAGCAGGGATTTTAATGCTTGCTGATTCATGTGAAGCTGCTGTAAAAAGTTTAGAAAATGCAACTAGAGAAATGGTTAAGGAAAGAATTGATGTAGTTGTAAAGGGAAAATTGGATGACGGGCAGTTAGACTATTGCGATTTAACACTTAAAGAGATTTCGGCAATAAAGGATGAATTTTTAGTGGCTCTAACTGGTATTTTTCATGAGAGAATAGAATATCCTGATGCAGAGGAGAAGGAATGAACATACAACTAGAGCACATAGATTGTAAAAAGTCATTTAAAACAACGAAACTAATTAAAAGAGTATTGAAAAAGACCATGAAAATGTATGGTGTAGGATATGTTTGCAATGTTTATGTAGGCATTTGCAAAGATGAATATATAAAGCAAATTAATAAAGAACATAGACAAATAGATAAATCAACGGATGTATTATCTTTTCCTATGATAAACTGGGACAAGCCATTAGATTGGGATGGATTAAATGTAGGAGAAGATATAAACCCAGTTACTGGAGAAGTAGAGTTAGGAGATATCTTAATTTCCATAGACACTGGCAAAGCACAGGCAGAAGAATATAACCATAGTCTTGAGAGAGAAATTTCCTATTTAGCTTTACATGGACTTCTACATCTGTTAGGATATGACCATATGACTGACGAAGATAAAAAATTAATGCGTAAGAAAGAAGAAGACGTATTAAAATTACTTAATATATTGAGGTAAACAATATGAGCGATATAGTAAAAAAGGCTATTGAAGCAAAAGAACATTCTTATTCACCTTATTCTAAATTTATGGTAGGTGCATGTATTGAAGGGGATAACGGTAAGCTATACTCAGGGTGCAATATTGAGAGTGTAACATTTACACCTACTATATGTGCTGAAAGAAATGCAATTGGTGCAGCTGTTATGGATGGGTGTAAAACATTTAAAAAGGTGGCGATTGCATGCAGTGGTGATGGTTTTGCATGGCCTTGTGGAGTATGCAGACAAATGCTAGGTGAGTTTGGGTTAGATATGCTGGTTATCGTTGTAGATAAAGAAGGTAACACAAAAAGTAGAGTATTAAAAGACTTGTTACCAGAAGCGTTTACATCGTTTAACGAATAGAAACATACAGTATTTTTAAGTAAGGTATAAGTTAAATAAGAAGTAAAATCTATTACTTATTCTATACTTAGTAGAATAATTAGAATAGTAAATATATTTATAGGGATAGTTAATGAGTAAATTTAAATCAGGCTTCATAGCCATAATAGGCCGTTCTAATGTAGGTAAATCCACATTAATGAATGAAATAATAGGCGACAAGGTTGCAATAGTATCAGACAGACCACAAACAACTCGCAATCAGATAAAAGGTATCTTTACAACTAAGGATTACCAGATGGTATTTTTGGATACCCCAGGTTTGCACCTTCCTAAAAACAAATTAGGTAAGTTTATGATAAAAGCAACTACTGATTCATTAGAGGAAGTAGATGCTGTGATAGTAGTTGTTGATGCTAGTGAGTACATAGGGGCTGGTGACATGTCAGCAATTGAGAAGCTTGAACAAGTGAATACTCCTGCAATTCTAATACTGAACAAAATAGATAAAGTCGAAAAACAAGATTTGCTTGCTATTATAGACAGGTTTAAAGATAACAAGAATATTAGCAATATTATACCTATTTCAGCATTAAAAGGTGATGGTATAGAAGAGCTAGTTGATGTGCTTCAAAGCTATTTGCCTGAAGGTCCAAGATTCTTCCCAGATGACATGGTAACAGATAGACCAGAGAGATTTATTGTAAGGGAAATTATCAGAGAAAAAACTCTATTAAACATAAGAGAGGAAATACCTCATGGAGTAGGGATTGAAATATTAAAAATTGATCAATTGAATGACAACTTTATGGAAATACATGCAAACATCGTATGCGAAAAGCAGTCGCATAAGCCTATAATAATAGGTAAACGTGGAAGCATGATAAAAAAACTTGGTTCAGAAGCAAGAAGAGATATCGAAAAATTGTTTGCATGCAAAGTAAACTTACAATTATGGGTTAGAATAAAGCCTCTGTGGAGAGACAATATATCTTTAATGAAAGATTATGGATATGACGAATGATGAAAAAGTCTATGGAATAGTAATAAGATTTGCTCATTATAAAGATTATCATAAAATGCTAACAATTTTCACTCCAAAGTATGGAATGGTGTCCATGCTATCACCGGGAAGCAAAAGACCAAAATCTCCATTACGTGCAGGGAGTGAACTGTTTGTGTTTGGAAATTTTACAATCAAGGTAAAAGGTGAACGTAAGACCTTAAGCGATGTTGAAATAGTAGATTCTTTTTATGATTTAAGACTGGATATTGAAGCATTAGCATGTGCATGTTATTTAAGAGACTTCTGCGAGTTTGCATCTCAGACTAAAGAGGATAACGCTGAGATATTCTCATTGTTTATTAGGTGTATAACATTTATGTGTCACAATAAAATGAATGTAAGATTAGTACGTTACGTATTTGAAGTGAAGATCATGGATATATTAGGGTTAAATGTAGTCCTTGATAAATGTATTGAGTGTACTGGTGAAGTTACTAAAGGACTTTTTAATATACAGGAGGGAGGGGTTGTCTGTGACAATTGCAAGGACAAGCATTTTTCTACTGTTAAGGTTTCCCCTCAAGCTATAAATACTCTTAAGTTAATTGGGGAGTTACCAATGGATAAATTATCTGTAATTAAGCTAAATGATAAAATTGAAGAAGAAATAGATAGTTTCTGGTCAAAATATTTAAGGTGGCATTTAGATAAAAAATTTAGAGCTGCAGATTTTATGGACAAAACTAGAGATTTTTAATTAAATTAGAATAGAGGTAACATATGTACTCCATGACAGGATTCGGACGTTCATCATTAGAGATAGACGGACGTAAAGTAACAATAGAACTTAAGTCAGTTAATCATAGATATTTGGATATAAACATGAGACTTCATAGAAGTGTATCATTTATTGAAGATACCATGAGAGGACTTTTAAGGAATAGCATAAAAAGAGGTCATATAGATGTATACCTTTATTACGAGAATCTTCAAGAAGATGCTAAAGAAGTAGAGGTAGATGTAAACTTAGTTAAGTCATATTATGATGCTGCTGAAAAGATAAAGGACGTTATTCAAAATAAAGAAGCAATTTCTGTAGCTGATATTGCTAAAATGCCAGATGTCTTAAGTGTTCAGGCTAAAGAAGATGACGAGGAAGCCATAATTGATCTAACAAGTAAAGCAATGCAAGAAGCTATTAACTCATTAATTGAAATGCGTAAACAAGAAGGAGATAAGCAAAAAGCAGATTTTATTGAAAAGATTAACCATTTGAAATCATGCTTGGAAAGTATAGTAGAACTTGCTCCTACTGTAGTAGATGAATACAGGACAAAACTAACAGCACGTATAAGCGAATTGCTAAATGGAACTAATGTTGAAATTGATCCAAATAGACTAAGTGCCGAGATTGCACTTTTTGCAGATAAAAGTTCTATTGATGAAGAAATAACTAGGCTTACAAGTCATTTACAGTTAATCAGAGATATTTTAGATAAGGATGAACCTATAGGAAGACAACTTGATTTTGTTGTACAAGAAATAAATAGGGAAGTAAATACAATTTGCTCTAAATCCAGCAATACAAAGATTACAAACAAAGCGTTAGAAATGAAGAATACAGTAGAAAAAATAAGAGAACAAGTTCAAAATATTCAATAAGATATCTTCAAATTAAATATAGTATAGACTAATTAAAGAAGAATAATTAAAATAGTGAATAAGGTGGTTTGAATGAACAAGGAAAGTGTTTTAATAGTAGTTGCAGGTCCTTCTGGGGTAGGAAAAGGAACTGTATGTGCAAAATTATTCGATGATTTAGATTCATTGGATTTTTCTGTATCAGCTACTACTAGAAACCCTAGAGAAGGGGAAGTAGACGGAGTAAACTATTTTTTTGTATCCCATGATAAATTTAATAATATGATTCACAATAGTGAATTTTTGGAATACGCGAATGTATTTGATAATAAATATGGAACCCCAAAAGATTATGTATTAAAAAAATTAGCTTCAGGTAAGGATGTTTTGTTAGAGATTGATGTTCAGGGTGCTGTAATGGTAATGGAATCTTGCCCAAGTGCAATTTTTATATTTATACTTCCGCCATCAATCGATGATCAAAAAACAAGGTTAATAAATAGGGGAACAGAAAGTGAAGAGCAACTTGCATTAAGGATAAGCAAGGCTAAGGAAGAGATAAAATACGCCGAAAAGTTTGATTATGTAGTAGTTAATGATTCAATTGACATAGCAGCAAACGAGATAAAGAGTATTATAATTGCAGAGAAATGTAAAAGAGTTAGAAATAAAAAGGTTATTGAAAAATTAATTAAATAAACACTTTGGAAAATAGCTACACTTTTAATTAAAACAAGTTTCTGATATAATATAGGCGTAAAATATACGCAGGAGTAGATATGAGAAAAAAGAAGAACAATCCTGAAACCTATATGGTAGATGTTTTTTATGAAAAAAACCAAAGAAGAACAAAACCAGAGGATATTAAAGATAATAAAAACAAAGCTAAGTACTTTGGAGTCATATTCAAAATGGTACTAATTATTGCAGTACTTATTGCAATGATTACATTTTTACCTGCCAAATTAATTAAACCAACACAAAGTGTATCAGGAAATAGCGCACTTGTAAAAACTGCGCCAAATGCTAATCCTTTAGAGGATGATGGGTCTATTCCTGATGAAGCAATATGGAGAGAAAATATTAGTCCAGTTGATATAGAAGACAAAATATACTTAGTATGGGATGACCCAAGCAGTAGAAACTGGACACTTACTGAGATGCCACCAAATGTTAATGTTCTTGCTCCTGTTTGGTTTAAGCTGAATATGAACGATGATAAAACAGGTGCAGATTTAGCAAATGCAGATGAATCTACAACTGCGTTTACTTATGTTGAAACTTGTCATGAAAATGGTGTACAGGTATGGGGTACAGTACAATGTATCAATTATGATTTGTCAGAAATTATTATGACTAATTTAGATGAACAACAAAAAATAATTGATAAGATATTATTATGGATAAACTCGTACGATCTTGATGGAATCAATATTGACTTTGAAAATATGAACCCAGACCATAAGCAATTGTTTAATGAGTTTTGTACAAACTTGAAAAAGTCTATGCCAGAGGACAAGCCTTTGTCTGCATGTGTTACTGTAAAGCTAATATCTAGTAGTGCCGACACTAACCCATGGCAAGCATATGATAGGGGCGGACTAGCAAAGGCAGTAGATTATATTACTGTTATGACTTATGATGAACATAAGGCTTCAACAAAGAAACCAGTTGCAAGTATAGAATGGGTAGATATTCATATTAGAAGGTTGTTAGAAGAAATTCCATCTGAGAAATTAGTAATGGGTATCCCATTTTATGGTGTAGACTATAGAGCAGAAGTTGTTGATGCACAAACATTAAGTGTAAACCCTATATGGAAAGATAGTGGACACACAACTACAATATTCCAACTTAACTCATTATTGGAGACAGGTCAGTATAAGTACAAGAATGACTTAATTATAACATTGGATTATTGGATAAACAAAGGTGGTTGGGATGCTGACTTAGGCATTTCTGACTATTCATTTGTTGATACTGCAGGTATACAACATACAATTTGGATAGACGATGAAAATTCAATATATCAAAAAGCTAGGCTTGCAAATGATTATAATCTAGCTGGGGTAGCAGTTTGGAAAAAGAATTTAGGTACAGAATCTATGTTCGAAGCTGTCGCAAGGGCAAATAATAGGTAAAAATATTGCAAATGTGGCAATCATGTTAACATAATACAAAAATATTGCGTAAAATTAGATTTATTGATAAAATAATGGTATTATATAATTGCTATAGTATGTATATATGGTAATTAATGTATACTATAGTTTAGAGGTAGAATTTATGCAATATTATATCGGGACAATGGTTTTTATCTTTGGTTTATTAATAGGGTCATTTTTAAATGTCTGTATATATAGAATTCCTAATGAGAAATCAATTGTGAGTCCACCATCAAGCTGCCCAACATGTAATAACAGAATAAAGGGATATGATTTAATACCAGTTTTTAGTTACCTAATATTAGGGGGGAAGTGTAGGCACTGTGGTGAAAAGATTTCTCCCAGATATATGCTTATTGAATTACTAACTGGGTTATTATTTTTACTTTGTTTTATGGTAGTTGGATACACAGGTCAACTTTTGGCATTTTTAGTACTAACAAGTGTTTTAATTACAATTACTTTTATTGATATAGATTATCAAATCATCCCAGACCCGATTATGATATTTGGTTTGGTAACAGGAGTTATATTTGTAGCTTTAGGATTTGTTCCACATATGGGACAAGCTTTCTGGGATAATATATTTTCTGCGCTTCTTGGTGTGCTTTGTGGTGCTGGTCCATTGATTATGATCAACTTACTTACTAATCTGTTTATTAAAAGAGATGGAATTGGTGGCGGTGATATTAAATTAATGGGGGTAGCAGGTTTATTCCTTGGATTTAAAAATGTGCTATTGGCTCTAGTATTGGGTGTAGTTATTGCAGGATTCTTTGCAATATTTTATATCAAAAAAATTAAATCAGGTGAAACTGATGAACCCAAAGAAAAGGGTTTCAATGTGCATGAGATACCCTTTGGGCCATATTTGGCATTAGGTTGCTTTGTTAGCATGCTATTTGGAAGTGAAATTCTCAACTGGTATTTAGGATTGTTTTAGAGGATAAATTATATGAAAAAAAAGATTATTAAAATGTTAAACAATCAAAAAGGACTTAGTCTAGTAGAGGTTCTTATTAGCCTTGCAATCCTAGGCCTTATAGCAGTAACATTCCTTAATGTTTTTTTAACTGCTTTTAATAATTCTATTAAAGCTCAAGAGATTACTAACTATACCTATGCAACTCAATCAGTAGTTGAAGAGCTAAGGTCATATGATTATGGAACATTAATACAAGAAAAAAGTGATCATCCAGGGAAAGAGCCATTTGATATTAATGGTGATGGTACAGATGACTGCTTTATGCAATTTTCTGTACAACCGTATGGTGTTATGGATAAAACTTCCAACGGTAAGCCAGGAGCATTCATTCATCTAATATACCTTGTTGATAAAGTATTGGTGATTGATGGTGATGGAAATTTAATCTATACAAGCGCAAAATCAAATACAACAATCACTTTGTATATCACTCCAAATACAGATGAATGCGTTTTAACAGTGAATGGAAACCAGACTACCTTTAGTAGGATTGATAAAGACAGACATGTTTGTATTGTTGCAAATCTAAATTATAAAGATTTAGGATATAACAATAAATTAGCTGTTACTGGTGACAGAGGCCATGCCTTTGTTAAGTCTTATGGAAATGAAGGTATAATTAAAGAATTTGAGGCAGATGTTACAACATGGGAGTTTACGGGTATTCAAAATATTAACTCAAGCCTGGTTAAAATAAATGTTGAACTATTTCATGAAGATACGGATACTGATCCGTTTTACGATATGTCAGAAATTGTAGAAGTACCTATAGGCGACCGTGACTCACTGACACCTTAGTTGTGGATGGATATAAAATGTTTTTAAGAAATAATACAGGTCTTACATTAGTTGAAGTACTTATTACATTAGCAATCGTTGCTCTTGTATTTAGTTTAATTGCGCCACTTTTCATTACTGGTATACAGTTTTTTGGTGAAAGTAATTCTATGGTGATGGATCAAACAAATTTAAGAAGAATAATGACTGATATGAGCAGAGAAATCAGAGATGCCTCAACAGTAAATGTAGTATCATCTACTAAAATAGAAGTGGGTGATTGTACTTATGAATATATTTCAAATGATAAGCAGATTACTAAATATTTTGTTGATACTGGTGAAACTGCAATTGTATCCAGTAGGGTTGAAAAATTCGAGATAAATCAAACAGATTCAATTATTGAATTTACTGTTAAAGCTGAAGGTGGTGGCTCAACAATTGTTACTAAAGTAAGTGTTAGAGAACGGGTAATGCCAACACCTGAAATTGCATAACAATATGGAGGGATACATTATGTTAAGATTACGAAATCTATTATGCAAAATTAATAAAAGCTATAATAATGAAAGAGGTTCCACTCTTTTAACTGTATTAATTATAATGCTTATATTTGCTGTTATTGGTTCCGCTGTGTTAATTACAACAACCAATAACTTATATGTATCACAAAGAATGTCTGAATATGAAGATACTTACTATATGGCTGAAGCCAATGCTCAATATGCTTTGACTTTTGTTAAGGAAGAAGTAACAAAACTGTATATGGATATGCAGAAAATCACAGCAGATAGAAAATGGGAATACAATAAAGCTATGGAAGACTTCTATCCCTCAATAGTTGAGAAACTTTCAAAAAATCCTAACAATGTTAATGCAAATCAATTTATTCCACTTGATTTTTCTGATCAAGGTGTTACTACCACTGTAAATATAACTAATAGCACACTGCCTTCATCAGGATTTGGGGAGGAAGGTAATGCAGTACGTTTTATGATAGAGAGTATTGCTGAGTCGGATACAAGTCGTCGTGTAGTAAATGCAGTTTTAGTAATTGATGACCCTGATGTTGATTGGGATATGACATCAGCACCTCCAATGACTGATATGAGAATGTTAATTGGTGACGAGATAATACTTACAGATGACTGGAATGCTGGAGAATATAACTCTATATTTTGTAGGGGTAGTGCTCTTATAGCACATTATTTTGTTCCACAGTTTTTAGCTGATCACAGTGAGTTTTTAAACACTTATACGTACGACTATAGTAATGCAGTACCCGAAATGCTAAAATGGGATTTGCAATATGATAAATTCCCTACACATAAAGCTTATGATGAATTTGGTTCTATGTTTGATGCTTCTTCCTCTGGAAATGTAACATATGATAGTTTTTTCGACTGGAGAAGTAGAACAGTAAATTATAATATTCCAAATCCTGCTCCATTAACATATGCAAATAAAGATATTATTGATAGTAGTTCAAAAGAGAAGGACGTTGATTTCTATTATACTCAATCAACACAACAAGATACAAGATACTCTACTCGATACGAAGGAACAGTAGACGATCCAGTCAGAGTTTATGCATCTGGTAACTTAGTTCTTACAGGTACAAAAAATCTTAAGAACTGTTATATATATGCAGAAGGATATGTAAAAATTGATATTAACGGATATATAGAAAATACCATCATTATTTCTAACCAAAGTTATGTCAATATTGATTGTAAAAAAATTAATAACACTACAAATAATCACTATTTAATAAAAGCTAAATATGATTTAGACTTAGAAGTTAATATTGGAGCGACAATAAAACAAATAGTAGGAGTGTCCGAATATGGTAGTATAACTGTTGATCATGGTAGTTATGCAACCAAGAAAAAGATTACTTTGTATAACTGTTATCTATATACAAACAAGGGTGACAGAGATGCTATGATATATTTAAAAAATATTTATGCAAATAAGTCATTTTTTAATGCTGGAAAAGATTTAGTTTTAAGAAATTGTTCAGGATTAGATTCAGGTTATTATGCTCATGGTTACACAGACGATGATATAGACGATTATGGAACATATTATATGTATTTAGGTAATTACTATAGCTACAAATACTTAGATTATAATAGATATATGCAGTATCGTGTAGATAGATCATATTTCCGTAGATACATGAGAGGTATTCTATTTATTTCCGAACTTCCTGAATTAGCTAATAGGCAATATAAATACGAAAACACATTTAATAATTGCGATTTTACAACAGATCAAAGTATATTCTTGTGTGATCCAAGGTATGAAACTTCATATGGTACACAGATAGTGGATTTAAATAATTGCAGACTGATGGCTGATAGAGAAGTACTAATTGAAGATGTAATTATGACTACATGTTATACTTATGCTGGGATTAGGGGTTATGAAGAAGAGCAGGATTACTATAATTACTATGGCACACCAAAGCTGTATGCAGTTAGGGGAATATATATGCGCATGGACCATACTCATAACCATATAGAAAATTGTGTCTTCTACTCAAGAGGTAGAATGATGTACAGTCAGCATACTCCGGAAGGTTATGGATATCCAATATCTGAACATGGTAAAGTTAGAGTGTATTCTAGTTTCTTTTATTCAATTAAGAACTTTGAATATAACGGCACTTCTACTTCTCAAGGGTTAGATACCGCGGTAATGAGAAACAATAGTGATTTATGTAACAATATGATAATTATGACAGAAGAGAATTTAGGGCCTCATGAATTCTCACCTAGTGTCGCTAATGATGTAGTTTTTATTGGTGGTGATTTAGGGCTAGATCCAGATAGACCCCATTATAGTGCGACATTAGAGAGTTTAATTGGTGAAGAAAAAATAGGGGAATATGGAGTAGATGGAAGTATTGATGTTCAATGCCATATATTATACGAAAATTACTTTGAGCAATTATTGTCCTTAGATGAAATACAGAGAAATGCACCTACTTTTGGAGATGTGTTTATATTTGAAGATATATATGAAAAGAAAGAAGCAGAAATGGAGGACGAGTAAATGGGTGTTAAACAGCAGAAAATAGTAGCTGTTGATGTTGGTCAGCATTCCCTTAACATGGTATTAGGTAGCGGACAAGGTATTATTACTAAAGCAGCTACTGTAAAGATACCAGATGGTGTTATAGCAAGTTCTAGGTTAAATTCACCTGAAATGTTATCAGCCGCTTTAAGGGAAGCAAAAGCTGCAGCCAAAATCAGTGAGAGTAACTGTGTTCTAACTATTGGCGGAAGAGAAGTAATAATAAGATATTTTACTTTGCCAAAGATG
>Ga0209475_10004467_pt1 | contig 12022 bp, 11 predicted proteins | sample tdDd471_FD_187128 | JGI IMG/M metagenome (GOLD analysis project Ga0209475, IMG submission 187128) | Marine sediment microbial communities from the Atlantic coast under amendment with organic carbon and nitrate - tdDd47.1 (SPAdes)... | ecosystem: Environmental > Aquatic > Marine > Coastal >...
TGGAGATGAAAACCGTCAACGGCACAGCCGAAAAGGTGCATGTTTTTGTCCGCCCCGAGGCAATCAGTATCGCCTCCTCCAGTGAACAAGCCACGGCACGGCTGGAAAAAAGCTGCTTTCGTGGCCCGGGCCGCAGTTGCCTGTTTCAGCTTCCCTCCGGCGAGCTGATCAAGGCCGCCTCGGAAACCCGGTGCTGCCTGAGGGAAGGGGAGGCCTACGGCCTCAGCGTGGCAAGAGAAGGGGTCTCGCTTTTCCAGGACCAGGGGGAAGGGCGGTGTGCCGGTTCTTGTGACCGGTAAGGGCAAGAAAAGCATGCCTCCGGCGGCGAGGGTGGCGAAGCCACATTAGGCAATAATACCTCGAAAGCTGATTGCCATTGCGCTTCGCCCCTCGTTCCTCGGGCCAAATCGCAATGGCGTTCGCCGCGGACTACGCCCGCCACCAATGCTGGTGGTTGGTTGCATGGTGCCACACGTCTCAAAATAGTGTGGATACGATGTCGTATCTTAGGCTGAATCGACTATAATTCGGATACTTCCAGATGTGAGGGTGGGCACTTTAAACTCTATGGCGAATACATGGTGGTTGACGTCACCCGGGGTTGTTCGGCCCGAGTTCTCGCAGAGGGTAAGAACACGAACACTCTTTCATAAGTGAATGGGCTTCAGGTGCTTGAATACCAAGGCCTTTGGCGGTGTTTAAACCTGAAAAACGCGCCAAACTTATGTCATATTAACCCGGCAACTAACTATACAAGCCAATGGTGAAAGAGATGTCATAAATAATCAGGGTGATACAGCTTCTCGATATTTATGCATTTAACCGCCGGGTTAATATTTCAACCCAAAGACGGATGTGGTTTGACCCGAGGAACGAGGGGCAAAACGCATCCGTAACCAGCTTTCAAGGTGGCACACCTTGCCGCCGGAGGCTTGTTTTTTTGATGTTCAACCATTGCGTCCAACCTGAATTGTTTCAGCTTTTTAATCCCTTTTCCCCGGTTTCACGATCCTGTATAATCAATGGTCTTGATATTTCTTTGTTGAAGAGTTGAGATCTGTCCCCATATTGTATTCGTGAACCCTTCACTTTCCGGTGACGGGTTCACTCTGAGCGATTTATCCCTGCCTTGCCGATACGGTCGACCCCATCGCCGATATTTCCCCGGGTGATTGGACCGACGATCCTCGATGCCGTCCCCGCCGGCAAGCCCGGAACTTGATACCCTCAGATATCCTCAAAGGGCGAGAGCGCCCTTCTTATTCCTGGAAGAGAGGAGAGAACCTGTGAAAATTGGCATTCCCAGAGAGACCTATGACGAAGAAAATCGGGTCGCTGCTACCCCGGAAAGCGTGAAGAGGCTGATCCGCCTGGGGTACGATGTGTCCGTGGAAACCGGGGCCGGTGAGGCTGCCGGTTTTTTTGATGACGCCCTTGAGTCTGCAGGGGCCGTTCTCACCGGCGCGGCGGCGGTCTGGTCCGGCTCGGACATCATTTTGAAAGTTCGACCACCGTCACTTACGGAAGCAGAGCAGATGAAGGAAGGGGCCGCCCTGGTCTCTTTTATCCAGCCGGCGGTGAACGCTGAGTTGCTGGAGGTGTTGAAAGCCCGGAAGATCAATTCCCTTGCCATGGAGCAGGTACCGCGTATCACGAGGGCCCAGAAGCTGGATGCTTTAAGTTCCATGGCCAACATTGCCGGGTACCGTGCGGTGGTGGAGGCGGCCAACTCCTTTGGACGTTTTTTCACCGGGCAGGTGACAGCGGCGGGCAAGGTGCCTCCGGCAACGGTCCTTGTCATTGGGGCAGGGGTGGCCGGGCTTTCGGCCATCGGCACGGCAGGGGGGCTTGGTGCTGTGGTTCGCGCTTTTGATACCCGCCCGGAGGTGAAGGAGCAGGTTGAGAGCATGGGGGCCTCCTTTTTGATGCTCGATTTTGAGGAGGAGGGCTCAGGGGCCGGTGGGTACGCCAAGGTGATGAGCGACGCCTTTATCAAGGCGGAGATGGCCCTGTTTGCCGAACAGGCCAAAGAGGTGGACATCATCATCACCACCGCCATGATCCCGGGAAAAAAGGCCCCGACCCTTATCACGAAAGAGATGGTGCAGAGCATGAAGCCCGGGAGCGTGATTGTGGATCTGGCCGCCGAACAGGGAGGCAACTGTGAGCTCACCAGCCCCGGAAAGGCTGTGGTGAAAGAGGGAGTAACCCTCATCGGGTACACCAACATGGTGAGCCGGCTTGCCAACCAGTCCAGCCGTCTCTACGCCACCAACCTTACCCATTTGCTGGACAACCTGACGCCGGAAAAGAACGGAGAGGCTGTCTATGACATGGAGGACGAGGTGGTGCGGGGCATGATGGTGACAAAGGCCGGTGAGATCACCTGGCCGCCCCCACCCCCGAAACAGCCGGCACCCAAATCCGCCGCCCCGCCCGATGAGGCAATCGCCCTTGAGCCCTCTTTTATGATGAAGCTCTGGCAGCGCTGGGCCCCGCAGGTGATGCCCTTCATCTCCCTTGCAATCGGCGGTTTTCTTCTCTACAGCCTGGGCCGTGTGGTACCTCCGGCCTTTCTGCAACACATGACGGTCTTTGTGCTCGCATGCTTTGTGGGCTACATGGTGATCTGGAATGTGACGCCATCCCTTCATACCCCCTTGATGAGTGTGACCAACGCCATCAGCGGGATCATTGTAATCGGGGCGCTCCTGCAGGTCTCGGGCCCCATTTTGAGCTTCAAGACCTTGCTCGCGGCCGTTGCCGTTTTAATCGCCACCATCAACGTTTTCGGGGGATTTCTCGTGACCCAGCGCATGCTGAAGATGTTCAGGAAAGGGGGCGATCATGAGTAGCGGCCTCATCACCACAGCCTACATTGCAGCAGGTATTCTTTTTATCCTTGCCCTGGGGGGCCTGAGCAATCAGGAGACGGCCCGGCGCGGAAATCTCTACGGCATTCTCGGTATGGCCATCGCCCTTGTGGCCACCATTCTCGGCAAAGAGGTCACAGGGTATGCGCTCATCGTGTTTACCATGGGCATTGGGGGCGCCATCGGGGTCATGGTCTCCAGAAAGGTTCAGATGACCCAGATGCCCGAACTGGTGGCCATCCTCCACAGTTTTGTGGGCATGGCAGCCGTGCTGGTGGGTATCGCGGGCTACCTGGATCCCAACACCCACTATTTAACCGGCGTGGAAAAGACCATCCACGAGGTGGAGGTGTACTTAGGGGTCTTCATCGGTGCCGTGACCTTCACGGGGTCTGTGGTGGCCTTCGGCAAGCTTCGGGGCACCATCGGAAGCCGGCCCTTGCTTCTGCCCTTCAGGCACTTCATCAACCTTGCCGCCATTGTCGTTACCATCGGTATCGGCATCCTGTTTGTGGGGGCCGAAGGGACGGGGTTTCCTCTCTTCGGGCTTGTCATCATGACCTTTATCGCCTTTGGGTTGGGCTGGCATATGGTCATGGCCATCGGCGGGGCCGATATGCCAGTGGTTATCTCCATGCTCAACTCCTACTCGGGCTGGGCAGCGGCAGCCACCGGCTTTATGCTGGGCAATGACCTTCTTATCATCGCAGGGGCGCTTGTGGGATCCAGCGGCGCCATTCTCTCCTACATCATGTGCAAGGCCATGAACCGGAGCCTTGCCAATGTTATCCTGGGCGGATTCGGCACCTCGGGAGGCAAGGTCGCGGAAGGGGGAGAGCAGGGCGAGGCCATTGCCACCACCCTTGAGGAGACCGCAGCCCTTCTTAAGGACTCAAAAAATGTGGTGATCGTCCCCGGGTACGGCATGGCCGTGGCCCAGGCTCAGCACCCGGTGTTTGAGCTCACCGAGCGTCTTAAAAAAGACGGGGTGAACGTTCGCTTTGCCATCCACCCTGTGGCAGGGCGCATGCCCGGGCACATGAACGTTCTTCTCGCCGAGGCCAGGGTTCCCTACAACATCGTTCTGGAGATGGATGAGATCAACGAGGACCTTGAGGAAACCGATGCCGTGCTGGTCATCGGCGCCAACGACATCGTCAATCCCTCGGCACTGGAAGACCCAAACAGTCCCATCGCAGGGATGCCTGTTCTGGAGGTGTGGAACGCCGGCATCGTGGTGGTCCTCAAACGCAGCATGGCCACCGGTTACGCCGGGGTGGAAAACCCTCTCTTTTTCAAAGACAACACCCGCATGCTTTTCGGTGACGCCAAAGAGACCATCACAGGCCTGCTGGCAGCGATATAAAAGCGCGCCTCCGGCAGCGAGGTGAGCCACCTCGAAAGCGGGTTGCCATCGCGCTTCACCCCTCGTTCCTCGGGGCAAATCGCAATGGCGTTTGCTTCGGGATGCGCCGGGGCCAGGGGGGGCTTGTATAACTCGAGACGTTTCTGAAAAGGGCATGGGTCAGATCCAGTGGATTTGACCCATGCCCTTTGTTGTGACAAAGGAATGAAACGTTCATAAGTCCATTGCATCGGTGTGACGCAGTGTCTGTGGCTGGCGCTGCAGGTCTTCATAAAATTCAGTCTTTGACAGTCGGAATGGTTGGGTAAAGACCCGGAACAGTCCGAGGCACCCTGATCCGTAGGGTGCGTTCCACGCACCAAAAACGAGGGCGTCAGGTATCACCTCTGTCTTTGAAATACCCAGGCCGTGGATGAGGGGTGGGTTCAAAAACAAGGCCCCCAATACTTTAGGTCCAATTTTCCTGACTGTTTTTTGATCGCCCCAGGTCAGCTTTACACTGTTGACATCCGGTGGGGCTCTATTATCCTCCTTTAGCCTTTAGCCTTTAGCCTTTAGCCTTTAGCCTTTAGCCTTTAGCCTTTAGCCTTTAGCCTTTAGCCTTTAGCCTTTAGCCTTTAGCCCCCCTTTCCCTGCGACACAATCCTTACCTTCTTTTCTGTTATTTCCTGCTTTTAGGGCTGTTTCTACTTGTCGATACATTTGGTTGGCGGCTTTGTTGTATGGCATCTATTTGAAAAAATTGCGAAATGATGCAGTGCTTTCTGGTAGTAAAAAAAAATGGGGTCGGTGATGTAAATTCCCTTGACACCCATCATGGGCTCTGCCATAAACCGCCTCAAATTGTGTGGGTGCCGTGGTTCATATCTCGTTGGATTACGGTATTTTCGTTATAAGACCTTTGCCCGTGGAATCTCTTCCGCATATTTCTCATTGTTGTCCGAAAAGGGTGGCTCCCACAGCTCGAACCGCCCGATCATCCGTTGATACATTCATTTGTTATTTGAAAAGAGACACACCCCATCATGGATTCGGCAGTGTTGGCGCGTTTTGCGCTTTCCTTTGCATGGCCTGCAGAATTCGGTGTGTTTGGAGGATCAGCCATGCTTAAGAAAGATTTCACCTACTCCGTCTTCTGGAACTGCTTTCTCATTATTATCGGAACCCTGATTTATGTTATCGGGCTCAAAGGGATCGCAGACCCTCACAGTTTTGTTCCCGGCGGGCTTTTCGGACTCGCCTTTTATCTCTACTATCTCACAGACTGGATGAATCCCGGCGTGATCTTTGCCCTTCTGAACATTCCCATGTTCATCATCGGCAAGATTTTTATCAGTGGGCGCTTTTTGGCATACAGTTTCCTTGCCATGGCCGTCTCCTCCATCAGCTACAACCTGATTCCGGTGAACCTGGGTATTGTAAACCAGCTTTACGCGGCGGTTACCTGCGGGGTTCTGGTGGGCATCGGATCCGGGATTGCGCTTCGCTCCCTGGGTTCCAACGGGGGCCTGGACATTATCTCCGTGATTCTTTATCAGAAGTTTAATATCGGCGTGGGGAAGTTTTTCATGGGCTTCAACCTGGTGCTATACAGCTTCAGCTTTGCCACCATGAATACCGATCTTGTCATTGCCTCCATTATTTCGGTTTTTGTCACCTCCGTCTGCATGGATTACGCCCTCTCCATGTTCAACCAGAGAAAGATGGTGCTGGTGGTGTCGGAAAAACCGGACTGTATTTGCAAGGAGATCATCGATAAGCTCAAGATCGGCAGCACCTTTATCAACGGTCAAGGGGCCTACTCCGGTACCGAAAAAAAGATCCTCATGACGATCATCAACAACATCCAGCTCAAGCGCCTGGAAGAGATTGTGTTTACCCATGATGAGAATGCCCTTTTTATCGTGGACAACACCTTCAGCGTCATCGGTTCCACCTTCTCCAAACGTAAAATCTACTGATCGGCAGAGCTGCCGGTTGATCCTTATATGGCGGCGGGTTTCGGCCCGCCGCCCTTGATGCTTCCTTTTTATCTCCCCCTTGCCAGTCTGTTTTTTATGGCTCCGCTCTACCTGCAACGGAGTCTGCCCCCTTTGCGCATTCCCCAATGACATTTTGTTTTTTCCGTCGTACAATATGGCTGTCATCTCATTGAATATGTACCCAAAAACGGAGGTGGACCATGGAACATTCGAGCTGGGATAATGTGACCTATCATGCGATGGTTGTCTCCGAAGAGGAGGGAACCTTTGTACGAAACATCGAGACACGGACCCTCAAGGATCTGCCCGAAGGCAATGTTTTGATTCGGGTGGGGTTCTCTTCCCTGAACTGGAAGGATTGCCTGTCGGCCATGGGAAATCCCGGGGTGACCCGAAGCTACCCCCACACGCCGGGTATCGATGCAGCAGGCATTGTGGCGGACTGCACCACGGAAACCTTTCACAAGGGCGATAAGGTGATCGTGACAGGCTACGACCTGGGCATGAACACCGCCGGAGGGTTTGCCGAGTTCATTCGGGTGCCCGAAGAGTGGGTGGTGAGGCTTCCCGAAGGGCTGACCCGGAAAGAGGCCATGATGCTGGGCACCGCCGGTTTTACTGCAGGGCTTTCCGCCAAGCGCCTCGTCGACCTGGGGGTGACCCCTGAGATGGGGACAGTTCTTGTCACCGGCGCCACCGGAGGTGTCGGAAGCCTCGCCGTGTTGATCCTGAAAAAGCTCGGGTTCACCGTGGCTGCGGTGAGCGGCCGTGAAGAGCGGAGAGACTACCTCTCCTCCATCGGTGTGGACGAGGTGGTGCCCTTGGATGATGCGGTGGACAAAAGCGGCAAGCCCTTAGGTAAGCAACTCTGGGCCGGGGTGGTGGACGCCGTGGGCGGCGAAGTCCTGGAAACGGCCATCAAGAATACCTGCCACCGGGGTGTTGTCACCTGCTGCGGCAATGTCCGCTCCGGTGATCTCAGCTCCTCCATTTATCCTTTTATCCTCCGCGGCATCTCCCTTTGCGGCATCGATTCCGCCACCTGTCCCATGGACGAACGCGTTGCCGTCTGGGCAAAGCTGGCGGTTGACTGGAAACCGGAGAATTTAGCGGAGGTCGTTGAAAGCCTCAACGGACTGGAAGACCTCGATGCCCAGATGGAGCGTATGGTCAAAGGCGAACGCACCGGCCGTTGTGTGGTTCACATTCCCTGATTTCCCTTGCCGGGGTGGCTTTTCAGCTCCCCGGCCAAGGGCTGAGCCCTTGGAACCCAGGTTCGCGAATGCTCCACCCTTCGTTCCTCGGGGTGTCACATTCGCTGACGGGCTACGCCCGTGACTGACCGCAAATTTTTTTTACCCTTCTTCATGTAGCCCGAAGGGCGCTTCATGCACTCTTGCCGGTTGTCGCCTCCTTTTCTCTAAGCCCTGAGGGCTGAGAGAAAAGGAGGCGACATGCTCGTTAAACCAGGCTCATGTGGTTTGCCAATATTGATGAAGCAGGCAAATAGCTTTTAAGAACTGTTTATCAAACTTTTTAAAAGTTTGGCCCCCGGCAGGGCCGCCGGAGGCTTGTTTCTGTTGCATTGTGTTCTTCCCTGAAGCCACCCTGACGCGGCGCTTTGTTTGTGGCACCCCCTCTCGTGTTATTCATTTTACGACCCCTGTGATAAACCGACGATTCATCAACCGAAGGAGGACTTATGGAATCCGTAGTTGTGAAACTTCAAGAGTGGCTGGCTTTTTATGGGTTAAAGGTGTTGGCGGCCCTGGTGATTCTTGTGTTGGGGCGCATCGCCGCCGGTATCATTCGCCGGTTGCTTCGCAAGGCCATGGAGAAGGGCGGGGTGGAACAGACGCTGATAGCGTTTGTCTGCAGTGTGGTCTATGTGGGTGTCGTAGCTTTTGTGTTGATTGCGGCCCTCGGTAAGCTGGGGGTACAGACCACCTCCTTCATCGCGGTGCTGGGTGCTGCCGGTCTTGCCATCGGCCTGGCCCTTCAAGGGTCCCTTGCCAACTTTGCATCAGGGGTTCTGTTGGTGATTTTTACGCCGTTTAAGGTGGGGGATCTCGTGGAAGCGGGAGGGTCCAAGGGGGTTGTGCAGGAGATCGGGATTTTTTCCACCATCATCAAAAGCGTGGACAACAAGCGGATCATCATTCCCAACGCCCAGGTGACCGGCGGGACCATCGTCAACCATACGGCAGAGGATATCCGTCGGGTGGACATGGTGGCAGGTGTCGGGTATGGCGATGATCTTGATCTGGTGAGAAAGACCCTTGAGGAGATTCTGGATGCCGATCCGAGGGTGCTGAAAACGCCGGCCCCGACCATCGCGGTGAGCGAGCTTGGGGATAGCAGCGTCAATTTTGTGGTGCGTCCCTGGGTGAAGACCTCCGAGTACTGGGATGTCTGGTTTGCCATCCATGAGGCCATCAAAAAGAATTTTGACGCCAAGGGCATCACGATTCCCTTTCCCCAGCGTGACCTGCACCTGGACATGCCGAAAGAGGTGCTCAGTGTTATTGCTGAAGAGGCCGCGGGGACATGATGCTGCGGGTGCCACCCGTAACCTGCGATTCAGCCCGTGTTGGTGGTAAACTGCCTTCGACTGCCCTGGCGGGTGGGCAAACGTTTGTCTGACCTGAAAGAGAGGGTTTGATACACAGGTTTTTAGGAATGAACCCCAATAAAATATGGTTAAAGGCGGATGTGATTTGCCCCGAGGCAGGAGGGCAAAGCGCATCCGTAACCAGCTTTCAAGGTGGCACACCTTGCCGCCGGAGGCAGTTTTTTTTGAAGGCGCCGATCCCTATAGTGGGGTCGGCGCTTTGTAATTTGGAGCAATCAGGGGGCGAAATACCTGATGGCAAGGGTGCGGGTTTCCAGGAGGGAGAGTGTCCAGACGGTGAGCCCGCCGGAAAGGCGTCCCATCCATGGGATCTCCGGGGTGGTGAGCTGAAAGGTGATGTATCCCAGGGCAAAGGCCCAGCAGAGCATGAGAAGGCCCCGCACAGGTTTTCCGAAGAAGACGTAGCCCGATGACGGGATGACGAAAGCACCCACCATGATCCCCCAGAATCGCAGTCGCCTTACGGCTCGTGAGCGTCCGTTCATGATCAATACCCTCTGGGCCTGGGAAGCATGGAGGCTCCGGTTGCCATGTAGCTGGAGACATCCAGGTACCGGGACCTGTGGATCACAAACCAGACCGATGCGAGGAAGTAGAAGGCGCACCCGGAGGCGATGTTGATCCAGTACCCGAAGTACATACCGGCCAGGGTTGCGGTGGTGAGAACCAGGAGCAACATGGTGGGCAGCGGGTGGAGGGGAGCGGTGTAGCCACGCTGGATGCTTCCCATGGGGTACATCTTTCGGAACTTGATCATCATGTAGCCGGTGAGCAGGTAGACGAGAAGGGCGGAGAGAATGGAGAAGGTCACCACCTGATCCAGCAGCCCGGTAAACCCGAAGGCGATGGCGATGGGCAAGAGAAAGAGAATGGCCCGGTAGGGGGTGTTGTACTTCGGGTGCAGCACGGCAAAGATGTCCGGAATCAGGGTATCCCGGGCCATGGCGTACCAGGCGCGGCTGGCGTCTGCGATGCAGCCGTTGGCGCTGGCCAGGCAGGAGAGGACCGTTCCGATAAAAAGCAGGTGGATGACCAGGGGCATGTGCGTGGCCATGGCCGCATCAAAGAGGGGATAGACGGACCCTGCGAGCTTGCCTGCGGGGAGCAGGCCGGAACAGACAAACCAGGTGGCCGTGGCTCCGACGATGAGGGTGACCAGGCCAACCACGGCCCCCACAGGAAGGGCTCGGCTTGTGGAACGGCACTCTTCCGCAGCCAGCACAGTGCCCTCGATGCCAAGGTAGAACCAGCATCCGAACTGAAACGCCCCCAAGATGCCCATCCAGCCGTAGGGCAATCCGTTGGTCATCTCCTTGATGCGAAGAAGACTTGTCTCGGCGGAGTAAAACCGGGTGCTGAATAGGAGCACGCAGATGGTGAAAAAGGCGATGCCCGTCAGCACGATATTGAGGCTTAAGGTTGCGTGGGTCCCCCGGTAGTTGAGCCAGGTGAGCGCCAGAAGGCTCAGGAGAACGTAGGGTAGGGCGTGGACGTCCGGGCTGAGGGTTTTGAGGATCTCTCCCACCACAAGGGCATCGGCGGCTTCGAGCATCACGTACTCAAAGACCAGCATCAGCCCCACGTTAAAGGCGGCCAAGGGGCCCAGCAGGTATTTGGCCATGGCGTACTGACCGCCTGACTCGGGAATCACAGAGCCCATCTCTGTGGTGACCATCACAAGGCAGATGTAAAGGATGCCGATGACCCAGCAGGCGATGAGAGCCCCTAAAGACCCTCCCTTGACGATGCCCAGGTTCCACCCCATGAACTGCCCCACCAGTACCACGCCGACACCCAGGGCCCAGATGTGAAGAGGGCCCAGGGTTTTATGCAGCGCTGAGGCCTTGCTCTTCTCCTGCACGTGGGTCAAATCTGTTTTTTCCATTATCGTTCCTTCTCTTTTGTCTCTTTGATCCGGGCTGTTTCCACCCGAACGACATCCGCAATGAGTTGAAAGGCGATGAGCCCGCACAACCCCCACGCCACGACGTTCATAATTTTCCAGAAACCCATGGATGCTCTCCTTGGTCGGTTATTGTTGCATGGTTGCCTCCGGTGGCCCTGCCGGGGGGCAAGCTTTTGAAAAGTTTGATAAACAGGTTTTTAACTGCTCTTTTGAGAACCTTCGCGGGTGCCCTCGCCACAAGGAACGAGGGCACCCGCAACCTGGAGTCCAGGGGATCATCCCCTGGCCGCCGGAGCCAAGCTGAATCGTTACGATTTTTAAGGCTCTCTATGCCCTGTCCGTCGATGCCTTTCCGTAGATTTCACGGATGGTAAGCTTCAGCCCTTTGTTGGAGCGGGGGAGCAGGTAAACAAAGTAGACGGCAAGGGCACCGATGGTGATTCCCAGGGTGGGAAGGTCCAGAAGGTAGTGGATTCCGGCCCCGCTTTTGCCCTTGAAAACCATGGCGGAAAGCAGGGTGGCAAAGCAGAGCAGCATCACAAAGAGCGTGTCGAAAAGAACAAGCCAGGGGTTCGCTTTTTTCTCTTTCATGGTTTCTCCTTATTCCTGGCCGATGGAGGCCAGGATGTCTTCTGTGTAAATCGCCTCACGGTTTCGCCGTACATGGACGAAGACGGCCGCAAGGGAGGCGGTGGCAAAAAGGCAGATAAGCAGTGCCGAGGAGACAATCAGGGCCTCCACCATGCGGCTTGGGGCGATGACGCGCACAGCCGTCATGGCAAAGATCACCATGGCCCAGATGGCAACCATGGAGATGGCAATGGCGGCACAGTCGCTGATAAAGAGGCGTTGTATTTTTTGCTTCAAGGGTCCGGCTCCTGTGGTTGGAATGCTTTCAAGGTTCATCATGCACCTGAACAACAAACGGGTCCGGCCTCTCCGGGCACAGGGAGGGGCAACCGGGGAGGCCGGACCCGTTGTCGGGGTGTTTCAAAGGTATGGGCATCTTCTTTAACAAGATGCGTGCCATGACGGCATTTTTGGGGGGGGAACGGTTTTGATGTAGGGTTTTACTTGAAAATCAGCGAGGTATGCAGAATGTGATGATGTTTTGGCTTCAGGTCGAAAAAAGGGGGAGGGGGCGGAGATTCAGGTGGGGACATCGTTTGTTCTCTATCCGTGAACGCTTGTTCCGGATGAGGGTTGGCATGGCGTGTGTGCCTGTCCCGGATATTTCATGGTAAGGGGGGGGGATGCATTATC
>Ga0209475_10004472_pt1 | contig 12012 bp, 10 predicted proteins | sample tdDd471_FD_187128 | JGI IMG/M metagenome (GOLD analysis project Ga0209475, IMG submission 187128) | Marine sediment microbial communities from the Atlantic coast under amendment with organic carbon and nitrate - tdDd47.1 (SPAdes)... | ecosystem: Environmental > Aquatic > Marine > Coastal >...
CCAGTTCTTGCCGGCCGCGACCAGCCCGATCCTGGCGCCGGGCTTGCCCCAGACCCGCTTGTCGATCTTGTTGGCATGGGCAAAGGCCTCGGCGGCAAACCGCTTGTAATCGATGATCCGCGCCTCTTGCGGCACCCGGTCGTCGATCAGGCGGATGTTCAGCCCACCCTCGGGCATGTCGAAGGGCGGCGTCACCAGTTGCACCCGTTCCGGGTCACCATCGACGACCGAGGTCACCTCGATGGTGTCCTTCATCGTCTTCAGCCCGACCCAGAGGCCGGAAAACCGCGACAGGGCAAAACCGTAGATGCCGTAATCCAGGATCTCCTGCACCCCTGCCGGGCTGACGATCGGCATATAGGCATCCATCAGCGCCCATTCCGACTGGTGCAGCACGGTGGACGACTCACCGGTGTGGTCGTCGCCCATCGCCATCACCACGCCGCCCAGCGCGCTGGTGCCGGCCATGTTGGCATGGCGGATTGCGTCGCCCGAGCGGTCCACCCCCGGCCCCTTGCCGTACCACAGGCCAAAGACGCCGTCGTACTTGCCCTCGCCACGCAACTCGGCCTGCTGGCTGCCCCAGAGCGCGGTCGCGGCCAGATCCTCGTTCAACCCGTACTGAAAGGTGACATCGCTTTCGGCCAGAAGCTTCGCCGCGCGCGACATCTGCAGATCGACCGCCCCCAGGGGCGAGCCCCGGTACCCGGTGACCAGCCCGGCGGTGTTGTGCCCCGCCGCGCGGTCGCGGGCCTTCTGCATCAGCATCAGCCGGACCAGGGCCTGGGTCCCGTTCAGCAGGACCGGGCTTTTCTCCAGGTCAAAACGGTCATTGAGCGAGATTTTCTGCGTACTCATTAGGCGCCTCCCCACGTCTGATCAGATAGCAACTGGTTGCTGCCCTCACAATAGGTCACGATTACTGACCTGAACAGGGTTTTTTTGCTACACTCCGAAACGAAGCTAAATGGAACGTGTCAGTAAACCCTCTAATGTATGTAGAGCACAGGCCGGCGGACGAAAGTGACAGATATGGATTGGGACAAGCTTAGAATATTTCACGCCGTGGCCGATGCGGGCAGCCTCACCCATGCGGGCGAGCGACTCAACCTGTCTCAGTCGGCGGTCAGTCGGCAGATTCGCGCGCTGGAAGAGGGGCTGAACAGCACCCTGTTCCACCGCCACGCGCGCGGGCTGATTCTGACCGAACAGGGCGAGCTTCTGTTCGACGCCACCCGCGCCATGACCAAGCGCCTCGAAGCCGCCGCCGCCCGCATCCGCGACAGCGAGGAAGAGGTCTTCGGCGTGCTCAAGGTCACCACCACCACAGGTTTCGGCACCCTGTGGCTGGCGCCGCGCCTGACCAAGCTCTATGACAAGTACCCCGACCTGAAAATCGACCTGATGCTGGAGGAACGCGTGCTCGACCTGCCCATGCGCGAGGCCGACGTCGCCATCCGCATGAAGGAACCGAGCCAGGCCGACCTGATCCGCAAACGGCTGATGACCGTGCAGATGCAGCTCTATGCCTCGCAGGACTATCTGCGGCGCCATGGCACGCCCGAGGATATCGCCGACATCGCCGATCACCGCCTGATCTGTCAGACCCCTTCGGCTCCGCAGGTGGGGGCGGGTGCGCTGATGGTGCAGCAACTGATGGCCAACAACCCGCATTCGCTGCTGTCGGTGAACAACTATTTCGGGGTGCTGCAGGGGGTGCTGCACGATCTCGGCATCGGCGCCCTGCCCGACTACCTGACCGAGGATTTTCCCCATCTGGTCCGGGTCCTGCCCGAGATCGAATCCGGCGAAGTCCCGGTGTTCCTCGCCTATCCAGAAGAGTTGCGGCACTCCAAACGCATCTCCGCGTTCCGCGACTTCGTGCAGGACGAGATTATTTCACACCGCAAGCAATTGCGCCAATTGGGAAAAATATGAGCTATGCGCTGACCTCATGACAGTCATGCTGCACTTGCGGCATGATTACTCTTGATCGTTCACGTTGTGATCCCTAAATGACCACTCGAAGGCGATGCTGCCCAGTTGCGCATCATCTTCATACCTCCCTGTTGGACTATGGCCGAGCTTAGTGCTCGGCCTCTTTTTTTGTCCGGGGCCCTTCCCCAGATTCCGGCCCCGCGCGCTTGACCCTTTTCCCCAACCGGGCGTTGCCCTATTACGGCGCAAACCACGCCATGCGGAGATGCCCAAGCGATGCAAGACCCAGAGATCACTCCGGAGCTGATCGAAAGCCACGGCCTGAAACCCGACGAGTACGACCGCATCCTCGAGATCATCGGGCGCGAGCCGAGCTTTACTGAACTGGGCATCTTCTCGGCGATGTGGAACGAGCATTGCTCTTACAAGTCCTCGAAGAAATGGCTGCGCACCCTGCCCATCGACGGCCCGCAGGTGATCTGCGGCCCGGGCGAGAACGCCGGCATCGTCGATATCGGCGACGGACAGGCGGTGGTCTTCAAGATGGAGAGCCACAACCACCCCTCCTACATCGAACCCTACCAGGGCGCGGCGACCGGCGTGGGCGGCATCCTGCGCGATGTCTTCACCATGGGCGCGCGGCCCATCGCGGCGATGAATTCGCTCTCCTTCGGCGAGGTCGATCATCCCAGGACCAGGCGCCTTGTGCATGGCGTGGTCGAGGGCATCGGCGGCTATGGCAACTGTTTCGGCGTGCCCACCGTGGGCGGCGAGGTACGCTTTCATCCCGCTTATAACGGCAACTGCCTGGTCAACGCCTTTGCCGCCGGCCTCGCGGATGCCGACAAGATCTTCTACTCTGCCGCCTCGGGCGTCGGCATGCCCGTGGTCTACCTCGGCGCCAAGACCGGCCGCGACGGCGTTGGCGGCGCCACCATGGCCAGCGCCGAGTTCGACGACACCATCGAGGAAAAGCGCCCCACCGTTCAGGTCGGCGACCCCTTCACCGAGAAACGCCTGATGGAGGCCACGCTGGAACTGATGCAGACCGGCGCGGTGATCTCGATCCAGGACATGGGCGCGGCCGGCCTCACCTGCTCCGCCGTCGAAATGGGCGACAAGGGCAATCTGGGCGTGCGGCTCGACCTTGAAAAGGTGCCCTGCCGGGAGGAGGGCATGACCGCCTATGAAATGATGCTCAGCGAAAGCCAGGAGCGCATGCTCATGGTGCTGCTCCCAGAGAAAGAGGATGCGGCCCGCGCGGTGTTCGACAAATGGGATCTCGACTTTGCCATCGTCGGCGAAACCATCGCCGAGGACCGCTTCCTCATCATGCATCATAACGAGGCCAAGGCCGATCTGCCGCTGTCGAAACTCTCGTCCGAGGCGCCCGAATACGACCGCCCATGGGTCGAGACGCCCGCCGCCGAGCCGCTCGCCGAGGTGCCCCAGATCGACCCGATCGACGGACTGCGCGCGCTGATTTCCTCGCCCAATTATGCAGCGAAACAATGGGTCTATGAGCAGTACGACACCATGGTGATGGCCGACACCGCCCGCACCCCGGGGCTGGGTGCGGGCATCGTGCGGGTGCACGAAAGCGGCAAGCTTCTGGCATTCACCTCGGACGTGACGCCGCGCTACGTGCGCGCGAACCCGGTCGAGGGCGGCAAGCAGGCGGTCGCCGAGGCCTATCGCAACCTCACCGCCGTGGGCGCCACCCCGCTGGCCAGCACCGACAACCTGAACTTCGGCAACCCCGAAAAGCCCGAGATCATGGGCCAGTTCGTCGGTGCCATCCAGGGCATCGGGGCGGCCTGCGCGGCGCTCGACATGCCGATCGTGTCCGGCAACGTCTCGCTTTACAACGAGACCGACGGTCAGGGCATCCTGCCGACGCCCACCATCGGCGCCGTCGGCCTGATCGCCAACGAGGACGACATCATCGGCACCACCGTGCGCGAGGGGCATGTCGCCCTGCTGGTCGGCGAGACGACGGGCCACCTGGGCCAGTCCGCCCTTCTGGCCGAGGTGTTCAACCGCGAGGACGGCGACGCGCCCTCGGTCGATCTGGACGCGGAAAAGCGCAACGGCGATTTCATCCGCGCCAACCGCGCGCTGGTCACCGCCTGCACCGACCTGTCCGACGGCGGTTTGGCGCTGGCCGCCTTCGAACTGGCCGAAGGCTCCGGCGTCGGCGTGCTGCTCGACAGCGACGCCACCGAGACCCTCTTCGGCGAGGACCAGGGCCGCTACCTCGTGGCCTGCAACTTCGACCAGGCCGAGGCGCTGATGATCGAGGCCGGCCGCGCCGGGGTGCAGATTTCTTCGGTTGGACGATTCAGCGGCGAAAACGTACGGTTCGGCGGCTCCGAGGCGCCGCTTGCGGAATTGTCGGCGCTCTATCGCGGCAGCTTCGAACAGATCTTTGCCTGACGCCGGAATACGTGCAGGCTGCTTGCACGTTTCCCGCGGGCGTCCTACATCTGGAGCAAGACCAACAGGAGACACCCCGCATGGCGATTCAGGCCCATGAAATCGAAACACTGATCCGCACCGCCTTTCCCGGCGCCAAGGTCACCATCACGGACCTGGCCGGCGACGGAAACCACTATGCCGCCGAAGTGATCGACGAAAGCTTTCGCGGCCAGAACCGGGTTCAGCAGCAGCGCGCGGTCTATGCCGCGCTCAAGGGAAAGATGGACGGCGCCCAGGGCGAATTGCACGCGCTGGCCCTGACCACCAAGGCACCGGACTGACCCCGGCGCCCCACCTCCACGGAGACAGACACATGACCGACGCAGCAAACCGCATCCAGGACATCATCACCGCCAACGACGTCGTGCTCTACATGAAGGGCACCAAGGACATGCCGCAATGCGGATTCTCCAGCCGCGTGGCCGGGGTGCTCAACTACATGGGCGTGAATTTCGCCGATGTGAATGTACTGGCCGATGACGACATCCGCCAGGGCATCAAGGATTTCTCGGACTGGCCGACCATCCCGCAACTCTACGTCAAGGGCGAGTTCGTCGGCGGCTGCGACATCATCACCGAGATGACGCTCTCGGGCGAGCTGGACAAACTCTTTGAAGACAAGGGCGTGACCTACGACAAGGACGCCGCCGACAAGATCCGCGAAGCCAACGGCTGAGGCGTCCAGGGACGCACGCCGATCGGATCGAAAACCAAAGGGGGCCCGCCGGCCCCCTTTTTCATGTCTGTAATGCCCACCGGTCAACCGGCGGCCTTCTCCTCGACCTCGGCGGCCAGCGCCTCGGCGCGCGCCGCCAGTTCCGCCAGGGTCTCGGTGACCGAGGTCGGTACAACCGGCACCTCGATCCGTTCCGCCTCCGGCGCCGGGACGTCGCGCAGACGCGCCAGCTCGCCCGTGCATTCGGCCAGTTGCGCCTCGACCTCCTTGATCCGGTCCTCGACCGCGGCGGTCTTGTCGGCCAGCATCAGCCCGGCCATCAACAGCATCCGCCCCTCGGGTATGCGGCCGATCTGGTCCGACAGCACCCGCGCCTCTTCGTCGAGCATCTTGGCGGCCGAGTGCAGAAAGCTCTCCTCGCCCTCCTGGCAGGACACTTCGAAGTCGCGCCCGCCGATATGAATGGTCACTTCGGGCATCATTCATCCTCCCCTTCCGGCAGATTCTGGGCATTGGTCAGCAAGGGTTCCAGCCGGGCCAGGATGGCACCGGCCTCGGCCGCGTCGGTGGCGCGGGTGGCGCGCAGCCCTTCGAGTTCGGCCAGCATCGCCCGGTTGATCAGGCTGGGTTCGCCCACTGCAGCCTGGTTCGCCTCGCGCAGGGCCGCATTGACCGCGCGCAATTGCTCGTTGGACTGGCGCAGGCGCTGCACGTCCATGTCGAGCCGGGCGGTGGCCTCGGCCTGTTTTTCCAGTTGCACCTTCAGCATCTCGGCCTCTGCCCCGGCCTGGTTGGACTGGTCGCGCTCGGCAAGTTCCGCCTTGAGCCGCTGAACCTCCTCCGTCAACGCATCGGTTTCCCCGGTATCGGCAAGCCGGGCCTTCAACGCCTCGATCTCGGCGCGCAACCCCTCGACCGCGCCGGCATCGCCGATCTGCGCCCTCAGCGCCTCGATTTCCTCGGCGTGCTTGGCCTTGGTCCGTCTCAGGCGCTCTTCGAACTGGGCCGTGACCAGTTTTTCCTCTTCCAGCGCCTCGACCAGATTCGCATCGGCCTGCTGGTGCGCCTCCACCCTGCGTTCGGCCTGCTCCGACAACGTGCCCAGCCCGGCCTGTATCCGCTCCATCGCGGCCGTGATCCGGCTCTCTAATTCCTCTAACTGGCTCATGCCCCTTACCTTTTCATGCGGTTGGTTCCACCACGTTTCCGGACCCGCACCGGGCGGCCTCCGCCACCCCGAATCGCGCCGGCGGCCGGTTGCAAACCAGTCTACCGAAACCTTTGGGAAAATGCCCCCCCTTTGGTTTCAAGCACTTGGACGCCAGACCTTAAGTGCGCGGCGGATCCCGCCCCACCCAAGCTTGATCTTTGACCCCCGGCTGGTATTGAGCAGCCTATCTGCCAGCAACGCCAGAGGAAACACTCGTGGATTTGACCGCCCTGCGCACCGCCCATCCCGATCACTGGAACAAAGCCGCTGCGATCCGCACGCTGACGCTGGATGCCGTCGCCGCCGCGAACTCCGGCCATTCCGGCATGCCGATGGGCATGGCCGATGTCGCCACGGTGCTGTTTGAAAAGCACCTGAAATTCGACGCTGCCGCCCCGACCTGGCCCGACCGTGACCGTTTCATCCTGTCGGCGGGCCACGGCTCGATGCTGCTCTATTCGCTGCTCTATCTCACCGGCTATCCGGAGATGACGCTGGAGCAGATCAAGAACTTCCGCCAGTGGGGCGCGATCACCGCCGGTCACCCCGAATACGGCCATGCGCCGGGGATCGAGACCACCACCGGCCCGCTCGGACAGGGCATCGCCAACGCCGTCGGATTCGCCATGGCCGAGGAGATCCAGCGCGCCCGCTATGGCAAGAAGGTCGTCGATCACCACACCTACGTGATCGCCGGTGATGGCTGCCTGATGGAGGGCGTCAGCCAGGAGGCGATCACCTTTGCCGGCCGTCAGCGCCTGGGCAAGCTGATCGTGCTGTGGGACAACAACAACATCACTATCGACGGCACCGTCGACATCGCCGACAGCACCGACCAGCTGCAGCGGTTCCGCGCCTCGGGCTGGCACGTGCAGGAGATCGACGGCCACGACCCCGTGGCGATCGACATCGCGCTGGACAAGGCCAAGGCCAGCCGCAAGCCCTCGATGATCGCCTGCAAAACCCATATCGCGCTAGGCTCCTCGGCGCAGGACACCTCCAAGGGGCACGGTGCGCTGACCGACGCCAAGCTGATCGAGGATGCCAAATCCGCCTATGGCTGGACCGCCGCCCCGTTCAACATCCCCGACACGATCAAGGCGGAATGGGAACAGATCGGTCAGCGCGGCGCGGTCGAACGCGCCAACTGGCAGGTTCGTTTCGACGGTCTTTCCGAACGCCGTCAGGCCGAGTTCACCCGCGCCTACGCGCTGGACGTGCCCAAGCGCCTGTCCGGCACCATCCGCGCGCTCAAGAAACAGGCAAGCGAGGCCCAGCACAAGCTGGCCACGCGCAAAAGCTCGGAAATGGTGCTGGAGCTGGTCAACCCGATCCTGCCCGAGACCGTCGGCGGCTCAGCCGACCTGACCGGCTCGAACAACACCAAGACCGGCGATCTGGGCGTGTTCCTGCCCGAGAACCGCAAGGGGCGCTACATCCACTGGGGCATCCGCGAACACGGCATGGCGGCGGCGATGAACGGTATGGCGCTGCACGGCGGGGTCCGCCCCTACGGCGGCACCTTCATGGCCTTCACCGACTACGCCCGTCCCGCGATGCGCCTGGCGGCGCTGATGCGCATCCCGACCGTCTTCGTCATGACCCATGACAGCATCGGGCTGGGAGAGGATGGCCCGACCCATCAGCCGGTGGAGCATCTGGCGATTTCGCGTGCGACGCCGAACACCTACGTCTTCCGCCCCGCCGACACGGTGGAGACCGCGGAGGCCTGGGAACTCGCCCTGACCTCCAAGGAAACGCCCAGCGTGCTGTCGCTGACCCGGCAGGGGCTGCCGACGGTGCGGGTGGAGCACAAGATGAACAACCTGACCGCACAGGGTGCCTATGTGCTCGCCGAAGCGACGGGCAAGCGCGAGGCGATCCTGATCGCCACCGGCTCCGAGGTGTCCATCGCGCTGGCCGCGCGTGACCAGTTGCAGGCGGCGGGGATCGGCACCCGGGTCGTTTCGATGCCCTGCATGGAGCTTTTCGCAGACCAGGACGAGGCCTATCGCCGCAAGGTGCTGCCGGCGGGTCCGGTGCGCGTGGGCGTCGAGGCGGCGGTCCGCGCCGGCGGCTGGGACCGCTGGCTGCTGGGCGAGCGCGGTCGCGAAGGCAAGGCCGATTTCGTCGGCATGACGAGCTTCGGCGCCTCGGCCCCTGCCGAGGTGCTCTACGAGAAGTTCGGCATCACGGCCGAGGCCTTGGCGGACAAGGTCAAGGCGCTGCTAGGCAAATAGGCCGGCACGATCAAGGGCAAGGAAAGGGGCGCTTTGGCGCCTCTTTTCAGTTCTTCCTCTGACCTGTTGTTGCCCGGCCATTGGGCCGTGCCCGACCCTCCCCCCGGGGGGGCGCGGCCCTCAGCGCAACAGTCCGGGTCGGTGCTAAGCGATCTCACCCCGGCTTCCGCGCCACCAGATCCACCAGCGCCGACCGGCCGGAATGCCCCGGCCCCTCGTCGATCTCCGCGTCGTAATCCTCCAGCCGCAGGATCTCCCATCCGTCATAGGCGGCGCGCAGCAGATCCTCGGTGTACATGTTGGCGGCACGTGGCGGCCCGCCGGTGCCGTATTCCACCTGCCGCGGCGCATAGCCGTGCAACAGCAAAAGCCCCCCCGGCGCCACCGCCTGCGCCATCCAGCCGAACAGCCGGTCACGCAATTCAGGCGGCGCGAACTGGATGAACGCGCCCACCACCGCGTCATGGGTCCGCGACCAGTCCCAGTCCTCGATTCCCGACTGGACGAAATCCACCGAAACGCCCCGCTCCACCGCCAGCGCGCGGGCCTTGTCCAGCGCCACGCCCGAGGCATCAAAGGCCGTCACCCGGTGTCCCAACCCGGCGAGGTAGGACGAGTTACGCCCCTCGCCATCCGCAACGCAGAGCACCCGCGAACCCGGCGCCAGCCCCCCGGCCTGCGCGCGCAGGAACGCCGCCGGCTCGGTGCCGAACAGATACCCCGACCGCGCGAACCGTTGATCCCAATCGACCATCCCTGCCCTCCCGTTCCCGTTCGACCGTTTGTGACCCCCTCCGGACGCGGGATCAAGCCGCCGGTTCAGAACAGCGACAATTGATCCCCCGGCCGCGGCGGCACGGCGAACAGATCGCAGCGCAGCGCCGGCACCGCCCCGTCCAGCCCGGCCCGGCGCGCCGCCGCCTTGAACCGTTGCCCGATCATCGCGGCATATTCCCCCTCGCCGCGCATCCGGTGGCCCCAGCGCGGATCGTAATCACGCCCGCCGTGCATCTCGCGCAGCCGGGCCATCACCTTGTCCGCCCGCCCCGGTTCATGCTCGGCCAGCCACTCCTGCCACAGCGGCGATACCTCGCGCGGCAGCCGCAACATGATCCAGCTGGCCGCGTCGGCGCCCGCCGCGCGCCCCTCCTCCAGCAGCGCCTCGATCTCGTGATCGGTCAGCCCCGGCACGACGGGCGAGGTCATCAGCCGCACCGGCACCCCCGCGGACGTGAGCCTGCGAATGCTCTCCAGCCGCCGCGCCGGGGCCGGCGCCCGCGGCTCCATCCGGCGCGACAACCCGGCGTCCAGCGTCGTCACCGAGACGCCGACGCGCGCCAGCCCCCTGGCCGCCATCGGCGCGAGAATGTCCAGGTCGCGTTCGATCAGCGTGCCCTTGGTGACGATGGCGACCGGGTGGTTGAACGCCGCCAGCACCTCCAGCACAGCGCGGGTGATGCCGCGATCCCGCTCCAGCGGCTGATAGGGGTCGGTATTGGTGCCGATGGCGATCGGGGCCACCTTGTAGCGTTTCGCGCCCAGCTCGCGCGCCAGGATCTCGGGCAGGCCGGGACGCGCCAGCAGACGGGTCTCGAAATCCAGCCCCGGCGACAGCCCCAGGTAGGCGTGGCTTGGCCGCGCGAAACAATAGACGCAGCCGTGTTCGCAGCCGCGATAGGGGTTCACCGAGCGGTCGAACGGCAGATCGGGCGATCGGTTGTAGGTGATCGCACTGCGCACCGCCTCGTCGCGCACCTCGGTCCGGATCGGCGGCAGCGGCTCGGGGTCGGACCAGCCGTCATGCGCTTCGCTGCGGGCCAGGTCGAACCGCCCGGCCCGGTTGCTGGCGGCGCCGCGCGCCCTGCGCCGGGCGGTATCTATGGGACTCTCGCAACTCATCGGCAGATCATGGAACAAAAGAAGAACACATGCAACCACCCCATGATCTTCCTGCGAAATGCTCATTATCAATTCCGCATTTTAACCCCTATGGTCGGTTGCAGCGCCGCGGGTGTCGCAATTGTCGAAGTGCGCGCGCCCCCATCCGGCAAGAAAGAGAAAAACGGACCAACCGGGATTATCCCGACAGTCAAGGAACACCGCCGCATGTCCGAAGAAGAAGAAATCATCCTTTCCGAACTCGACGACGAGGAACTCGTCCAGCAGATGTTCGACGACCTTTACGACGGTCTCCGCGAAGAGATCGAGGAGGGCGTGAACATCCTGCTCGAACGCGGCTGGGCGCCCTACCGCGTCCTGACCGAGGCGCTGGTCGGCGGCATGACCATCGTCGGCAACGATTTCCGCGACGGCATCCTGTTCGTCCCCGAGGTGCTGCTGGCCGCCAACGCAATGAAGGGTGGCATGGCCATCCTGAAACCGCTCTTGGCCGAAACCGGCGCGCCGCGCGTCGGCAAGATGGTGATCGGGACCGTCAAGGGCGACATCCACGACATCGGCAAGAACCTCGTCTCGATGATGATGGAGGGCGCCGGGTTCGAGGTGGTCGATCTGGGTATCAACAACCCGGTGGAAAACTATCTCGAGGCACTGGACCGCGAGGATGCCGACATCCTGGGCATGTCGGCGCTGCTGACCACCACCATGCCCTACATGAAGGTGGTAATCGACACGCTGGTCGAACAGGGCATCCGCAACGATTACATCGTCCTGGTCGGCGGCGCGCCGCTGAACGAGGAGTTCGGCAAGGCCATCGGCGCCGATGCCTATTGCCGCGACGCCGCGGTTGCCGTGGAAACCGCAAAGGCCCATGTCGCGCGCAAGCATAACGCGATGAGCGCCTGAACATGGTGCGCCGGCGCTCGGCCGGCCGCCCCGCGCGGCGACCCTATACCTTGCCGCGCCCCGATTCCGGTCTGTCCGACCGCAGCCTGACCGAGGCCGGGCTGGCCGCGCCTGATCACAAGACCGAGCGCAAGGCCGGGCGCATCCTGCTGCTGGCCTGCGGCGCTCTGGCGCGCGAAATCCTCGACCTGAAGCGGCGCAACGGCTGGGATCACATCGACCTGGCCTGCCTGCCGGCGATCCTGCACAACCACCCCGAGCGGATCACGGGGGCGGTCGAGGCGGCCGTGGCCGAGCATCGCCGCAGCTATGACGCCATCCACGTGGTCTACGCCGATTGTGGCACCGGGGGGCTTCTCAAATCCGCCTGCGACCGCCTTGGCGTCGACATGGTGGCGGGGCCGCACTGTTATTCCTTCTTCGAGGGCAACGATCGGTTCGCCGCCCATGACGAGGCCACCGCCTTTTACCTGACCGATTTTCTGGTCCGGCAGTTCGACGCCTTTGTCTGGGGGCCGCTCCGGCTCGACCAGCACCCGGAGCTGCGCGAGAGCTATTTCGGCAATTACACGAAACTGGTCTACCAGGCCCAGACCGACGATCCCGCCCTGACCGAAAAGGCCCGCGACTGCGCCGCGCGTCTCGGCCTCGAATTCGAGCGGCGC
>Ga0209475_10004477_pt1 | contig 12007 bp, 6 predicted proteins | sample tdDd471_FD_187128 | JGI IMG/M metagenome (GOLD analysis project Ga0209475, IMG submission 187128) | Marine sediment microbial communities from the Atlantic coast under amendment with organic carbon and nitrate - tdDd47.1 (SPAdes)... | ecosystem: Environmental > Aquatic > Marine > Coastal >...
GCAGGAAGCGATTTTCTAGACTATACTTATATCGTTAATAATAATCTACCTTTTCCACCCAACATTCCTTCTACTGTATTCGGAGAAGGGCCGCATTCGGTGATTGTTCGGGACCTTAATGGCTGTACAGATACTTCCTTTGTAAGTGTCGACGAGCCGGAACCGATCTTGATTGATTTACCGGAACGTATTGTAGTAGAATTAGGAGATTCGTTGACCGTCTTGGATCCAATCGTTACCCCATTTGGAGGAAACTATTCTTACCTTTGGACACCTTCGACTAGTTTGTCTCCTAATGATACCGTTCGCAGCCCCTCGATTTTCCCATTCTCAAGTCAGCAATACACCTTTACGGTGACCAATGAAAATGGATGTGAGGCAACGGCCGATATATTTGTTGAATTGGATGCGAATAGGAATGTTTATATCCCCAATGTATTTGCCCCTGATGGTATCGGGGTCAACAACGATGTCTTTACCGTCTTCACCTGTACGGGTGTGACCAATGTCAACTTTGTGAAACTCTATGATCGTTGGGGTGGGGTAGTCTATGAAAGAACAAATCTTGATCCATCTTGTACGGGTATTCGCCTTTGGGATGGTCGAGTGAACAATAAGGCTTATAATTCTGGGGTCTACGTTTATCTAATCGAAGTGACGTTCTTGGATGGTGTAACCTTGTTATATCGAGGAGATGTTACGCTGTTGAGATAGGTGGCATAGCCATCAGATTTAAAGCTTAATAATAACAAACGGCTGTGGATCATGCGATTCACAGCCGTTTGTTGTATAAGGACATACTGCTGGAGGGTTTATCAAATGAAAGTTGAAGGTTTAATGCCGTGGTATAAACCTTCAACCCTAAACTATTAAACTTTCTTGGAGTAAAATGCCCAGTAATATGGTATAAGGAGATGTTGGTTGCAGGTTGAACCCCCTGTCGGAGTAATTTATTTCTAATTCCCAGCTGCTCGTCGCTTATTCTCAATATCAGGATCAATACTTTTGGCGCGCTTAAAAGCGGCATTAGCCAGTTCCGTATTTTGTGCATTGATATGAGCGACACCTAGATCAAACCAGGCACTGGCGTTATCGGGAGCCAATTCTGTGCCTTTGCTAAATAGCTCTATGGCCTTTCCTACATTCCCCAACATACCATTGGCTACGCCAAGGAGGCGCACAGTGGTATAATCATTGGGGCGAAGACTATAGGCTTGGTTGAGGTAATTGAGGGCTTTGGGGAGGTCATTTAATTGTTCACCATAATATTGCCCCGCTTCTTGATAGGCAATACCGAGGTTATTCTGAGCTTCTGCATAAATGGGATCAATGTTTAATGAACTTTGATAGGCTGTTATCGCCAAGTCATATTGCTTTAGGTAAAGGTGTGCGTTGCCTTTCAACAACCAAGCATTTTTGTAGGTTGGGTGAATACGAACCGCTTCCGCTAAATGTCCCAATGCTTCTTCTAGCATGTTCTGTTTTTGAGTGCTATTGGTGGGTTTAGTAGATTGGGCAATGAGCTCTCCTCCTGCGGCATTTCGCAATTTGGCACTGTTGGGGGAAACCTCTATATCGCTAGTGAAGAGCCGAAAGTTGTTTTCCCAGACGAAATTGCGAGTAATAGTCTTTAGAGAGAACAACACCAGAACGATACCCAAAATGGCAAAAGCGGCCTTAAAAGAACCTTTCTTCCACTGTATCCACCTACTGAACAGTATGCCAAAGAGCAGGCAGAAACCGACAGAAGGCATAAAGACTAAACGCTCAGACATATTCGTACCGATGGGGAAAACAATATTGGAAGCGATAGACAAGGTGGCGAAGTAAAACAGGATAGCATAGCTAAGCTGATCCTTCTTTAGTAAACCCCAAATGGCATAAACAAATAGCCCCAGGTAAAGGAACAGACTTAATAAGACTTGCCAGTTGCCCCAATTCATAATCGCTATTTGCCTCGGATAATAATCGTGGGATAGCGGATGTGGGAAGATAAGTAACTGTATATATTTTCCTAAAGTATAAGTAATAGTAGCAGTCTTCTCTCCCGTGGAAAAGGGCACCCATTGGTTGTTTTCAACTTTGACAAATGGGTTATTCATGAGTTCAATCGGAGGTTCACCCATAGAAACCCCTAAGATGGAAAATCGAATCAATAAGAATAAGGCAGTAGCTAAAATGAAAGGAGCCAGATTTCCTATTAAGGAGCTGATTTTTGCCTCCGTAAAAAAGTAATAAGATAAGGGCACAACGGCTAGAAAAGTAATGGCATTTTCTTTCGCCATTAAAGCTAGAAAGAATAAAAGGCCTGCCAAAAAATGAAGCCCTATCTTCTGCTCCCAAAAGGCACGTAAGGAGTAGTAAAGTGCTGCTAAACTACCCATTAAAGCTAGTATCTCATCTCGGCCTTTTATGTTGGCCACCACCTCGGTATGTATAGGGTGAGCCGCAAATAAAAGAGCGGTCACCAATGCAATCGTTGCGGCTTGTAGCGCCGTGAATTTTCGACGGAATAGCGCCAAAAGCAAAACATAGAGCAGCAAAACAGTTAAACCGAATAACAAAGTATTAATGAGATGACTAAGCCCAGGCCGGCCTTGGTATTGGGTATTGCCCTGATCATCTACCATTTTTTTAGCAAACAATTCCCATTCTATGGCAAAGGTGATCAAACTCAAGGGGCGATAGCGCCCACCGGCAACCAGTTGGGCCTTCCCTTCTTCCTTGAAAAAACCGAAAAAGGTGTCCTTGTTCAAAATACCTGGAATACCTGCTATGCCTTGTGTCGTAAACATATTATCGTGCACGACAATCGCATCATCAAGGGCGTAATCAAGACTGACTGTATTGAGGTAGCAGCAAATACTAAGGGTAAACACCAGCAGCTTATGTAGCTGGGTGTTGCCTAGCCATGCCGGAAAAGCAGATGAATCCTTTGCTGCTGTTGATTTGGAGATTTTTTTTTTGGGTTGGGCCATGGACATTTGTTTTGTTGACTAGCTGGCTCTTTTAGTACCTACTTGGACGCAACTCCCTAGTACGCTCGAAATTAGATAAATTCAGTAGATAATCCCTGCTACTTAGGCTAGAAAAATGTTTGCTTTTCTAGGAAGTTGCTTTAAATGCTTGGGCAATTTCCCATTTGAAGCTAATCTCTTCACAAATAGGCTTTATATTAGCGGTATCAAACCAGACCATAAACTAACTTATAATGAATTACCCGATTCCCAGTGTTTTACCACGTAAACGAGCTAATCTCTTTGTACTGTTTGTATGTCTATGTACTTTTTTGCAAGGCCAATATGACGCAAAGAAAGACTATTATCCTCCGAGTGAGGTCCCCGATCGTATTATGCTTACTATTACGGGAGATGCGGCTAAAACCCAAGGCGTAACTTGGCGTACAGCTGTCAGTGTGAAAGAAGCTTATGGACAATTGATGTTAGCCGATGCCTCTCCTGATCTATCAACTGACATGCAAGAAGTAGTAGCGGAAACCAGCTATCTTAAAAGTGATAAAAATGAGGCACATTATCATTCTGTCAATTTCACAGGACTTTTACCCAATACCCAATATGCTTATCGAGTAGGAGACAAAAAACTGTGGAGTGAATGGTTTCATTTTAAAACGGCGGGGGAAGGCCGGGAAGCTTTTTCCTTTCTTTATTTTGGTGATGCACAAAACGATTTAAAATCACGTTGGTCAAGAGTAGTGCGAGGAGCTTATAGTAAGATGCCTGACGCTGATTTTTTACTGCATGCAGGAGATTTGATTAATAGAGCGAATAGCGATCACGAATGGGGCGAATGGTTCTATTCGGGTGGTTGGATTTTTGGTATGATGCCGAGCATTGCTACGCCAGGTAATCATGAGTACGGGCGTAATAGTGAAGGTTCTCGTGATTTATCCGCCCACTGGCGTCCTACCTTTGCCCTTCCTACCAATGGCCCAGCTGGCTTGGAAGAGACCGTTTATGATTTTGAATATCATAACATGCATTTTATCTCCTTGAATTCGCCAGCCTTTCTTTCATCCGAAAAGAGTAGGAAGGATCAGCTGGAATGGCTGGAGAAGGTCTTGTCAAAAAACAAAAAGAAATGGACGATTCTAAGCATGCACCATCCTGTTTATTCTTCAGCAGCAGGCCGTGACAATGAAGAATTAAAGCAACTCTTGGTTCCATTGTTTGAGAAGTATAATGTGGATTTAGTTTTGCAAGGACATGATCATACCTATGGTCGAGGTGGCAACTTACCGATAGGCCGAAGAAGGCTGAAAATGGAAGGCCCTGTATATGTCGTTTCAGTAAGCGGTCCCAAAATGTATGTGAATGCTATGGAGGAGTGGATGCAACGGGCGGCTTCAAATACCCAATTGTATCAGTTGATCAAAGTAGAGGGTAATACCCTGAAGTTTGAAGCCTATATGGTTACTGGGGAGTTGTATGATGCTTTCGAATTGGTCAAAAAATCAAACAACAAGACGATTTTCCGAGAAAAAGCACCTACAGATGTGCCAGAAAGATTGGCGATGCCACCGCGCTATGAAAAAAGCATTTCAGAGGAAGACCGGAAGGCTTTTCAGAAGCGTTTCGAAAAATATAAGGCTAGCAAAAGGAAGTAGTTTCTGGTTGGCTGTAAACTAGCGAAAGCGGAGGGGGCGTTGCAGGAGGAAAACACCTGCAACGACTAAACCCTCGCTAGTTTTTGTTATACTTTTCCAGCTCCACGGTAAAGTGGCGTAATATTTTTGCCTGTTTTTTGACCTGGAAGCCCGCCTTTAGATCATGGCTTCTGGCTGCGACATTTGCCATAGTGATCGCCACATAATCCATATGTGCCTTGGCGTAAACTCGCCTTGGAATAGCCAAACGCAATAGCTCCATTTCCGCCATGCGGTCTTTTCCCGTTATGGGATCTCGATCTGCCAAAAGTGTCCCTACTTCTACACCTCTTACTCCCCCTTCTACAAAGGCTTCAACCCCTAAAAGCTGAGCTGGGTATTGGGTTTGAGGAACATGTGGAAGCATTCGTTTGGCATCTATATATAGCGCATGCCCTCCAATAGGCTCTTGTATGGGTATCCCGTTTTTCTTGAGTTGTTCTCCTAGGTATTGTACTTGTTTGACTCGATCATCTAGGTAATCAAACTCGACTCCTTCATACAAGCCTACGGCTAATGCGCCCATGGCGCGTCCGCTCATCCCACCATAAGTGAGGAAGCCTTCATAGATGATGGTGAATTGACCTAGTTTTTCATATAAGTCAGGATTATTAAGGGCAACAAAGCCGCCAATATTGACCAAGCCATCCTTTTTAGCACTCATCCAAACAACCTCTACATCTTTGAACATCGCTCTGGTAATATCCCGAATACTCCAATCCTTGTAGTCTTTTTCTCTGGTTTTGATGAAGTAGGCATTTTCAGCATAGCGTGCAATATCCATATATACAGGGATATCATTTTTTTGGGCGATCGCACAGGTGTCTTGAATATTTTTTAAGGACACTGGTTGTCCACCGACCGTGTTGCAAGTCACTGTGATGTTGATAAATGGAATCCTTTCCTTTCCATACTGCTGAATAAGCTGTTCTAGTTTTTCCAAATCGATATTCCCTTTAAAAGGATGGTATTCGGTCGTATCATAGGCGGCTGCGATGGTGCAATCTATTGCCTGGGCTTTTCGAAATTCTATATGCCCTTTTGTGGTGTCAAAATGAGCATTGCCGGGTATGATATCTCCTTCTTTGACAGTCGCAGAAAAGAGAATGTTTTCCGCAGCGCGGCCCTGGTGGGTGGGCGCTAGGTATTCAAAACCCAGAATATCTTGGACTGCCCTTTTTAATTTGAAATAGGACTCGGAGCCGGCATAGCTTTCATCTCCTAGCATAATTTCAGCCCATTGCTGCTCACTCATAGCACTTGTTCCGGAATCAGTCATTAAATCGACGATCACCCAATCACTGTGCAAATTGAATAAGTTATAATTAACCTCCTTGATCTTTTGTATTCTTTCTGCTTTACTTCGGAAATAGACGGGTTCTACAACTTTTGTTTTATAGGGAGGAATAGCTGGTAATTTCATGTTGAAATAGATTTAAAAGTTGGCTGTATCGGGACTAAATTATCTCGATGACAGGCCAAAAATGAAATAAATGAATAGCATAAAAAGTGGACAGGATTGTCCGGAAAAGAAGGAATTAGGAGATGAAAGGGTCTCTCTTCTTGATAAATCTATGTGTAAAAATCAACATAGTCCAAAATTAGGATTTTCTACAATAATTTGCCAAGCTTTGCACTAGATAAATTCTAAATCATTGGAAAGAGTTTGGCGAGTAAGATCGTAGCTAATAAACCCACCAAGCCCATAATCGTTAGTAAAAAAGAAAAATGACGAATCCCTTCCCGCTCTGTCATGCCGCTCATTTTGGTGACGACCCAAAAGCCGCTATCATTCATCCAGGGAAAAGGTTTGGAGCCACAACCAATGGCCAATGCCAGATAAACCGGATGAAAGCCCAATATTTCGGGACTAGACATGCCGCCCAAAACCCCGACCGCTGTGATCATTGCAACGGTAGCCGATCCCTGTGCGGTGCGGACTAGTGTGGTAACGAAAAAAGCCAATGGGAGTACCGCGATTTGATACTGCTTAGCCATGGCTTCTATAGTAGTAGCAATACCCGTTTGTTGTAGCATTCCGCCCAATGCACCGCCCGCCGCCGTAATCAAGATGATAAGGCCCGCACTTTGCAAGGCATCCTGGATGAAACGGGAATATTGTTTTTTGTCTTTTATTTTGGTTTGCATCAATGCCAATGCAGCGAGGGCTGAAATAATCAAGGCTATATTGCTATTCCCGATAATCGACATCGTCGATAAAAGGAAATTCTGAGCCCCCGTTCTATTGGCAGCGGGTAGATTACCCAGCGTAGCCTGGAGAATGGTATTTCCGGCAATGAGTACCAATGGTAGCAATATGGGTAAAAGGGAAAAAGCAAGAGAAGGTAATGCCGTACTGTCTTTCTGAGACAAGGCTGATAGCTCTTCCAAGCTCGTGTCTGGTGTCTCCCGCAAGGGCAGTTGCCATTTCTTATTGGCCCATAGGGCGTATAGGTATCCTGCCGTAACGGTGATCATTCCAACGAATAGTCCCCCCACCATCATCACTCCAAGGTCTACACCTAATTCCTGTGCAACAAACAAGGGCCCAGGGGTAGGCGGAACGAGCGAATGGGCCATTACACCACCCGCTATAATAGCCATAATGAAAAGCCCGTAATTTTTGGGAAAACGAATGCCTAAGGATTTACCCAGCGGAATCATTAAGTAAAATACAGTGTCAAAAAAAACAGGAATGGCCAAAGTAAATCCACTGGCTAAGAAAGCGATAGGTGCTCCTTTTTCCCCAGAAAGTCGCAAGCTGGAGCGAATAATGCGATCTGCCGCTCCACTTTTGAGCAAACAAGTTCCGATGACCGATGCCATCGCTATGAGAATTCCGATTTTTGCACAGGTATTTCCAAAAGCAGTTGAAAGTCGTTGGCCAATGGTTTGATTCATGAAAGAAAGTGCCTCTGCTTCTCCCATCCCTTTGCTAAGCGCGTATTCAAATAAAGCATCAGTGGATGTGATAGAACCCACTACCAGCGCCGCTATAATGAGAGGGATAAAGGCATGGAGCCGAAACACAATAATACCTACCAAAACGATACTAATGCCAATGAGTAGGATGAGGAAGGGGGCCATGATCTTTAAGTTAATTACCTTAGACTTTATGTATGTGAATTTCGTATGAGCAACTCAATAGCTATTTTTTTGCTAGGTAAGGCACAGGTTCAAGATCGTAGCCCTTAGCTACGAAGCTTGGTTCTGGAACGCAGCCTAGCGGAAAAAGAGCATTGGGGGCCATACAAAATTTGCGTACATAAAGTCTCTTATAATAAAAGATTTTTTGCTGGCCTTATAGCGAGTTTGGCTACCATCGTGGGAGCACACGTTCCCACTTAGGATCAACATGTTTTCTCATTTCAGCCGTATCATCCCGTTTTCGATAAGGGATTGTTCGATACCTTTCTTTTCCTCTTTCGAGTTGGTCATAATCTAATTCCACACCGAGTCCAGGCTTGTCCGTTACCGTCACGCAGCCATCCACAATCGGTATTCTTCCGCCCAGCACCACTTCATCCGCTGCCGATTGCCAAGGATAGTGCGTATCGCAGTCGTAAGTGAGATGCGGAGTTGCTGCTGCTACATGTGCCATAGCCATGAAGGAAACACCGAGGTGACTGTTGGAGTGCATAGATAGGCCAAGGCCAAATGTTTCGGCCAGTTTGGCAAGATGCTGCACATTTCTCATTCCACCCCAGTAATGATGGTCACATAGGATAACTTGCACTGCATCGTGCGTCAAAGAAGTGGGGATGTCTGAAAAAGAATTGACGGCCACATTACTCGCTAGTGGAGTGTCAATGCCGAGCTTGAGCAAGCCTTTACGAACAGCGCCCATCCCTTCAAGCCCTGCTGTGGGGTCTTCGAGGTAGCCGCCCAGAGAAAGCTCTTCAGCTAGGGCTTTACCCACTTCGATGGAGGTTTCTACTGTCCAAGCAGAATTGGGATCAATCCTCAGCGGAATACTTTGGCCAAAGGTCTGGCGCATGAGTTTGACCGTTTCGATTTCTAGTTCCGGAGCTAATACTCCTCCTTTAAACTTGACCGCTTTAAAACCGTATTTAGCGATCATATCCTTCAGCTGTTGGACTAATGTCTCAGGAGAAAGGGCTTCTCCATATTCATCTTCTCGAACGTCATTCCCTTCTCCTCCACCTCCCGCATGTTTGTAAAAGGGGTAAGCGGAAAAAGGGACTTTATCCCGTACTCGGCCCCCTATGAGATCACAAACGGGGTAGCCTAGGCTTTTACCTATAAGGTCAAGACAAGCCACTTCCATCGCTGCATAAGTTCTTGCAGCCAGATCGAGTTGGTTTTCACCAGGTACCAAGTAAGTCTGCGAAGCTTCAATGCCCCCCGCATCCTGTTGCCGATCTGGCCGCAATAAACCTATTAATTTAAAGGGGTCTGCTCCAATGATTTTCGGTCGCAATTCTTCCAGTGCGCTGATTTGATTTTCAGCACCGTAAGTTTCATTAATACCAATTACCCCCTCGTGGTTCTCTAATTCAATGATGGTTCGCAAAGCATAAGGTTGATGCAAGCCATAAGAACTCCTCAAGGGAGGGTCTGCAATAGCAATAGGATGTATCCGAAAATCTTTGATGATCATTCCCTTCAATTTTTTCTTTTGTTAAGTCAATGCTCCATTTATTACTTCCTCTACTACTTCTGGATTGAGCAAAGTAGAGATGTCGCCCAGGTTGGACGTTTCACCAGAAGCTACTTTTCTGAGAATACGGCGCATGATTTTGCCAGATCTCGTCTTGGGCAAACCACTGACCAATTGTATTTTATCTGGCTTCGCAATCGGGCCAATTTCCCTGACCACAACGGCGAGGACTTCTTTCCGGAAAGCGTCTTCATCGGCTACGGCCTCATTGACGATGATGTAAGCATAGATACCTTGTCCTTTGATATCGTGTGGGTAGCCGACTACAGCCGATTCTACTACATTCGGGTGCTCATCTATGGCATTTTCCACTTCTGCGGTTCCCATGCGATGCCCCGAGACATTGATTACATCATCCACCCGGCCAATGATTCTATATCTTCCATCTGCATCCCTTCGTGCACCATCACCGGTGAAATAGAGGTTCTCAAAAGAAGAGAAATAAGTCATTCGACATCGCTCATGATCACCATAAGTGGTTCTTAATATCGATGGCCAAGGGAATTTTACACAGAGTAAACCTTCTACATCATTACCTTCTACCAATGCTCCTTGCGAATCCACTAGAATAGGTTGCACACCCGGCATTGGATAGGAGGCAAAGCAAGGTTTGGTATCGGTAATGCCTGGTAGTGGGGTAATCAATATGCCACCCGTTTCGGTTTGCCACCAAGTATCAACGATAGGCGCATTTCCTTTGCCTACTTTTTCATCATACCAGTGCCAAGCCTCTTCATTAATAGGTTCTCCCACACTGCCGATTACCTTTAAACTACTAAGGTCATATTTATCTACCCACTGATCACCTTTGGCCATCAGGGCACGAATAGCGGTGGGCGCCGTATAGAATTGATTCACTTTTAACTTATCACAAACCTCCCAAAATCGTCCGGCATCAGGATAGGTTGGCACCCCTTCAAACATGACGGTCGTAGCCCCAGCCAAAAGAGGGCCATATACGATATAAGAATGTCCCGTTATCCAACCAATATCAGCTGTACACCAGTACACATCACCATCTTGGTATTGGAAAACATTCCGGAAAGAAAAACAAGTATAGACCATATAACCGCCACAAGTGTGGACGACTCCCTTGGGTTTACCGGTTGAACCAGAGGTATAGAGAATAAATAACATGTCCTCCGCATCCATCTCTTCGGCGGGGCAGTCGGTACTTTGTGCATCGACTTCTTCATTCCACCACTTGTCTCGTCCGGCTTTCATTTCGATCTCACCGCCGGTATTCTTATGCACAAAAACCGTTTCGATACTATCACAACCCATATCCAAGGCATCATCTACGACTTTCTTGACTGGGATGTTTTTGGCTCCCCGACTGTTGAAATCAGAGCAAATGACCATTTTACATGTTGCATCCTTGATCCGATCAGCTAATGCCTGGGCCGAGAAACCCGCAAAGACAACCGAATGAATGGCCCCAATTCTAGCGCATGCCAACACGGAGATCGCCAATTCTGGCACCATCGGCATATAAAAACAAACCCGATCACCTTTTTCAACCCCATTAGCCTTCAACGCATTGGCTGTCTGGCAAACAGCGGCGTGCAATTCTCGGTAAGTATAGCTAGTGTTGGGTGTCGTAGGATCATTATGCTCGAAAAGGATCGCGACCTGGTCGCCTCTTTCGGCCAAATGCCGATCCAGACAATTTTCTGTGATATTTAATTTACCGCCAACAAACCATTTTACATCGGGATCTTTGAAATTCCATTCTAGGGTTTTGTCCCACTTCTTTTTCCATTGAAAAGTACTGGCTTGTTCTGCCCAAAAACCTTCGGGATCGTTTACACTTTTTTGATAAGCATCCTGGTATTCTGCTAGTGTTTTTACCTGTAGTGTCATAGGTACGATTATATTTATTATCTATCAATCAAAAACATTTGCTGCTTTATTCAGCTTGGGATTTATTTCCTCTTCATTAGCACAAGTTCTAATGAGCTATCGCGTCACCGGCCCCACTGGGAATACGAATATCCTCCACAATAGCTTGAACCTCCTCTGGAGGAGCTGCTGTAAGTCGGGAAACGGTCAAGGAGACCACTAGATTGACAACCATCGCAATGGTGCCAAAACCCTCGGGGGAAATGCCAAACCACCAATCCTCAGGACCTCCTCCTCCAAACTTGCCCAATTTAAATTTCAACATATAAAATAGCATCAAAGTGATGCCGACAACCATGCCGGTAATGGCTCCTTCTCGATTCATCCTTTTATCAAAAATTCCTAAGATAATAGCGGGAAAAAAGGAGGCTGCGGCAAGGCCAAAAGCCAGTGCTACCGTGGCGGCTACGAAATCGGGCGGATGGATACCAAAGTAACCCGCAATCACCACGGCTACAGTAGCGCCAAGACGAGCCGCTATCAATTCATTCTTTTCAGAAATATCAGGCTTGATTTGCATTTTGATTAAATCGCGAGATACAGCTGTAGAGATGACCAATAACAAGCCGGCGGCAGTGGACAGTGCTGCGGCTAAGCCCCCCGCGGCAACCAGTGCGATGACCCAGTTGGGAAGCCCCGCAATTTCTGGATTAGCCAAGACCATGATGTCCCGGTCTATATTCAATTCATTGGTATTCGGATTGGCTACGTATTGAATCAGGCCATCATTATTTTTATCTTCAAAAGTGATGAGTTTGGTG
>Ga0209475_10004478_pt1 | contig 12006 bp, 9 predicted proteins | sample tdDd471_FD_187128 | JGI IMG/M metagenome (GOLD analysis project Ga0209475, IMG submission 187128) | Marine sediment microbial communities from the Atlantic coast under amendment with organic carbon and nitrate - tdDd47.1 (SPAdes)... | ecosystem: Environmental > Aquatic > Marine > Coastal >...
AGCAAGTCCGCCTACAGATCAGGACACCGACGGCGACCATGGGCGTTCGGGGAACGACTTTCGATTTCGCGGTAAACCGCGCGCGCGAGACCGACCTGGCCGTCCTCTATGGAGCAGTTCGCTTTTGCGGCAGGGGCGGACAGTGCCAGCAGATCAGACAGGGCTGCAATCTCGCTTTCGCGGACCGGCGTGGCAATGTCGGCATTCCGGCCTCCCGCGAGGAAGGGGCCAATCGAATTAGCAGAGGATTTCCCTACCTTTTTTCACAGGCTTCGTTGATGGGGACCTTTCGGACCCGGATAGGCGTGTGCAGCCGCTATACCCAGCTCGCCACAAGGAACGCGGCACGGTCCGGCACCGGCGTCCAGGGCATCAACGGTCCGGCAAGCGTAACGTCGCCGGGCGCGCCGGGCCCCACCGACTCGCCGGGCGCGAGCACCGGGTCCCCGGGCTCGTCGGGCGCTGCCGGAGGCAATAGCGGCGGCCGCGGCGGCGGCAACAGTGGCGATCAGCAGGGAAACAGCGGCGGCAACAGAAGCGACGGCAAGTAAATTGGCCGGCAAACCGGATGGGCTGCACAAGACCCGTGCGCTCACCCCCGCGCGAAGCCCGATAACCAGGGCGGAGAGCGGCGACGCATGAAACTGAAACGCCTGCCCCTGATGATGTTCGGCGTCACCCTGATCATCTCGATGATTGCGGCACGCGCCGTCGATCCGTGGCCAATAATGAGCCTGCGGTCGTCATATTTCGATCTTCTACAGAGGCTCGACCCGAGGCGCGCCGCCGACACTCCGGTGCGCATTGTCGATATAGATGAGGTTTCGCTCGCTTCGATCGGCCAGTGGCCCTGGCCGCGCTCCATTCTCGCGGAGCTTGTCGACTCCCTGTATGAACAGGGGGCAGCGGTCGTAGCCTTCGACAGCATTTTCGCCGAACCCGACCGCTATTCTCCGGCTAACCTTCTGAAACAGCCGGGCGTTGCCGAATACCTGCCAAAGGATACGAATACGACGGACTTCGCCAGCTTCGACACAGACGCGAAGCTCGCCGAAGCCAGCCAGACAATGCCGACCGTTTTCGGCATCGCGGCGACGATCGGCAATGCGCCGTCGGTGGCCTACGACAAGGCGGGTTTCGTTCAGATCGGACTTTCTCCGGTCGCCGGTCTGATCGGACTTTCCTCCACAACGCCATTGCTGCCCGTGCTGCAGGACGCAGCAAGCGGGATTGGCAATATCAACGTGGATCCGTTTGGCGAAGGCGGCATCGTGCGGCGCGTTCCGCTGCTCTGGCGGACGCCAACGGGCCCGCTCCCCTCCCTCAGTATCGAGGCGCTGCGGGTCGCCCTCGGCGTGTCCACGGTCCTGGTACGGGGAGCACCCGATATCGAGGGCGTGACGGAATCGATCCAGGTCGGCGATTTCGAGATCCCGGTGACCGATGACGGCCAGTTTTGGGTTCACTTCCGTCCGGACGATCCGGCGCTATACGTATCCGCCCGGGATATCCTGCAAGCCCCGGAAAAGACGCAGCCTTCAATCGCCGGCCATATCGTGTTCGTCGGCACTTCGGCAGCGGGGCTGCTGGACATCCGGACGACGGCGCTTGGCGAGAATGTGCCGGGTGTCTCAATTCACGCGCAGATCGTCGAACAGATCCTGCTCGGCGATTATCTGCGCCGGTCGGACTTCACAGGCGGGCTCGAGATCCTCACCTTCCTGTCGCTTGGCCTCTTGATGACAATCGTCATGGCGCGTCAGGGCCCGTTCGTCTCGATGACGAGCGGTGCGATTTCGGCCCTGGTCGTTCTCATCGGGAGCTACTACCTCTTCCACAATAACGGCATCCTTTTCGATGCGTCCTTTCCGGTGCTCGGAGGCGCGATAAATTTCGGCGCCCTGACGGGATACCAGTTTCTCGTCGCGGACCGGGAAAAGCGAGCGATCCGAAAGTCCTTCACGCACTACGTCTCGTCCGATGTTTTGAATGAAATCGAAAAAGAGGGCTACAGGCTGAAGCTTGGCGGCGAGACACGGGTCCTCACCATCCTTTTCTGCGACATCCGCAATTTCACGACATTGAGCGAGACCATGGAGCCGGATGCAATCATCGGGTTGCTCAACGACCTGTTCGATCGACTGTCGGACGCCATCCTCGATCAGCGGGGCACGATCGACAAATTCATCGGGGATTCGGTCATGGCATTCTGGAATGCCCCCCTCAGGATCGAAGACCACCCGAGGCGGGCCTGCCTGGCGGCGCTGGCGATGCGGGAGGCGCTTTTCGCCTTCAACGAGTCGCGGATGATGGAAGACAAGCCGAAGATCGATATCGCGATAGGATGCGCCACCGGTCCCGCTTGCGTCGGCAATGTCGGATCCGCGCGGCAGTTCAACTATTCGGTGGTCGGCGACACCGTGAACGTCGCATCGCGGGTGGAATCGAGCTGCCGCGAAATCGCCTACCGGATCGTCGCGCCCAGACAGACAACTTCCGCCGCAGGCGACCTCGCCACGCTCCCCGCGGGCCGGATCTCGGTCAAGGGGCGGACGGAGCCGCTAGACGTCGATATCCTCGTCGGCGGCCCTGAACTGGCCGTGTCCCCCAGGTTTACGGATTTGGCGAATGCCCACCATGCGCTTATCGGCATCCTAGAAGAATTCAAGCCCGGCGCGCCACTGACCGAAGACGCCAGCGCGGCTTTGGCGAGATGCGTTGAAACCGGCAAGGACATAGATTCCGGACTGATCGATTTCTATGAAAAGATCCCGGCCCGCATGAGGGACTTCCAGAAGACGCACTCCGCCTGACCTTCGTCAGGATTTTATGGGCGGGCGACTATTCGAGCATCACAAACCCGGAAATTATTCTTGCGAAATCCGACGATGATCGCCACAAGCCCGGCATGACTGTTTGATCGGATCGCAGACCTTCCATGCCCACCTGCCCCTGCCAGTCCGGCAAGACTTTCGAGGCATGTTGCGGGCGCTTCCTGTCGCGCAACGAACAGCCAGAGACGGCTGAAGAGTTGATGCGCTCGCGCTATTCAGCTTTCGTGCGCCGCGACATCGCCTATCTGAAGGAAACCCTGTGGCCGAAGCTGCAGAAGAGCCTCGACGTGACGGGACTGGCCGAATGGGCCGAGACCAAGCAGTGGATTGGTCTGGAAATCCTGCGTACCGAGGCCGGTGGCCCGGATGACACGCGCGGCATGGTGCTGTTCATCGCGCGATCGCTGGACGGGGGCAGCGTCGCCGAACACCGCGAAAACAGTGCCTTCCGCAAGAAGAAGGGCCGCTGGTACTATGTCTCCGCGGTTTCGGAAAATCAGGCCCTGGCGCTACTGAGGTCGGTGAAGGGCGGGTAGTGCCGTTCGCTCGGGCGCGGTCCGTTTTTTAACGCACCCTCCGGCTTGCGATTCCACCGGCTTTCGGCCACAAGCCCGCCATGCTTCAAATCTCCGATCTCACATTCCGCATGATGGGCCGTCCCCTGTTCGAGGGCGCCAGCGCAGTCGTGCCCGAAGGCATGAAAGTCGGTCTCGTCGGCCGCAACGGCACTGGCAAGACAACGCTGTTCAAGATGATGACGGGCGAGCTGGCGCCGGAAAGCGGCTCCATCGAACTGCCGAAGGGATTGCGGATCGGCCAGGTCGCGCAGGAAGCGCCCGGCACGGAACAGACGCTGCTCGAGGTGGTGCTCGCCGCAGACACGGAGCGCACCGCCCTGCTGGAGGAAGCCGAGACGGCAACCGATCCCGACCGCATCGCCGCGATTCATGTCCGGCTCACCGATATCGACGCCCATTCGGCCGAGGCGCGAGCCGGCGCGATCCTCAACGGGCTCGGCTTCGATGCGCAGGCGCAGGCGATGCCCTGTTCCTCCTTCTCCGGGGGATGGCGGATGCGCGTCGCGCTCGCGGCGGTGCTGTTTTCCCAGCCCGACCTGCTGATGCTCGACGAGCCGACCAACTATCTCGACCTTGAAGGCACGCTTTGGCTTGAGAACTACGTGCAGCGCTACCCGCACACCGTCGTCATCATCAGCCATGACCGCGACCTTCTTAACTCGACGACCAATGCGATCCTGCATCTGGAAAACCGCAAGCTGACCTTCTATCGCGGCAACTACGACCAGTTCGCGCGCACCCGCGCCGAACGGCTGATGCAGGCAACCAAGATGGCGGAGAAGCAGGCCGCCAAGCGCAAGCATATGGAAGCCTTCGTCGAGCGCTTCCGGGCCAAGGCGTCGAAGGCGCGGCAGGCGCAAAGCCGCCTGAAGGCGCTTGAGAAGATGGCGCAGATCGACATCGCGATCGACAGCGACGTGCAGCCGATCCGCCTGCCCTCGCCCGAACGCCAGCCGTCCTCCCCGATCATCGCGATGGAAGGCGTTTCCGCAGGCTATGTCGAAGGCAAGCCGATCCTGCAGCACCTCGACCTGCGCATCGACAATGACGACCGCATCGCGTTGCTCGGCGCCAATGGCAACGGCAAGTCGACCTTCGCCAAGCTCGTTGCCAACCGGCTGACACCGATGGGCGGCAGGGTAACCCGTGCCGACAAGCTGCGCATCGCCATGTTCGCGCAGCACCAGCTCGACGATCTCGTGCCGGAGCAAACTCCCTATGAGCATGTCCGGGCGCTGATGCCGGACCAGCCGGAATCGAAGGTGCGCGCCCGCGTCGCCCAGATCGGTCTAGGCGGCGACCGGATGAACACGAAGGCCAAGGATCTGTCGGGCGGCGAACGCGCTCGCCTGCTGATCGGCCTCGTGACCTTCGACGCGCCGCATCTGCTGATTCTCGACGAGCCGACCAACCACCTCGATATCGACAGCCGCGCGGCGCTGGCCGAGGCGCTGAACGACTACAAGGGCGCGGTCATCCTGATCAGCCACGACCGGCATCTGATCGAGGCCTGCGTCGAACGCCTGTGGCTGGTGCATAACGGGGGCGTCCAACCCTATGACGACGACCTTGAAGCCTATCGCAAGCTGATCCTTAAGGGGCCGGTCAAATCCGGCTCGGCGGACAATGGCGACGCAACGACCGGCGGGCCACAGCTCTCCGGCAAGGAGAAGCGCAAACAGGCCGCCGCGCGGAGGCAGGAATACGCGCCGCTGAAGAAGAAGATCCAGGATTTCGAGTCGCGGATCGACAAGGCCCAGAAAGAGATCAAGGCCATCGAGGCGGACATGACCCGTCCGGAAACGCTGGACGATGCGGACAAGGTGATCGAGCTGTCGAAGAAGCGCGGCTATCTCGAAAGCCGCATCGCCGAATGGGAAGAGAGCTGGATGGAACTGTCCGCCGAATATGAAGAGGCGATGGCGGACGCCTGACGAAGCGCTACCGCAGCGTCTCGCGCGCCATCCGCCCGGCGAGGTCATTGAGATAGGGTCCGAGCCAGGGACCGTAGAAATTCATCACCCGTGTCTCGTATTTCGGCGCGTCGTAGAAATCCTGGTCGGAAACGAGATAGCCGAGATAGTCGCCGTTGAAGCTCGTCGGTATGGCGGTTACGCCTGATCCCGCCAGTTCGCCCGCAAGCCGGATACCGAGCTGGCCGGCATAGTCGCCCGGGAAGCCGATCAGCAGTGCCGGCCCGACCCTCAGCAAATGCATGTGGGACCGCTCCGGCCCGATCCAGCGCGTGGAAACCGGGCTGAGACGCAAATCCGCCGTCACCGGCACCCGGACCTCCGGCAGGTTCACCGGCAGATAGGCGTTCGCAAGGGTGACGGTCGATTGAAACCCGATCGAGGCGATCGGCTCCACCAGTTCGTCGGCGAGGCGTTCGCCCAGCTTCACCGCGCTTTCCTCCGGTGTTGCCGCTTCCGGCCTTTGCGGCGACGCATCCCCGACCGTACCGGCCGCGAACATCACATGCTCCGTTCCGGTCGTCTCGCGGAGACGGTCGACCAGCGCGCCGGGATAGTCGGCGCTGATCGCGTTGCTGCGGTGGCCGGAGACCGTCGCATGGGCGCCGTAGCTTACCAGCGCGGCCAATGGCGGCGCATCCGGCGCGTCCGCGCGGCGAAACAGCAGCGCCGACAACTGGTCGAATGTCTTGCGGCCGGGGTCGATGCGGTTGACCTGTCCGTCCGGAGCGTCGGCCGTCGCGAGCCCCATCTCGACTGGCACCAATTCCTTGCGCGAGGCGGTGACGGCTGCGGAAAGATCGGCGGCGAGCCTGTCCGCATAGGCCGCGTCGAAATCGCCGATGATAATCTTTTCGATCGGATGGCTGCCCCACTGGCCGGGCCCGCCATGGGTGTGGGTGGCGGTGAAGAAGACATCCCCCTCCTTCAGGCCGCTCTTCTCCAGTACTGCCCGGGCAATGGGGTCGTTCACCAGCAGCAGATCGACGGCGAGAATTGTGACCTCGACCTCACCGACCGAGAGCGTCAACGCCCGGGCGAAGCACCGCGAGAACACCGAATCGGATTCGAAGGGATCACGACCGTTGAACCCCGCCAGTTGGTGACCGACTGGCGGGGTGATGTCGATTTCCGCATAACCTGCGCGCAGCTGACCGCTTGACGTCGATGGCGGGACAATGCGGGCGGCGGTCTCGGCGAAATAGCCGGTCTCTGCGTAGGGCGTGTTGTCCGCCGGCCACGGGCCGATCGCGACGACGGCCAGTACGACCAGAAAAAGCGGAATGACGTAGCGCTTTTTTCGATACCAAGGCTTGCGCGCCACAGCCGGGTTTCCCGCCCGATCTTCCGTCACCGGCCGGCGTCCCCGCTTCCCGTCTCTCATGGACAATCCGCCGGCCATCGCTCGCCTCAGTCCCTGTCGCCGTCGCGGCCCCAGGTGATGTCCGGCTGGCGTTTCTGCGGTTCCGATTCGGATGGCTGTCGATAACCGATCGAGGAAGTCTTTGAGGGACGGTCATCCTTGGTATTCTTTCCCTTGCCGCGCCGCCGCCGGCCGCCGATCAGATAGAAAACGCACCCTGCGACAATCAGCGCGTAACCGACAGGCCGCGATTCGAGGGAGAAGGCGCCAGCGTGTCCCTTGAGGGTAAGAACAATCTCAGAAATGCCGAGATCGTCCCGCTCACCGTCGCCGAGTTGAAAGGTGTAGACGCCCGATTTCAAGGGATCGACGGTCAGCGAATTTTCCAGCAGCATCGTGCCATCGTCACGCATATAGGCCGTCTTTGGAGAAATCCTCAAAGTCTGGTCCGTCACCTGGCCGTCCGGATCGGACACATGCAACGTCAGGACGGATTCGCCCCCGGCGTCATACGCGCCGGCGCGGGGTTTCACTTCCAGAGACACGCCGAGTGGCGCGTAGTCCTCGCGCATTGTGACAAGGATCGGGTTGAAGTTTCGGGCCGACGAGACGGCGTGATAGCGGCCGATATAGAATTCGCCGAACGGATAGCCCAAGGCCCGCTCGCCGAAGGCGACGGCCAGACCGGCAAGCAACAGGATCAACCCGATAAACCGCATCGACGATCCGTCCCCTAGCCGGCTTTGCGCCAGACGGCGAAGCTGTGAGGAACCTTGCGGCCGGGCCGGTCGAGGGTGAAAAGGTCTTCGTCTTCCAGTTCGAAACCGAGGCCGGCGAAGATATGGAGACGCGATTTTTCAAGCGGCCATGGCGGGCCGCTGGCTTCAGCGCCGTCCTCGCGCCAGCGCGCATAGACAAGCAGCCGGCCGCCCGGCTTGACCAGCGAAGCGACGGCGCCCGCCGTCTCGTCCAGCATGTCGGGCGAAAGCGATTGCAGCGTGTAGCATTCATTGACGAGATCGAAGGCGCCGCGCCATTCCTCCGGCAGATCGAACAGATCGGCCGTCGTGTAGGTCACCGGCGAATCGGGAAAGCGTTTCTGCGCCCAGCGGATGGCGTGATCGGACAGGTCGAAGGCCGTCGTGACATAGCCGGCATCGGCCAGCGCCTCGGCGTTGTCGCCGAGGCCGCAGGCAATATCGATGGCGGTCAGCGCGTCACCGCCCTTGTGGCGCACCAGCCATTCATGCAGCTTCGCCTTGGCGGCCAGATCGGCCCAGGGCACCATGCCCGGATCGCCTTCGGCGCGGCGGTAGATGTCCTTGAAGAAGGCCTTGCGCTCCGGCGCGGTGTGGCTGGATCCTTCCTCGAGCGCATCCACCGCACTGCGGTTCGCCGCCTGGCGCTCCCGCAGGGATTTCTCGTCTTCGGTCGTCATGCGGCGCGCTCCCAGCCTCCGTCGTTTCGTTGCTGGTAATAGGTGAGCGCGTGGCCGGCCGCCTTCAAGCCCTTCCACTGGCCGCGCGCCGTCGCGACCGCCTGTTCGTCGAGACCGTCGAACATCAGGACGATGCGCTCGTAAACGGACAGATCCGCCGGCGGCTCCGCGCCGTCGACGATGAAGCGGATCTGCGCATTATTCGGATTGTCGGGCGTCACGGTCAGGAAGACGGGCTGGTCTTCGGGCCGCTCATCGCCGTCTCGACCATGCGCGAGGAATGTCTCGGTGCGGTAGGTCCACAGATGCCCGTCGAGCGCGTCGCGCGTTTCGGGCCGGCCAGTCTGGATCGTCGCCTTCCACCCCCTGCCGACCGACTTCTCGACCAGCGTCGGCAACGCTTCGTCGAGGGTCGATTCGGTCAGGTGATAGAAGAAGATCTCGGCCATGGCCCCTTCGATCAGGCCTCGTAGTAATCGGCGACGAGCCTGTCGAGCAGGCGCACGCCGTAACCCGAGCCCCAGGACTGGTTGGTGTCGTTGGCGGGCGACGCCATCGCGGTGCCGGCAATATCCAGATGGCTCCACGGCACATCGCCGACATAACGCTTCAGGAACTGGGCGGCGGTGATCGAACCGGCATGACGGCCGCCGACATTCTTCATGTCCGCGAATTTGGAATCGATCATCTTGTCGTATTCCGGGCCCATCGGCATGCGCCACACGCGATCGCCGGACGCCTCGCCCGCTTCGTAGAGCTGGCCGGCCAGTTCGTCATCATTGGAGAACAGTCCGGCGCGGTTCTGGCCGAGCGCGATCAGGATGGCGCCCGTCAACGTCGCCAGGTTGATCATGAATTTCGGCTTGAAGGTCTCCTTGCAGTACCAGAGCGCGTCGCACAGGACGAGCCGGCCTTCCGCGTCGGTGTTGATGACCTCGATCGTCTGACCGGACATGGAGGTGACGATGTCGCCGGGACGCTGCGCGTTGCCGTCCGGCATGTTTTCGACAAGGCCGATGATGCCGATGACATTGGCCTTGGCCTTGCGCGCGGCAAGCGCATGCATCAGCCCGGTGACGGCAGCGGCGCCGCCCATGTCACCCTTCATGTCTTCCATGCCGCCGGCGGGCTTGATCGAGATGCCGCCCGTGTCAAAGACGACGCCCTTGCCGATGAAGGCGACCGGCTGGTCCTTGGCCTTGCCGCCGTTCCATTTCATCACGACGAGGCGCGGCGGACGCACCGACCCCTGGGCGACGCCAAGCAGAGCGCCCATGCCGAGCTTCTTCATTTCCTTCTCGGTCAGGATCTCGATGTCGACGCCAAGCGCCGACAGCGCCTCGGCGCGGGCAGCGAATTCGACCGGGCCGAGGATGTTGGCCGGCTCATTAACGAGATCGCGGGCGAGCATGATGCCGCGCGCCACGCCCTCGGCGGACGTCCACACCTTCTTGCAGTCGGACGGGCTCTCGACCATCAGCGTCGTCTTCTGCGCCGCCGGCTTGTCGCCGTCCTCGTCATCCTTCTTCTTCGTCTTGTATTTATCGAAGTCATAGGCGCGCAGGACCATCCCCTGCGCGAATGCGGCGGCTGCTTCGGCCGCAATCTCGACGCCGTCACACTCCAGGATGACGGCGAGGTTCTTCTCCGACGCGGTTTTCGACCGCACGATGCCGCCGAGCGCCGCCCAGTCGCCTTCCTTGACCGAACCGCCCTCGCCGACCCCGACAACGAGGATGCGGTCGACCGATGCGCCGGCCGGTGCGACGATATCGACCACCGATTTCGCCTTGCCCTTGAACTTCGACACATCCATTGCGCGGGCGATGTTGCCGGACGGATCGATTTCAGCGGCGATCGCCGGTGCCTTGCCGCCTTGTGCGACGAGAATCACCGCTGTGCCTTTCTTCGGCGCGGAGATCTTGGAGAATGAAATGGTTGGAAGAACTGTCATGGATTTCCCGCAGGTTTGCGCCCTGAATTGGACGGCTCACGAAATGGTTAGGGGCCGATAGGCCTTGCGCCTTGATTTTGGCGTTCGCTGTGGCGATAGCAAGGGGGTACCCCGGCGGCAACGGATGATTAACCAAGTCCCTTCGCAAAAGTTTAGCATGCGCGACGATATTGTTAACGACCGGTTGCGCAAGGCCGGAAACATTTACCGAATCCGCAGCACGCGGTTGGAAGACGCCCCAGGAAGGGCCGGCAGAGTGACGATCCGAGGAACCGCGTATTGAATACGCTGCAGCGTTACATCTTTGGCCGCATTGCCGTTTTGTCCGCCGGAACCTTCGTCGCCGTGGTCGTCGTCGTCTGGGTCACGCAGATCCTGACGCGCATCGACTTCACCACGATTTCAGCGCAGTCGCTGGCTTCATTCGGCCTCGCAATCGTCCTGATGACCCCTCAATTGCTGTCGCTGCTGCTGCCGATCGCCGTGGTTATCGCGCTGGTGCAGGTCGTCACGACGATGAATTCCGATTCGGAAATGGCGGTGATGTCGGCTGCAGGCGTCTCTCGCGGCACGATCGCCAAGCCGGCGCTGATCATCGGCCTGATCGCCGGGCTCTATGTCATCGTCTCGAACCACTTCATCGAACCGCGGACAAGCCGCGCCCTTCGCGACGTGCTCATATCGCTCCGAAGCGATCTGCTGGCGAATTTCCTGCAAGAGGGCGTCTTCACGCGACTGGACAAGAATCTCGTCATCTATGTCGACAAGCGACTACCCGGCAATGTGCTCGGCGGCATCATGGTTTCGGACACGCGCGACGAGAAGACCTCGCTGATCTATTACGCCCAATCCGGCAATGTCGGCAAAATCAACGGCAATGACGTGCTGGTCATGACCAACGGCCAGGTGCAGAACAAGCGCGCCGAGGACGGCTCGATCTCCGTTATCCGTTTCAATTCCTACGCGATTTCGCTGTCGCAGTTCGGATCGGCCGGATCCGCCAATTTCTACTATCCGCAAGAACGCGAAACGGTCGACCTGTTCCATCCCGATCCGAACGACAGAGTGGCAAAAGACCTGCCCGCCTGGCTGCCCGGCGAGATCCATCGCAGAATGACGGACTGGCTCTATCCGATCCTCTTCGTGCTGATCGGCCTCGTCGTCGCCGGGCAGACGCAGTCACATCGCCAGGCGCGGCTCTATGCCTTCGTCCTCGCATTCGGCGGTGCGCTCGCCTACAAGGGGATCGGCTACACCGTCTACGGACTGAGCCGCAGCAATGGCAACCTGTGGTGGCTGTTCTACGCAGTGCCGCTCGGCGGGATCGCGATCAACGCGTTCCTTTACTGGCGCGGCATCACGCTCGGAATTCCGGACCCGGTCCTGCGGGGCTTCGACCACTTCCGCGAAACCGTCCGCAAGCTGCGCATGCGGCAGGCCCGCGCAAGGGCGGCGTGACGCGATGGGACGCACGCTGCAATTCTATTTCTTCTTCCAGGCCCTGCGCATGATCCTGATGTTCGTGATCATTCTTGCCGGCCTGGCCTATCTTATCGACTTCACCGAGTTCTCCAGGCGGACGGGCGGACTGTCGCAGTATTCGGTGAGTTGGGCGCTCCTCCTTTCGGCGATGCGCGTTCCCTACATCATCGAGATCGCGCTTCCCTTCATTATCCTGTTTGCAACGACAGCGACTCTGATGCTGCTGAACCGAAAATACGAGCTCGTCGTTGCGCGATCTGTCGGAGTTTCCGCCTGGCAATTCCTGTTTCCCGTGATGGGCGCCGCGCTGATGATGGGTGTGCTGACGATCCTCGTGATCAATCCTATCGGCACGAAAGGCTATGCCTTCGCCACCTCGATTGA
>Ga0209475_10004482_pt1 | contig 12001 bp, 10 predicted proteins | sample tdDd471_FD_187128 | JGI IMG/M metagenome (GOLD analysis project Ga0209475, IMG submission 187128) | Marine sediment microbial communities from the Atlantic coast under amendment with organic carbon and nitrate - tdDd47.1 (SPAdes)... | ecosystem: Environmental > Aquatic > Marine > Coastal >...
TCGTCAAACAGATCGAGCATTTTTCGGAGGTATTGACTGCCGCCACGGATATTTTCGTAGGGGTCAAATGGATTGCTTACATTCAGGTCTTTGGCCGTTTCCGGGATCAGCTGCATCAACCCCTGGGCACCCTTTTTGGAAATCGTACCGGGCCGGTAATCACTCTCCACCTTGATGACGGCCTTGACCAGGGCTTCTTCAAGCTGATATGAGTGGGCATGTTGACGGATAATTTCCAGATATGAACGATGCCCTGAACCGGCAGCAGGTTTTTCCTTGAGGTACATGTTCCAGCGACCGTGAGTCGGCGTGTTAGTAAAATGAACTGTCCCCTGCGCATCCACGTACCTATAAATGTCAGCGCAAGCAGGTGAAATCCCTGATACCAGCGGCAGAATGAGTATCAATATGAAGAGTAGCCTGTGTTTGGACATCATCGGGACAAACTCCAGAGCTATGACTTATATCTGAAAAACCTCTGTATTTCAAGAAGTTTAGCTCTTGACACAACTGTATCGCATTCACATAATGGAGTGCCTTTGACATGGTCGGGCCATTAGCACACAACAAATTCAATGCAAACCACGGGCCATTTTCCTTATGAAAATAACATCTGACTTTCTTGTTGTAGGCAGCGGCATCGCAGGACTTTGCTATGCGCTGACCGTTGCTGATCACGGCCAGGTTGCATTAATCACGAAAAGAGAAATTGCAACGACCGCGACGAGGCTTGCCCAGGGCGGCATCGCCGCTGTGGCCAACACCGAGGACTCCTTCGATCAGCATATTCAGGATACCATGGAGGCAGGAGCGTGGCTGCCGGACGAAGAGATTGTCCGCATGGTTGTAGAGAACGGGCCGGAAGCCATAGAAGCACTGATCGAATGGGGAGTTCAGTTTTCGCGCAACAACGACGAATCATACGATCTGACCAGGGAAGGTGGCCACAGCCAGAGACGCATCTATCACGTCAAGGACGAGACCGGCAAGGAGATCGAACGGGCCCTGGTCGCAGCCGTTCAGTCTCACCCCAACATCACTGTCTATGAAAACCACACTGCAGTCGACCTGATCACTGAAGCCAAGGTCACCAGGCGTCGCATCAAACCGGACCGCTGTCTCGGTGTCTACGTCCTCAACTGTGAGACAGGCCAGGTCATCACCTTCGGCGCACCGATCACCGTACTGGCCACCGGTGGTGCCGGCAAGGTCTACCTTTACACCTGCAACCCGGATATCGCCACCGGCGATGGCATCGCCATGGCTTACCGGGCCGGAGCAACAATTGCCAATATGGAGTTCATGCAATTCCACCCCACCACCCTCTTCCACCCTCACGCCAAGAGCTTCCTTGTCTCGGAAGCCGTACGTGGCGAAGGCGCCATCCTGAGAAGACGTGACGGGACTGCGTTCATGGCAGACTACCATCAATTGCAAGACCTGGCTCCCAGAGACATCGTAGCACGTGCGATAGACAACGAAATGAAGACCCATGGTGATGACTGCGTGTTTCTCGACATGACGCACAAGTCGGCAGAATACATCACGGATCGTTTCCCCTACATCCACGAGACTTGTCTCTCCTACGGCATCGACATGACAAAACAACCGATTCCCGTGGTACCGGCAGCACATTACCTTTGTGGTGGAATCAAAATCGATTCCTGGGGAGAAACTGATATCATAAATCTTTTTGCCATCGGCGAAGTCTCCTGCAGCGGCCTGCACGGAGCCAATCGACTCGCCAGCAACAGCCTGCTCGAAGGCGTGGTGTACGCCAAGCGTGCGGCGGAACGCTCACTCGCCCTCAGGCAAGAAAAACTGCCGCCCTGCCCAACGATAGAATCCTGGGACCCTGGCAGCGCCAGAGACAGTGATGAAGAGGTCGTAGTCGCCCACAACTGGCACGAGATTCGCCTCTGCATGTGGAATTATGTCGGGATCGTCCGTTCCGATAAGAGATTGATCAGAGCCCTGCGTCGTGTGCAGATGATCCAGGAGGAGATCGCCGATTATTACTGGGACTTCCTGATTACATCCGACCTGGTAGAATTACGTAACATTGCCACGGTCGCTGAACTGATCATTCGTTGCGCACTCAAACGCAAGGAAAGCCGCGGCCTGCATTACAACATCAATCACCCTGAAAAAGATGACATCCACTGGAAGCAGGACACCCTGAACAGAAAAGTCTACTAACATCGCATCCATGGATTTCTGCCACTCTGGAGAGACTTGTGACTATTGACGATTACCGCAAAGAGATCAACCGGCTGGATAGTGAGTTACTGCGCATTTTCAATCAACGCGCGGCCCTGGCACTGAAAATAGGCGAAATCAAGAAAGAGCACGGGATTCCTGTTTACGACCCTGAACGTGAAAAGAGGATTTTCGAGGCCATGTCCAATGCGAATCCCGGACCATTGGAAAATGATGCCATCACCAGGCTCTTTGAGAGGGTTATCGACGAGTCCCGTCGCCTTGAACGTATTCGCACGAAAGGTATCTAAAATGTTGATTGTCATGAAAAAGGGAGCAGGTGAAGATCAACTGCGCAATGTTAAACAGTACCTGGTCGACCACGATTATGACTTTCACCAGTCAACCGGCGCCAATCGCACCATAATCGGCGTTATCGGCGACACCGCGACAGTCAATCGAGTCGAGCTTGAAAGCCAGCCGGGTGTTCATGTTATTTTCAAAATCCCGGAGGAGGGATAGCTTCGATAAACTTCGGGGACTAATCTTCAAGTGCTGCCAGTGCCTGCCTGACGACCAGTTCGCCCTGCGCCCAGACGTCCTGTTTCCATAAATCATCGTCAGGATAAAACATCTTCAGGAACTGCTGTTTGATCTTTGCGGCCTCCGGATGGTTGTCCCCGACCTGCTGATGCAGCCAGTTTTCTTCCCTGAGCGCCTTGAATACCTTCATCGGCGGCGAAGTGCCAAACTCCAGGCCGACCGCGGTGACCTCCGCCTTTGCCAGCATTCTGGTAAATGCCCGTTTGACAGTCCCGCTGAGATGGGAGGAGACAGACTCACCACTCTCTGTCGATTTAACCCGTTCTTTTCCCCAACAGGCAACGGCTCGCTGGTATGCAGGGTCCTGTTCAGAGTCACTCAGGATGATCTCTCCCTGGCCATACGGCCCCAACCCTGTATGCAGATCAATGACAACGACTCGCGCAGCACCGGCAAGGTGTCGGGCGACAATCTCATGCAATGTCTGGTTGGACCAGGTCGCGAAATGACCGCCGAAGAATAATCCATCAGGATGCGCGTACTGGCCTTGCGTCACGACCCTTTGCAGTTTTTCTTTGCCGAAGGCGAAGCGATACCAAACAAACCTGAGAGCAGCCCAAATATTTGCCGGGGCAGAAATTGATCGAGGGGCAATCACCCCGGAGATTCTGTCATATTCGCGGTTAACCGGGTAAGGCTTGTCGTGATCGATAAAGTTCCGGTTCAGGTCGACATTATCTTCATTGGTTCTTCTCAGAAAGGCAAAGCCGAAGGGGTTGAGAGCATGGATCATCACAAAACGGGTGTTCGCACTTAAGGCTTCGGCAATGCCTGTGGCCAAAAGACCAGACTGTATTCCCGACCCGGCAAAACCCTCAACGCCGTGGGTGCCTGACATCAGAACCAAGACATTTTCAGCTCCCGCCTGGCCAATCGATGCAACATCGGTAAACAGTCCTGCCCCGCCCACGCCGGAGCAGGAGTTCTCAAAACTGTCGAGCTCGGCACCGGCAATCCTTGCCGCTGTGATAAATTTCTGGCGCGCCTGCTGATAATTAACCGAGAAGCAATGAGGGGTTGTCATGTGATCACTTCCATCTTCTAATTAGCCTGTTTTTTTCTCGATGATGCAAGCAAATTCGCTAGATCACTCCACTTCTGAACCGCCATTAGCAAAGTGGTATTGCAGACTCAAGACAAAAAAAACCGGGAGAATCAGATAACTACCCGCTTCGACCCCGGCTTCATGCCCCGACAATGCACTCTGTCTACAATTTACATGCGACCCATAATCTGAGTGACTTCCCGGGCGAGTTCAGCGCAAGGAGTCACGACTATTTCTTTGCCGGCAATACTGGCCTTGTAACGCTGCGCATCCTGGTTCTGAACATATGCATCACGAAACTGTTCGTTCAGTTTCTGAATTTTCACCGGCTCCAGCCCTTTTTCCTTGGCGACACAGTTTTATCATCACAAAGCGTAACTTCAGGGCAGACTGTAAAAGTATGATTGCCCATCCATTTCAGTAGCCACACCACTATAACCGAAAGAAAAGCCTTTGATGCTTTCGTTGACCTTAAAAGGTCTATTGAATGTGAATTTATCTTCCGTACTGGTCAAAAAAGCGGGTATCTCTATCGTATCGAGAACGACCCCATCACCATCAAGCAGGAAGAGATAGACCCTCATAGCTCTGACCATGTTATACATCATCTGGTAATGCTGGCTGAGTTCCCCCTGCCCTGCTATCTCAATGAGCCCGCCACTTACGGTATAAGTATAGTTGATCGTCACGTCAAAGGTTTGCCAGGTTCCTGCTGCGTTCTCAGCCTTTTGGAATTCTATGACCGGTACCGAGGTTACCTGTTTGCCGATGTACAATTCTGAAGTCGGGACGCAACCGGTTACCGCAAAGAACAGGCAACACACCACAACAACATGTGCTTTCATTTTCATCCTTTTGTAGGCCTCCTTTACCCTGCATAACATTATAAACGAAAACAGGGATGCGTTGCCGCATCCCTGTTAAAAAATATCTGAATCAGCTCTCAGCCGACGACTTCAGTCCTGGTGAAAACCGACCTGAGGACTTGACTCTGACCTTCAATGTTCTCTCGGGCGCCTTCTTCGCGATCAACGAGGGTGATGATGCCGAGGACTTCCAGGCCTTCCTGCTGAGCACGATCGACCGCCTTCATGGAAGATCCTCCCGTCGTGGTCACATCTTCGACGATCACAACACGTGATCCGGGAGGCAGGTTCTTGCGGCCTTCAAGCCATTGCCCGGTACCGTGACCTTTCGGTTCCTTACGGATGATAAAGGCATGTACAGGATTACCGTCCAAATTGGCGGCAATCGAAGTTGCCGTTGCAATCGGATCCGCTCCCATGGTCAGGCCACCGACACCATGAACCGGACCGTCAAAGGTTTTAACGATATCCCAGAAAGCCTTGCCCACCAGCAGACCGCCCTTTGCGTGCAGTGCGGTCTGCTTGCCGTCAAAATAGAAATTGCTTTTGCGGCCCGAAGCGAGGGTGACCTCGCGCTCTTCGTAAGACAGTTCACGGACAATCTGCATTAATTCATTACGTTCCTGCTCGGTCATCAACTCTCTCCTTCAATTAAACAGTAAAATGTTAAACGTTAAATGTTAATAGTTGTAAAGCAACCGCCTGTTAAATTTACGCATTTTAGTCAGCGCTCACCACTAGCCTCTTTTTACCTATTTACTTTTTCGCGTCCCTCGTCCCTCGCTCCGCGTCCCGCCTTGGACTAGAATAGACCAAGCTGACTATCCGCCTTCAGCCTGGGGAACTTGACAGGATAATCGCCACTGAAGCAGGCGTCACAAAAATAGCTCTTTTGAGCATCGGCCGATACGCCGGCTGCGGCGAGCATCCCCTCCCGACTCAGGTAGCCGAGCGAGTCGGACGTAATGTAGCGGCTGATTTCCTCGATCGTGTGCGAGGACGAGATCAACTCCTTGCGGGATGGTGTATCGATCCCGTAATAACAGGGGAAACTGGTCGGCGGGCTCGACAGTCGCATATGGACCTCGCGGGCCCCGGCAGCGCGGATCATTTTGACGATCTTGCGTGCCGTGGTGCCACGTACCAGCGAGTCGTCAACCACAACGACACGTTTGCCCTCTATGACATCACGAACCGGATTGAGTTTTAATTTGACACCAAAATGCCGAATCGTCTGCTGAGGCTCGATAAATGTGCGACCAACGTAATGGTTCCGAATCAGGCCAAGCTCGAAGGGTATGCCGGATTCTTCCGCATAACCGATGGTCGCGGGAACACCTGAATCGGGCACCGCAATCACGACGTCAGCGTCAACATAGTGTTCACGTGCCAACTGACGGCCAAGCTCCTTGCGGACCCGATAGACCTGCTCGCCGAAAATGGTGCTGTCAGGGCGGGCGAAATAAACGAATTCAAAGATACAGGGTGACGGCTGTGTCTCCTTGAAGGGCTTGAAGGACTTCAGGCCGTGCTTGTCGATGACGATTATCTCGCCCGGCTCTATTTCGCGGATGAACTCCGCCTCGATCAAGTCAAAGGCACAGGTTTCCGAGGCAACCACATAGCCCTCGCCGAGTTTTCCAAGCGCCAACGGGCGAAAGCCGTTCGGGTCGCGGGCTGCAACCATGCGGGTCTCGGTGAGGAAGAGGATGCTGTAGGCACCCTTGACGGCCATCAGGGCCTCTGCAACACGGTCTGCCAACAGATCACTCTGCGACTTTGCCAATAGATGGACCAGAACTTCTGTGTCGGAGGTCGTGGAAAAGATCGAACCGGCATGTTCGAGGTCATTACGGATGTCCTGGGCGTTGACCAGGTTGCCGTTATGCGCCACTGCGATACTGCCGCGTGCATAATCGACCATGATCGGCTGGATATTCTTGAAGTCGCTACTGCCGGCTGTCGAGTAACGGACATGGCCAATCGCGTTGCGTCCGGGCAGATCATCGAAGATCGAATCGCGCTTGAATACATCGGAGACGAGCCCCATTTTGCGATAAGCGTGAAGGTTCGTGCCGTCTCCGGCGACAATGCCACAGCTTTCCTGACCACGGTGCTGCAGAGCATAAAGACCAAGATAGGTCAGGTTGGCGGCTTCCGGGTGTCCGAAAACGCCGAAAACACCACATTCATCCTGAAACTTGTCGAACATATGGGTTAAATTCTCCGTGCTGCATAAATAGTTTTCTGAAAGTGATCCGTGATCACTCATAACAATCACAACAAATTGTCACGAATATAATCGACTGCGTTCTTGTAAAGCCACAGTCCCATACCCTCTTCAGGCAAATCGGGCTCTCTGGTCCAACGCGGATGATGCGTCCGGTGCAGATAGGCTTCCGGATGGGGCATCAGGCCGAACAGCCGTCCGGTCTCGTCACAGACCCCTGCAATAGCGGCAACAGAACCATTCGGATTCAGTGGATAATCCATCACCGGTGCGTCGTAGCCTGCATCGCAGTATTTTACAACGGCCAGATGTTTTCCTTCTATCTGTGCCAGAACCTGGTCGTCCTGCACGACAAACTTGCCTTCACCATGGCGAACCGGCAAGTAGATGCCGTCGAGACCACGGGTGAACACACAGGAAGACTCCTTATCAACCTTGAGATAGCACCAGCGATCTTCGAAGCGGCCGCCATCGTTGAAGGTCAAAGTTGCCGACTGGTTGCGATAATCCCGGTCGAGGGCCGGCAGCAAGCCCATCTTGGTCATCAGCTGAAATCCGTTGCAGACCCCCATAATCAACTTGCCTTCAGCAACGAAACGCTGGATTTGGTCGACCAGCGAATCCTGGCTGTTTAACACGGCGGCCTGATTAAGGCGATTGGCGCCTGCTTTGGCGCTGCCAAGGTCATCGCCGTCGAGGAAGCCTCCTGCCAGATTAAGAAAATGATAGTCGTCGAGACGTGCCCGGCCTGCGAGCAGCTCGGCTATGTGCACAATATCGCATTCGGCACCAGCCAGTTTACAGGCCGTGGCAACTTCACGTTCACAGTTGGTCCCGTTGCCGGCAATCACAACGGCTTTGACAGTCTTGGCCATGGTTATATCTCCTTCAGCGGCGCCTGCCATGCCGTTTTCAGATCGTCGATAGGGGAAACCGCCAGGGGATTGTCACAACGGCCGGTAATGCGCAGCTCGTTGGAGGCCGTCACCTCGCCGATGCAACGACAACTTTGTCCTGCAAAAAGGGTCTCGAAGGCTGACTGATGCTCCGGCCGGACAGTGACCAGCAGACGGCTGGCAGACTCGGAGAAAAGCAGCGTCGCGTCGCTCAACTCCTGAGGAGCATCGAGTTTGGCAAGGGCAACAGCAATGCCGAGACCGCCGGCAAAAGCGGTTTCGGCAACCGCCACCGCCAGTCCGCCATCCGAAAGGTCATGACAGGAGGCAATCAACCCCTGCTTCTGTGCTGTATTGACACTGCGGTAGCGGTTCATGGCGCTTTGTGCGTCAACCTTCGGCACGTTGGCCCCAAGTTCGCCGTACAGCGCATAGTATTCCGAGCCACCAAGTTCATCCTCCGTCCGACCCAACAGATAGACCCGGTCGCCGGCTTGCTTGGCATCCATGGTGGTTGCCTGGCGGACGTCGTCAATCTTGCCGATGACCGAAAACAACAGGGTCGGCGGAATCGATATCTTGGTATCACCGATCTGGTAATCGTTTTTCATCGAGTCCTTGCCAGAAATCAGCGGCACGCCAAAGCCCAGACAATACTCATAGAGAGCCTGGTTGGAGCGGACCAGCTGCGCCGCCTTGTACTCTCCATCGGGAGTCTTTTCGCTCTTGACCGGATCGCACCAGCAGAAGTTGTCGAGCCCCGCGACATGATCGATATTACCACCGACAGATACAAAGTTACGCAGTGCCTCGTCAATTGCATTCGCGGTCATATGATATGTGTCGAGATCGGAGAAGCGCGGGCAAATGCCATGGGCTGTCACCACGCCGTCGAAACGGTCGGCCAAGGGCCGAACCACAGCCGCATCAGAGGGTCCGTCATTGGCAATGCCAGTCAACGGCTTGACCACTGTGCCAGCCTGAACCTCGTGATCGTACCGGCGGACTACACTCTCTTTCGAACAGATATTGAGACTGCCCAGGAGTTGCTTGATGGTTGATTCAATATCCGGAGACGGCAGCTGCGGCTCATTCGTCTGCGGCGGCACCCAGCGTGCCGGGATCTGCAGCTGCGGCACGCCGTTGTGCAGAAACTCCATCGGCAGCCAGGTAACGGTTTTGCCCTGGTAGAGACAGTGGTAATAACCGGAATCTGTGAACTGGCCAAGATCGGTTGCTTCGACATCCATCTCAGCGGCCAGGGTCATGAATTCGTCGAGGGTCTCCGGCGGCACGGCAACGGTCATCCGCTCTTGTGCTTCGGAGATCAGAATTTCCCACGGCTGCAGACCATTATACTTGAGTGGAGCCCGATCCAGGTGCATCTCGAAGCCGTTGGTGTCTTCGGCCATCTCACCTACTGACGAAGACAACCCTCCGGCTCCGTTGTCGGTGATCGAGTTGTAGAGTCCGCAATCACGGGCTATGATCAGAAAGTCGAACATCCTCCTCTGGGTGATCGGGTCGCCGATCTGAACCGCGGTTACCGGCGAACCTTCGTGGAGTTCTTCAGAGGAAAAGGTGGCTCCATGAATACCATCTTTGCCAATGCGTCCCCCGACCATGACGATACGGTCACCGATCAGCGCCTGTTTTTCGTGGCAGGGACGACCATTGAGCTCGGCCGGCATGATCGATCCGGTGCCGCAGTATACCAGCGGTTTACCGGCAAAACGCTCGTCAAATACCAGTGAGCCGTTGACGGTCGGGATACCGCTCTTGTTGCCACCGTGCTCGACGCCTTCGACCACACCGTCAAAAATGCGCCTTGGATGCAGCAGTCGAGGTGGCAATGGCTTGTCATAGAATGGCGACGCGAAACAGAACACATCGGTGTTGAACATCAGCCGTGCGCCCATGCCGGTACCGAAGGCATCCCGGTTGACTCCGACGATGCCGGTCAGAGCGCCGCCATACGGATCGAGAGCACTTGGGGAATTGTGGGTTTCAACCTTGAAGACGATGCTCCAGTCATCAGTGAAACGGATAACGCCGGCATTGTCCTTGAACACCGAGAGGCAGATGTCGTTTTCACTGGCCTGTGCCCGAATATCGCTCGTTGCGCGCATGATATAACTCTTGAACAGCGAGTCGATAGACTGCTTTTCACCTGTCGTGGTGTCCTCGTAGTCGATTGCCGCAGCGAAGATCTTGTGCTTGCAGTGTTCACTCCAGGTCTGTGCCAAAGCCTCGAGTTCGCAATCGGTCAGCATTGCACCAAGGCCGACCTCCTTACGACTGGCCTGAACTTGTGGGTCGGCGACGTAACCCCGGATGACCTTCATCTCCTCCAGGGTTAGCGCCAGCATTCCGTCCTTGCTGATCTGCAACAGTTCACTATCGGAAACGTTCAGATCGATCTCGCGGATATCAACCTGGTGACTGCCGACATCAACCTTCGGCACGACCACTGGCAGCCCCTGCTCATGATCAAACTCGCTGACCGGAACGATGCTCCAGCGCTGGATCAGGCCGTTGGCTAGGAATCCTGAGACAATCCGTTCCGCGACGACAACATCAACCGCACCGCTGAGCAGATACTGGACCGACGTGTAAACTGCCTCGGATGCTGCAAAAGGGCGTCCGGTTATGTACTGGATCGCTTCGCGGGCCGTTCGGCCCGAGTTATCCGTAACACCCGGTCGAAAGCCGACTTCGATCAGGACATCAAAATCATGGGCCAGCGGTTGATTGATCGCATAATCCTGAATAACAGGATCGCTGAACGGGCCAGCTGCCGCTGCGGCAATTTCGTCATCCGTAAGCTGTGCGTCAACCGTGTACACATCCATGGTCCGGACCGAACGCAACTCGACGCCAAGGTGCTCACGAATTTCACGCTTTACCCGCTCTCCGCGTGCATCACGGACGTTATCTTTCAGACCGACCACAATTCGCCAGGTCATTTTTTCTCCTCTTGCAGATAGACCTCAATCAAAACAAACTTATATTTAACGCAAAGGCGCAAAGCCGCTAAGAAAAACCAAACATAATCATTAAGGGTAATGTTTTAAGTTCCCTCTTTGCGCCTTTCAGTCATTCTTTCACTGAATCTTTGCGTTAAAAGACCTTTCAAGCTTCGCCAAAAACTCTTTTGAAAACCGTATCAACATGTTTCAGATGATAATTCAGGTCGAATGATTCACGGATCTTGGCTTCGCCGAGCGCTGCCACGACATCCTTGTCGGCTAGCAGCTCCTCCTGAAAGTCCTTGCCCTCTTCCCACACCTTCATGGCATTACGTTGCACCATCCGGTAGGCGTCTTCACGTGAGACACTTGCCTGTGTCAAGTCGAGCAGGATTTTCTGGGAGAAAACCAGACCACGCATCTGGTTGAGGTTTTTCAGCATGTTTTCAGGATAAACCACCAGTTTCTCAACAAGCCCGCTCAGGCGACGCAGGGAAAAATCCAGTGCAACGGTCGCATCCGGGCCGATGTAGCGCTCTACCGAGGAATGAGAGATGTCACGCTCGTGCCATAGCGCGACATTCTCCATAGCCGGGAGGGCAAAGGCGCGTATATAGCGGGCCTGGCCAGTCAGGTTCTCGGTCAAAATCGGGTTACGCTTGTGCGGCATCGCCGAGGAGCCCTTCTGCCCCTTGCTGAAGAACTCTTCGACTTCGAGCACCTCGGTGCGTTGCAGGTGACGGACTTCCACGGCAATTCGTTCCATGGACGATGCGATAATGGCCAGCACCGAGAAATACTCGGCGTGACGGTCGCGCGGGATAACCTGTGTGGAGACCGGCTCCGGTTTCAGACCGAGCTTTTCGCAGACGTACTCTTCAACAACCGGATCGATATTGGCAAAGGTGCCGACGGCACCTGAAATGGCTCCGGTGGCGATATTCTCCCGGGCGGCTTCGAGACGTTTGCGGTTACGATCCATCTCGGCATACCAGGACGCCAGCTTCAGGCCAAAAGTGACCGGCTCTGCATGAATGCCATGGGAGCGACCAATACATACTGTATCCTTGTGCTCCATTGCCCTTTTTTTGATTGCGGCAAGGACCATGTCGAGATCGGTCAGAAGCTCATCGGCCGCCTGGGTCAATTGTACCGAAAGGCAGGTATCGAGGACATCTGAAGAAGTCATCCCT
>Ga0209475_10004483_pt1 | contig 11999 bp, 10 predicted proteins | sample tdDd471_FD_187128 | JGI IMG/M metagenome (GOLD analysis project Ga0209475, IMG submission 187128) | Marine sediment microbial communities from the Atlantic coast under amendment with organic carbon and nitrate - tdDd47.1 (SPAdes)... | ecosystem: Environmental > Aquatic > Marine > Coastal >...
TTCCTTATTAATCAATTGCCCGGAATATGTCTGAGAGAAAGAACTGAGCAGGAATAATCCAAATATCATTACTAGGATATGTCTTTTCATTTCATATAATTTTTAAATCATGATCAAAGAAATTTACCTTGAGGACCGATAAAATTAAAGCAATTAATGTAAAAACCGAATTCTATAATAATGAGGGCTGTTAATAGATTATACCAAGGTTTTGTAAAGTTATAGTATTTATCTGTTCGGGTCATTCTTGTGCTGCAACTTCCGGCAAGAAGGGGAGCAGCAAAAAAGGGGCGCACATTGTGCAGCCCCTTTTTTGATTGTCGATTGTCAACTGTCAATTTTCGATTGTCAATGTTTTCTCAAACGCCAGCTGAGTACTACCGGTCATCCTGAGGAGTGAGTGTAACGAGCGACGAAGGACCGCCTAGCGTTTTGTACAACTATAGCAAAATGCACCCCACCTAACACCTAACATCTAACACCTAACACCTTTCCGCTGCCCCGGCTGCCGGGGACCGATAAATAACCGTTGGTTTATTTGGTTAAGGTGTGAAATCTTATTCGATTTAACGGTTAGTATAAGATTAGTAGCCGATTGTGTGGCACTTTCCTGTCAAGATACAAGAAAGTTGAAGCGGGCTAAAGCTCTTTATTGCGCTTCACTCTTGGCTATTATTATACATTGTTGTAAGCAGTTTATTCAGTATACTTTAATTTTATTTTGCCAATTCAACCTCTCCGGGTCTCCATTCTTTATCTATCCAATCTTGTTCTGGGCCATACATTCTAAAGCCTAGAAAAAAGCTTTTACCCGGAATAGTTTGTATCCAGTTGTTTTCAAACCCCTTTGGTGGTTCTGGACTGAAATACAAATCACATGAACCGTCAACATTCAGTTTTAAACCATTAGTTTGGCTGCCAACAGTTGGAAATTTCTGGTCGGTTTGCAACTGTGAGCGGGTTTGTGCATCGTAAACGGTAACTGCCCAAAAGTCTTTAGCCGGAGGATTAGGTGGAACATGAAATTTGTATGTAAGACTACCATTGAATGGTTGCTTTTCCGAATCAACATAGGCAATACCATAGTCTGAACCTTTACCAGGATATGTTACCGCCATAGCTGGCGTTACTACGGTATATCCATAATGAAACAAAGTACGGGCATCGCTGTTCATCGTGTGTCCATCTTTTCCGTTAAAGAAACAATTTTTATCAACCCAGGCCATCATCCACGCGCTATTGGCTCCAGGATAAACTTCAATGCCTTTCATATTATCAACACTTCCTTTAGTGCGAGGATACCAAACAATAGAACGTGCTGTTGCGTTACCAATTGCAATTGCATCTACTAATATTTTTTTCATTCTTTCGTCAGGATTAAAATGCTTACCTTTTACCATTCCAATAGATGCCAATAATCCTCTTAGTTCAGGATTAATAAATTCAATAGGTTCATATTGAATCACCTCATCTAAATGATGATAGAACGAATAATCGTTGGTGTGGATGGTATTCCAAACCTTATTGCTTCCACTAATAAATTCCATAGCAGGAGGATTATCCATTTGACTTAAAGGATAAACTTTAAGGCCGTCTTTTACCCTTTTTGCTGCTTCATCAACACCCTTTGCTATTGAGGTTCTTAACAAAGTCCATACTTTATACGATGTGGAATGAACAACAAAATAACCTTTGGGAATTTTACCTTCATAACCCGGAGGCAATACCAGATATTTTCCGCCTCTGCCTTTATCCTGTCCAAAAGGACCAACATCAGCTATATACCTGAACCAAGCATCGTTCATGGCACCCAGCATGCCTGGAGGAACCTCCAAAACTGTTGGTCCATATTTTTTTAAATCGAAATTTGGTGTGACATACAAAGTAGATGTATTTCCAGTCAGAAATAAAGGTTTTGAGTCCATCAATTGATCCATAATCATAACCTTATTAAGGTTATTACCCCCAAGATCTTCAGCACCTCTAATTAGCCCTCGTAACGAAGCCGCAGGAATAGATTTTAAAAACACATCAACACCTCTCATTCTATCCAAATTATCATATACCAAATCTGCCGTTTCAGGATAAGGAGCACCATCAATAAATTTTAATGTGCCTATGGTGGTTTCTATTTCATTAGGTGTTGTAATTCCTTCAGGAATAGCGGTTGTTTGAGAGTACTTGGGTGCATCAATTACTTTTGTAGTATTATCTGGAGCTTCTACTCGAGGTTTACAACTATACATTACTGCTAATAAAACAGTAATTGTTACAATCCAGTTTATTTTCTTCATATTCTTCATATTTATAATTAATCTACTAAGAATGCATCAGAAGGGTACCATTCATTATTAAACCAAGGCTCCAACGGACCATAAAGTCTGAAAATAGTATTCCAGCCTTTGCCGGGAATTGTTTGTATCCAGTTATTCTCATATCCTTTTGGTGGTTTTGGTCCAATGTAAATATCCCAACTGCCATCAGCATTCTGCAATAAACTTTCTTGGTTATTATCTATTCCCGGGAATTGCTGATCGGTTTGAAGCATTGATCGGGTTTGGTTGTCATATATGGTAAAAGACCAAAAATCTTTCATTGGAGGATTAGCAGGCACATGAAATTTATAGGTCTTGCTACCATCAAAAGTATTGCCATCTGCGTCAGAATAAGCTATTGCATATTGAGAACCTTTACCTATTATCTTCATTGACATAGCAGGAGTTATTCCTGTTGCATAAAAATGAAATGCTCCTCTGGCATCAAGAAGCCGAACCCCTTCGTGTTCAAACAAATAACTTTTGTAAGCCAAAGGGTTTAACCATTGTGTGCCAGGGAATTTGTAGAGATACTCAGTCCGCGGCTTAGCCATTTGGGTGCGTACAATAGCAGCACCAATTATAGCAGCTTCCTTTAATATTTTTTGCATTCGTTCATCAGGAGCAAACTCTTGCCCTTTTTTTATGCCAATGGCAGCCAGTGTTCCAAGAATTTCAGGATTTTCTCCAATTAAAGGTTCATGCTGAACAACAGCATTTATTTCATTGAAGATTTCCTCATCCATTCGATGAATTGTATTGTGTTGAACCCCTGATCCATTCACGAAATTCATGGCAGGAGGATTATCTTTCTGAGAAAGCGGATAAATTTTAAAAGTAGCCTTTGTTGCATCTACCGAAGGTTTTGGACTCCCATCTTTTTGAAATCCTCGCCATGCAACCCAGTTGCCATAAGCGTTAACTGAATAGACAAAATAGCCTTCGGGCACATCTCCCTTATATCCTGGAGGTAAAATCAAAAATTTTCCTCCTTGAGCTTTATCTGGTCCTAAACGACCAAAATCAGCAACATATTTAAACCAATGATCATCTATTAAACCCAATACATCTGGAGGGGTTTCAATCACCATGGGTTCATCTCCCAGTTCTAACCAGGACACCATATAAACAGATGTGGTATTCGGTGTAAGCCATAAAGCTTTTGAATCCATAAGGTTTTCAAAAAGAATCACAGTTTGATTTGCAGGTCCAAATCCTAGCAACCCCCTTTTCATCGCCTCCATTGAAGCGATATGAATTCCTTTGACATATGCATCAACAGCATTGTGTAAGTCAATGTAATCATAAACTTTTTCTGCTGTTTCAGTCAAAGGCACACCATCAAAGAAATTCAATTCTCCTAGAGCTGAAGAATTTAAAGTATTTGGTGTTGCAATTCCCTCGGGGATTTCGGTGGTCATTTTCATTTTTTGAGTCGCAGTATTGACCTCCGTGGTTTCTTGTGAAGGCGACTTGTGATTGCAGCTTACAAATAGTTGTGCGACTGCAAGAACAATTACGGTGTAAATTAGGTAGTTTCTCATAGTTTTGTTTTATTAATATTTGCAATTATAACAATCTTTTAGTGTTTCTGTTGATATATTTTGGCACCAAATAATATTTGCTAACGTTTGGTATAAATTATCGTTTCAATGAAATTTACACATTGTTGTAAGAAGCTTTATTTAATCCTTTAACGACTATGGCCCTTCCAATTAATTCAAAACTATCATCTTCAAATGGTAAATTTTCAACATTACCAACTCTGAATTCTCCTTTTATAGAAATTCTTTTTTTTACTTTTTCTATATACCCTTCTGAAGGGTCAACACATGATATTTTTTGGGGATTGCAACTTTGTTCAATCGCTTCACTTAATGCACCTGTTCCGCAACCAATATCAAGCCAACTCATTCGGGGAGGCATATTCAGCCACTTTAAAAATGCAGGAGCCATTAATGAACTCCACCGTCCCATGAAGTATTCATAGGGATCTCCATCATTCCATTTGTCTCTAGTTTCTCCCATGATGTTTGATTTTTAGCCTAGTTTTCCTATCATCCCGCAAATTGCTTACAACTTGTTTATAGATGCATGTTTTGCAACCATACACACCCATATAGCCTAGATAAAAACACGTTTATTAGTAAAATTACAAAAATTCTGTGCTGCAACTTCCGGCAAGAAGGGGAGCGGCAAAAAAGGGACTTCACATTTGTGAGTCCCTTTTTTCATTGCCCATTGTCGATTCTACATTTTACATGTTTCATTTATAGCAAAGGCTTGTAAGTAAAAATTGTCATCCTGACACCGAGGAGCATAGCGATGCGGTGGAAGGACCTCTTAGCGTTGTGCAGTAAAATAGTTTAATACACCCATCTACTTCCCTGTTCTTATTCTTATTCCTTGTTCCTCTGTTCTTTATTCAACAGGGCTGCCCCTGCTGCAATTTAGGGTATTAATAACCGTTCCATTATTTGGTCCCCAACCCATATTTAACTTCCCCACCCACATTTCGTATATTTAGCTGTGAATAAAAGCATAATTTCCATATTCGGATAATCGGGATTCCAAAACAAATCACAAACTTTTACTCTACCAAGTTAAATTCGTCTTCTGATGATTAATTAATATGAATTATGGTTTCAGTCTGTAGGGTTTTTCTCAATTTTCTTTAATAAGAATACTTTTCGAACAGCTATTACATACAATACTGCAAAACAAATATTTAAAAGATAACCCCCGAATTCGAATTGAAGTACAAAGAAATAAAATACAACCGGAATGCTAATAATTGATAAAGTATAATTTTCGATTTTTATGTAATTGTCTTTGGTCATAAATAGAGTAACAAGAAAAAGACAGAGGCTTAATACAATGGTGAAAATCATTGGGGGACTATGCAATAAATTAAAAGATGGCTTTTGATCAAAAAATCCGGGAGGATATATAAGAAATAGAACCATAGTAAACGAATAAATAATTACAATAAGCCATGGTACCCACTTGAGGGTTTGTTTCCCAAACCTGGGTTTTACTGATATCATTATAAATAGAAAAAAGGACAAGATTAAGGGTAGGCCTACAATAAAAAATGACCGCCAAGCCCCGGTAGAAGCCCACCAACCCAAGAAAAATGCATTAGGTTTTACTCCATAAGCATATGGAATAAATAATGAAATGATAAACAAGGATAAAAAAATAATTTCCACTATTCTGATTATCCGCGGCTGAAATACTGTTGAATGTTTTATCATGAGATAATTTATTGGTTTTTAGAAATTTTTAAGGTATAAGTCTTCTCTAATCTCACCTAAAAATAGCCTAATAATAGTGGAATGTCAAGAAAGTACTATAAAGAAACATAATTCCCTACATCATTATCCTATAACCAATTGATAAATCACCAATCTAATACAATTGTGGTTAGGAGAAGTCTGTTCTGTGCTGCAACTTCCGCTAAGAAGAGGAGCCTTTTAAGACTGGGCGGTAGAAATACCGCCCTTTTTCTTTTATATCAAGGGTTACGGGTGGTTGCAACTCTTACTTTCGGAAATACGATGATTTTGGGGTGAGTTGCAGCTTATTCTATGTATTAATGTCCCCCTCCTTATTTAGACCCCTGAATAAACTTTCGTTTATTTGGTCAAGTTGTGATTAATTATTCAGTCTTAAGGGTAAGTATAAGAGCCATTTTAATGCTGTTATACATTGTTGAAAGCTGTGATTACTAATCGTGGGGAGTAAGTTCAGCTCCTTCAGGCGTAACTTCAGATTTTCGATGTGGAAATTTTTGGATCATTTTCATGTGCTCTCGTATGATGATTTGAATTGGCGTCACGGCAAATAGACCAGGGTAAAGTTCACCAAACTTCTCTCCTGGGTCCCGCATAACGTTATAGAAGTCCATACCTGGCAACCCCCCATGACCTTCTGTTATATGAACCTTAAAATCTTCATATCGGATGGCTCCTAACTCTCCACCACTATAATGAAACATTACATTTCTCCGGCCATGACCTTCGCCCAAAAGAAGCAAAGCTGTTTGATCAACACCATCTGTAATACGATCCGAAGGAATATTATCAAGTGCACCACCCAATCTTGCAGCTGTGGTAAACAAATCGGTAATGTGAAGAATATCTCCAGGATCTTGGTTTGGTTCTATCATTCCAGGCCACCAAGCCATTGCCGGAACCCTAACACCACCTTCTAAAACGTCTCCCTTACTACCTCTTAACCAAGAATACCCTGAGTTGGGATAGAAAGCATACATAGGTCCATTATCGCTGATCCAGATTACCAATGTGTTCTCTTCTATTCCTTCAGATTTCAATGTTTCAAATATTTGATTCATGTGTGCATTGTGAGCGGCCATTTCAGACGCTTGAGCATTTACCTTGTCCACATGTGGATCATTGTGATGTGCTTTTGATCCTTGAAGTTGTTGAGTATAAGTAGCCCAGTAGATAAAAAATGGGTTATCATCTTTGGCCTTATCTTCAATGTATTTAGTAATTTGTTTTATTGATTCGGTTTCAAAGGCTTCTTGTCGTTCAGGACCAAGCTTTCCAGCTATTCCTTCAATAGGTTTTCTTCCTTTGCCTTTTTCGCCAACATATCCTGCAACGGATAGATCAATCCCAGTGCGTTTTAAATATTCTTCCTCTCCAGGGAAATCGTAAAACATAGCTTTATTTGGATTGGGTCCATCAATATACAGCTCAAAAGATCCAGGCCAATTATCAGGTGCCCCATTCCAAAGTCCATAGTAGGCATAATCGTAACCTTGATTTTCAGGTAAATGCTCATTTTCCTCACCTAAATGCCATTTACCCCACATGGCAGTATTATATCCTGCTTCAGATAGCACTTCTGCCACTGTCACCTCTTCGCCAGAAAGCCCATCTGTTTGACCTGGCCAGAGCACAGTCAATAGCCCAGTACGAACAGGATGCCGGCCAGTATTGATAGCAATTCTGGAAGGAGTACAAGAAGGTTCAGCGTAGGCAGTCCAAAAACGCATACCCTCAAAAGCCATTTTATCCAAAGCAGGAGTGGGTGTTCCACGGTGCTTACCTCCACCTTGCCAACCCATCTCACCCCAACCTACATCGTCGGCTAAGATGTATATGATGTTAGGTTTTTTACCAAACTTCTTTTCCAATTCCGCAAGTTTTGTGTTGATTTGCCTATCCTCAGCAGCCCACATGTCTTTATTCTTTTCCTGTAAATCATTATACGGAGCATCGAATTTCTGAGCAATTGAGGTGCCCACTAATCCTAGTAAAAGAACTACCAGAAAGAGTGATTTCTCAAAACTAGATTTCCTGAATATTTGTCTTTTTTTCTTCATTTGCTAAAATTATATGGGTGAATACTAATTATTGGAACAATTTACATAAGGATCTGTTCATTGCTCACAACGGTTTGAATATGGTGCGTGCCGCACTTTATTAATTATATTTTCTGCTTACAAATATATTAAATTATGAAATGTAATATCCATGTTTACAACTAATTGCGGCATGCACTATATTTTTTGTGGTGCGCTGGCTTTTTATTTATTTCAGCAGTTTCAATTTTTTAATATTAATCTGTCCACAATGAATTTCTTTATCGTTAATTCTATAAAATAGATTGTGTTCTTTTAAACTAAATCCTGCTCGCACTACACCTTCTACCCCTTGATTGAAGAGAGTTACGACATAAAAAATACTTGAACCTTTTGGATTAATAGTTCTTTTCAACGAGGACGATTTATGAGTTCCATTATCTAAAGAAGATTCTAAATCTGTTAGACCATAATTAAACATTGGTGCTTTATCAATGGTCATTGTGTCGGAAGGAAGTAATATTTTAAAGTAGTTGTTCACTGAAGATGGAAGCTTAATTTGATCGGCAGGAAAATCAATCGTAAATTCAAATGGATTAGCAGTTTCATTAGTTATACGAGTCCAAAATATAGCATAAACATATTCTTTACCATTGAGATCAGTATATTTTAGTCCACCTTTTGGAAAGCTGTTTTCTAATATTAGAGTCTTACCTATTGAATCATTATACTCATATTTCGTGTCAATATATTTGTCAGTATGATCAATCAATGGTTTTTGACTTTCTACATTTTCTGTAGATACCAATGTTTCAGCATCAACTGTTTTTGGCATTGATTTACAGCCTTGTCCAAAGGATAAGAGTCCTATAGTAGAAATAATCAATATCATTATACTGTTTCTCATTTTTTCTCAGCTTGCGCACAACTTGTTTATATGTAAACCTTTTGTTGCCATTAACATCCACTCAGGGTGGTTAAAAACACATTTATGTAATTTTTATTAGTGATTTATTCAAATATACAAAAGTTAAATTGGTAATTTCTGTGCTGCAACTTCCGGCAAGAAGGGGAGCCTTCATAGACTGGGCGGTAGAAATACCGCCCTTTTTCTTTTGTATCAAGGGTTACGGGTGGTTGCAACTCTTGGTTTTCGAAAAGTGGTGATTTTGAGGTGAGTTGCAGCTTTTTGATGGTTTTCTATACATTGCGCCTTTAGTTTCTGTTGTGTGTCGATTTATTAAATCTCAAGTCATCTAATCTTCAATAATTTTCAATTTAGTTCTATGTTACTGTGACATTAACCATTTTGTGCGATCGTAGGATATGATATAATGGATAAGTACAACAATACCAAAGGCTAAGCTTACTTTAGTTAATCCTATATCGTAGAGCGACCAGGTTGCAAAGGCAAAAAACCCTAATTCGATTGCAAAACGAATAACACCAGGAGTAACAATTCGTGCTTTACCTGAACGGCTTGGATCATTAGGTACTGCAAATGTTCCCCATATGGCGGCAAGAATAATTGGTATCCCGATCGCAAGAACATATTGAAGCCATCCGTCGCTTTGTCTCCAACCCCATATACCAACCGAAGCAAGGGCAGACATTTCAAGTAAAAATCGAATAGCCAAATTAATTGGATGTGATCCCATAATTTATGATTGTGTCATATTCAAATATACGAAAGATTAATTGTTCATTCGTGCTGTAACTTCCACCGAAGGTTTAACGAACGTGGAGGGTGCAGCCTCTTTTTTGATTGGCTTCGCCGAGCTCCGCTTCGCTCCGGTTGTCGATTGTCAATTGTCAACTGTCAATTTTTGAAGTTTACTGCAACGCCAGTTAAGCACTACCGGTCATCCTGCTTCGTTCGCCGAAGCTTTAGCGTAGGCGAAAGCTTCGCGATATGGTGGACGAACCCCCATCGGTTTAGCACCTCCCTATCAAAATATACCCCATCCATAATCAATAATTATTTCCGCGAACGCGGAAATCCCGCCCCGGCTGCCTGGGACCGGAATTAAACAAGTCGATTATTTGTATACTGGTATTATTTCTTTTTGAATAATGAAACGAGAGGAATTAAGAATATTAATCCATTTAGAAGAGCAACACTTAATAATATATGTCCTATCCATTTCAAATGTTCTGGTAATGGCATTGGTTCAATTAATTGATATACGCTACTAAAAACCCAAAACAAAAGAGTTAAAGAAGTAAGGATTTTGATTACTTCTTTGCTTTCCGGTCTTTTAAATAAATAATATCCAAGAAATAACGCAAGAATTAGCAGGTTAAAACTAAAGTAGTTATTAAGCGAATACAATGACCAATTTATAGTTGGGCTTGTTTGCTCAAGATAATGATTCCAGTTATATTGAAATGGGATATAGAAATGATATATTCCCATAAGGACTGTTTGGAGAGTCCCAAATTTTAATAAAAATGAATTTCTTCTTGTCATACTATTATTTTGAGATTAGTGTTAACTCCTGTTTATATAAAATGCATATAACTTGTATATATAATTACTTTTTGTAAACATATACACCCATATTGATTGCGTAGTACCATCTTAATAGAATATTTATATGGTGCTATTAGTTTTATTAACAATACTTAGTAATTAAAGTTTAATTTGTCATTTGGCTGCAACTTCCGCAAAGAAAGGGAGACATCATTGATTTCCTGATCTAAATTTCTAAACCAAGGTATTGATCAAACAAAAAATATTTGCTGTACCCAAAACTAGTTCGGAAATTAATCCTTGAACTATCAATTTATTTGGTTTCCCATCTAAACGAATACTGAGTAATCTCCCTATTGCAAATCCAAGAAGAATCAAGCTTGCCACAACAAATGAAGCGCTTGTTATTTTAGGAAGAATAATTCCCAACAAAATAATTATCCCACCACACATCATAACGGAGCTTACCCCTCTGACTTCATTTAAAAGGTTAACCTCTTTCTCAAGCTTAATACCAGAATTCTTTAAGTAGTTTTTTATAGGATTAATTAGTCTTAATGTTCCTACGGTCAATAACAATAGACCTGAAATTGATAGTGTTACGATTTTTAATATTTCCATTTTGGTAATATTTTAAAATAGATTTTACTTTTTCTATTGCGCTAAAAACGTAGAAACGGTTTGCTTGCTTTGATCAACGATTTATAATCATTGTTGGCGGCAGTTATTTATTCAATGCTTTTTTATATGGATCTCCGTGTCTATGGCATTCGGATTTCGACAATGAATGTATTTTAAACCATCTAAAAACGAAACATGATCTTGTGAGCACCATGTAAAATGGCATTAAGGAGATAGCTGCCACTATTATTCCAGTCATGTTTCCGTCTTTGCCGTTTAATATATATAACCCGATCCATATAAGCAAAAGCCCTAAAAGGAATCGTAATATTCTATCAATTTTTCCTACATTCTTTATCATATATTCTATCCTAATTTTTTAATTACGCTCAACTTGTTTCTATGATCTCTTTGATTAAATATATACACCAATAGGAAGTATAAGGACACGCTAATTTTGCTGTAACTACCTTGTTAACAATACTAAGTTGTAAAAGTTCAATAGGGAACTGGGTATGACCTCACAGGTGCATGGACCTGTGAGGTCATACTTTGCTGCAACATCCAATCCTCTTTCGCTCGCCTCTGCTGAGTAGATTTTGCGCTCGCGGAAGACTTCCGTGGGTGATAAAAAAAGGGGAGCGGATGTATTGAGGAGATCATTTCAGGCCTCCTTCTTAATTTGTAAAATATTGAATTCTAATTGATAGCAAAAGAATGAGGTTGACAATCACCCTCAATTTCACTATATTTATTGCGCCAAAGAGACTTATCTTATCTAATCAAAAGCTCTACTTACTAATAAGCCAAAATCAAAAAGAGTAGAGCTATGAAAAAAATATTCTTCATATTATTATTCATCCCGTTTTCTATCTTCGGCCAATTAGCGGGAACGGTACACGATTTTGGGGGTGATGATAGATGTAATATTTGCCACGATGGAAGGTTAAGATCCACCCTGTTTTATAACTTATATTGGTCACCGACATTGGATGCGTATTTAATGCAACCGATGGAGGGTTCGATCGAATGCTTGGATTGTCATAATGGGGGGAATTTAAAGATAATCATGGGTCAATCCACAAACTTTGGAACTGATCTTTCGAACCACCATCCGATATCTTTCATATACGACAATGCTCTTGTTCTTCGGGATAGCGAATTGCATGAGGTTATAAGGGTATCGAAATTCTTAAAGGACGGAAGGGTGGAATGCGTTTCTTGTCACGATGTCCACGGATCGGGATATCCGAAT
>Ga0209475_10004484_pt1 | contig 11998 bp, 14 predicted proteins | sample tdDd471_FD_187128 | JGI IMG/M metagenome (GOLD analysis project Ga0209475, IMG submission 187128) | Marine sediment microbial communities from the Atlantic coast under amendment with organic carbon and nitrate - tdDd47.1 (SPAdes)... | ecosystem: Environmental > Aquatic > Marine > Coastal >...
AAGGTGACCGTCCTGCACGAGGGCTCGGTGCTCGCCGAGGGCTCGCTCGACCAGGTCAGCGCCGACGAGCAGGTCATCGAAAGCTATCTGGGGCGGTAGGCTGATGGGCCCGGAAACAATACAGAATGGCGCGATGCTGAACATCGAGAATGTCGATCTCTATTACGGCGCCGCGCAGGCGCTGTACGACGTGTCGCTGAAGGCCGAGATCGGCAAGGTCACCTGCCTGATGGGCCGCAACGGCGTCGGCAAGACCAGCCTGCTGCGCGCCCTGATCGGCCACCTGCCGATCCGCGCCGGCAGGATCGAATGGCAGGGCGAGGAGATTTCCGGGCTGAGGCCGGAGGATCGCGCCCGCCGCCACATCGCCTATATCCCGCAGGGCCGCGAGATCTTCCCGCTAATGAGCGTGAAGGAGAATCTGGAGACCGGCTACGCACCGCTGCCGCGCGGCGAGCGGACGATCCCCGACTACGTCTTCGACCTGTTCCCGGTGCTCAAGACCATGCTGTCGCGGCGCGGCGGCGATCTGTCGGGCGGCCAGCAGCAGCAGCTTGCGATCGCCCGGGCGCTGGTCACCCGGCCGAAACTGCTGATGCTCGACGAGCCGACCGAGGGCATCCAGCCCTCGATCATCAAGGATATCGGCAAGGCCATCGAATTCCTGCGCGAGCAGGGCGAGATGGCGATCCTGCTGGTCGAGCAGTATTTCGAATTCGCCCACGCGCTCGCCGACGATGTCGCGGTGATGGATCGCGGCGAGATTGTGCTTTCCGGCCCGATGGATAAAGTATCCCGGCAAGAAATCCTGAAACACCTGACGGTCTGACCCATGCTGGACACCCTCGACACTGCGGCGACGGATGCGACGGGCGGATTGCCGCCGGCGGCCGACGCGCTTGCAGGTCGCGAGCGGTTGCAACGTTCGGCCGGTGTCGTGTCCCTGTCGGTCAAGGCCCGCGACGGCCGCACGGTCATCGACCGGGTGCGCCAGTCCGGCTGCGGCAAGGCGCGGTTTCCCCGCCCCGAGCCGGGACGGCTGTTCGAGGCGGTGCTGCTCAACACCTCCGGCGGGCTGACCGACGGCGACACCCAGGATGTCGACATCGTCTGGGGGGCGGGGACGACCGCTGTCGCCACCACCCAGGCCGCCGAGCGCATCTATCGCTCGCGCGGTGGCGCGGCCCGCATCGCGACCCGGCTTTCCGTCGGCGAGGACGCGTTCGGCCTGTGGCTGCCGCAGGAAACCATCCAGTTCGACGGCGGCCGGGTGCGCCGCCGTCTCGAAGCCGAGCTGCCGGAATCCGGCCGGCTGCTCGCGGTCGAAAGCACGGTTTTCGGCCGGACCGCCATGGGAGAGAGGGTTCGTGGCGGGCTGCTCGACGAAGCCTGGCGGGTCCGCCGGGGCGAGCGGCTGGTCTTCGCCGACGGGTTCAGGCTCGACGGCGATCTCGACCGGCAGCTCGCCCGGCCGGCCGTCGCCGGCGGCGCCGCGGCGATCGCCACGCTTGTTTTTGTCGGTCCCGAGGCCGAGGACGTGAAGGAGCCGGTGCGCGCGGTGCTCGAAACCGCCTCGGGTCGCGCTGGCGCGTCGGTCGTCAACGGCGTTCTGGTGGTGCGGCTCGTGAACGCGGATGGCGCCGGCCTGCGGCGCTCGCTGGTCGCCGTTCTTGAAAAACTGCTCGCGCTTCTGCCGCTCGCGGCGGAAGCCGGAATAGCGGACCGGGCGCGGCTGCTGCCGCGCGTCTGGTCCCTGTAATGAGGGAGAAGCCTCGATGAATCTCACGCCGAGGGAAAAGGACAAGCTGCTCGTCTCCATGGCCGCCATGGTGGCCCGGCGGCGGCTCGAACGCGGCGTCAAGCTCAACCATCCCGAAGCGGTCGCCCTGATCACCGACTTCGTCGTCGAAGGCGCCCGCGACGGCCGCTCCGTCGCTGACCTGATGGAGGACGGGGCCAGGGTCATCGGTCGCGACCAGGTCATGGACGGCGTCGCCGAAATGATCCACGACGTCCAGGTCGAAGCCACCTTTCCCGACGGCACCAAGCTCGTCACCGTCCACGAACCGATCCGATAGGAGGTCCCCCGATGAAGATCCTGCCGATCACCCTTGCCGCGACCTTTTTCGCAACCCCTGCTTTGGCCCATCTCACCGGTGAAGCGCATACCCATCCGCATCTGATGGACGGCATGCTGATGATCCTCAATCTCGCCGGGCTGGCCGGTGTTTCGGTTCTTGCGATCTTCGGTCTGCGCCGCGCCGGCCTCAAGAGCGCGGATCCGAAGCGCATCCGGGCGAGACGCCGCAAATGATCCCCGGCGAAGTCTTTCCCGCCCCGGGCGACATCGAGCTCAATGCCGGCGCCGAGGCGGTGACGCTGACGGTCGCCAATACCGGCGACCGACCGGTGCAGGTGGGCAGCCATTATCATTTTCACGAGACCAACGAAGCCCTGTCCTTCGATCGGGAAGCGGCGCGCGGGATGCGGCTCGACATCGCGGCGGGGACGGCGGTGCGCTTCGAGCCCGGCCAGTCCCGCGAGGTGACGCTGGTGCCGCTCTCCGGCGCCCGCGTCGTCTACGGTTTCAACGGCAAGGTCATGGGAGGGCTCGACTGATGCCGGCCAGGATTTCCCGCGCCGCCTATGCGGCCATGTACGGACCGACGGTCGGCGACAAGGTCCGGCTCGCCGACACCGACCTGATCGTCGAGGTCGAGCGCGACCACACCGTCTACGGCGAGGAGGTCAAGTTCGGCGGCGGCAAGGTGATCCGCGACGGCATGGGCCAGTCGCAGGTCACCCGCGCCGACGGTGCGGTCGACACCGTGATCACCAACGCGCTGATCGTCGACGCCTTCGGCATCGTCAAGGCGGATGTCGGCATTCGCGACGGCCGCATCGCCGCGATCGGCAAGGCCGGTAATCCTGACACCCAGCCCGGCGTCAACATCGTCGTCGGCCCCTCTACCGAAGCCATTGCAGGCGAGGGCAAGATCCTCACCGCCGGCGGCTTCGACGCCCATATCCACATGATCTGCCCGCAGCAGATCGACGAGGCGCTGATGTCCGGCGTCACCACCATGCTCGGCGGCGGCACCGGCCCGGCGACCGGCACCAACGCCACCACCTGCACCCCCGGCGCCTGGCATCTCGGCCGCATGCTGCAGGCCGCCGACGCCTTTCCGGTCAATCTCGCCTTCTCCGGCAAGGGCAACGCCTCGCAGCCAGCCGCTCTGGTCGAGATGATCCTCGGCGGGGCGTGCGCGATGAAGCTGCACGAGGACTGGGGGACGACGCCCGCCGCCATCGACTGCTGCCTGTCGGTCGCCGACGATTACGACGTGCAGGTGATGATCCACACCGACACGCTCAACGAGTCCGGCTTCGTCGAGAACACGGTTAGATCGTTCAGGGACCGCACCATCCACGCCTTCCACACCGAAGGCGCCGGCGGCGGTCACGCCCCGGACATCATCAAGGTCTGCGGCCTGAAGAACGTCATCCCGTCCTCGACCAACCCGACCCGGCCCTACACGGTCAACACCGTCGACGAGCATCTCGACATGCTCATGGTCTGCCACCATCTCGATGCCTCGATCCCCGAGGACATCGCCTTCGCCGAAAGCCGCATCCGCAAGGAGACCATCGCGGCGGAGGACATCCTGCACGACATCGGCGCCTTCTCGATCATCGCGTCCGACAGCCAGGCCATGGGCCGGGTCGGCGAGGTGCTGATCCGCACCTGGCAGACGGCGGACAAGATGAAGAAGCAGCGCGGCCGATTGCCCGAGGAGACCGGCGACAACGACAATTTCCGGGTCAAGCGCTACATCGCCAAATACACCATCAACCCGGCCATCGCCCACGGCATGTCCGAACACATCGGCTCGGTCGAGGTCGGCAAGCTCGCCGACCTGGTGCTGTGGTCGCCGGCGTTCTTCGGCGTCAAGCCGGACATGGTCATCAAGATGGGCACCATCGCCGCCGCCCAGATGGGCGATCCCAACGCCTCGATCCCGACCCCGCAGCCGGTGCACTACCGGCCGATGTTCGGCGCCTTCGGCAAGTCGCTGACCGAAAGCTCGGTCTCCTTCGTGTCGAAGGCCGCGCTCGACGCCGGCATCGGCGCCAGTCTCGGCCTGTCGAAGTCGCTGCTCGCGGTGTCCAACACCCGCGGCGGCATCTCCAAGGCGTCGATGGTCCTCAACGACGCGACGCCGGAAATCGACGTCCATCCCGAGACCTACGAGGTCCGCGCCGACGGCGAGTTGCTCACATGCGAGCCGGCCAAGGAACTCGCCATGGCCCAACGCTATTTCCTGTTTTAGGGCCTGTGGACACTAAGGATTGTGATGCCGGTTTGTTCGGATTTGTTCAGTTTCGGTCTATGAGGAGGAAGGACTTGCTTGGCATATTCGACGACGAATGGGCCGGAAATGGGCAAATCCGAACAAATCCCTTTGGGACGAGGCCGATTTCGCCGCTGGACGGCGTTGGCAAACGCTTGAAGTGCCGGCACTACGGCGCGTTCGCAAACACCACCAGCGACAAAATCGGCCACGCCGGCACCGCAAACCTTAGTGTCCACAGGCCCTGACGATGAACCCGAAGCTGCCAAGGGTCGAGACCATTCTCGACGCCGGCTCCTGGGACGGGCCGGCGGCCGATACGGTTGTGCTCGACTACGACGACCGCTTCCGCCGCCGCATCGTGCTCGAAGGCCAGGGCGGCACGCGGCTGCTGCTCGATCTCGGCGAGCCGCGCCTGCTGCATGACGGCGACGGGCTGAAGCTCGACGACGGCAGAACCGTGGTGGTCGCCGCGGCGTCGGAAAAGCTTGCGGAAATCACCTGCGCCGATACCGGCGAACTGGTGCGGGTCGCCTGGCATCTGGGCAACCGCCACCTGCCGACCCAGCTCCTGGCCGGCAAGCTCAGGATCCGCAAGGACCACGTGATCATCGACATGGTCAAACGCCTCGGCGCCCATGTCGAGCTGATCGACGCGCCGTTCGAGCCGGAAGGCGGCGCCTACGGCCACGGCAAGGTCACCGGCCACGACCATGGCCATTCCCATTCTCACGATCATGGCCATGGTCACGGATCCCACGGGCATGGCTGACGCCACCGGCCTCTACAAGCTGCTCGCCTGGATGTCGCCCGGCTACCCTGTCGGCGCCTATACCTACAGCCACGGACTCGAGAATGCGGTCGAGACCGGCTGCATTGCCGACGAGGCGACGGCGCGCGACTGGATCGACGCCATCGCCGCTGAGGGCGCCGGCTTTTCCGACACCGTCTTCCTGGCGCAAAGCTGGCGCGCCGCCGAGGCGAACGATATCGAAGCGCTGGCCGAAGTCGCCGAACTCGCCGCCGCCTTCTCGGCCACGTCCGAACTGGCGCGGGAAACCCAGGCGCAGGGCGCGGCCTTCCTCGACATCACCCGCTCCGCCTGGCCGGCGGCCACCCTCGATCTCCTGGCGCGCGCCTGGGACGGCCCGGTCGCCTATCCGGTGGCGATCGGCGCCGCCGCCGCCGGCCACGGCATCGCCCTCGATGACGCGGCGCGGGCGACCCTGCACGCCATCGTCGCCAATCTCGTCTCCGCCGCCGTGCGGCTGGTGCCGCTGGGCCAGACCCAGGGCCAGCGCATCCTCGCCGCGCTGGAGCCGACGGTCGCCGACACCGTCGCCCGGGCGCTTGAAACCGATCTCGACGGGGTTGCCTCGGCGACCCTGATGATCGATATCGCCTCCATGAACCACGAAACCCAGCACACGAGGTTGTTCCGCTCATGAGCGTCAATGGACACGGTTCCCACGGTCCTCTCAGGGTCGGCATCGGCGGTCCGGTCGGCACCGGCAAGACGGCGCTGACCGACGCGCTGTGCAAGGCGATGCGCGACACGTATTCCGTCGCCGTCATCACCAACGACATCTACACCAAGGAGGACGCCGAGTTCCTCAACCGCTCCGGCGCGCTGCCGACCGAGCGGATCATGGGCGTGGAGACCGGCGGCTGCCCGCACACCGCGATCCGCGAGGACGCCTCGATCAACCTCGCCGCCGTCTCCGAGATGCGCGGCAAATTCCCCGATCTCGACCTGATCATCATCGAATCCGGCGGCGACAATCTCGCCGCCACCTTCTCCCCAGAGCTCGCCGACATCACCATCTACGTGATCGACGTTTCCGCCGGCGACAAGATCCCGCGGAAAGGCGGGCCGGGCATCACCCGCTCCGACCTGCTGGTGATCAACAAGATCGACCTCGCGCCCATCGTCGGCGCCGATCTCGGCGTCATGGAGCGGGATTCGCGCAAGATGCGCGGCGAGCGTCCCTTCGTCTTCACCAACATCAAGGCTGGCGGCGGGGTCGACATGGTGGAGAAGTTCATCGAGAAGGCGGGCGGTCTCGGGGGGTGAAGCACGCCGGCCGATGCTTCTCCGCCGCGTAATCCTTCAAGTGGATTTGGCGACGATACTCGAATAGTCTTCCTGAAAAGGGAGACCGGTCATGGAACGCCGCCTCGCAGCTGTTCTTGCCGCCGACATGGTCGGTTATTCGCGCCTGATGGAAAAGGACGAGGAAAGCGTCCTCGCCCGGCAGAAGTCATTCCGCAAGACCCTGATCGACCCGCAGATCGCGCTCCACCGGGGGCGTATCGTCAAGACCACGGGCGACGGTATGCTGGCCGAGTTCGCGTCCGCCCAGGACGCGGTCAAGTGTGCGATCGAAATCCAGAACGACATGGGCCGGCGCGAGACCGATCTCGATGAGCAACAGCGGATCCACTACCGCGTCGGTATCAATCTCGGCGACGTGCTGTTCGAAGACGACGACATCTTCGGCGACGGAGTGAACGTCGCGGCACGGCTTGAGGGTCTGGCGGAGCCCGGTGGCGTCTGCATCTCGGATATCGTCTACCAGACGGTCGCGGATCGCGTTGGCGAACGGTTTCGCGACATGGGCGGACAGCGGGTCAAGAATATCTCGCGGCCGATCAGGGTCTGGCAATGGTCGCCCGGTTCCCGGCCGGAAAGAAAAAAGCCGGAAGCAGCCGCTCGGCAGAGCATTCGCTATTGCACGTCTTCCGATGGTGTTCATCTCGCCTATGCGACCATCGGCGAGGGCCAGCCGGTTCTCAAGGCGCCGAACTGGATCAACCACATCGAGTACGAGTGGCAGAATCCGGTCTGGTCGGGATTCTTCGCGGAATTCGCCAAGCAGGCGAGCCTGACGCGGTTCGACCAGCGTGGCAACGGTCTGTCGGACTGGGAGGTGGACGAGATATCGCAGGAGCGGATGATCGACGACATGCTCGCCGTCGCCGATGCCGCCGGACTCGAGAGGTTCGCCCTGTTCGGCATCAGCCAGGGCGCCGCCATGTCGATGCGTTTCGCGGCGACCTATCCCGAGCGCGTGAAATGTCTCATCCTGCTTGGCGGTTATGTGCGCGGACGCCTGGTTCGCGGTGATCCCGAACAGGATCGCTTCTATCAGATCGCCCAGACGATGATCCAGAACGGCTGGGGTTCGCCCAGCACCCTCTATCGACACTTCTTCACTTCGACCTATCTGCCCGATGCGACGCAGGAGGAGGCAAACAGCTTCGACGAATTGCAGCGCATCTCCACCAACACGGAAAATGCGCTTCGTATCCTGCATATGAATGCGGAAATGAATGCCGAGAAATACGCGGCCGCCATCCGAGTGCCTACCTTGATCCTTCATTGCGGTGGCGATCGCGCGGTGCCTGTCGAAGAGAGTCGGCTGGCGGCCCGGCTGATTCCCGGTGCGAGCTTTCACGAACTGCCTGGCAGCAATCACATATTGATCGAGGGCCATCCGGGTTTCGTCGAGTTTTTCGACGCGCTGGGGCTATTCCTGCGCGAGCATACAGGCAACTGAAGGCGCCTCCTTTCGGTTCCGCGATCCGCCGAACCTTTGCCGCCTTCGCATGTGCCGTGGCGTGTCGATTGAATTGAAGTTCGCCTTCGCACATAGTGACGGGGGCGAAGACATCGCCGAGCGGAGTTCGCATGGACGAACGATCCGAAAAGCTCGATACCAAGTTCTGGTGGATCTATTTCCTGGTCGCCGGCCTGATCCTCGTTGGTTTTATCTGGCGCGTCGCGACGCCGGGCGGCGAATTCCCCATGCCGCCGATGCACTATTTTGACATGCTGCTCAATCTGGCCCTGCTGGTCGTGCTGATCGCGGCGCGGCGGCAGATCGCCCGCCATGGAGATGCGGACGATCCCAGGGTGGTCTGGGGCGGGTTCGTCTTCTATCCGGCGCTGATCGCCGGCATCGGCCTGACCCTGCTCCGCTTCACTAGCGACCATGCCTGGTGGACGGGGCATTTGATGCGGTAGCGCAACCCGATTCTATTTCGCGATGGCCTTGTTCGTCAGCTTGTCGAGCGCACCCGTCATCATCTTGATCACCTTTGCATCGGCCGGGATGCCGTGGTCGGCGGCCAGCCGCGACGGCGGATGATAGGCGAGAAACACCTTGCCGCCCTCGTCCTCGTAGACGACGACGCGCAACGGCAGGTCGAGCCCGGACGTCTGGCCGGCCAGCATTGCCGGCGTGCCGAGTTTCGGGTTGCCGAAGATCAGCAACCGGGTCGGCCGCAGCGTCATACCGACCGCCGCCGCGCCTGCCGCGTGGTCGATGCGGGCGAAGACCCTCGCGCCGGCGCCTTCCACCGCCGCCGCGAGCCGGTCGGCCGTGATCTTCACCGAATGCGGGCTTTGCTTCGTGACCAGATCCGCCGCCCATATCGGGCCGGCGAAGGCGAGGACTGCGGTGAAGACGAGCACAAATCGAATTCGCATGGTGTTTTTCCTCCCGAGGGTCTGAGCGAGACAGCCTGTCATGACCCGGCGGGCAACGGCAAAACACATCCCGCCCGGAAGCGAGCACATGCGTGTGATCGGACGCGCTCCGTCCCGCCATCCGACCTCTTCACATCCGGCATCGGTGGACTAATGTGTCGGCTGGTGAAGATGCGGAAGGTCCGGCGGGGATGGAGCGGCGGCAGACGGACGTCCTGGTGATCGGCGCCGGAATCATCGGCATTGCCTGCGCGTATTATCTCAAGAAGGCGGCGCCGAGCCTCGCGGTCGCCCTCGTCGATCGCGGCGCGCCGCTCGGCTTCACTTCGGCGCAATCGGGCGAGAACTATCGCAACTGGTGGCCGCATCCGGTGATGAAGCGCTTCACAGACCGCAGCACCGACCTGATGCAGGAGATCGCGGGCGAAACCGATAACCGCATCTCGCTCACCCGGCGCGGCTATGTGCTCGCGACCCGCAGCGCCGATCTCGACGCGATCCTCGCCGACCTGAAAGCCGGCTACGGCGACGACGCGAGCGCGATACGGGTTCATGACACCGCGCAGGCGCCTGACTATGCCAACCCGCTCGAAGACGACTGGCGTCGGGTTCCCGGCGGCGTCGACGTGCTCGCCGATCCTCGATTGATCCGCGCCACCTTTCCCTGGCTCACAGGCGACATCCGCACCGTCCTGCATATCCGCCGCGCCGGCCATGTCGACGGCCAGCAACTGGGCGCGGCGATGCTCGAACGCTTCCGCGAGTCCGGCGGTACCCGACACACCGGCATGGTCCGCTCGATCGACAGGGGGGAGGGGTTCCGCGTCGGCCTCGAGGGCGGCGGCGAGATCCGTTGCGACCGTCTCGTCGATGCCGCCGGCCCGTTTCTCGGCGAGATCGCCGCCATGCTCGGCATCGACCTTCCGGTCACCAACGTGCTGCAGCAGAAGGTCGCCTTCGAGGATACGGCCGGCGCGATTGATCGCCGCATGCCCTTCACCATCGACCTCGATCCGCTGACCATCGACTGGGACGCCGACGAGCGCGCGGCTTTACTCTCCGACCCTTCGACCGCCGCTTACGCCGGAGAAATGCGCGGCGCGATCCATTGCCGGCCCGACGGCGGCGAAACGGGACGCTGGATCAAGCTCGGCTGGGCGATCAACGACTCCCCGTCGCGGCCGACCTTCGAGCCGGAGCTGAATCCGTATTTCCCCGAACTGGTCCTGCGCGCCGCCGCGCGGGCGCAGCCGGCGCTCAGGGCCTATTACGGCCATCTGCCGCGCGCCATGAGCCATTACGGCGGCTTCTACACCATGACTGAGGAGAACTGGCCGCTGGTCGGCCCCATGAGCGTCGAGGGCGCCTTCGTCGCCGGCGCCTTCTCCGGCTTCGGCACGATGGCGGCCTGCGCCGCCGGTGAACTCTGCGCCGCCTGGGTGCTCGGCGAGGCCCCGACAGACGACGCCATCGCGCTGTCGCCGCTGCGTTTCGAGGATGCCGCCCTGATGTCCGGACTGCGCGGCGGTGCGAGCCGGGGCATTCTCTAGCGCGCTCCGCGTTTCAATCGAAGCGCGGTGTCCCTATACTGCTTTTCAAGATGATACGGAGGACCGCGCCATGAAAACCGACTATCGCCACGCCCTGATCGTCGGCGCCGGGGCGGGGCTGTCCGCCTCGCTCGCCCGCCTGTTCCACCGTCACGGATTGAAGATATCGCTGGCCGCGCGCGGCATCGGCGATCTCGCCGGCCTGGCGGCGGAGACCAAGGCCGACGTCTATACTTGCGACGCCGGCGATCACGAGGCGGTCGCCGACCTGTTCGACAAGCTCGACGCCAACGGCGCGCCCGACGTCCTGGTCTATAATCCCAGCGGCCGGGTGCGCGGGCCCTTCCACGAACTCGATCCGGTCGCCGTCGCCGATGCGGTGAACATCACCGCGCTCGGCGCCTTCTATGCGGCACGCGAGGCCGCCCGGCGCATGGTGCCCGAGGGGCGGGGCGCGATCCTGTTCACCGGCGCTTCCGCCGGAGTGAAGGGCTATCCGCAATCCGCCTCCTTCGCCATCGGCAAGTTCGGCCTGCGCGGTCTCGCCCAGTCCATGGCCCGCGAGCTCCATCCCAAGGGCATCCATGTCGGCCATTTCGTCATCGACGGCGGCATCCGCAATCCCGGCCGCACCGAACCGCCCGACAGGCCCGATTCCATGCTCTCCCCCGACGCCATCGCCGAGAGCTACTGGCATTTTCTGAGCCAGGACCGCAGCGCCTGGGCCTGGGAGATCGAACTGCGCCCCTGGGTCGAGAGCTTCTGATCCAGAATTGGAAAGCGCTTTAGGGTTCTTTCCCCGATATCGCGAACAGGTGCATCGAGCCGCCCGACGTGATGGCGCGGGGGACGGGCACCGGCGTCAGCCGCTCGGCGTTGGGAAAGCGGGCGAGAACCTGTTTCGGCCTGGGCACGGGCGTGACCACGATCGCCGGCCTGCCGTCCGGCTTGTAGGGCCGGGTCATTTCGAAATGATCGGTCGGCCGCCCCTCCGGCGGCCAGGCGACCAGCCTTAGACGATCGTCGCGCATGTAGTAGAGCATCTCGGCGATGGACTTGCGGGTGTCGAAGACCAGGGTGTCCACCTTCCGTTCCGCCGCCACTGTCCTGAGCTTGTCGGCAAGCTCGTGCCAGCCCAGAACCCGCGCATAGACCTGCCGTCCGCCGGGCAGCACCACGGACGGGGCGAAGGCGCTCGAAACCGGGATCGCCAAGGCGATGGCCGCGTGGAGGATCAGCGACAGGTTCCTCAGCCGCCGCGTCGCCGGCCGGCAGAGCACGGCGACGACGAGGATCGTCGCGGCCACATAGGCCGTCGCCGCCCAGTTGGCATGCGCCCGCGACAACAGCGCCTGGAGTGAGATCGCCGCCAGGATCGGCAGCGAGAACATGAGCAGGAAACGGTCGGCGGGCCGCCCCCAGGGCGCGCGCCGGACCGCGAGGATCAGCAGCACGGCGAAAAGCACCGGGCCGAAAACGCCGAACTGGGCGGCGAAGAATTCGAGGAACTTCACCGGATGGAACAGCGTCCCCGTCCAGTTGGCGTTGTCGCCGGTATGGGCGAGGGTGGCGAAGCCGTTCCGGTAGTTCCACCATAGGTTCGG
>Ga0209475_10004492_pt1 | contig 11992 bp, 11 predicted proteins | sample tdDd471_FD_187128 | JGI IMG/M metagenome (GOLD analysis project Ga0209475, IMG submission 187128) | Marine sediment microbial communities from the Atlantic coast under amendment with organic carbon and nitrate - tdDd47.1 (SPAdes)... | ecosystem: Environmental > Aquatic > Marine > Coastal >...
TATTATTGTAAATATAGGATTAAAAGCTACAAGTAATCCTGCACTAGAAGCAACACATTTTCCACCTTTGAAGCGGGAGAATATAGGAAATGCATGACCTAGTACTATACCACTTGCGGCACAAACCATTGCTAACTCTACATGAAGTCCTAACTCAGTTGCAATATATTTAGCTAGTAAAGTAGGGAGTAGTCCTTTAAGTAAATCTAGAATAAAGTTTATTATACCAAATTTAGCACCCATAACTCTAAACACATTGGTAGAACCAGCATTTTTACTTCCTTTTGTTCTTATGTCATATCCTGCAAATTTCCTTGATAGAAAAACTGCTGGTGATAAAGAACCTATGATATAGCAAATAAGTGCTATTACAACAAATATCCAAGTATTGACCATTATTCATCTCCTCCTCGTGATCTAGGTGTAATCTTTATAGGGGTACCTTGTAAGTCAAAGGATTTCCTTAGATGATTTACAAGATATCTTTCGTATGATTTAGGTAACATGTCGCTGTCATTTACAAACAAAATAAAATTTGGTGGTGCAACACCTCCTTGTGTTGCATACAAAATGTTTAGTCGTCTACCTTTGTTCGTTGGTGGCGAAACAAGCATAACTGCCTCGTCAATCGCATCATTTAGCATGCCTGTTGATATACGAGTATTGCTTTTATTGTGGACCATATTAACCATCTCTAATATTTTATGTACTCTCTGACCAGTTAGGCATGAGATAAACTGCATAGGAGCATAGTCTATAAAGTATAGAGTAGAAAGAATCTTATTTTTAAATTCCTCCATTGTTTTGTTGTTTTTTTCTATTAAATCCCATTTGTTTACTACAATAATACAGGCTTTGCCCATTTCTTCAACATATCCTGCAATTCTTGCATCTTGCTCACTAGCACCTTGTTCAGCATCTACCATGATAATAGCTACGTCACACCGTCTAACAGCAGTAAGTGCACGAATAACAGAATATCTTTCTAAGGATGCATCTTCTATTCTAGCTTTTTTTCGCATACCCGCTGTATCTATTAATATATAGTCTTTACCTTCTGAGGTAAAAAACGTATCTATTGCATCACGGGTTGTTCCTGGTATATCACTTACTATTACACGATTGTCACCTGTTATTGAATTAACAAGTGATGACTTGCCTGCGTTAGGTTTACCAACAATAGCAATTTTTATAGTATTGCTGTCATCATAAACAGCATTTTCATCTGGAAACTCATCAACTATGGCATCGAGCAAGTCACCTAAACCCATACTTTGAACTGATGATATAGGGTAGGGCGTTCCCATTCCAAGTTCATAGAATTCATACATGAGTTCTTCATAGTTAACATGATCAACCTTATTAACAGCTAATACTATAGGTTTATTACTACGACGTAATAAATCAGCAACTTCATGATCAGCGGATAACACACCATCTTTAGCATCAGTAAAAAACACTATAACATCGGCTGTTTCCATAGCTAGTTGCGCTTGTTCTCTCATTTGAGAAAGTAATACTTCTTCACTGTTTACGTCAATTCCACCAGTATCGATTAATGTGAACTCTGTGTTTTGCCATCTTGCATCTGCATATATTCTATCCCTTGTAACACCAGGGATATCTTCAACTATAGCAATTCTTCGACCTACAATTCTATTAAAAAACGTAGACTTACCTACGTTTGGTCTTCCTACTATTGCTACTAATGGTTTTGCCATTGTTTATCCTTTCATTATGCCATCTAAAATTGTCTCTATCATAGCGTATCCGTCTATTTCCTGAACAAGCACTTTAGCATTAAGTTGAGATTCAAGATATTCAATGTTTGTATCATCCAAGAATATATCTTTTCCATCTCTTAACGTACTTGCGGGCACAATTATAACATCACTGGGAATATTTTTCAACTGAGCAGCAATGTCTTTGCCACAAAGCAGCCCTGCCACAGTTATACTATCTCCAAAATGTTTATTTTCTATTTTAACTACTTGAATATTTAAATTAACTGCCATGGACTTTAATTTATCAAACATGCCATTTATTTTCTCAAAAGCAGAAACACCAGTTGCTAATACTAATCTTTTTTCAGTGTTTATTTTCTTAATGTCAGACTCATAAAGATTTAATGCTTGCTCAAACTCATGATCTAATTCACTAAACATGCCAACTCCATTACTTAGTTGAGGATAATGTTCTCCACCTTCAAACCTAGGATAAGGAAGCTGAGCTTTGCTATAGAATTCATCTGATGCAAATACGAAATTTACATCTTTTTCTTTTTGGTATTTATGATTATAATACTCTACTATTTTAATGATATCTCTTGCTTTATCTTTATTAACTGGCTTTAGTTGATGCAAATTATCACGATGCTCTGTTAGACCAACTGGGACAATAGCCAATGTTCTGACATAAGGATGTAAACTATATAAATATTCAATAGTTTCTTTTAACACTTCACCATCATTAATCTCAGGGCATAAAACAATTTGAGTGTGAACAATAATCTTATTATCTGTAAGATACTCTAGCTGTTCTTTGATTTTATTTGCTCTTTTGCTATGCATTATTTTATTACGCACTTCACCATCAATTGCATGAACAGATACATATAAGGGAGATGCTCCACGTTTTACAATTCTATTTAGATCAGCATCACTAACATTAGTCATTGTTACATAATTACCAAAAAGAACACTATATCGCCAGTCATCATCTTTTATGTAAAGACTGTCTCGCATATGCTTTGGCAATTGATGAACAAAGCAGAAAAGACATGCATTAGTGCATTGTTCATCAGCTGGATATAAATCTTCTTGATAATTTATTCCAAGCGGTTCATTATAATCTTTTTCTACTGTAATTAACTTACTTTCACCATTTCTTGAATAGTTAATTTCTAACTCACTTAATGTATCAAAATAATTATCATCTATAAAATCTAAAACTGGTTCACCATTAATAGATAGAATTACATCTTTTTCCTTTAGACCTGCTTTTTGTGCAGGTGATTTTTTATTAATATGTTCTATGGTTTTTGTTGTTTGCTTCATTAGTACTCCTAAATATATAGCATCATTATACTTTAAAAAAAACAATATAACAATTTTTATTTAATTAATTTATAATTTTTGTGTTATAATATGTAAAATTACTTTTTGAGGTGAAAAAATGTGTGATAGTGATAACCGTATTACTTTAAAAGATGATAAAGGCAATGAATTAAATGTCGAAATTTTAGAGTACTTTTTATTAAATGGACAAGAATATGTTATGTTGACCGAGATGGACACAGAAGCAGAAGAAGGTGAAATAGATATATTCTTGATGCAAGTTAATGTGCTTGACGATGAAACAGAAGAGTTTGTGCCAATTGAAGGCGATAAAGAAGACGAAGTATACGCCTTTGCAGAGAAACTAGTTAGTGGTGAAATTGAAAACCCTGACGAGTTTTACTAAGTATTATTCTATTTACGCTTAATGAATGCATTAAGCGCATTTATACAAATAAAACATTAGTAAAAATATGCTAAAATTATTCTATTGACCTAGACGGTCATTTTTGAGATAATGACTTTGTATGAATGAAGTTATAAAAAATATTCCTATAGATAAAAGGTCTAGAATTATAAATAGTGCATTTGAGGAGTTTTCCAGGTATGGATACAGCAATACATCTACAAATAATATTGTAGATAATGCTGATATATCAAAAGGCTTGCTCTACCACTATTTTGGTAGTAAAGAAAGACTATATAGTGTATTAAAAGAGTTTTCTATTGAGTTAGCATATAAAAATGTTGTTGATGAACTTAATTGGAATATATCAGATATATACCAAAGGGTAAAGCAATACTACAAAATAAAAATACGTCTTGCAAACGATTACCCGTATATATTCCATTTTATTGAATCTTTGCGATATGAAATGGGAGAGAAAGAATTAGAGGACTATATTTCTACTATATCTCCTACGCTTTATAAAAATCTTTTAACTTATAATATTGACTTTACTAAATTTGACGATAATATAGATATAAGAAAGTCAGTGAATATTATAAAATGGACTATTGAAAAATACGTTGATAAGGCAATAGAAGACATTATCCACTTTGGTCAAATAGCAGAAGACTATCTTTGGAAACAGGTGGATGAATATATAGTTATTTTAAAGCAAGCATTTTATAAAAACGAGTATAGGTAAATTAATAATTATATTCTCTAAACTTATATTAATAAGATAGTTATTATTTATATTGACAATATAGAATATTTTATTATAATATTTAATAATTGAATATAAGGCAATGATAAAGAGGAGTAGATATCATACACTTTTTAGAGAGACTGACATATGGTGAAAGTTAGTTAAAGTAGTAGTATTGAAGTCGCTTTTGAGCTTCTGAGATGAATAATTAGTTTCAGACGGTGTCTACGTTATAGACAATAAAGTGTATGATTGTAATTTCAATCATAAATCAAGGTGGTACCGCGAACCGCTTCGTCCTTGTGATGGAGTGGTTTTTTGATATTTAAAAAACTTAAAATAAAGGATACATTATGAATTTTAATTTAGATGGTGGAGTATGGAAATTAGGATTACTTGTAGTAGCAGCAGTAATGAATTATGGAGCTGGTTTTTTTGCAAGTAAATTTACAAGTGATGAGCAAAAGAAGATGACTATAAAAATAACACTTAAGGTTATTGCGTTTGTATTGGCTATTTTTGCTGCAATTGCAGTGATGTTTTTGTAGGAATATATAACTTTGTAAGGAGATTTGATGAAGAAAATAATAATTGTAGTAATTATCATATTAACAATCATTAGTTCATTATTTTTTGTACCGAGATTTAGAATAATAAGTAAATTCGAATCAACATATGGGAAGGTTGAAGCTTATGAAAACATTATAGATGGGAGATTATATTTAGAAAAATACATGGATTTAAGAGAAAGTGGTATTTCTGTTAAGTTGCCAATTTCAAAGGGTGATGATTTAGATTTTTTAATTACTAACTATGACTATTTTGTAAAATGTGATGGAGAAGAGTATGAAGTATTAATCATTCCATTAAATGATGATATATTAGAAGAAGACATGATTGATTTTAATAATGAACTATTGTTGAATTTTGAAACGATAAAAGAATTTAGTATGTCTTATTTAGGAATAGCAAGAGATGATTTGAAGCTATTTCAACCTATAAATAAACTGGAGTTTTACTATGATAAATATGGATTGAAGAATAGCTTATTAAAGGAATGGGGGCCTAAATACTGTACTAATTATATCAATAAAAAATATGAAGTTATTACTATGTTTAATGATAGTATACCTGACCAAAAAAACTATAATGTTGTAACAATAATTATATATGATAGTATTTCAGTTATAGAACTAATTCCATATAAATTTATTCAAATTAGTAAGAAAAGCGATACAATGTTTACTGATGAGGAAGTTAGGACAACATCATATGCTTTAGAAGTACTAGGTGATGATAATTAAATAATATAAAATTGAGGAAATAACAGCAAAATAGTATAATGATTTATTTGCAAATATATTTTAAGGTGACAATGAGGAAAATAAGGAGATAGCATGGAAAAGAATTATAACAGCAAGGATTGTGAACAACGATTATATAACAACTGGGTAGAAAAAGGATATTTTCACGATGAGCCAGATAGTAATAAAGAACCATTTTGCATCGTGATGCCTCCTCCGAATATTACAGGCCAATTGCATACTGGTCATGCTCTTGATTGCACAATGCAAGATACAATTACACGCTTTAAAAGAATGAAAGGTTATTGTACTCTATGGTTACCTGGAACTGATCACGCGTCAATTGCAACAGAGGTAAAAATACTAGAGCAGTTAGCTAAAGATGGAATAACCAAAGAGAATTTAACTCGTGATGAGTTTTTAGAAAAAGCTTGGGAATGGTACGAACAATACGGTGGGCGTATTGTAGAGCAATTAAAAAGAATGGGTTCCTCCTGTGACTGGGACAGACTGCGTTTTACAATGGATGAGGGATGCTCAAAAGCAGTAAGAGAAGTATTTGTTAAATTATATGAAAAGGATTTGATATATCAAGGTAACAGAATAATAAACTGGTGTACTGACTGCAAAACGGCATTGTCTGACGCCGAGGTTGAGCATGAAGAACAAAAATCGAATCTTTGGCATTTAAGATATCCTTTAACTGATGGCAGTGGAGAAATAATCGTAGCTACTACAAGACCTGAAACCATGCTAGGCGATACTGCTGTTGCTGTAAACCCTGAAGATGAAAGATATAAAGACATGATAGGTAAAACTATTATGCTTCCATTAATGGATAGAGAAATACCTATTATCGCTGATGATTATGTAGAGATGGAATTTGGTACTGGAGCAGTAAAAATAACACCTGCACATGACCCTAATGACTATCAAATGGCACAACGCCACGATATTGGCACAATTAACATAATGCATGAAGATGGATTTTTGAACGAGCATGCAGGCAAATATTGTGGTCTAAAAGCAAAAGAAGCTCGTAAAAAGGTAGTTGAAGACTTGAAGGCTATAGACAAGCTAGTAAAAATTGAAGAGTATGATCACAAAGTTGGAGTATGCTACAGATGCTTAACAACTGTAGAACCATTAATTTCAAAGCAATGGTTTGTAAAAATGCAACCACTAGCTGATCCTGCAATTAAAGCTGTGGATGATGGTGACGTTGAATTTGTTCCTGAAAGATTTGATAAAATTTATTATAACTGGATGAACAACATAAGAGACTGGTGTATTTCTCGCCAATTATGGTGGGGACATAGAATACCAGTTTGGTATTGTAATGATTGTAATCATATGATGGTAAAAAGAGATGATCCAACATCATGCGACAAGTGTAATAGTAAAAACATCTGTCAAGATGAAGATGTGTTAGATACATGGTTCTCATCTGCATTATGGCCATTTTCAACATTAGGCTGGCCTGAAAACACTGATGATTTAAAATATTTCTACCCAACAGATGTATTAGTAACTGGCTATGATATTATTTTCTTCTGGTAGCTAGAATGATTTTTTCAGGTTTAGAGCAAATGGATAATATTCCATTTAAGCATGTTCTAATTCATGGTTTAGTACGTGACTCTCAAGGAAGGAAAATGAGTAAGTCATTAGGTAATGGAATTGATCCTATTGAAATAATAGAGGAATTTGGTGCTGATGCACTACGTTTTGCTCTGACTGCAAATTCATCTCCTGGCAATGATATGAGATACAATGAATCAAAGATTGAAGCAGCACGTAACTTCGCTAATAAAATATGGAATGCATCACGTTTTGTATTAATGAATTTAGGTGATGAAAGGCCAAATGAATTAAATATAAATGGAATAGATGCAGCAGATAAGTGGATATTATCAAGACTTAATATTGTTACTAAGGAAGTTACAAAGAATCTTGAAACATATGAACTTGGAATGGCGTTACAAAAAGTATATGATTTTATATGGTCAGAATTCTGTGACTGGTATATTGAGTTTAGCAAGTCAAAACTTTATGAGGGAACAGATGAGCAAAAGCAAAGTACTAAAGCAGTATTATATTATGTATTGATATCTTCTCTAAAGCTTCTGCATCCTTTTATGCCATTTGTTACAGAGGAAATTTATCAAGGTTTCAAAGGGAAAGATGAATCTATAATGATAGATAAATGGCCTGAGTATGATGAAGCAATGAACTTTGAAGAATCTATAAAGATGGAATATGTAAAAGATATTATCCATAAGATAAGAAATATTAGAGCACAAATGAATGTACCTGTAGGTAAAAAGACTACTATATACATCTGTCAAAAGAAAGATTTAGACTTATCTGATAGTACTGAATATATTAAGAGATTAGCTGCTGGTGAGAAAGTAGAACTAATAGAAAAAGATTTAGATGATTCATCAATGGTTAGCATAGTAAGTGATGCAGGTAATATATATCTTCCAATGAATGAGTTAATTGACTTTGAAAAGGAAATTGCACGCATAGAAGGAGAAATAGACAAAACTAAAAAAGAAATAGCTAGAGCAAATGGAATGCTAAATAATGAAAAGTTTGTATCTAAAGCTCCTGAAAAAGTTGTTCAAAAAGAGAAAGATAATCTAATTAAAAATGAAGAAAAGCTAGAACAACTAAAGTCTTCATTAGATAAATTAAAAGTATAAAAGGAAATTTTGTACTTTCACTAATGTAATTTAAAAGTGAAACAACTAGATAAAAATATAGTTTATTACGTTGTTTCACTTAACAAATATTTGACAGATATCGTAGGGATGTTAAAAAATGAACTTTAAAGAAAGTGTAAAATATGTAGAGACATCATCTCGTCAGTCAAGAGAAAAAAATGATTTAAGTGTTGTTAAAGAACTTTTGGCTAGACTTGGTAACCCACAAGATGATTTTAAATCAATCCATGTAGCTGGTACAAACGGAAAGGGCTCAGTTTGTGCCTATATGGAATCAGCTATAAGAGAGCAGGGCTATAAGACTGGGTTGTTTACATCACCTTACATTCTAGTTTTTAATGAAAGAATTAGAATAAGCGGAATTAATGTAAAAGATGGTATCTTTGCTAGTGTAGCAACAAAAGTAAGGCAGCAAGCAGAGGATATGCAAAAAGAGGGATTTCCTCTTGCTGCTTTTTTTGAGCTTTTAACAGCTATAGCATTTGTTATATTTAAAGAAGAAAATATAGACATTGCTATTGTTGAAACTGGAATTGGTGGAACTTATGATGCAACTAATGTTATTACACCTATTTTAAGTGTTATAACATCAATTGCTTATGATCATATGAATATACTTGGTGATACTATTGATCAAATCGCGCAAAACAAAGCTGGAATTATAAAATGTAATTGTCCTGTTGTAGTATCTAATCAAAAATATGATGAAGCATATGCTGTCTTGCTCAATAAATCAAAACAATGTAGTGCTCCTATGTTTTGTACTAATAAATCAAATGTGCAAATTGATGCTATTGGTTTTTCAGGCGCAAAGTTTCAATTTGATTACAGTGGAATAAAAGCTAATATAGAAACGGACTTAATAGGCTATCACCAGGTCGAAAATGCTTCATGTGCTTTTTTAGCCTTATGTGTGTTAACTCAGTATACAGAATTTAAATTAGCAGCAGAGAGCATTCTGTTTGGGTTAAAGAAAACAAAATGGATATGCAGACTTGAAGTTGTAGATAAGAACCCATTAGTAATAGTAGATGGTGCACATAACACTCAGGCGGTATTATCATTAGTAAAAACAGTTAAAGATTTTTTACCTATTGGAAAAGTGAATATAATATTTGGTGTAATGCAAAGAAAAGATTATTTAACGATGGCTAAGAATTTAGACAAGATTGCAAAACAAATATATACTGTTTCCATAGATGATGACAAAAGTGTGAATGGTGAAGAACTAGCAAATGAATTGAATGATATTGATATTAACGCATTAAATATTGGTGATATTTATACAACTTTATGCAAATTATTAGAGGATAAAAATACTCCAATCTTAATATGTGGCTCATTATATTTAGCAGGAATAGTGAGACAAAAACTTAAAATGTAAAAATATACTAGATTTTACATGCATTTTACGCTATTTTTTCACTCTTTTAATCAATTTGTGCATTGTGTACAAGATTTGTTGCTCTATATTTGTACGGAGTACACATAGCGTTTTAAACAGATTAAATGTATAATAAATATTGTATTCAGAATATGGTAATATTCTATTTATTTGAGGAGGATAATGATGGCAACAGTAACTTTGAAAAGTTTATACAAAATCTATCCAGGTGGAGTTCAAGCGGTTAGCGACTTCTGTCTAGATATAGAAGACAAAGAATTTATCGTTTTAGTTGGACCTTCTGGATGTGGTAAAACAACTACATTACGTATGGTTGCAGGACTTGAAGACATTTCTGAAGGTGAATTATACATCGGTGACAGATTGATGAATGATGTAGCACCTAAAGACAGAGACATAGCAATGGTATTCCAAAACTATGCTTTGTATCCACATATGACTGTTTATGATAACATGGCTTTTGGATTACAACTTCGCAAAACTCCGAAAGACGAAATTGACAGACGTGTTAAAGAAGCAGCAAGCATACTAGGTATTGACCATTTACTAGAACGTAAGCCAAAGGCTTTATCTGGTGGACAAAGACAACGTGTTGCATTAGGTCGTGCTATTGTACGTGAACCAAAAGTATTCCTAATGGATGAACCTCTATCTAACCTTGACGCTAAGCTACGTGGACAAATGCGTACTGAAATTACAAAATTGCACCAACGCTTAGCAACAACATTTATCTATGTTACACATGACCAAACAGAAGCTATGACAATGGGTACTCGTATTGTTGTTATGAAAGATGGCTATGTACAACAAATAGATTCACCACAAAAATTATACGATGAACCAAATAATTTATTCGTTGCTGGATTTATAGGAACTCCACCAATGAACTTCTTTTATGATGTTAAATTAGTAAGAGAAGGCAAGCAAATGTATGCACTATTTGGCGAAGCTAAGTTACCAGTGCCTGCAGAACGTGCACAATTAGTAAAAGACCAATCATACTTCGAAGGTAAATCAGTAATCATGGGTATTCGTCCAGAAAATCTATTTGATAACACTGATAAATTCCCTGAAGCTAAAACTAAAGCTAAAGTTGAAGTAGTTGAGTTGATGGGTAGCGAAACATATCTATACCTATCAGTTGAAGGTAGTGATACTAATACGGTGGCACGTGTTGATTCAAGAAGCGTTTCAAGGTCTGGTGACCATATTGATATAGCTCTTGATATGAGCACTGTTCACTTCTTTGATGCAGATTCAGAAATATCATTAATGAAATAATAGTTTGTTTTTCATTTTAATTAAAAAAGGCTATCGAAACCGATAGCCTATTTTTTTGATAGTACTATCTATAACTAGTGTGTTAGCAGCAACAATCATCGTTGCAGAAACCACAAAATAGTACAACTAATAATAAGAAGAAGAACAGTAAGCTGTCTGAATCGTCATCAAACCAACCGCAATTACAAAAAATTACAACTAGCAATAAGAAGAAAAACAACAAACTACTTCCGTCATTATCACAATCACAATTTCTACGTCCACCGAATAATCCACCCATGTGCTACAACCTCCTTTTATTTAGTCATATATAACTTATTTTATAATTCATTACATAATTTACTTACCATATAATATGATAAGAATACGAATTGTGTTAATTAATCTTCAAATTAATTAATCGAACATTTTATGAACAATTTTGAAAAACATTCGACTTTTTACTAATTTGTCCTTGACACTTAAAATGTTTTTTATTAAAATAATTAGGGAAATTTATTCCTAGTAGTTGTGCATAATAGCACTGGAAGGATTGATCATGTCATCAATAGTATTAATAGGAACCCAATGGGGAGATGAAGGCAAAGGGCGTTTTGTTGATTTTCTTGCGGAAAAAGCAAAACTTGTAGTACGGTATCAAGGTGGAGATAATGCAGGTCACACAGTGGAAACTGGAGGAAAAACTTATAAACTTCACTTAATTCCATCAGGGATCTTTTATAAAGATAAATTAAACGTTATAGGTAGTGGCGTTGTAATTAATCCATCAGCATTGAAAAAAGAAATGGATATGCTTGATGAATCACAAATAGATTATACAGGGCTAAAAATAAGTGCTAGAGCTCAGGTTATTATGCCATGGCATATAGCTTTTGATAAGATTTTTGAAGAAAAGCTTGGTGAAGATGCTATAGGTACAACTAACAAAGGTATCGGCCCTGCTTACATGGACAAAGCAGAGCGTATTGGCATACGTATATGTGATTTATTAGACGAAGATATATTAGAAAAGAAAATAACTACTGTTTGTGAAAGAAAAAATGAGCTTCTTGTTAAGTTTTAC
>Ga0209475_10004497_pt1 | contig 11985 bp, 12 predicted proteins | sample tdDd471_FD_187128 | JGI IMG/M metagenome (GOLD analysis project Ga0209475, IMG submission 187128) | Marine sediment microbial communities from the Atlantic coast under amendment with organic carbon and nitrate - tdDd47.1 (SPAdes)... | ecosystem: Environmental > Aquatic > Marine > Coastal >...
ACAACTGGTGGAGGTGGGTCTGTATTCGTGACGGGTGTCGCAGTTGCAACAGCTTGTTGGGGTGTTGGGGTTACGGGTTCGGTGCTTGTGCTACCTAATGACACATTGACAGTACCTGCCATTGATGAAGCCACACCAGATAACGCAATCTCATAAGCATCTTGTCCAGTCACATTCACAACTGCCGAAGCACCTGAGGATGTCCCGACAATTTGTCCCTGTGCATTACGGACAACCGCTAAAAATTGTAAATCTGGCGAGAGTGAAGCCAAGTTGAGGACAGTCGCACCGTCGGGTGAACCTGTAAAGCCATAATAGCTGGTCTCACCTGCCACAATAGGCACATCAGCAGGGATGCCTGTCACCACAGTTTTCTCTGCGGCAGGTTGCCCTGATAATTTAAGTAGGAAATCACCTGTTTGTCCAGCAGGGCTTGAGATTAATACGAGGTAGACATTAGTCGCTGGTAAACGCACATCAATCCGTGCATCATTTGAACCTGCTGTAAATGGGTCACTTTCTGCAACAGCGAGGACAGATGCCCCACTCTGAACAATGGCGTTCAGTTCTAGCTCTGGGGTGATACCAATCGCTTGTAATGTGATTTGATCGCCTTCTGAGCCTTGGAATGTAAAGATAGCGATGGGAGCTTGTGGGCTAAGTGAACTAATAACTGCCCCCCCATAAGAAATAAGTCCTTGTGCCATAACCTGAACCGATAATACGAGCATGAGCACGATGGTTAAGGTAAGTTTTTTCACTTTATTTCCTCTCTTTTCTCCTTTTCTTATCTACCATCATATAAGAGATACAAAATCAGCGAAAATGGATTATAAGTCAGCGTAGGGAAAGCGTATGCGGATTTTTATAAGTCTTTATAATACGTTTTGTATCGTATCTCTCATAAAAATAGATTTCTTAAAAGACAAAAATTAAAAAACATGACCGCTTACTCAATCGGTATGAGCCGATAAATTGCGCCACCCTGGCCATCAACTAACCCGAAATACAGCGCGCCATCAGGGCTCACGGTAACGTCGATACGGCATTGGATTGACCCCATGTCGATAGCATTATCAGATTCAACTTGATTCCGTCCACTCGTCAAACGGACACGATGCAATACGCCATCATTCCAGCTACAGAAAAATAGGTCATTCTCCCATTGGGGTACAGCAGGGTGTTGATAAAACACGATACCAGCAGGGGCGATAGTTGGCGTATAGCTCAGTATTGGGGGTAAATAACGCGTTAAGCCAGTGATGCGTTTCGTTCCAGCACATTGATAATCTTCTCGATAACCATAATTATATCCAGCCAAAATCAGGTTCACTTCATCATCGCAGTTATCGCCGTTTTCTGTCGCAAAGGGTCGTCCACTTACAGGGTCAAAATCATAATCGAAGGGGTTGCGTAAGCCATAGGCATAGATGCTACTGCCCTCAGATGGATTATCATCAGGGATAACGAGCGCATCATCCACCACAGCAAAACGATGAATTTTCCCGTGAGGCACATCCAAATTTTGAGGTCGTTTGGCATCACCATAATCGCCAATGCCAATATACAGATAACCGTCGGCATCAAATTTTAAGCCACCGCCATTATGCAACAAGTTACCCGTATCAATCGTCACAGATAACATCTCCACAGGATCGCTACCGATGCCATCTATCACATGAAAGCGGATTACTTTATTCGCGGCATAGTCACGGGTTGTCCCTTCGGCAGTATAAAAAATCCAGACATAGCCGTTATTTTCATAATCAGGGTCAAGGGTGATGCTCTGCATACCCCGTTCTTGAAGTGCATTTGTTTCTACGGTCAACACAGGCGCAAGCTGACGTTTGCCATCGGCATCGACATAGCGGACATTCCCTGTCGTTTTCTCGACATAGAACAATTCTCCATCTGCCGTAAATACCATCCCCACAGGAAAATTCGCATCCATGAATTTCTCAACACGGTAGGTCACACCTTCGGAATCCGTGAAGCTGTCTTGTGCAGAGATTAAGATTGGCATGAGAAATAAGGCGAGAATGGTTATTAAATATGTAGAGGCGAGACAAGTCTCACCCCTACGAAATAGGCTTATAATGGAATACTTCATAAAAATATCATTCCTCTAAGATAGCAATATCTGTTGAGGATACCAACAATCTCAGTCCGACAAAATAGGCGATTGTCCTATGCTGTAACTTGGTGCGCGATACGGATAATCGCAGACGCACTCTGTTGTATATCGGCATCGGTTGTCGCCCATGAGGAAACGCTGATTCGCATCGCAGTGTGTCCCTGCCATGATGTGCCACCTGCCCAAGTTGTCCCCTCGGCTTGTACTGCCCGAATCACGGCTAGCGTTTCCTCTGATGAGCCAAACGAGACCACAACTTGATTTAAAACAACATCGTTATGAATCGTAAACCCTGCTTCGGTCAGCAAATGTGCCATCATCTGTGCTTGACGGCAATTCTGTTCAATCAGATCAACAATACCTTTCTTGCCGAGCGTCCGTAACGCCGTCCATACATCAATCCCCCGTGCGCGACGTGAAAACTCGGGTACAAAATGAGCAGGTTCGCGATCATCCCCTGTGATGAGATACGAAGCCGTTGCCGACATGGCATTCGATAAATGTTTAGCAGAACGCACCAGCGCAACCCCACAATCATAAGGCGTATTTAACCATTTATGCGCGTCCATCGCCCACGAATCCGCACGTTCATAGCCTGAAGAAAGATGCGCTAAACTTGGCGTTCCCATCGCCCAAATGCCAAACGCCCCATCAACATGCACCCACGCATCTGCCGATTTTGCAACGTCACAGATGGCTTGAGCGGGGTCGAATGCGCCACTGTTGACGTTTCCAGCTTGAATACAAACGATGGTCATGTCATCGAGTTCGGGCAATTCATCGGCTATCATACGCCCCTGATGATCAACTGGTACACGGATCACCCGTTCATGCCCTAATCCAAGTAGCATCAAGGCTTTTAATAAGCTGATATGGACTTCATCCCCGACCACCACTTTGATCTCTGGCGCACCAAATAATCCCTGTGCATTAACATCCCATCCACGCTTAGCCAACAGTGTATGACGTGCCGCCGCCAATCCCGTAAAGTTTGCCATCGTCGCCCCTGTGACAAATGCCCCACCACAGGTTTTTGGCAACCCTAGTACATCACACAGCCAACCAACTGCAACAGATTCTAACTTAGCCACAATCGGGGAAGTCGCGCTTAATGCGCCATTTTGATCCCATGTTGTCGCCAACCAATTGGATGCCACCGTAACAGGCAATGCGCCCCCTGTCACAAAGCCATAATAGCGTCCACCTGTGCTTGCTACCGTTGCAGGTGAGCCGAATTCATCGAGCAGTTGCAAGGTCTCCTCAGCCGATTGTGGTGTATCGGGTAAGGGTTCGTCAAAGTGAGTGAGATTATCAAGTGCTTCTTGTGACGGAAAGGCGCGCCGTTGTAGGATGCTGTCTTGATAAGCACGGGCGCGAGTATAAGCAGAATGAAATAGGTCGGTCATATGTCCTCTATTCGTGTGTGGTTTGTTGCAATATTGTGACAGCAAAATGATCTACAGAGATTGTATCAGATTGCGTTTTTCGCATGTTATACTATAACTCGAAACGCATAATTAGTTAGGATGTCACTTATGCCAGACGATAACAAGCCACTCAATCTTGACCTAATCAACATGGTGCAAAATGCGCGTATGATGCACGATCAAACGGCGCGCCCCTCGGATTATTCGGCAGTTTACTGGATTGAATCCAAGCGCAAAAACGGTGATTACCCTGCCCTAACCCCCAATGCAGGCGAATGGCGTGTCAAACTCAACGTCAAAGATGTTGATATGGTATGGGAGCAGGTCAAAGGTGCGACAGAAAAGGGTGAACTTGGCTATAAGTCAAAGGTCTCGACCCGTCCTGCCGCTGGACAAACCCATCCCGATGAACGCCTTTTGTGTGTCCGTACTTATAATGCCGATGATGAAGCTGATGTCGAGCGCGTGAAAAATGCCTTACTCGATATGGGATTAAATGAGGGATTAATCTACAACCGTGATAAAGATGAGTCTGATAAAGGCTAGTTCATGACAACCATTCCCATCATGCCAGCTAAAGAAACGGGACATCAATTTGTGATCTATGGTGATAGCTGTTCGGGTGTGCCAGATGCTTTACATGAATCGACATTCAAGCAAGTCAATAATGTGATTCAACGACTGGATACACCGCCACAATTTATCTGTTACCCGGGAGATGAAATCATGGGGCTGACCACCGATGCTGATGAACTCCGCCGACAATGGGCATACTGGTTTCAGCATGAGATGGCATGGCTCAACCGCGATGAGATTCCGATGTATCACACAACCGGCAACCATACGACCTATGACCCGATGAGCGAAGAGCTGTTCCGTGAGGTAATGGCACATTTGCCCCAAAATGGACCCGATGACCAGCATGGATTATCGTATTTTGTGCGCCGTGGTGATCTGCTGATGGTCTTTGTAAATACACTATGGTCGGGACTGGGTGGTGAAGGTAATGTCGAAACCGATTGGCTCGAACAGACCTTGCAACAAAATAGCGATGCAAAACACAAATTAGTATTTGGGCATCATCCTGTATTTACAGTCAATGGCTTTTTCGCAGATTATCAACGCAATATCGAGCGTGAAAATGGACTCCAATTTTGGCAAATTCTCATGAAACATGATGTGCTAGCCTATGTCTGTAGTCATATTCTTGCCTTTGATGTACAGGTACACTCGGATATTTTACAAATTTGTACGGCAGGCTCAGGCACAGCGCATCGGATGCCAGAGGGAATCGAATATCTCCATGCGTTGCAAGTTGCGCTGGATGATGAGGGTTTGCGTTATCAGGTCTTAGATACAGATGGACAGGTTCGGGAATGGCTGGCATGGGATTGGAAACTTCCAGCATCAGATACGTGGGAAACGTTTGATTCAACCTGCGCTCAGAAATTATCTACTGATTGTTTGCAACAGGTTGATACCGCGCAATTGATCGTCTGGGAAATTTCGGGACAAATTGGTAACGACAACAAGGCTAGCCGACAAACCATATTTCATTCAGGTGGCAATAAGTCAGCATTACCGAATTTATGGTTAGGCATTACAGGGCGAGATAATCACCTGATCTTATTGGTCAGTCCACAAGCCAATCGCAGTCCACACGCTTGGTATGGTCGCGCGCTCCCGATGAACAGACCCTTTAAGATTCAATTTGCGATTCATAGTGGGATGGGTCCCGGTGGATTTTTGTGGCGGTGGGATGATAGTCACGCATGGTCAACCCTGACAGGCTCTTCTCCGTGGGGAGCAGAACGTCTAGCTTGGTCGCATCAGTGGGTGATCGGTTATGATGACAGCTTACAACCCTTCCGTGAACAAAACCTAAATATCACATGGCATCATCAGACATTTGCGTTAGGTGATTATCTAACATAAGGCATATAAAATAGGGCGAATTACCGTTAGTTGTCATGGTATGCTAGATATATATTCACATTAAAGAAGGTGACTATGGAGCTAGTGATTATTATCGGGCTAATGATCTTAAATGGTGTATTCGCCCTATCAGAAATGGCAATTGTCTCTGTTCGCAAATCACGTCTACAAGCACGTGCTGACGAAGGAGATAAACGGGCAATCCTTGCCTTAGACCTTGCCAACCATCCAGAAAAAATATTATCGACGATACAAATCGGGATCACATTAATTGGGATTCTAGCGGGGGCATTTGGAGGGTCGGCGTGGGTCGAACCACTATCAGATATGCTCCGAACATGGATACCTGCATTGGGGTCATCCGCAGACATCCTCAGTGTTACGCTTGTTGTCGGACTGACCACTTATTTATCGTTAGTGATCGGTGAATTAGTCCCCAAGCAACTGGCTTTACAACATGCCGAAACAATCTCCCTCGTCATGGCGCGTCCATTAGAACTGTTATCAACCTTAGTATCCCCTCTCGTATGGATATTAAGTATATCAACCAAAGCCGCAATTCGGTTGCTTGGCATTACTGCTAGTCAGCAAGAAATCATTACAGAAGGTGAAATTATCGCTCTAATACGCAAAGGGGTTGATGTTGGAGTATTTGACACTGCTGAAGAAGAGTTAGTCCGTAATGTGATGAGCCTTGATGAGCAACGGATTGCTAGCTTTGTGACACCACGCATTGATATTGTGGCGATTAGACATGATGCAACCAATGACGAAATTCGAGACATTCTTATTAAACATCCATTTACAACCTATCCAGTTATAGTAGATGACTTCGATACGGTTCAGGGAATCGTACGCGGTAAACAAATTGTCCCTTATCTCATACAGAATCAACCTATCCCCATTGATAAACTAATGCTTCAACCATTGTTTGCCCCTCAAAATATCTCGGCATCGCGCTTACTTGAACAGTTCAAAACATCGGGGATTCATACCGCCATTGTGATTGATGAGTATGGTAGCCACATCGGATTGATTCGGTTACATGATATTATCGAGCAAATTGTAGGTGAAGTTGATGGTGGCGAATTCGATACATATAGTGAGCCCAATATTGTTGAACGTGAGGATGGGTCTTATTATGTCGATGGTCTATTGCCTCTACCTCAATTGATAGGCTTATTAGATAACTTTTCCATGCCAGATGATGATATTGTGCGCTATGATACGCTAGCTGGATTTATCATGGAACAGTTACAACGTGTGCCATCTGTCGCCGATCATTTTATATATGATGACATCCACTTTGAAATTGTCGATATGGATGGTCTGCACATCGACAAAGTATTGGTTAAGGTGCTGGATTGAGCGTCTGGCGGAAAAAGTCAATCAGTCGCTTTTCATATTCTTCGGTGTAATAGAGCATGATTTCAATATGTCCTGCCCCCTCTGCTATCCATACTTTTGAATCTGTTGAGTCAATGTTCATGACTTGCATGAGTGTTTCTGCGCTGGTAATCGGCACAGTTTCATCATCCATACTATGCACAATAGCTAGCGGGCGATCCCCTATGGCTTGAATCATTTGATCTGGTGTACCCGACTGCAAATCAACGCCAAACAGTAGCTTTCCTGTCAATAATGCAGAAGAGGATAACCATGTCGGGAAACCTTCTTTGCGAAGTTCATTCTTTAACACTGTCTCCATATTATCAAACGCGCTATCTGTCCAACCCGCAACAATTCGGGGTTCAATAGCCATCGCATGAATCGTTGTCGCGCCACCGAGCGAATATCCAAACAGACCAATTTTTTCGGGTGGAATTCCTTTTTCAGTCACGAGCCAATCCCATGCACCCAGCACATCCGACGACTCATCGACCCCGCCACTTATCCGTTTATTGGTCACCTCAGAATCCCCATGATTATGAAGATCAATCACCAATGCGTTCATATCATTACGATGTAACATACCAGCAGGTATCAACGAAAATGGACGACGTTTACAATCATTAAAGCCATGCGTAATGATGACCGTTTCGGTTGATTCTGGTGATGAAACTGCCGCAGGGATAAAATACCCGCTAATCGTTACGCCATCCCGACTAGGGAAGGTTACTGTTTCATACGAGTCAATCAAATATGCCGCAACATCGGCTCTATCGTCTACATCCTTAAAGTTATCAGGCGTAAATTGTCCTTCACCCACTCGTCGTTCACAGAGGTTATCGATAATCGTAAGTCGATTAATAATTTCAACATTGACGGCAACAAAACCAATGGCAATCGCAAGTAGCATGATAAGAGAAACAACGAATAAACCACGTTTTGATTTAAACATTTAGTGTTTTTCTTCCTCGATCACCGTCAGTAGAAGCGTCAATGCCGCATACGCACTCGCTTGTTTGTTTTCGATACGATCACCATTCCAGACATGACGCTGTACCGCAACCATTCCATCTCGACGTGCCAACCCAATAAACGTCAATCCAACAGGCTTTTCAGCTGTTCCGCCACCGGGTCCAGCAATCCCCGTGACACTCAGCGCATAATCAGTATCAAACACCTGACGCACCCCCACTGCCATTTCACGTGCGGTTGGTTCGCTAACTGCCCCATATTGGATAAGCGTTTCTTCTTGTACATGAACCCGTTGCATTTTCGCTTCGTTGGAATAGGTGACGATTCCCCCCATGACATATGCGGAACTCCCAGAAATATCCGTAAGGTGACTAAGAATCAGTCCACCCGTACAAGATTCGGCGGTACAAATCGTGAGTCCCTGTTGTGTCAATATATCGCCAACTTGTTGTGATAATGCGAGATAATTCGTCATAGTCTATTCCTAAAACCTCTATCATGGTTGTCTTTAGCTACAACAGTAAATATAGCACAAATGAAGAACCTTTGACTGTCTTATCGCTCGAAATACGATACTTGCTGAAAACGCAATCCATCCAATATCTGACCGATTCGTTCAACCGTCAGCGACCCAATATAATCACCCAATTGCGCTTTATCGACTGCCGATACTTTGGAGACTTCCACCACACTTTGCTTCGGCAAATTGGCTTCTTCAACATCCAGCAAAACATTACCACGTATAGAGGCGCGATTGATATTTGAAGTTAAGGCACACACAACCACAGTCTGGATTCGGCTATGGTTAAAGAGATCATCTTGAATCACAACATAGGGGTGCGGAATATCCGATGTTGATCCACTCAACCCTGCATCTTGTATCCAGTAGACATCGCCTTGATGAATAACCCGTTGGTCGCTCTCATTTTGTTTTTCTGTTTGTGGGATGAATTGTTCAATCGCCTGTTCAATCAACTGATTGTGGGAGATATTAAGCTGTTGCGCCAGATGCTCAGCTTGATCGAATAGGTCTTTTGGGATAGAAACGGACAGGTTTATTGTTTCCGTCATGTGATTATATCTTCCTAATATTGAGATGTTTATTGTTGGCTATGTTCGATAGTGTATCCATTCCAATTGATTCTTAATTTCACAATCACCCGACGATAGAATCATCGGGCTAGGGCATTCTGGAAGCCCCGTAAAACGAGGCTATTTTAGCCTGCTTCAGCAGGGGTATCCAAATTGTTAGCCATATGACTTCTAGCATATGGCGGTTCGTTAAGAAATTTCAGCCGATTTCGATACAGTATCACTGTATTATCCAAAACGGATGTTATCATAGGTCTACTCACTATCTTACAGTAGGTTAAATGATGGCAGATACATTGGATACACTCATCGAACAACTTCAATCAACGGATATACAGCAACGGAGCAATGCGATATTCCAGCTTGAACCCGATAACATTAGAGATGATCGTGCTGTTGATGTATTGGTGAATATTCTTTGTACAGACGATGATCTGAATATTCTGGAAGATGCAACATGGGTCTTGGCTCGTTATGGTGCAACAGCTACATTGCCTCTACTCAATCAGATCACTCATGCTAATCCTCGCGCTCGGCATAATATTGTTCATGCACTTGGCAAGATTGCAGATAACAAAGCCATTCCGGCATTACTCATTGCCACACAAGATAGTGATGTGTCAGTGCGTCAAAAAGCAGTTTATGCACTTGGGCAAATTGGCGACATACGAGCAATCGACGCACTCATTATAAGATTGGGTGATGATGTGCAGGATGTGCAGTGGACAGCGCGTGAAGTACTAGAAACCTTTGGCAAAAAAGCCACACCTCGCTTGATTCATGCGTTGACATCAACATCTATACCGATACGAGAATTATCGGCAAGCCTTCTAGGGGACATTGGCGACGCTAGCACAATTACGCCACTCATTGATGCACTCGAAACAGATGCTTGGCAAGTGCGTTTTGCCATCGTTGAGGCACTAGGGGCTATCGGTGACCGCCAAGCCCTACCCGCAATTGAGCAAATGACAAAAGATGTTAATCTGCGCGTACGTACGATAGCAACAGCTGTATCAAAAACAATAAGCAATATATAAAAAGAAGCGACCCTCCAAAACCAAATCTGTTGGTATAGTAAATTTAATATCGTTCAGATTTCGATGACGTATAAAATTCACGATAGTTGTTATTGCTTGACCAAATAACATCGTCGTACACTGTATATAAACCACGAATTTGACGGACGAGTTCATTAAGGCTGTTTTCTTGGCTAATCGCATCCGATTCTGGAGCATACCACATACCGACACGAAACCAATCTTTGCCTGCATCAAATGTACTAATCCACTCATCCCAAATATGTTGGCGATAGAGTTGGTCAACTTTGACATACATTTCATCTAATTGAACGCCGCGCCAATAACCGATTTTCGTTTCGCCATCGAGTTTCTGCAATAGATCATAAAATGTTGACCGATGCCGATCGACAGTGAGCTTACCGAGGAAGTTTTGCTGATCCCACCATGCATAAGGAGATAGGATTAACTCAACAACCAGATAATCAGGTGTTAAGCGTACTTCTATGACAGGATGACGGCGAGATTCAACACCATTATTAGATGTTTCGTCACGTCCCATGAGTCGTTCAACCCGAATCGCTTGAGATCGTGGACGCATATATTGTAACGCAATCATCCCGCGTTTGGTTGATGTCGATGCCGATTCAAAGACAACTGCTTTCTGTTTTTGTGATAAATGTAAATCTAATCCATGATTTAATAACTGAGGATATAATTTTTCATGCAATTGAGATAATTTTTGAACCGCGTTTTCAACATCGGGTAAATAACTTGATTCATCAGCTGTAACATCTTGTACAGCTATATGATTTTGTTGCGAGAATAATGCCATCATTGTACCCCCCAATTACCAATAGTTGTCCTCTATTGTATTTGATTTGAGCCACATCGGCTATTGTTTATCACTCCAGTGTAGAAAGTCTCATTTCTGTGACATGGAGGAATAGCTTATCATTAGTGCCAATTGACGGATTTTATGATTATGTCTGAAAAGTCCTAATACTAATATCAGTGCAATCGGGGACAAGTAGCATCTCCAATTGAAAAGAGCGTGAGGTTAATCACGCTCTTGTTCAAAAGAAGGGGAGAGGAGAGAAGTTATCGAATCTTAGGTATCGTCTGAGGTATCTGTGGGGACATCACTGCCGAAGCCGAAACCAAAGCCATGTTCGCCACCTTTTCCACCACGACCACCGCGTCCACCGCGTCCACCACCAAAACCTTCTGGACGTTCTAAGCGTTCAAATGTGCCATTCAACCGTTCTGTAAGGCGTGTTGCCTGTTCATCGGTGAGTTGTTCAACAACACTATCGACATCACCACCATTAGCTTCGATGAGTTCAGCAATTGTCGAGCCATCTGCTAGTGCAGTACGGAGTTCTTCAGCAGTTAAGCCAGTTGCATCAAGAATAATTGTGTCTAGTTCACCGAAACCGCCACGTCCACCAACACTTTCTAGACGTTCAAATGTACCATTTAACCGTTCCGTGATGTTGTCTTCGAGATTAGCAAGGATTACATCTGCTTGTTCTTGTGTCATGCGACCAGCTTCAACCCGTTCATTGATCTGAGTAGTTGACTCCGCGACCAATTCTGCAATGACACTATCAACATCACCATCATTTGCGGTGATAAGGTCAGCAATTGTCGCGCCATCTTGCAATGCGGTACGGAGTTCTTCAGCAGTTAAACCGGTTGCCTCTAGGGCAAGGTCACTATATCCGCCAAAGCCACCACGATCACCACGTTTACCCATTATCGAATCATCTTGTGCGCTGATGACTGCACCTGCCATTGTTGCCATCATTGCAAATACCAGTGTGAGAATTGTCAGTCGTTTGCGTGTCATGTATTGTTTTCCTTTTGTTTTATCATTCAATACCAACAGAATAAATAAGATTTGTTTAGAAGATTTATAGATTCTGCAAGAAAGTGTAAATTCAATGTAAACCCCATCATCACAGGTATTTAGGCGGTGCTATAGACAATAAAACAAATGTTCTATATAATAAAG
>Ga0209475_10004507_pt1 | contig 11968 bp, 9 predicted proteins | sample tdDd471_FD_187128 | JGI IMG/M metagenome (GOLD analysis project Ga0209475, IMG submission 187128) | Marine sediment microbial communities from the Atlantic coast under amendment with organic carbon and nitrate - tdDd47.1 (SPAdes)... | ecosystem: Environmental > Aquatic > Marine > Coastal >...
TGGCTGCAGTAGAGGACCTGCTCGTCGGCATCGCACACGAGGAGAAACACGTAGTTTTCCTCGATGAGGGAATAGAGGACCTCGAGGCTGATCATGAACGGATTCTCCTTCGGGAAAGGGCCGGCGCGGGCCAGCCCTTCCGGGGTGAATGAACCGTCAAGTCGAGGTGAACCGGCTCCAGGCCGGCCTGGGTCACTGTTGGACGCGGAACCGTTCGGTGCCCACCTCTCTGATTTCCTTGCGGTACTTCTGGCTATGGGTCAGGGGCGGCTGGATGGAGGACGCCTTGGCATCGGCCTCCACCGGGATCAGGGCCCCGTCCCCGGTGCGCTTGCGCGCCTGTCCGGTATTCCAGTAGAAGGGCAGCAGGTCGCCCAGCTTGGCTTCCACCAGGGTGCTGATGTGATCGGTCAGGTCCTCGGCCACGTCCAGGCCGAAGGCCCGGCCCAGATCGGTGAGCACCTCGGTGCCGGTCTGGCCGCAGGGCGGCGCCACGGCGTCGGTGAACCCGGTCACCACACCCTCGAAGTTGCAGCGGGTGCCCGGGGTTTCCAGGAAGGTGCTGCCGGGCAGGGTCACGTCGGCGAACCGCGTGGTTTCGGTCTCGGTCCAGTCCATGGCCGCGAAGAATTCCACGTTCTGGAACCAGCTGCCCGTGCGGTCGAAGTCCAGGGGGTTCTCCCCGATGACCAGGGCCGCCCGGATGTCGCCGGCCTCCAGAATGTCCCGCAGCTGCTGACTGGTGGCCGCGCCGGGCAGACCGTCGGCGGCCATGCGGCCGGCGGTGAAGGCCGGGTCGGCGCCCATGACCTCGAGGCCGGCGCTGTTGGACAGCTGACGGGGCAGAAGGACTTCGGCGCTGCGCCCGCTCTTGCCGAGCAGGACGGCCAGACCGGCGAAGAGCTCCATGTCGCCGGGGGCAGCGTCCTGGGCGCGGTCGGTGCCGTGCACGATGACGATCTTCTGGGCCTGGCGAACCAGGTCCGCCGCCTGGCGGATCTGGTCCTCGGTCACGCCGGCCTTGGCCGCCATCAGGTCCACCGTCACGCGGCGGTCGGCCAGGAAGGCGGCGGCGCCGTCGAGGCCGTCGGTCTTCAGGTCGCCGCTGTCCAGGAGTTCCTGCAGCACACCGTTCCAGAAGTAGGCTCCGCGGCCACGCATGGGGTCCACCGCCAGCGTGCTGAGGTGGAGGTCGGCCGGATCCAGGGTGCTGTTGGAGACGATGAGCTTGGCGTCCCCGTCGCGCACCGGCGCGATCACGTCCACGTTCAGGACCAGGTGGTCCGACTCCATGGCGGTATTGTTGCAGATGATCAGGTCCGCGTCCCGGAGGCAGGTGCGGTCGCTGGTGGAGGCGGTGAAGCCCAGGGCCCCGTCCATGGCGCCGCTGCGGCCCGCGCCGGAAAGAATGGCCAGGCTGCCCACGTTGTTGGTGCCCAGACCCTCGCGGGCCACCCGGGCGGCCAGGTAGAGCTCCTCGTTGGTCAGTTCCGGGCTCACGAACACGGCGACTTTGTCCGGTCCGTGCTCGGCGGCCAGGCGCTTCATGTTTTCCACGATGCGGCTGTTGGCCTCTTCCAGGGGAACGTCACGGTAGGAATGTCCCTCGCGGACCATGGCGCCGGCGATGCGATCGCTCTGGATGAGCAGCTCGGCCCCGAAACGGCCGTAGCGACAGACGTACTCACCGGGATTGCCGCTGCTGGCTGTGTAGTAGCGGTCCTCGCCAAATTTGCGGACGGTGAGTTCGCAGCCGATGGAGCAGAAGGCACAGTGAGTGTGCACGTCTTCGGTGATCAGGCTGGCCCGGCCGGCGAAAGCGTACTTGGCGGTGAGCGCACCCACGGGACAGGCGTCGATGCAGTTGCCGCAGCTCACGCAGTTGGTTTCGTGCAGCGGGTCGTTCATGGCCGGCCGCATTTCGGTCTTGAAGCCGCGTCCCACCAGGCCCAGGGCGCTGATGGGCAGCACCCGCTCGCAGGTGCGGATGCAACGGGAGCAGAGGATGCACTTGTTGGGGTCGTAGCTCACGTAGGGGTGACGCTCGTCGACCTTGTGCTTGCGCACGTAGCCCTTGTAGCGGTCCATCTCCACGTTGTATTCCTCGCCGTAGAGGCGGAGGGAGCAGTCCTCGAAGCGCACGCAGCCGCAGCTGAGGCAGCGGGCGGTTTCGTGGGCGTTGTCGGCGAATCCAAAACCGGTGGCGACCTCGGCGAAGCTGCCGCGCCGTTCGTCCACCTCGATGAGATTCACCTCGTGGCGCGGGGACTCGGCGATGTCGCCCAGTTCCTGCTTGCCCGGTTTGGCCCAGAAGGCCTTGGTCACCACGAAGGGGTCCCGCTTGGTTTTCTCGCCGGTGATGTAAGAGATCATGGTCTTGGCGGCGCGCTGGCCGTCGCCGATGGCGTCGATCACCACGGTGGGACCGTCGTCCACGGCGTCACCGCCGGCGAACACGCCGTCGATGTTGGTTTCGAGGGTGCGGGTGTCCACGGCGTAGGTGTTCCAGCGGGTCAGTTCCACGTGGCCCAGTTCGGTTTCGGTCAGGCCGTCCAGCACGGTGTCCTGGCCGATGGCGCTGATGGCCAGGTTGCAGGGCAGGTCGAAGTCGCTGCCTTCCTGGGGGACGGGGCGGCGGCGGCCGGAGTCGTCGGGCTCGCCCAGCATCATGCGCTGGCAGCGGATGGCTTCCAGCTGGCCGTCGTTGCGCTTGATGCCGATGGGGGCCATCAGCTCCATGATCTCCACGCCCTCTTCCAGCAGGTCCTCGATCTCCATCTTGTCCGCGGGCATCTCGTTCTTGGTGCGGCGGTACAGGACGATGACCTTGGCGGCGTTCAGACGCCACGCGGTGCGGGCGCAGTCCATGGCGGTGTTGCCGCCGCCCACCACCACGACGACCTGGCCGTCCAGGGCGATCGGCTTGTTGACCATATCGGGCAGCCAATCCGCGCCGGTGACCACGCCTTCGGTGTCGTGCTCACCTTCCACGCGCATGGCCTTGCCGGTCCAGGCTCCGGCCCCGATGAACACCGCGTCGTGCTTGGCGCGCAGTTCGTCCAGGGTGATGTCGGTGCCCACGCGCACACCGCATTTGATCTCGGCGCCGGCGCGCTCGATGTACTCCACCTCGGCATCCAGGACCGAGTCGGGCAGCCGGTACTCGGGGATGCCGTAGCGCAACATGCCGCCGGTGCGCTCCAGCGCCTCGTAGATCACGGGCTTGATGCCCTTGCGGCCCAGGAACCAGGCGGCGGTGAGGCTGGCCGGGCCGCTGCCCACCAAACCCACGGTCTTGCCCGTATCCGGTTCGCACACCGGGTCGGCGGCGTAGATGTCGCCCACGTCGGTCACGTGCCGCTTGATGTTGTTGATGGCCACGGGGGTGTCCACGTCCTCGCGGCGGCAGATCATCTCGCACTTGCGCACGCAGATGCGTCCGCACACCGCGGGCAGGGGGTTGGTCTCGCGGATCAGGTCCACGGCCTTCTGCGGTTCCCCCATGGCCGACAGCGCGATGTAGCCCTGGGCGTCCACGTGGGCGGGACAGCCTTCCATGCAGGGGCTGATGCAGTCGGCATAGTGGTTGGACAGCAGCAGTTCGAGCGCGGTCTTGCGGCTGGCGTCGATGCGCGCGTTGCGCGTGGTGACGTTCAGGCCGTCGGCCACGCGGGTGGCGCAGGAGGGCACCAGGTTGGGGCGGCCCTCGACCTCGACCACGCACACGAAACACGAGCCGTAGGGCTTGAGTTCGGGGCTGTGGCACAGGGTGGGGATTTCATCCAGGCCCTGCTCGCGGCACACCTCCAGGATGGTCTGCCCGGCCAGGGCGGAGATCTCTTGGCCGTTTATCGTCAGTTTCACGGTGCTCATCGGTGGCTCCTAATCCGGACCGGGTCCGGAAATCTATTGGGTGAAGATGGCGTCAAAGCTGCAACTGGTCAGACACTTGCCGCACTTCACACAGGCATCGGTATCGATGATATGAACGGCTTTCTTCTCGCCGGCAATGGCATCCACCGGGCAGTGGCGGGCGCAAACGGTGCACCCGTTGCACTTGTCCCCGTCGATGTGGAAATCAACCAGGGCCAGACAACTGCCGGCCGGGCAGGCATGGTCCTGGATGTGGGCCTCGTACTCGTGGAGGTAGTAGCGCAGGGTGGTCTGCACCGGGTTGGGCGCGGTCTGGCCCAGGCCGCAGAGACTGGCCTCCTTGATGCGGATGGACAGCTCCTTGAGCTTGTCGATGTCCGCAGCTTCGCCCTCACCGTGCACCAGGCGCTCAAGAATCTCCAGCATGCGCAGAGTGCCGATGCGGCAGAAGGTGCACTTGCCGCAGCTCTCGCTCTGGGTAAACTCCAGGAAGAAGCGGGCGATCTCCACCATGCAGGTGGTCTGGTCCATGACCACCATGCCGCCGGACCCCATGATGGCGCCGGTCTTGGGAATGCTTTCGAAATCCACCGGCGTGGTCTTCTGGTCGGCGGGGATACAGCCGCCGCTGGGGCCGCCCATCTGGACGGCCTTGAACTCGCCGCCCTCCTTGATGCCGCCGCCGATCTTGAACACGAGCTGCTCGATGGTGGTGCCCATGGGCACTTCCGCCAACCCGCCCTTGGCCACGCGCCCGGCCAGGGCAAACACTTTGGTGCCCGGGCTCTTCTCGGTGCCGAAGGCGGCGTAGGCGCCGGAGCCCCGGCTCAGGATCCAGGGAATGTTGGCGTAGGTTTCCACGTTGTTGTTGTTCGTGGGCTTCTGCCAGAGGCCGGCCTCGGCGGGAAAGGGCGGACGGATGCGGGGCATGCCGCGCTGGCCCTCGATGGAGGCGAACAGGGCCGTTTCCTCGCCGCACACGAACGCGCCGGCGCCCTGCTTGATCTTCATGTCGAAGTCCATGCCCGAGCCCATGATGTTTTTGCCCAGGAAGCCCTTTTCACGGGCGGCGGCCAGGGCGATTTCCAGCCGCTTGATGGCCAGGGGATACTCGGCCCGGCAGTAGATGTAGCCGAACGTGCCCTTGATGGCCTTGGCACAGATGATCATGCCTTCCAGCACGGCATGAGGGTCGCCCTCCAGCACCGAGCGGTCCATGAAGGCGCCGGGATCGCCCTCGTCGGCATTGCAGACCACGTACTTGGCGTCCCCGTCGTAGCCGGCGCAGAAGCCCCACTTGAGTCCGGTGGGGAAGCCGGCGCCGCCGCGTCCGCGCAGACCGGACGCCTTGACCTCGTCGATGACCTGCTCGGGCGTCATGTCCAGCAGGGCCTTGCGGGCGCCCTCGTAACCACCAGTGGCGATGTAGTCGTCAATGGACTCGGGGTCGATATGGCCGCAGTTGCGCAGCACGATGCGTTCCTGCAGGTCCAGATAGGTGGCTTCGGAGCCGCTGGTGGAGGCGTCTTCCTCGATGGTGTAGATGAGGTTGTCATCCACCAGACGCTCGTCATTCAGGACGTGCCGCTCCATGATCTCTTCGGCGGCCTTGGCGTCCACGCCGCCGTAGATGACCCGGCTCTTGCCGTCGTTGATTTCCACCAGGGGTTCCCGGAAGCACATGCCGATGCAGCCGGTGATGCCCAGTTCGGCCTGGTCGGGATGTTCGGCGACCAGTTCCGTCAAACGGTCGAACACGGCCTTCGCGCCGGCCGAGAGACCACAGGTACCCATTCCAACGATTATTTTCTTCATGAAGCGCTCCAGACTTTATCGGTCCTCCGCGCCGGCATGGCCGGCCCGGTAACAAAGTTTGCTAGGTCAGCTCGGGGTCTTTTCCGTCGATTTCCTGGCTTCCCGGGATACCTTTTTCACCAGCTTGCGCGTGGAGGCCGGGTTCAGGGAGCCGTGGGTGTCCTCGTTGACCATGACCACCGGGGCCAGGGAGCAGCACCCGATGCAGGCCACGGTCTGCAGGGTGAAGAGTCCGTCCTCGGAGGTCTCGCCCACAGGCACGCCCGCCTCGTCCTCGATGGTCTCGATGATCATCTTGGCACCGGACACGTGGCAGGCGGTGCCCGCGCAGGCGCGGATCACGTACTTGCCCATGGGGCGCAGCCGGAACTGGCTGTAGAAGGTGATGACTCCGTAGATCTCGGATTCCGGGATCCCGGTCACGCTGGATATGTAGCTGATGGCACGGCGGGGTATGTAACCGAAGTGGTCCTGGGCCGACTGGAGCAGGGGGATGAGATCGCCCGGGGCTCCTTCGTAGCGCCAAAGTCTATAGCTGAAGTTCTCCTGCCTGGTGACCATTGCGTGTTCCTTTCACGACCATGGTTGCGGTCGCCGGCCGGGAGTCGGCCGGCGACCGTCTAGAACACCTGATCTGCCCCGCAAGAGGACGATCAGTCTTCAATCAGTTTGATCACCTTGGCTTCCCGGACGCGCAAAACGCCGTCGATCTGGGAAAGCTTTTCGATGACCCGGGGCGTGCGCCCCATGGCGCCGAAGCCGGTGATCATGCCCACCAGCTTGGTGCCTTCGTCGATGACGTCACAGAAGACCACCTCGTCCACGAAGAACACGGTGGTGAAAATCTTCTGGATGGCGTCCGGATCGATGTCCACGATGATATAGCTGATGGTGCCCGGCTGACGCCCCGTCTGGCTGGTGGCCTCGGCTCGCACCGCTTTCTGGTAGGTGTCGATGAACTGGTCCACGTCGCGGTCCAGCTTGGGCCGTTCCACGGGGCTCATGGAGAGCACCTCGAGACCGTCCATGGCTCCCACCTTCGCGAACACCGCTTCCACCTCGTCCATGCTCTGGGCCTGCGCCAGCAGGATGATGTCGAAGTCTCCGCGCACGGCGTCGCAACTGACGATGCCGTCCAGACGGTACAGTTCGTCGTAGAGCTCCAGGCTGCGGTCCGGGTCGGACACCTTGACCGTGAGGTAGGCGCTCACCGATTCGCGCATGCCGCCGGACTCGTCGGAGTCCACCTGACCCACAGCCGTCTGCCCGGGGGAGAGCTCGCCGAGGGCCGCGACCAGGTCGCTGATCTCGAAGGGCTTGTCCAGGTAGCCGGTGTTGTGCTCGGAGAGGGCGGTGACTTCGAGGCGTTCGTCGCCGAAGCCGGTGATCACCAGCACGGGCAGATCCGGGTACTGGGTCTTGATCACCTTGAGGATCTTCAGCCCATCGATGTCGGGCATGAAGATGTCTGTCACGAGATAGTCATAGGCCAGGCCCTTTTCGCGCGCCTGGTTCAGTTCGTGGATGGCGCTGATGCCGTCGGGGCACGCCACCACGGTGAAGTCTTCCTGGGTCAGCCCTACGGTCAGATTCCTGCGAATCTCAGCCTCGTCATCGATGATAAGTACGCGACCTTTCAAGGCATTCCTCCTTATTGGAAGCATGTTATTCACTGTTCAAAAAGTTATGTCCCGACACCTGTTAAAACAAGAACGGAACTGCATTATCTGACATCAGCCCTGTCGGTTGAAAGGGCCTCTTCAAGATCACTCCAGCGGCCCGAACTGAGGTACATGTTGATGGATTTGGCGGCCTGCCGTCCATGCCCCATGGCCAGGATCACCGTGGCGGCGCCCAGGACAATGTCGCCGCCGGCGAAAACGCCCTGGATATTGGTCTGGCCGGTGGCCTCGTTCACCACGATGCCGCCCCAGCGGGTGACTTCCAGCTCCGGATGGTCCTTGGGCACCAGCGGGTTGGGGCTGTTGCCGATCGCCACGATCACCGCGTCGATCTCCTCCACCCATTCGGAGTCGGGCACGGGCACCGGGCTGCGCCGGCCGGAGGCGTCCGGCTCGCCCAGTTCCATTTTCAGGAGTTCCACCCCGGTGAGCCAGTTCTTGTCGTCGCCCAGGAAGCGCACCGGATTGCGCAGGGTGTGGAATTCCACCCCTTCCTGCTTGGCGTGGTGGATTTCCTCCAGTCGGGCGGGCATCTGCTCCTCGGCGCGCCTGTAGATGATCAGCGATTTCTCGGCGCCCATGCGCAGGGCGGTGCGGGCGCAGTCCATGGCCACGTTGCCGCCGCCGATGGTGGCCACCTTCTTGCCCGAAATCAGGGGCGTGTCGGTTTCGGGAAAACTGTAGGCCTGCATCAGATTGGCCCGGGTCAGGTACTCGTTGGCCGAATACACGCCCAGCAGGTTTTCCCCGTCGATGCGCATGAAGCGGGGGAGGCCCGCCCCGGTGCCGATGAACACGGCGTCGTTGTCGTCGATGATGGACTGCACGGGGGCGGTCTTGCCCACCACGAAGTTGTACTTGAAGTTCACGCCCAGCTTTTCCAGGTAGTCCACCTCCTTCTGCACGATGGCCTTGGGCAGGCGGAATTCGGGAATGCCGTAGATGAGCACGCCGCCGGCCTTGTGGAAGGCCTCATAGACGGTGATCTCGTGGCCGTGGCGCACGAGGTCGCCGGCCACGGTGAGGCCCGCGGGTCCGGCGCCCACGATGGCCACCTTCTTGCCGGTGGGTGTGGGTTTGGGGGGCATTGTCACCACCCCGTGTTCCCGCTCGTAGTCCGCGATGAAGCGTTCCAGCCGCCCGATGTTCACCGCCTCGGTGGGGTCCTTGCGCGCCTTGCCGATGGTGCAGGTGAGCTGACACTGCTCCTCCTGCGGACAGACCCGGCCGCAGATGGCCGGCAGCAGGTTGGTCTCGCGGATCTTGTGGATGGCGCCCTCGAAGTCGCCGTCCTCGATGAACTGGATGAAGCCCGGAATGTCGATGCCCACCGGGCAGCCCTCCACGCAGAAGGGCCGTTTGCACTGGACGCACCGCTTGGCTTCCAGGATGGCCATTTCCGGGGTGTAGCCCAGGGGCACCTCGTCCACGTTGGTCACGCGCTGCTTGGGGTCCTGCTCGGGCATGTCCACGGGGGGAATCTGCAGCCGTTCCTTCTTGTTCATTTGTCGTCCCCCTTCAGGGCGTCCTCGAGCCGGCAGCCGGTCTCACCCATGTAGTGGTCCAGGGAGTTCTTCTCATATTGCTGGTACATGGTCAGGCGACCCATCATCTCGTCGAAATCCACCAGGTGGCCGTCGAACTCGGGGCCGTCCACGCAGGCGAACTTGGTTTCGCCGCCCACGGTGACGCGACAGCCGCCGCACATGCCGGTGCCGTCCACCATGATGGGATTCAGGCTCACCAGGCAGGGAATGCCCAGCTCCTTGGTCAGCAGGCTCACGAACTTCATCATGATGGGCGGGCCCATGCTCACGCAGAGGTCGAATTTCCCCCCTTCGCCCACCAGCTTTTTGATGGCGTCGGTGACCAGACCCTTCATTCCGTAACTGCCGTCGTCGGTGGTGATGATCAGGTCGTCGCTGGCCTCGCGCATCTGGTCCTCGAGAATGAGCAATTCCCGGGTGCGGGCCCCCAGAATGCTCACCACGTGGTTGCCGATGTCCCGCAGGGCGCGGGTCACGGGATAGAGGGGGGCGGTGCCGATGCCGCCGCCCACGCAGAGCACGTTGCCGACCTTTTCGATGTGGGTAGGTTCGCCCAGGGGACCGCAGATGTCCGGAATGCTGTCGCCCACCTTCATCTGTGCCATGGCCAGGGTGGTCTTTCCCACGGCCTGAACAATCAGGGTGATGCTGCCTTCCGCCTGATCCACGTCCGCGATGGTCAGGGGAATGCGCTCACCTTCCTCATTGATGCGCACGATCACGAACTGGCCGGGTTTCCGGTATTTGGCGACATCGGGGGCGTGGAAGCGGTAGAGGTGGACGTTGGGGCCCAGGACGGAGTGTGCGAGGATTTCGTGCATCAAAGAGGTCCTTTCTCAGCAAAAGGAACCCGGGCGCATGAAACCGGCGTGTCGTCACCGGCTAAAGAAATACCCGCCCGGTGTGGGGCGGGTATCATCTCATGCAGAGCAGGCCAATTCAACCGCCAAATGCGCGGTATTGCCCGTCAACAAAGGGGATTACAGGCCTTTCTCCCCGAGCCAGCGCTCGGCCTCCATGGCGGCCATGCAGCCCGTGCCGGCGGAGGTGATGGCCTGCCGGTATACGTGGTCCTGCACATCGCCGCAGGCGTACACGCCCTCGATCTCGGTGGCCGTCACGTTGTCCTTGGTAATCAGGTAGCCGTTCTCGTCCGTGGTCAGCTGCCCGTCCAGGAACTGGGTGTTGGGCGTGTGGCCGATGGCGATGAAGCAGCCGGTCACGTTCAGATCCCGGAGGGTGCCGTCCACGGTGTCCTTCAGCTTGAGGGTGACCAGATTGCCGTCGGCGTCGGCCACGTATTCTTCGATGACGCTGTTCCAGGCCATCTCGATCTTGGGGTGGTCCAGCGCCCGCTGCTGCATGATCTTGGACCCGCGCAACTCGTCCCGGCGGTGGATCAGGGTCACCTTGCTGGCGAAGTTGGTGAGATAGGTGGCTTCTTCCAGGGCGGTGTCGCCGCCGCCCACCACGGCGATTTCCTGGCCGCGGAAGAAGAACCCGTCGCACGTGGCGCAGGCGCTCAGGCCCTTGCCCATGAAGGCGTCCTCGTTGGGCAGGCCCAGCCAGCGGGCGGTGCTGCCGGTGGCCAGAATGATCACGGGAGCCTCGTATTCGCCCTTGCTGGTCACGGCCTTGAAGGGGCGGTTGCCCAGATCCAGGGACGTCACCGTCTCGCTCAGGCATTGGGTCCCGAACCGCTCGGCCTGGGCCTTCATCTTCATCATGAGCTCGGGGCCTTCAACGCCATCGGGGAAAGCAGGATAGTTCTCCACATCGGTGGTGATGGTGAGCTGGCCGCCGGGCTGCTCGCCCTCGAACAGAACGTGGGGGATATTGGCGCGTCCCAGGTAGATGGCCGCGGTGTAACCGGCGGGGCCGGACCCGATGATCAGGGCCTTGGGGGCAGGATTTTCGGACATAAGTGATTCGCTCCTTATATTCAAGGGGTCCAGCCGGCCCTCTGGCCGGGCAGTTGATCATTCATTCCCGGAAATACTTAAGGTATTCCCATCGGATGTCAACCCGGGAACGGGGCACCGGCGGCTTTGGGGGGGCTCCGGGCCAATAAATCGTACCCGGATACCTTGACGGGGACCGAATCGGGTGTTAATTATACCAGCTTGCCATACAAAACCGGGAGGTCTGACCCAAGTCAGGGCGGCCTGTTGGGTTTTTCTGTGCAAACTGTTTCGGCCGGGAATCCGGGGCGACAACCTGCCCAGCCGGCCCTTATCAACAAAAAGCCTGCGGAGATAACGCGATGTACGCAGTGGTCAAGATCAAGAATCAGCAGTTCAAGGTCACTCCCGACCTTAAGCTTCAGGTGCCCCTTTTCGGTAACGAAGTGGGCGAAACCCTGAGTTTCGACGAAGTCCTGATGGTCGCCGACGGTGACAATGTCCAGGTGGGCAACCCCACCGTGGAGGGCGCCAGCGTCGCCGCCGAGGTCCTGAGCCACGGCCGCAGCCGCAAGATCGTCGTTTTCAAGAAGAAGCGTCGGAAGAACTACCGCCGTAAAAACGGACATCGTCAGCAGTTCACCGAGATTCGGATCACCGCCATCAGCGGTTAACCAAACGTTGGTGCGGCGGCCCGGGCGCCGGACGACAGCAAGGGAGCAAGGACAATGGCTCATAAAAAAGCAGGCGGATCAACCCGGAACGGGCGCGATTCCAATCCCCAGTATCTGGGCGTCAAGCGCTTCGGCGGTCAGGGCGTCCTGGCTGGCACGATTATCGTGCGCCAGCGCGGAACCAAGATCCACCCCGGCAAGAACGTGGGCAAGGGCGGGGATGATACCCTGTTCGCCCTGGTCGACGGCGTGGTCGAGTTCCAGGACTTCCGCGGCAACAAGAAGCGGGTTGCCGTCGTTCCCTTCCAGTAGGGGAAAACGAAGACACGAGAGCCCGCCCCCACCGGGGCGGGCTTTTTTTGTGGAGATTCCGGCCGTTTTCTGGAAAATTCAGGTTGGAACCTCTTTTGACGACCCTCAGTCCCGGGAGCAGTTCAGCCCATGAAGGTCCTCGTCGTCATTCCCGCCCGCTACGG
>Ga0209475_10004514_pt1 | contig 11955 bp, 4 predicted proteins | sample tdDd471_FD_187128 | JGI IMG/M metagenome (GOLD analysis project Ga0209475, IMG submission 187128) | Marine sediment microbial communities from the Atlantic coast under amendment with organic carbon and nitrate - tdDd47.1 (SPAdes)... | ecosystem: Environmental > Aquatic > Marine > Coastal >...
GATACAACCTTCCTAAAGACTGATAAGCCCCCACAACCGAGAATACACCATGTTCAATTTGTTGTAAAATATCAGCTTTGCCGTCAGGTTGATGAATTTCTGTAATTCGTGTTTGCTGATTAATGGACGTTTGGTCGTATTCCGGTTCAAAAGCCTCCTGAGCTAATGCTAATATATATACTTCGCCACTTTGCGATTCTACTCTCAAATCATAATCACCAGCATCGTGCCAACCACCTCTGTTTAATCCTGGCACCTGATCACCTGGCTGATAAGATGTAAGTGTGGATGCCCCTTGCAGATATCCATCAAAATGATTGTGGTTTACCGGAGCCATTTGAGCATCATCCACGTGACAGCACCCATGCCAAACCCGATACTTCTCATTAACTCGCATGTGACACATTTGCACCGGCAAGAAATACTCTAGCACCGGCTGCCACACTCCTCTATCATAAACATTATGCGCTATTCTGAATACTTCTGATCTTGAATCTTCATATTCTAATTGGTACAGGCCTTCTTCTTTAATTTCGGAGAAATCTACTTGTAAATAATTATACCGAAGAAACTGACCCCAAAATTTAGGCTTGTAGGTTTGAATTAATTCTTTTCCGTTGGATGACACATGAAATAATTGAGCATCAGAATATTTCTCAACCTTTTGATCGATTTCAATATTGGCAGTTTTAGATTGTCCAGGATGGTAGCCTAGTTTCGACAACTGAATAACCGGTTTATAGAACCAATCAGGGACAACATTGGGGGTAATCTCCCATTCAATTGCAGAATAAGTTGCATTGGCAGGCACTTCACTACGTACCACAAACCACCCGTTGTTATGATTGATGCGACCATCTATTAGTTGTAATTCGTTTTTTTGGGTTTTAATGGTTAGGCGCTTGTAAGGATCATTGGGCTGGATAACTAATTGTTTACCGCTTGCATACGGTGAAGCTATTATGTTATTAGCTTTGATTGGATTATACTTATCTTCTGAATCTTTTGATTTAATAATTTGTACAGGTCCATTAGGCTGAGTAGGAAAATATCCACTTTGATTATCCAAAAGCCAAGTTTTACCAAATAAATCACCAGGATAGAGCTCAAGGTTAAAACCAACTTTACCGATAAACTCTTTAGGTAAAGGCTTATCTAAATGAACCTTAACAACAACAGAACCATCGGCAGCTATCACTTGAACTTGATAGTTTAGATGTAGATTGGGATACACCATTGGATTAAAACCCTTTAGGTGCCGAGCAGTATCTGGGTAACTTAAATCGACTGAAATAGTATTTGAAGAAACATTTACGTGACGAGTCAGTTGCTTGGGAAGAGGTTGCCATTGACCAGGAGTTGGCTCTAGCCTTAAATCACCATTGGCCGCGACCCTGTTTCCATGCATAATAATACCGATGCCTCCTTGATGACCTTCCGGATAGATATCATCAAAAGCCATAACATTAACGCCTCCATTTATAAAATAGCCAAGGGAATCTAAGTGAAACTCTTGTTTTTGTTGAGATAACGCAGTGAAAGAGATTATAAAACCGAAGAGAAAGCCAATATACGTCTTCATTTTTATCAATTGTTTTATGAAGAAAGCATCGCCCGGAAATCAGTTGACGAAAGAAATTATCAACTCCTTACTCAAATAATTCCCAAAAAGCAATGCTCTCTTGATAACGAACACATCGATATGTGCCGTTAATTTATAGTCTAAACTCTATTAATATCCAGGATTTTGATCAGCCTGACTAATTCCGCCGTTGGTTAAAATCTCCTCATATGGGATAGGGAACAAAGCATAGTTATCATTAAAATCCACCTCTCTTTGTGAATCACCTTCACCAATCGGGTATTCGATATCTAAGTACTCTTTTGCGATTCCCATTCGCGTAATATCATACCATAATGAATACTCACCCAAGAATTCATGACGACGTTCGTTGACTAAGGCAACTTTCCATGATTCACTACTATAGCCTTTATTAGCAGCATAATCGTTATAAAAAACCTGAGCATCAGGGGCTAGATTAGGTGCTGTCAATCGAGCAATCTCATCCGGATACCTATCAGGTAACTCATCTGATGTAACACCAATTTCCAAATTACCCCACGCACGGTTTCGGACCTCATTAATCTCAGCCCAACCATCTGCTCCTGTCTGGAATTTACATTCAGCAAGATTTAGTAATACTTCTGAATAACGCATCAGGATGGCAGACATGCTGTAATAAATATTACCCGAGTAGTTTGTATCTCGTTTCCAATACTTTAAACATTTATTATTAGGTACAGCTCCACCATCACCGAATTTATCATCTGACATTTGACGATCTGTATACGGGTTTTTCTCTCCATAGGTAACTACTGAATATTCTCCGCGACGATCGCCAGCTTCGATAGACGCCACCCACTCATGTGAGATGTATAATGAACCCCATTCCATATTATAGTTAGGCCACCACAATGCATCGTATTGACCATTAGCGCCCCAACTCATAAATTCATGATCCGGATAAGCCAATTCCCAAATACTCTCTTTACCCCAGCGGTAACCTTCTGAGTGAATAGCTCCAAAAACAGGTTCTAACTCATATTGGTCACTACTAACAATATCTTGCAGATGCTTTAATGCTTCACCATATTCGCCATTTTGCATATATGCTTTGGCAATGTATGCTTTGGCCATTCCTAATGTAATGCGACCACCATCGTTATTACGAGGCTCCCAGTCTAACTTACTAATGGTAAATAACAGGTCATCAATCACATAATTCCATGTTATTTCAACCGTCTCTGCACGTGGTTTATCGGGGGTGTTTACAAATGTTTCACCTGTTTCAAGCATAGGTATTCTACCAAAGTTAATAGCGAGATAATAATAGTTATAAGCTCGGATAGCACGCGCTTCGGCTTCTATCTGTTCTTTAATAGCCTGTCCGCCTTCAAATAAATCAGGATCAACACTCTCAAGCTGGCCAAGGAAACGATTCACACGATCAATGGCAGTATAACATTGACTCCACAAACTCAAGAAGAAAGTATCATCTGCTTTCCATCCAAAACGACTGAAGTTAGCATCCCATCCACCGGCTTGACAATCCATTGTCGGCATATTGGCCGTTTGAATGTGTGGTTTAAAGTGCCAGTCTGTTCCTCCTTTTCCACCTTGTTGTATTCCATACAAGGCATCATAACAACCTATTAATCCTTTATTAATCCCATCTTCTGTTTTAAACATCACATCAGGATCTACAATATCGTAATGATCAACTTCCAGATAGTCTTTGCCACATGAAGCTGTCAAAACAGCTAGAGCCATCACTATCAGCATTCTGTTTATATAATATAATTTTCTCATTTCTAAATTTTTGATTCAATAAATAATGTGGTACTAACTTTTAAAATCCAACACTTAATCCAAGTGTGTAAATCCGTGGGAATGGATATCGACCACCGTCAAAACCATTGGCTAATGCATGAGAATTTCCTACTTCTGGATCACCAATTTTATTATACTTGCTAAAAGTGGCAACATTGTTAACATTAAAATAAACGCGTGCCGAAGTCATTTTCACTGCAGACAATAGGTTTTCTGGCAATGTATATCCAATTTGAAGACTCTGAATTTTAAAGAAATCGCCTTTACGTACGTAGGCATCTGACACTTTTGTATTACGGTTAGGATCATTCTCAGTAGGTCTGGCAAACTCATTGGTTGAACCTTCACCATTCCAGAAATTATTTGAATATTCAGAAGACACATTACGAACACCTCCACCGATTGGATTTACACCACGATACAGGTTCATGTAGGCATAAGAAAGAATATCTACTCCCATTACACCATGTCCATTCATTGTAAAATCAAAGTTCTTGTAACCAACACCCAGATTAAAGCCATACACTAAATCAGCATATCCATCTCCAATTACATCGCGGTCATCGCTATTAACCTCACCATTTCCATCAATATCAACGTACTTGTAATCACCAGGAGCGGCACCAGGTTGGTATTCTCCATTTGGCGAATTAGTATTCAAGGCATCAATTTCTGCCTGATTTTGAAAGATACCATCCGTTTTATATCCAAAATATGCACCTACCGGGCCACCATTGCGAGTTACTGAATAATTTTCCCATAAAACACCTTCTTCTATATCATCATAGCTGTCAGTAGCTTGTCCAAAGAAAATTGGATCGCCTACTTCAATTGCTTCACCTTTCACGTGTGATCCATTAAACATCAGGTTTACATTCCAATCACCGTAATTCTTTTCGTATCCAACAGAAAATTCATATCCCTTATTTCTGATATGCCCGCTATTGGTATATACATCTTCAAATCCGGTAGATGGACGTACTCTTTCGTACAGTAACAAATCTTTGGCATCACGCTGAAAGTAATCAACTGTCATACTCAAGCTATTATTTAAGAATCCAAGATCTAAACCTATGTTAACCTGCTCATTGGTTTCCCACTTTAAGTTAGAATCAACCTCAATAGCTTGGGCTAAACCTGACTGAGCCATGTGTTGTCCTGGGTTGTTATAATCATAGAAATAATAACGCACCAACTGAGACGTCAACTGGTTTTTATAACGGTTAGTAGGATATCCTGCGTTTCCTGTTTGTCCCCATCCTGCACGAAACTTTAAATTACTGATGGCTTCTGCATTTTGCATAAAACCTTCTTCTATTACGCGCCAAGCAAAAGCTGCTGAAGGGAATGTTCCGTATTTATTATCTGCTCCAAAATTAGAAGAACCATCACGACGTACAGTAGCTGTCAACACATAACGATCCATAAATGAATAGTTAACACGTCCAAAGTACGATTCCATAGTACTTGTCAAACCCAATGCTCCATTTCCAAATCGAGAAGAGGCATCTTGTGTCATATCAATTACTCTAACATTCGAAGTCGCAAAATCTCTGGCGTTTGCAGTTACCCATTGGTCTTTCTTTTCATTCGCTGAGTAACCAGCTAATAAGGTTAAGTTATTTTGACCAAAAGATGTATTATAGGTAAAGTAGTTTTCTGTCAAGTACTGAATCGATGAATTAAGGTCTAATCCAAATTGATCAATTCCATCAGCAGTAAGAGTACGTGTATGACGCTCATTATAGTAATGACCACCGTTTCCTGTGTAATTAATACCATTTATGCTTTTAAAAGTCAATCCTTTTGCTAATTGAATCTCAATGAATGCATTACCCACCAAACGATTATTAAACCACGGACTTTCAGCATTCTCGGCCTGTGCAACAGGGTTGTCAGTATCTCTTTGAATATAGGTATTATCCATATCTGAACTATGCTTAAACGCACCCCAGCTATCGTCAGCATAACGCACCGGCACATGCACTATAGAACCATTATCATAGTAATCCATTGTAGGAGGCGTAATAGCATATTCATACAAATTACCACCACCTTGTCCATCTTCACGTGTATATGCCAAACTAATACCTGTTTTAATAAAGCTGTTAACTTTATAATCAATATTGGTACGCGTAGTTAAACGTTTAAACTCAGTTCCGCGGATTACACCTTGATCCTTAAGAAATCCTACTGACATAGAAGCCTGTAAATCTTCAGAACCTCCATTCGCAGAAATATAATATTGCTCACGCACACTACTACGTGTCATCTCATCTTGCCAGTCGATATAGTTTAATTGAGATGGATCAGTCCAGGCTGGATTAATTGCTTTACCATCATTTGTAGCAATTTGATTGGCAACACGAGTAAACCCGTCCATGCCAGCAACATCCAATTGATTAGCCGGAACTTGCAAGCCAAAATCGGCCTTCACATTCAAAGATGCTTTCCCTTTTACACCACTTTTAGTTTTTATAAGTATTACCCCGTTAGCACCCAAAGAACCATAAATAGCTGTAGCTGAAGCATCCTTAAGCACTTCCATGGATTCAACATCATTAGGATTAATAAAATCCGCATTTTCACCAACAATAATTCCATCAACAACATACAAGGGTGCAGTAGAATTATTTACTGTGGCAACACCTCGAATAGTTACCTGTGACGAAGCACCAGGCTTTCCTGATGTCTTTTGAACCTGAACACCGGCAGCTAAACCCTGTAATCCTTCGTTTAATGATGTTACATTTTTAGTTTCCATCTGCTTCACATCAACTCCAACAACAGATCCAGTCAAATCGCTTTTCTTAACACTACCATAACCAATAACGACCACTTCACCTAGATCTGTAGCATCTTCACTCATGACAACATTCAATTCACTTCCAGTCACTATCAATTCTTGGGCTTCCATTCCAACAAAGGAGAAAACTAACACATCACCCTCATTGGCCTTTTGCTGATAAAAACCATCAATATTAGTTATAGTACCCGTTGCTGTTCCTTTTAAAACAACACTAACTCCGGGTATAGGTGCGCCATCTGACGCATTGGTAACTGTACCTTTTACAGTTAAGTTTTGAGCCTGACTCGTAAAAGCCAGAAATAAGAGAAAAATCCCTAGTACATGTTTCATAATAAAATGGATTAAAAATTATTTGATGATGCAAACATAAAATCCATTTGTTAATAAAGTCTAATTTAACCACCTCACAAATCACTCACTTCAATACTTACCTCGCCTCACTTTTTCCTCACACAACATATTCTTACCTCCTGTTTTTCTGCGTTTTATTAAATACTCACAGACAAGCACAGCATACAAAACACCTCATTCGTGTACTTAGTACACTTTGAATGTAATATATTACATTTATTAACACTTGACACATTTTTAACTAATTGATGAAATGTAATCTGATAGGTCGTCTCCTTTGTGAAGGCTAAGTTTCTGGCGTAACTTATAGCGATTATTTTCAACTGAACGCGTACTAATATTCATGAGTGAAGCAATTTCTTTTGAAGCCATTCCCAATTTAATATATGCACATAGTTTCTTTTCTTTCTCAGTAAGATCCCCATGCCTATCTGATAACCTGCTAATAAAAGAATGGTGTACTTGTTCAAACTGATTTTCAAACAACTGCCAGTTACTTTCGTTATCAATATCTTTTCCAATCTTTTGTATCAATCTATCAATCTTTCGCTCAGACTCTTCCTGCCCCTTAATTCTTTTAATTCTTTTTAATTGCCCCTGAAGCTCAGATAACAAGTCGTTTTTCTGAACAATATGAACAGTCAATCCTGCCAGTTCCTTTTCTTTAAACTGCATCTCACTGCGCAATTTTTCATTACGCATTTTAATCACCTTCTTTTCAGCTCTCAATGCTTCAGTTGTTAATTGCTCTTCTTTCTTCTGGTAATGCTTCCTGGCTTTATGTTTTTCTTTTTGACGATTAATCTCTACTCGTTTATTAAATATATAAATCAGCACGAATGCAACAATCAAGAACAATAAGGCATAAGCTATTCTAGCATATAAACTCCTATACCAGGGCGGGAGAATGCGAAAAGAAAAGGTATGAGGAATAGACTCCACACCATAACAATTACGTGCTTTTACAGTAAAATAATAGTCTCCTTCCCTCAACTTACTAAACTGTCTTTTTGTAGCCCGATTCCATTCGCCGGGTGCATCATCAAGTGATGACAAGAAGGTTGAATACTCAATATTTTTATCGCTATAAAAGGCAGCAGCATATTCGACCTCAAATATGTTATTTCGATAAGGGTAAACCAATTGGGAGTATCTGTAAATCTTTTCTGTGCTTTCTGCCTGAGGCAGAATATAAGCAAGGCTATCATTCTTCCCTCTAAACCCCCTGACATGTACTTTAAATGGCCTTCTAAAATTAGTCAACTTCTGAGGTCTATAATGGGCAAACCCATCCTCTACTCCAAAAAATACGCTACTTTCATCTGCCACAAAAACTGATTCAAAGTTACTCACTAGCTTATTTTCCAGTGTTAGAAACGGTAATACCACCTTATTATAAGTATCATCTTTGATGTATTTCAGCATCTCCACATGTTCTGGGTAAAACAACCAGAGGTTTTTGAATTCATCTTCCTCTATAACCGAAGGATATACATCATCAACAAAGAAGCGATCCAACAATTCACACACAACTAATTGCCCGTTTGTATCAATTTCATACAAACCATTACTCCCTACAATGAGCATCTGATCATTTATTCTGGTCACTTTAACCGAAACACTCCCGTTAAAGCTGTCCAACGAATAGGTTTGAATACTATCAACAGCACTATAATCATTTGAAAGACTTAAACAATACAGGGTATCATACCCATCAGCTACCCACAATCGACCGTGACTATCCCATTCAATAAACCTTGATGGTTTATTAAAACCTTGAATATTTACCTCGTACTTCCACTTGCCTTTATGTTTGCTAAGCATTATCAAGCCGTTATAGGTTCCACAAATTAATCTCGTGGAGTCATTACCTATTGATTTAAAATTCCAAACACCATTTACAGAAGGCGGAGTAATTACGCGACTCTTATCACCCGCAACTTCAATCACACCCATGTTGTGACCACAAAGCAAATTATCATTATCTTTAAATAGGCTCCATACCTGCCCCTCAGTACCTTTGATCTTCAAAAAATCATTTCGATCTTTTAAAGGATCACTAAATACTTTATCTTTAATCTTATATAACCCTTGGTTAGTTCCGAAATACCATTCATTACTGTAATACTCTTGCACATAGCCTGTACCAAGATTATAATAGCCAGTTAAGAATGAAATATTGCTAGCCAAACTAATGCGGGCAATTCCATTATCCAAACCACACCACACACTCCCTTCCTTATCAACAAAGAGGCCTAATACTGTATTATTCATCAAGCCCTTATCCTTACTAATATGCATTAACAACTCCCCCTCATTATCTGTCACCATCAGGCCATTCTGAATCGTCCCAAAGAGCAGAAGATCATCATTGTAACGGATGCCACAAAAAACATTCACCTCTTTAAGTATTTTATTTACTGCCCCTTCCCACGGAATCACATTTTTCATATTCCATATAAAAGCTCCATTATTCATGGTTCCTATGAGCAGCTCTGTATTGGAGAGTGACATGATTGATGTAATATTCTTTTCAACGAAAAACTCACCTCCTAACAAAGGATAAATTTTATTACCCCTAAGCTCCATTAATCCGTTCTGCTCATCATACACCAGAAACATCTCATTCACGAGAAAGCACGAAACAAATCTTGACATGTTTGGAATAAGCCTGATAACATGATCATCTTTTATTATTACCAAGGCTTTTTCTGTATGTATTATCAGCTTTTCATTCCATTTGTAAATATTCCACACATCGCCTAAAGACCTTAGACTATCTGAGGTTGCAAGGGAAACATATCTGATATGTTGCAAAGAATCATATTCAAAATACCCGAAATCGCTATGAGTTCCGGTATATATCCTGTCATTAATACACTTGACACTTCTGAGAGCACCAGTTCCCGTCACAACATGCCTCTTCCAATTAACACCATCATACTCCAATAAGCCTCGGTTATTGGCAACATACATTAAGTCATCGTCACTCTGAGACAGCTGCCAGTTCTGTGTGGCACCTCCATACTGACGACGGTTAAAATGCTCTATTTCAGGCATTCCTAACTTCTGAGCACACAGTTCTAATCCCAGTGTAATTGAAAACAGAATAATAACAATTCGATACATATACTTGGTTTCGTTGGCTTAGTCCAAGATATAAAAAAATATGTGCATTAATAAACCTCCAGTTCACCAATGCTTGTTGCATATTGCAAGCCCAGATGGGCATTATTGGCATCTTTATCAATACCGCCTGAATTACCAATGATTCGAATTCCTTTTGTTGAAACCTGCACAAATGATATTGTGTAGTCCTGATAAGCTGGCTTAAGCCATTGTGAATTATCAAGGTTCATTGCAGGCGAGATAGTAAGTTTCTCAACCTTTTCCCACACATCACCTTTTAAATACTCCACATCAAAAGATATGAACCATCCATAAAATTCATGTGGCTTACCATTGTTGTATATTAATGTTGTGACATACTGCTCTTCTCCCCATTTATATCCGTAATAATCAACGTCTTGCCGATTATGATCTTTTAAACTTAAATAACTCGTTTTTGAATCACCATCTCTTATCACCTCTATATTCTTATCCAAAGCATCATTATTACACAAAACCTCTGTGGCTAACAGTGCCTTATTCCCTTCAAATACACTAATTCTGACATCAATACTTTTTGTCTGCTCACCATTATCAGCACTCACCTCAAAATTATATTCCCCTGATTTTATTGGGCTACCAATAAGTTCAGCGTCATTAATCATTAATCCAGTAGGTATTTCTCCCTTAATATTAATTACAACATCATCCTTTGCCCCGCCAGTATAAATCGGATATCTGAATTTTTGTCCAACTCTTAAAGCCAGGTCAGGAATAGGATTAAGCTCAAAGGGTGCAACAAATTCAGCATCAACAGGTATTTTGTAATATTTCACACCATCTTTTTCAATTACTTCACCACCATGAGAAAGAATGATTTTTTCACCTTGTAATGCGGTACGTTCAGCCAGTTCTGTTATTTTGGCATCACTCAATCCTTCACGTGTAATCATTTTATATGTATCGTTAAACGGCTGCTCCCATTCTACATCATCCAAAGGAAACATTAATTCGTGCGGTACACTGGCGAAACCATTAACAACACCTAATAGACCGCACATAGTGGCAGCCTGATTATCAGCATCCATACCAAATGCACAGGCATAATCCAATGTACGTTGGAAATCGCCTTGCCCATATAACAAAGCCATAATTCCCAGGGCTCCATTTAGTGTAGCATCAACAGCTGCCCAAGAGTGGTGGTTATAGTCTTCTATAACATAGTATTTATCACAAACCTTTTTACGTGCTTGTTGCCAATTTTCGGGATACATTGCGTACTGCTCCTTCACAAAGTCAACAGCCTTAACGAATCGACTATCAGAACTTAATGCTGCATTTCCTATTTCAATTAATTTCGTGATATCCTTCTCAAAAAAAGCAGCACTAAACATAGATGCATAATGCAAGGTAGGCTCCAATCCAAAATCATCACTAGTGATCCGGGCGGCATATTCTGATTTAGCAACTGCATAATCAATCATACCTGGTGCTGTTATGGCCCATATCTCATTGACTAACTGCGGATCAATCTGAAACCATTCACTATTGAAATCTTTATGGCCTGTTACCGGAGGATAATGCCCGGCATGCATAAGCGTAACTGCCATTCGGTTGGCAAACCAGATACGTTCCTTCACATGGATTTTCCAAGCTTCTGCCAAATGATAGTAAGATGGTTCAATACCATTTTTTTCCATTTGAGTGAGGTACATATACTCAATATCCGTATCATCATCCGAATAGGCCCCATTGTGTTTTCTTAAGTCATCAAGGGTAAAGTCATAACCATAGGGAAACTTATCCGGTCCCGGTTCGTCAATAAATTTAAACTCGTAACCTAAACCATAGGTATTACCAATTATCTGGCCTATCCACGATGCATATACAGCGTCATTATAATCATCAACTTTTAATAATCTATACTGATCTATCTCTTTGGTCTCACAACTAACAAAGAAAATAAGACAAACAAAAACACAAATGTTTCGAACCATATCAGATGCTTTAATCTTTATCTCACAAGATAAGTAGAATATCAACAAATGGATTACTGAAAATTGATAATCAAACCTCACTTTTACCTCACTTTTACCTCATTAAAATCTCACAATTACAGATCTAACTTTCATATTTATAGCATTTATAGTAATTATACAATTAATAAAAACACCTCAGATAAAACACATATGATAACAAAGCAATTATTGATCGCAACAATAGGGATTATGGTCATATCATGCCAACCAAAAGGTAGTTGTACAAAAGAAATAAACAAGATAAGTATTGAATATTC
>Ga0209475_10004516_pt1 | contig 11949 bp, 8 predicted proteins | sample tdDd471_FD_187128 | JGI IMG/M metagenome (GOLD analysis project Ga0209475, IMG submission 187128) | Marine sediment microbial communities from the Atlantic coast under amendment with organic carbon and nitrate - tdDd47.1 (SPAdes)... | ecosystem: Environmental > Aquatic > Marine > Coastal >...
TTCGTTCCGAAAGGATTTACCAGCCAGTACATCACCATCATGCTGAGGGCTACAAATGACTGTTGTAATCCGATGGGGATCCCAATCCTGATATTAGCTCGAAACAGCTCCTTGTCAAAGATCATTTTTCTCCACGACAAATTAATGATCTCATGGGTACGATTGAGGTATAGGATGGCGGTAAGGAAAGCACCTCCCTGGGCTACAATAGTTGCAATCGCTGCCCCTTCGATACCCCAGTTAAAGCCCACCACAAAAAGTATGTCAAGCCCAATGTTCATAACCGTGGCTATGATCATGAAATACAGAGGGGTTTTAGAATCTCCCAGACCTCTCAGGATGGCGCTGGTAGCATTAAAACCAAAGAAGAGAACGAGCCCTGACAGGTATATTTTGAGATAAGAATCTGCCTGCGGGACAACTTCGGGTGGCAATCCCAGCAATCGAAAAATATCAGCGCTGAAGTAAATCCCCAGAAGACTCACAGCAAGTGAAGCAAAGAAAATAAAGATGTAGAGAGTGTCGATGGCCCTTTTGACCTTTTCGTAGTCTTTGGCCCCGAAGTACTGTGAGATGATCACAGTTGAGCCAATGGCAATCCCGATGATAAAGGAGATGAGCGCAAAGATGATGGGGAAGGAGGACCCGACAGCCGCCAGGGCTTCCTTGCCAATAAATTTTCCAACAATAATGCTATCTACCACATTGTATAGCTGCTGAAACATATTGCCAAGCAACATAGGTGTGGCAAACTGGAAGATCAGTCTGCTTTCTTTACCAACACTCAGGTCTTTCATCCAAAGGAATTATTGCTGCCTGGAATCGCAGCGCAGGTCAAAGCTAATAAAAATATTAGCAGTTAAATTATTTACATAATCAAAAACAAAAGAAAGCCTATTTTTGTTTCCTGATAATGATGATTGATTTTAAGCGAATAAAACCTATCATGCTCCTGGTGGCGGCTCTGGTCATTCTGGTGCCTGCTACACTTTCAGCACAGGATAATTACCCCAAAGACTATTTTCGCCCCCCGGTAGATTTTCGTATGCTTCTATCAGGCACCTTTGGTGAATTGCGGGGCGGGCACTTCCACTCCGGAATGGACATTAAGACCGGGGGCGTTTCCGGAAAAAATATTTATGCCGTTGCTGATGGCTATATTTCAAGGATCAAGGTGTCGGCAACAGGTTTTGGTAAAACACTCTATATAACCCATCCCAATGGATATGTGTCGGTATATGCCCACCTAAGCAGATATAACGATATAATAGCACCTTATGTCAAGGCCAGGCATTATGAGCAGGAGTCTTTTGAGTTAAACCTTTACCCCGCCAAAGATGAACTCAGGGTGAAAAGAGGGGAAGTCATAGCATACTCAGGGAATTCAGGTGGCTCCAACGGCCCTCACCTTCATTTTGAAATGCGCATTGAAAGTACCCAGACACCCGTCAACCCATTGCTTTTTGGGTTTGTGGTAAAGGATTATATCAGGCCGGATATAAACTGGCTGAAGGTTAATCCTGCCTCTTCAGAAACAATGATCAACGGAAGTCATGATGGCAAAGTTTTCCAGATCGACGGCTGGGGTGAAGAGCACAGGATTAAAGATTATGATACAATTTCTGTTGCAGGACTATTTTCACTGGCTGTCAACACCTCTGATAAACTGAATGATGCGAACAACAAGAATGGGGTATATTCGATAAAACTCTATGTTGATGGGGAATTGTTTTATTATCACGACCTTGAAAAGTTTGATTTTAGCGAAAGCGGTTATATTAACAGCCTGATCGACTATGAAGAGTATGTGGAAAACAAAAGAAGGTACCAGCGAAGCGAGGTCGATCCCAACAATGAACTGAGCATATATAAAGAAGTCTCAAATGAAGGGATCCTCTATTTTAATGATACTTCTTTGCATCATGTCGAATATGTGATAGCTGACTTTAGGGGGAATATATCCAGATTGACTATAATGATTCAATCCCTTGAATCCAGCAAGAAAAAAGTTGTTGATAAGGATGTAAGCGCTGTTTTATTCAGTTGTAATAAGAAGAACACAATTAAGACAGATAATTTTGAAATGAGTCTTCCGGGCTCATGTCTCTATCGTGACCTGATGTTTGAATATACTGTGAAAGGAAGCAATGAAGGAAGGTTTTCACAGGTACATCAAATCCACAATGACCGCACCCCTGTGCACAAGGCTTATAGCGTGAAAATTAAGCCGGATAGTATTCCTCTTCAACCGGATAAACTATTATTGGCCAGTATCACTGATGATGGTGATTATATCTCTTATGGAGGTAAATGGGAAGATAGTGTGCTGAGGGTCAGCCTGAGATCTTTCGGCGACTTCACGATCATTGCAGATACTATCGCACCAGAGATTACTTCCGTGAACATTGCTTCCGGACAAATAAAGCCAGACCGTAAGACCGTCAAAGTAAAGATAAAGGATGATCTCTCCGGGATAAAAAAGTATCGGGCAACGCTTAATGGTGAATGGCTCCTGATGGAATATGATGCCAAGAACAGTCTCCTGATCTACAATATTGACGATCGCCTGCTCAAGGGGAGGAATAAATTTATTGTTAAGATCACTGATCAACGTGATAATCTTGCTGTTTTTGAAAAGGTCTTGGTAAGAGAATAAGCTTTTATTGAAGCAGCACCAAAGTACCCTTCATCTTCTCGGTTTTAAACGAATTGTCCTCCTGGCGAATATCATATACTGCCAGCCAGACATAGGTGCCTACAGGTGCATTGCTTCCTTTGATAGTGCCATCCCACCCCAGATCAAGCTCAGTAGTTTCGAAGAGGAGGGTTCCCCAGCGATCATATATTAGCATCCTGAAATTACTAATGTTTTCAGCTTGCAAAACAAAAGTATCATTCAGTCCATCCCCATTCGGAGTAAAAGCATTGGGGGCGGCAATAGCAGGATTGCAATTCTGTGTGTGGATGAAAATATAATCTGTCATCTCCCCACAGGGATTCTTTATCTCTACCCAGTACTCCCCGCTATCAGCGACTGTCAGAGTAGTCCCGGTACTATAATCACTCCAGAGAAAATAATGAAATGCACTATCGATACCCGGATCCAGAAGAACCTCTTTCCCAAGACAGATCAATGTGTCGTTGCCAAGGTAAAATAAGGGTTCATCCAGACCCATCAAAAGCAGGGTGTCACTGTAGGCACAACCATGGGTGTTCATGACATTGAGCCAGTAAACACCTTCTGTATCGGCTAAATAGGTGGGCTGGTCGCTTCCATCCTGCCATTCATAGCTGCTAAAATTGTCTGTCGGTATTAGCTCAACCGTATTGTTTGTGCATATCACGGTGTCTGGTGGCAGGATCTTCCCCGGATCTGGAGAGTGGTGGATGTTGATATCACTCCAGAAATCAGAGCATCCGATCTCGCCAGATAGGTAATAATAGCCATCATCTTTTATCCATCGAAGCATGTCATCTGATCCATTTTCCCAATAGAGCTCAGCATTGGAGCAGATACCACGGAAATCAAATAAAATGCTGTCGTTTGGACAGATGGTTGTATCATTACCAAGGCTGATAATGGGTTCTACACTATACACACTAATATCGTCAACATAGTAGCTGGCAAACCGTGTATTCCAGTTGGTAAAAGTTCCAAGGGTCAGCTCGTTGTTATATTTGAAGTTGCCTATGGTAATGTATTTCTCCCCCCCCTGGGCCACATAGATCCCCCTCACCTCCATCCAATCGTCTTTGTCATCCAGAACCTCTCCTGGAGTATTACTAATATGTGGTTCTTCACCCAGGTCGATCACATCATCGGAGTTCTGAACCAGTGGGTCGATCGTAAAATGGGCCCCCAGTGCATCTATTGAGTACCTGCTGTCGTCGGAACAGCTCACATAGAAGGATATTGCATATGATTTTCCAGCCTGAAGCTCACATGCCAGCCTGTTTTGCATATATTCCCTGTACTGTCCGCTCTGTGGGTAATAGGAGATAAGGTGTGCGTAGGCGCCACCTGACATAGGGTGTTGAAATCCAAATTGGTTGGTCGGAGTACTGAAATTGCCTGTATTACATGAATTAAGGTAGTCACTTGTTCCGTCTCCTGGCGAGGCCCAGTACTGACAATACTCCAACTGCCCATGTCCGGTAGGACATCCCAACCTGCTTTCAAGATCGCAGTTTCTTACCAGGTTCTGAGACTGTATCGAGTCTGGCAAAAGTAAGATCAGGAGCATTAAAATACCTGTATAGTATCGGGACGAGTGCATCTTAGGTTTTATGCTTAACAAATGTATGTAACTGAATTGATTTTGTCAACCTGAAATCAGTTTGCGGTCTGAATTAAAAAGATAAAGGCAGTGTTTGTTATAGATTCAGGAGGCTGGCCTCGTAGAGGAAGTAGTCGGCAAGGGCCTTGCGTGTGTAGTTAGTAAGGCGCTTGGTAACACCAATGGTTGAGCTTTCACACCGTATGAAGTGCTGCATTTCATGCAGGCACCTCTTTTGGAAATTCTCTTTCGGGAAGATTTTGTTTACAAGGCCCAGTTGTAAAGCCTCTTCAACCCCGAATTCATCCCTGAACTGTATGTCGAGTGCCCTTGAATGATGAATATATTGAGAAAGGAAGAATGGCAGCGCACCGGAAGGATGAAGCCCATACTTATTGTGTGCCATCACAAAGCGTGTTCCCTCGGTGGCAAACCTGATGTCCATGCAGAGTGCTGCACCTATAAAGGGTGTGACGATATCACCATTGATACCGGAAAAGCATAACTTGCGGTACTCAGACAAGACCTTTATGATCTTATTCAAAATATTGATTTCCCTGAAACGGATATCTTTCTGAGCAAACTTTGGTGGGCTTTTGGAATTGCAATCATCCTGTGGACCCATGATGCCGGTAATAAAATCATGATAATCTTTTTCTCCATAGTGGCCTTCTGCGTTGATGGTCAATAGTGCTTTGATCTCAGGATTGCCTTCCGTGGTCTTGATATAGTCGATCAGGAGATTGCTTTCATTGATATCAGTGACTAGGTCAAATACTCCTTCCTTAATTGTAATGATGGCAATACTCTCTTCAACACATGTAGAAAAGCTTTTTCTGGTAATATCTTCCATGGTTTTATTGATTTGTAATTTTTTTGGTGATGATGTGTATTCTCCAACGCACCTTAAAGATAATAATTATTCCTTATATCCCTGCCTCAATAATCCAACTAAAAGTGTATTAATAGTGATATGGTAAAGATAGCCATTTTCTATATCTTTGCGCCATGGAAGAAATGATTCTGATCCTTGATTTTGGCTCCCAGTATACCCAGTTGATTGCACGACGTGTGAGGGAATTAAATGTATACTGTGAAATTCACCCTTTTAATAAGATCCCAGGTCTTGGACCACATGTAAAAGGCGTAATCCTCTCAGGCAGTCCATTTTCCGTGAGGGGAGAAGATGTTCCGAATCCTGACCTGGAAGGTATACGCAAAGTGATTCCTACCCTTGGTGTCTGTTATGGAGCCCAGCTTATGGCTCAGCAGGATGGCGGTAAAGTAGCACCCTCTTCTGTAAGGGAATACGGTCGTGCCAACCTGGCCTACATTAACAAAGGAAGTGAACTGATGAAAGGGATGAGTGATGGCAGCCAGGTGTGGATGTCGCATGGTGATACCATCCTCAATATTCCGGAGGAATTTGAAGTGATCACCAGCACACATGATGTGAAAGTTGCCGGATTTAAGATCCACGGCGAAGACACCTATGGCATCCAGTTTCATCCAGAAGTGTATCACTCCACAGAAGGATCCATTCTTTTAAAAAATTATGTGGTTGATATTTGCGGATGCAATCAATCATGGACCCCGGACTCATTTATTGAGACCACCATCGATACATTACAGAAAACCCTGGGCAAGGATAAAGTTGTTCTTGGCCTGTCAGGCGGGGTCGACTCATCCGTGGCAGCCATACTACTGCATAAGGCCATTGGCACACAGCTTCACTGCATCTTTGTTGACAATGGTCTCCTTAGAAAAAATGAATTTTCAAAGGTCCTGGAATCATATAAAGGGATGGGATTGAATGTGATGGGTGTGGATGCCAAAGATCGGTTTTATACTGCCCTGGAAGGGATCTCAGAGCCAGAAGGTAAAAGAAAAGCCATAGGCAGGACATTCATTGAGGTCTTCGATGAAGAAGCACATAAGATACAAGATGTAAGCTGGCTTGCCCAGGGGACCATTTACCCAGACGTGATAGAATCAGTGTCAGTGAAGGGACCATCAGCGACAATAAAATCACATCATAATGTGGGCGGATTGCCGGATGTGATGAAGCTGAAAATAATTGAGCCCTTAAATTCGTTATTTAAAGACGAGGTAAGGCGGATTGGCAAGGCAATGGAGATGTCGCAGAATCTGCTGGGCAGGCACCCATTCCCTGGCCCGGGGCTGGGAATAAGAATCATTGGAGAGGTTACGGCTGAGAAGATCAGGGTATTGCAGGATGTGGATGACCTCTTCATCGAAGGCCTTAAAAAGCATGATCTCTATGACGAGGTGTGGCAGGCCCTGGCAGTATTGCTCCCGGTACAATCAGTAGGCGTGATGGGTGATGAAAGGACCTATGAGAATGTGGTAGTGCTGAGAGCAGTTGGGTCGACAGATGGGATGACCGCCGACTGGTCTCGCCTTCCGTATGACTTTCTGTCGAAGGTGTCTAATGATATCATCAACAGGGTGAAAGGAGTGAACAGGGTGGTTTACGACATTAGTTCCAAGCCGCCGTCAACCATTGAATGGGAATAATTAATAAGGAAGAAATGAAAAAGCTCTGGCTATTATCTATAATAATTGTACTGTTTAGCTGTTTCCCAAAACTGCTAAGCGCGCAAGATATAGTGAAGTCGGAGATCGTTGAAAGAATTAGCGGAAAGGAATATTACATCCATACTGTTAAACAGGGACAAACACTCTATTCAATTTCTAAAGTTTATGATGTTCCGGTCGATGAACTCATCTTTGTAAATCCTGATTCACAAAGTGGTTTATCTATTGGCCAAACACTAAAAATTCCACTGGTCAGCAGAGAGAAAGAGATTTCTGATGATCTTCGTAAGGGGGAGTTCAGATATATTTTTCATATCGTCAAAAAGGGACAGACATTGTACGGGATTGCCCGTATTTATGACATCTCTGTGGATGACCTGAAAAACGCTAATCCTGAATGGATTGATGGTCTAGGAATTGGACAATACCTGAAGATCCCAATGAAAGAGGCCATTGTCCAGGATCATCAAGATGAAACCATTTTTTCTGGTGATCCCAGCCCTGAGAAAGAAAAACCGGATTATTTTGAGCATGTGGTCACTAGTAAGGAAACCTTATATGGTATTGCCAGAAAATACAGGATCAGTATCGACAGCCTGAAAGCTTTTAATCCAGGTCTTACGGTAAATATATTCCCGGGGGAGGTGATCAGGATCCCTGCTGAGATCAACCCGGATGAATACATCACTCATGAGGTAAGGGAAAAGACAAAACTGAAAAAGTTAGCTTCCAAGTATGCCTTAAGTGTGAACTCATTGCAAGATGCCAATCCTGATATTGGCTCAAGGGTATATCCCGGGGACCTTGTGATGATCCCAGTGGGCCCACCACTTGTCTCTGAATCCGAAAGCCGTTTTGTGATCAGAACACCTGATGATATTCCACCTAAAATAGTAAAGAACGATAGCATAAGATGCTATGAAAATATTTTTCAGGAGAGCAAGGAACTAAGGGTGGCACTCATGATACCTCTGTATACTGAAGAAACACGAGACATAAAGGTTCCCAGGGATGGTTCTGCACTGGATCCTTCTGAATTCAAGCCATTTAATTTTATCCATTTCTATGAGGGATTCCTTATGGCTATAGAAGACCTGGAGAGGGAAGGATTGAAGGTTAAGCTTTATGTTTATGATGTTGACGAGAAAGTATCTAAAACCATTCAGGTATTACAAGCTCCGGAGTTGAGCAGCATGGACCTGATCGTTGGTCCATTTTTTAGCCGCAACTTCAAGCTGGTATCCAACTTTGCTGAGATGTTCGACATCAAGATTGTGAATCCCCTTACCCGCAGAGATGAGGTCCTTAGCAATGCAAATGTTTTTAAAGTTAAGCCCTCGAGGGATGCACAGCCCGCAATGCTGTCGAAATTTGTTAAGCGCTACTATCAAAACTCCAACATCATATTGGTCAGGAATAATAAGTACCAGAATAGCGACGACATTGTTGATATTAAATCAAAGTTGGAGAAGGTGGTACCTTATGGTGTGAACATTTCGAACAGGAAAATATATAAACTTATTGAAGAGTACTCTGAGGCGGACACAAACCTGGCCCACGGAACATTGTACTCCGGAATAAAAATTGAAAACAGACAGATTGCAACGCAGGAAGTAGGGGATGCCCATGATGACAGCACCTTTTTCAGTAATGGCATTGCTGAGGTCATCTATGCCACCGACAGTGTTTATGGTATTATCAGGAATGCTTCCATCGCCAGAAATAACCTGGTGGTTGTGCTGTCTAACAACGAAATCTTTACTCCCGAGGTACTCACAAGACTGAATGATCTGAAAGACACCTTTAACATCACGGTAGTAGGTATGCCTGAATGGGAACAGTTTGCAAACCTGGAAACTGACTATCTGCTTGACCTAAAGGTGTATTTTTTCACAGATTCATATTATGATCATGATAAATCTGAAGTTCAGGCCTTTATTAGAGGATTCAGAAGCCGTTATAAAACACATCCTGAGAGCTATGCCTTTGAGGGGTATGACCTGGCCACTTTTTTCCTTGGGGCCATGATGCGCTTTGGGTCGGATTGTGAGACATGTTTGCCATATTACGAGAAAAAACTGCTTAAAACAAGTATGAAGTTCGCACAGGCAAAGCCTGCTGGATATGAAAATCTTTACTGGAACCTGTGCCGCTATAGAAATTATAAAGTTGAAAAAGTAACTATTCAATAATCATTAGAGTGTTAAATTGTTTTTCAACCCATTATGAACTGGGGAGAGAAATCTTAATCAGAAATAAATTACAATGAAAAGAACATCCATATTCCTGTTATCCATAATCCTTACAATCTTTATTTCATCCTGTAGCAATCTGGAGGAGAATTATTGGGAAAATGGTAATCTGAAATCTGAGCTTCCATATAAAAATGGAAAGTTGAATGGCACAGCCCGATGGTATTACGAAGATGGCACCATACAGCAGGAAGTAAACTATGTGGATGATAATATTGAAGGACTCAGTATCCGCTACCATGATAATGGTCGTAAAGAGGTTGAAGAGAATTATGTCAACAACCTTCGTCAGGGCAGGGCACGGGAATATTCATACTCAGGTAGACGCATTGAATTAAAGACCTATGTTAACGACACCCTTCATGGTACATATAGAAAATGGTATTCGGATGATGAACTTCAGGTTTCAGGGGAGTTTAAACATGGATTATTCCATGGGACCTGGCTATATTACAATGACTTTGGCCAACTGAATGGCGAAGGGAAATATGAAGCTGGATGTGGTCTGCAACGTTTCTGGCACCCAGATGGTTCACTGCGTTCACGTACCCCTTACGTGAACAATCTCAAGCATGGAACTGAGTATGTGTTTTCGCCCGATGGCTCCATCCAATATACCGTGGAATATGAGTTTGGCGATCCTGTCAATAATTCCCAATAAATTTTTCACAATTTTCTTGTTTTAATTATTTTAATAGCTGTACATTTGCACTGTGAAATATTTCACAATGTTATTTATTAACAAAAACCGGGTATAAATATTTTTAAATTGTCAGGCAATGGATTTAGAAAAGATTATGAATGATCTCGCAAAAAAACATCCGGGAGAATCAGAGTATCTCCAGGCGGTGCGGGAAGTGTTGGAATCAATTGAAGAAACAGTAAATGAGAACCCACATTTTGAATCATCGGGTATCATCGACAGGCTGATAGAGCCTGACAGGGTGTTTACTTTTAAGGTATCGTGGATGGGCGATGACGGAAAAGTACATGTCAACCTTGGCTACAGGGTGCAATTCAATAATTCGATTGGCCCATATAAGGGCGGATTGCGTTTTCACCCAAGTGTGAATTTGAGCATCCTTAAGTTTTTAGGATTTGAACAGATCTTTAAAAACAGTCTTACCACACTCCCTATGGGTGGAGGTAAAGGTGGTTCAGATTTTGATCCTAAAGGTAAATCAGATGCTGAGATCATGAGGTTCTGCCAGGGCTTTATGCTGGAACTGTGGAGAAATATTGGTCCTCAGACTGATGTCCCTGCCGGTGATATTGGTGTTGGCGGTCGTGAAATCGGTTATCTTTTTGGAATGTATAAGAAGCTTGCTCGCGAGCATACAGGCGTACTCACTGGTAAAGGTGTGAACTGGGGTGGAAGCCTCATTCGTCCTGAAGCTACTGGCTACGGATCTGTATATTTTGCCAAGGAAATGCTGGCAACAAAAGGTGAATCCTTCGAAGGTAAAACAGTTTGCCTTTCCGGCTTTGGTAATGTTGCCTGGGGTGCGGCAAGGAAAGTGAATGAACTGGGTGGAAAAGTAGTCACCATCTCTGGCCCTGACGGATATGTTTATGACCCGGATGGCATCTCTGGAGAAAAGATCGAGTATCTCCTCGAGCTCCGTGCTTCCAACCAAGACATTGTAAAACCATACACCTATGAGTTTCCTGAAGCTCAATTCCACCAGGGAAAACGCCCCTGGGAAGTGAAATGTGATGTGGCCCTGCCTTGTGCTACTCAGAATGAACTGGATAAAGAAGATGCTGAAAAACTCGTCGGCAATGGCTGTATCTGTGTTGCTGAAGGTGCCAACATGCCTTCAACACCAGAAGCCGTAGAGGTATTCCTTGAAAACAAGATACTCTTTGGACCGGGGAAAGCAGTGAACGCCGGTGGTGTTGCCACCTCAGGACTGGAGATGTCACAAAACTCCATGAAGCTCAACTGGCCCGAAAGTGAAGTTGATGAAAGACTACATCATATCATGTGCAGCATACATGAAGCATGCGTGACACACGGAACCGGCGATGATGGTTATATCAACTACGTGAAAGGTGCCAATATCGCTGGATTCCTGAAAATAGCAAACTCAATGCTCGACCAGGGACTGATATAAATTGATCGATTGACCGATTTTTGATTTTCGAGATCTAATGATACACAGGCGTTTCTTTATTGAAGGAACGCCTGAATTTTTTCTGCCCACAATTGATATCCTGCCTCCGACAGATGGGCTCCATCGGTAGTATATTCACGACCCAGTTCATCTCCAATTAGAAAATCGGGGTAAAGGTCAAGATAGGTGATCCCCCTGGCTCCGCAGTCCTCTCTTAGCTGCTTGTTGATATGCCGTATTAAGCGATTCAGATATCCGGGTGAGCCGATCATCGTTTCATTGACAGGGATAAGGCTTTGAACAATGAGCTTTGACTGATTTGACTGCGTCAGTATTTCTTCTATGATCAATTGCTGATTTTCAATAATGTCATCTTTAAGAAAACCATTGAAAATATCATTGACACCTATCATCAGAAATATCTTGTCGGCCGGCCAGCTCATGATGCTGTCGATCCGTTCCAGCAAGCCATAAGTGGTATCACCGGCAATCCCTTCATTCAATATGGGGATCCCGGGAAAAAACTTCCCGAACTCAAACCACTCGGTCAGGCTGTCGCCAATAAAGAGGATACGTAATGGTTTCGACATGGATGGTTTCTATTGATTTGCAGGTAGAAAACGATAAGTAGCACAATGCCTTAAACACAAATATAATCAATAATCATTATGAACGAATCATATATAGCTTTCAGCCAACATTTTGTACCTTTGATAGCTTGTTGGTCAACAGCTTGCCAACTTT
>Ga0209475_10004520_pt1 | contig 11946 bp, 11 predicted proteins | sample tdDd471_FD_187128 | JGI IMG/M metagenome (GOLD analysis project Ga0209475, IMG submission 187128) | Marine sediment microbial communities from the Atlantic coast under amendment with organic carbon and nitrate - tdDd47.1 (SPAdes)... | ecosystem: Environmental > Aquatic > Marine > Coastal >...
ATGCTTTTTACCCATATATGAAAGGTTTGAAGCAAGTAGCTGTTGACCTACTAATTGAGAATGATTTTGATTTTGATTTACCTGATACCTCATTTGTATTTCTTATGCACGAGGGTTATCAGTTTATGTACTTTGATACAACAGTTATTGATGATCCTGAAGTTCTCTATTATATGGAAGGTAAAGATACCATTGTATCTAAGGGAAAATTCTCAAGATTCATAACATACTTTATTGAAGAGAGAGCCAATATCATAGAACAACAAAGCTTTCTAGCACGATTTGGATATTAATATAATCTTTGTAGTTTGTAAAGAAGGGTCGTTTAGTGATACGGTTGCGTTCAATATCTCACAACAAAGATATATTTTTTATCCTCACACTCATCCTGCTCTGGTTGATATTCTTCTGGCGTTTATTCACGCCGATTGCCGAAGATCAAGCCTCACTTAAGAATGGTGATTTTTCAGGGCAATTTGTGGCGTTTGGTGCGTATCAATATGAGCGCATGTCACAAGGCGAAATCCCACTCTGGAATCCATATAACAACGCAGGTCTGCCTTTCATCGCGGATACCCAAGCGGCTGTATTTTATCCACCACGCTGGATCACCATTGGGCTCAGTTCGCTAGCTGGTGAATGGAACTATAACGCGCTTCAATTAGAAATGGCGTTTCATGTTTTACTGTATACCCTGCTGATGTATGCCTTTATGCGTCGCTTGACATTGGGACATGAACAAAGTCACTTTGCCTCGTTTATCGCATCTGTTATCATCGGTTATGGGGGCTACACAACCAGTTATCCGCCTTTGCAATTGGCTGTACTCGAAGCCGCAATCTGGTTTCCACTGGGCGCGCTCGGTATTCTTGAAGCAACACGAAGCGATACCCTCAAATGGCGTTGGATTGCGCTGGCAGGATTTGGATTGGGTGTGTCGTGGTTGGCGGGTCATCCTCAAACAAGCTGGTTCATGACGTATCTATTGGTGGCGTATCTAGCCTATCGCTGTCACAAACAAAAAATCGGCTGGAAATCATTTTTGTCGGTATTGATTGGATTCGGTGTAATTACGCTAGGAGTCACGGCTGTAACACTCTTACCCGGTATCGAATATCTCTTGCAAACGTCACGCGATGGACTCGGGTTTGATGCAAAAGGCAATGGCTTCCCGTTCAAGGATGTCGCGCAACTCCTCTTACCGGGGTCAGTCAGCTTATGGTCGCCGTTATATGTTGGAATTCCTGCGTTATTTTTTATTGGCGTAGCTATCATACGGAACGAGTCTGAAAGTCGTTTTTGGATGGCGGTTGCACTAATCGGACTCGTGCATAGTGTTGGCGCAAATTCATCATTTTATTATGCAACTTATAACCTCATCCCCGGTCTACGCTTCTTTCGCGGTCAAGAACGCGCGGCATTTGTGGTTGCTAACAGCCTAGCCATTTTAGCTGGATTAGGACTTATCTCAGTTTCGACATGGGCGAATCAACTCCATAGAGATCACGCGCTCAAGTTGTGGCAATGGATGACGGGGTTGCTGGTATTGATTGCGGTCGGGGTTTTTGTAGGGTCAAAAAGTGATCAATTAGACTTTGGCGAATTCCTAGATATTATTGCCTTCAGCGCACTAATTGCCGTTGCCAGTTTGTTCACCATATCAGCTTATCTCAAGCAACCTTCACGCCCTTTGATAATTTGTTTGCTGGCGTTGTTAATCGTGTTTGAATTATTCACAGTCAACATGGATAGCAACGGCACATATGATCCAGTTTCATATACGCAACAATTGAGCATGACTCCACCGCCTTTAGTTGAGCGCGTCCTACAAGATGAAAATAGCGATCAGCCCTTCCGTGTTGATGGATTCCGTGGTTTACAAGATAACTTTGGCAGTCTATATGGCGTGATGGATATGCGTGGGATTAGCCCCTTATTTCTAGAAGGACCGCAACGCGTCATTTATCGGGATTACACCAATAATCCACTGGCGTGGGAATTATACGCGGTAAAATATGTTTATAGTGGGTCGGATCGTTTGTCTATCCCATCAACTGTTATAACAGAAGGTGATGATAGAGATGGGCATGTCTATCTGCATCAACTGGAAAATCCGCGTCCATTTGCCCATCTGGTTTATGATGTGGCTGTCGTCGATAGTGACGAATTTGCTATGGCATTGATGGATGACCCCAATTTTGATGAGCGTCAGAGCATCGTTTTACATCAACAACCGATATTAGAATTACCATCTGCTCCAGTATCTGGCACAGCTACCGTAACACTATTTGAACCTGAGCATATCACAATCGACATCGACACCCCAGAAAACACAATTCTGTCGCTGGCACACCCTGATTATAAAGGCTGGAATGCCGCGCTTAACGATGAATCGGTTGACATCATTCGAGCTTATGCTGGATTGAGCGCTATTGAAATTCCAGCAGGAAATCATCAGTTAGACCTTTACTTTGTACCGATGACCTATACCATTGGTGCGCTGTGGAGTCTCTTGACATGGGTTGGCCTAGGACTATTCACATTAGTTGCAATTTTTCGGAGATAATATCAATGCAGAGCGCAAACGAACTGCAAGTATGGATCGCACAACTTGACCAACGACATTATGCTATCGGCGTGGGATTAACGATTGGCATCCTCGGCACAAGCATCGGTTTGATGATCGCCTTATTAGGACCGTGGTTGACGATTGCGGCAATTGTAGGTGTACTGGCTGGCTTATATGTCATTACAGATGTCAATGTCGCCTTATATGCCATAATTGCCACATTGATTTTAGTTCCCTTCGGCACATTTCCTGTCAAAATTGCGATTACGCCAACCTTGCTTGATCTTGCAATGGGTGGATTTTTGCTGGTATATCTCTTCCAATGGATGACAGGACGCAGGCAACAATTCAGGCTCACACCGATTCATGCACTCGTTGCTTTCTATATCATGTGGTTGATCCTGACGTTTGCGCTAGGTTTACGCTATGCCATGCCGACTTCCGCCAATATCCGTCAATTTTCAGAAACACTCTTGAGCATCGGTATGGTCTTTATCTTATCTGACCTCCTCCGTAATCCGCAGATGTTGCGACGCTTAATATTTGTGATTTTACTGGCAGTTGGCGCACAAGCATTGATTGCAATCGGTCTCTATATCGCACCCGATACATTAGCCGAAAATATTCTGGTACGCCTCTCTCGCATCGGTTATCCTGACGGTGGCGTGATTCGGTACATTGAAGACAATCCCGCCTTAGGTGAACGCGCCATTGGCACATGGGTAGACCCCAATGCACTCGGTGGTATTTTAGCAATTTCCGCAGTGATGATTGCACCTCAAATCCTTTCGAAAAAACCAATTATCCCCCAACGGTGGCTGACATCTGCGATCTTCGGAACAGTTGAACTTGCGCTATTTTTGAGTTCCTCCCGTGCTTCATTTTTATCATTTGGCGTTGGCTTAGTCGTGATTGCCGTTGTGCGTTATCGTCGTACTATCCCGTTGATGATATTGGCTGGGATGCTATTTTTATTACTCCCTCAAACGCAAAATTATATAGATCGCATCTTGCAGGCATTTCAAGGAGCAGACCTTGCCACACAGATGCGTATCGGTGAATGGACAGATTCACTGACGCTGATTGGTCGCTACCCTGTGTTTGGCGTTGGATTCACAGGCACACCCGAAATTGATATTTATACCGATGTCGCCAATATGTATCTGATTATGGCGAATCAAATCGGTGTAACAGGTGTCATCATCTTCCTTGTTACGATGGGTGGAATATTCGCCTATGGGGTTCGGGCATGGCAATATGCCAAAGATGACCCTGAATTCTCCGCAATTCATCTGGGGTATCATGCTGCGTTATTGACTGCCCTCGTTAATGCTGTAGCAGATTTATATTTCTTTCGGCTCGATTTTCAGTCATCGATTACATGGTTCTGGTTGATTGTTGCCTTGTGTCTTGCCAGTTCACGCTTGGTCTTGGAAAAGGCAAGATCCTCAGCCACTCAAGACGTACCAAATTTTTAATTTAAAGTCACAATCATTGAGCATAATTTTACTCGTTGTCTAGATAATAAGTATTACCATACGACTCAGCAGTCCAAGCAAGGCGACCCTCAAAGAAAATCTCGCGCCAACGGACTCCACCTGAGCAAATCTTCACACGTGGTCGATAAAACTCAACTTCTGGAATCACAGATACTGTTGAACCTTCTGGCAAACTACCGAGGATCTTTGCATTCGCAAAAGGGGCTTCGCGCACATTGTTTTCGCCCAAACCATTGACAACATAAACCATCTCATCATTATTCAAGGGGGGTACACTAGGGCACTCAGTATCCAGTCGTGGCACTAAACGGTAAACAGGTTCCGCCCAAGCAAGCTCAAACTGACCAATATTCAGTGAGGGTCGATCAAGCTTACCATCTGTGAATCTGATAGGAAAATACTCCATATTCCAAGATGCTTGAACAATATTGTCATTTTCTGCAAAATAGAGTGCTCGACCCAAAACGATTGCCATCGATTCACCATCCGCGGAAAAAGCGACATCCGTAGCCGTTTTTAATACCGTATCTGTTCCAGTGACAATAATCCGTTCTGATTTAGTACCGTAATTTGACAGTGAAAGTGTCACAGCAAATGACTCACTATTCGGGGAAACCGCCGTTAATGCGCCAACTTCTTCGCGCATGTCACCCGTAAGCATATTGATACTAAAAACTTTGGCTTCTGGCATATTTTCTGCATTTTTCAAAAATACGATTCGCGGCTCATCGGAATCTAACCAGCGATAATTACCGAGGGATTGCCTAGAAACTAAAAAGGAATTGAGTAATTTACCGTCCACAGCATAATAAGAAATACCATAATCTTCATAACCATCACATGTAATATCGTCAATAATGGAATACGCAATAGCAATGCCGTACTCACTCCAGATAACCTGAGGAGCATATGAACCAGCACCACAGTATTCATCCAAGCCTAACGACTTAACAAGGATGCTAGTTTCTCTTGAAACTAGGTCATGAATCAACATTGAAACACTTGACGAGGCATAATCTACAAGCTCTGTCCAGATGATGTATCGACCATCTGGTGAAAAGACACCATCTGAAACTGCCCCTGATTGCTGTGGACGTTGATTACTCAAGGCATAAGCATCTCCTGAATCAACATTACACAGCCAGAGATTTCCAGTTGCATCGGGCGCACCATAGTCTATGTCCGCTGGCAATACCATAAAAGCAGTCCACTCACCTGTGGAGGACAATACAAGCGAGTTTCTGTATTGTCGCAAAACATTGCCTTGTAAATCACAACCGGTAAATATGGGTTCGCGGTCATCGGCTTGCCAACGATAAACTTGCCCATCAATATTGATTATTAAGGGTAAAGCCATCTGTGCTTCAGCAACAAATTGAATACCAAATAACAGGAGGAACGCAAGTAATCTTGTTTTCATAGAGTTCACTTTCTCAGAACGCAAACCAGTAGAATTATTATCCGCTTTTAACATTAGAAGAGCAAGCTATTCTACTCTGCCGATATATTCAAAATTGAAGATTCCATCACAGGACTTCTGAAAAATTGTTTAGAGAGCCCAAATCAACCTTAATATTATTCACAAAAGAGGACATTTAAGACTTGTCACTTGTGAAAATAACAGATTTGCGATACCATGCTCTGCGCTAATTAAATAAATGCTTTCCGCTCCACACACAAAAAACTATAGAAGTGGGGCTTAGCTCAAGGGAAGGAATATCTATGCTACGAGAGTATGAACTTACTGTTGTTGTCCGTACATTGCCGTCGGACGAAGAAGTAAACCAAGCCATTGATCAAGTTATCGCTTATGTCGAACAAGACGAAAATGGTAAAGTCAAAGGTGTAGACCGTAAAACATTTGGTCGCCGTCGCCTCGCTTATCAGATCAATGGTCAACGCGAGGGACATTATGTTATCCTCACTGCGGAAATAGCACCCGATCACATTAATGAACTCGAAACCGAACTCAAGCTCTTTGATCCCGTTTTACGGTATTTGCTAGTTCGTGCCGAAGGGTAATATAATAACGACTTAAACTAGTCGGTTATAATATTACTTGTGAGGGAATAATGGGACGTGGACTGAATAAGGTGATGATTATCGGGAATCTTGGGCGAGACCCCGAAATGCGCTATACACCAAATGGTCGTCCAGTCACCAGTTTCAGTGTCGCCACCAGTCGATCATGGACATCAGCAGAAGGTGAACGACACGAAGAAACCGAGTGGTTCAATGTTGTTGCATGGGGAAATCTAGCAGAAATCTGCAATAGTCACCTCAGCAAAGGACATCAGGTCTACGTCGAAGGACGGTTACAAACACGTGGATGGGAAGATGATGATGGAAAGAAACATTTCCGTACCGAGTTAGTCGCCAATGAAATGATTTTACTCGGGGATAGACAAACCATTTCCCATCAATATGATGATACCGATAGTAATAACAATACAGATGATTATGCTTTTTAGAGCAGATTAATAATGGAGTAAAAGCTCGTGAGCGAAAACGAAAAATCAAGAAACGAAGATAACGATTCAGAACCTAAAGGTCGGCGAGAACGACGTGATCGTGGAGACCGTGGGGATCGCGGGGATCGCGGTGGTGATTTTGACGATGATGAACGCCGTTCCAGTGGACGCGGTGGTCGTGGTGGCAATAGCGGTGGTTCTGGTGGCCCTGGCGGCAGAGGTCGTCGTCGTCGCGGAAAAACTTATTATTGTCCAAAAGGCAAATGCTTTGATTATAAGAATCTCGACACTCTGACACGCTTTGTCAGCGAAAGTGGGAAAATTAAACCCCGTCGCCAAACAGGAAACTGCTCTCGGTGCCAGCGTGAACTCGCGCGTGAGGTTAAACGTGCGCGGCATCTTGCGCTTTTGCCTTTCGCTGATGCCAACTAGGTTCAGCAGTTTGACTGATTTGAATAAGACATCGAAGGGTATAGTCAGAACGCTATGCCCTCGTTTTGTTAGAAAGCAATTGTTACAGGTTTAGGAGTTAATGGATATATGTCAAAGAAAAGTCAAACGACTGGACTACCCAAACGTAGAAAACGCCGTACCGGCGAATCTGTAGATGGTGTAGAAAACATTCAGCAGTCACAATCCCCTGCTAGCTTCCGAAGCCGTGCAGAACGCGAAGCAGAAGTCCAAGAAAAAGTTATTAAGGGTGTCGGCATTACCGTCGGTATTCTAATTATTATCCTTATCGCGGCATTTGTTGTAGAACAATTGGTTATCCCAAATCAAGCCGTTGCAGTCGTCAATGGCGAGAATATCACAGTCGGCCAATTCCGTGAGGCGGTCAGTTTTGAGCGCAGTCGCCTCTTATTACAATTCAACCAGATTCAATCAGCAGGATTGGACATCAACCAACTCGCTCAGCAAGAACCATATGCAACATGGTTGAATGAAATCAACGTTCCTGATCAATTGGGTTTGCGTGTATTAAACGACATGGTAGACGATATTTTGATTCGTCAAGAAGCCGAAGAGCGAAATGTTACGGTCAACGAAGAAGCCGTCGAAGAACAGGTGAATACTTTCTTCGGATTTGATCCAACAGAAGTTGCATTGATTGGTATTGAGCCAACAGCAACGGATATCCCGACCGAAACACCAACACCTTTTGTATCGCCAACACCTTCACCAACACCGACCCTAACCCCAACATTAGGACCGGACGAAACACAAGAAGTTGTCGAGCCATCATCAACACCACAGCCGACACTAGTTGTCCCAACCTTAGCTCCTGATGAAGTTGTTGAGAACTTTAATGAGAGCCAAGATAACTTCCGTAGCTATTTCTCATCAGCAGGACTTGGCGGTAATACCGTTGATGCGTTCTTCGAGCGTCAAGCTTTAGAAGCACTTTTAGCCGATAACGTCTTCGGTGAAACCGACACACTATTGTTTGCTGATGTTCGACATATCTTAGTCGAAAGTGAAGAAACAGCACTTGAAGTTATGGATGCGCTGAACAATGGAGAATCCTTTGCAGATCTTGCCCGCGCAGTCTCCACAGACACAGGTAGTGGCTCGCGTGGTGGAGAACTTGGGGATAGTTATGTTGGTAATTATGTACCCGAATTCCGTGAAGCGGTCGAAAATGCCGAAATTGGTGCAATTGTCGGTCCAGTAAAATCTGAATTTGGTTACCACATTATCCAAGTCCGTAGCCGTGAAGAACGTAGTGGTGACGACGTAGCAGCGCAACTCGAATCTGCAAAACAACGTGAATTTAGTCTCTTCCTCGAAGAACTACGCGCAAACAATACAGACAATATTGAACTATATGACAATTGGATTGACTACGTACCTCGTGGTTAATTTATGTCAATGTAATGATAGATTAAGGGTGGATAATTTTTCACCCTTAACCTCTATTATATTTATCCTGCTATTCCCATACGATTGCTAAAAAATTCCCGTTTGCACTATCCCCAAGGTGTCGCCTCGACTATAATGCTATCATGAGTGAAAAACCAATTGACAAACTAGAATCTCAACTGGAAACCCTCATTGAAGGTGCGTTTGCGCGACTCTTCCGTCGTACACTCAACGCTCGTGATATAGCTGTGTTAATCGCACGCTCAATGGAAGATAATTTGATAGAGCCTGTCGGTGATGACCCACGTTATATTGCGCCAGACACCTATCGTATATTTTTGCATCCTGATACCGTCAAGCATTTCCTGCAAGTCTATCCCAATTTACAAACCCGCTTGAGCCAACTTATCGTAGAATTAGGCACACAATCAGGGTATCGGCTAAATCATACTCCCATCATCAAACTACTTGCAGATCGCCAACTTGCAACTCATCAGTTTAAAGTACATGCCGATCATGGAGCAGAATCGCACATGAGTACCGCCGCTATGCAACCGATGAACACACCAAAAAGCAATACTGCTGTCCTACATCCTAAACTCATCATCGGAAATTCGCAAACGGTGGAGCTAACGAGGTCGTTAATCAATATCGGACGTGATGAGACGAATGACATCATGATCGATGATGCTTATATTTCACGGCATCACCTACAACTGCGTAAGCGGTTTGGGGCATATACCTTGTTTGATGTCAATAGTCGTGGTGGAACACATGTCAATAATACTCCTGTGCGCGAGCATCGATTACAAAACGGTGATGTGATTCAAATTGGGCATACCAATATCATCTATACGGATGAAACCAATAGCCAATCCAATGCTGAATCCACACAAACATTAGACCCTGTATAGGATCATATCGTGACGATTGAGACCATCTTATTCATTCTTAGGATAATTGCAGGGCTATCGTTATTGCTTTTTTTGGTCGCATTGTATTGGATTATCTGGCGCGATCTAAAACAAACAGGTGATCAGCTCCAGTCCACACGTACAACCTATGGTTATTTAGTCGCTATGGCACAATTTGATGGCAATTATGCTCAGACTGGCGAAAAATATCCACTCTTACCTCTCACAACCCTCGGACGCTCCGCAACCAACTCCGTCATTGTCAATGATAGTTTTGCTAGTAGTGAACATTCTCGCATTGTATTAAAAGACGGTCAGTGGTGGTTGGAAGATCGCAACAGTCGCAATGGCACACTCCTCAACGAAGAACCAATTCGAGGTCATACCATTTTGACAGATGGTGATGTCATTGGTATTGGGAATTATTTTTATAGGCTAGAATTATCAAAACGGGAGTCATGATGGATTTAGGATTACATGGCGCACGGGTTCTTGTTACTGCCGCAAGTCGTGGACTAGGTGCAGCAACCGCCCGTCAATTTAGCCGCGAGGGAGCAGTTGTTGTCATTTCGAGCCGTAATCTGGCAGCCTTACAAGATACCGCCTCTCAGATTGTCGAAGAAACGGGTAATGCCGTATTCACACAAGCCTGTGATGTCACCGATAATGCACAAATCGAAAAATTAGTCCGTAACGCCGCAAACATGATGGGGGGATTAGATATTATCGTCACCAATGCAGGTGGTCCGCCAGCAGGTAACTTTGATCGATTTGATATGACCGTTTGGCAAGAAGCAACCCAACTCACATTACTAAGTGCAGTCGCGCTGATTAAGTCTGCCCTACCATATCTCAAGCAATCCAACCGTGCCGCTATCTTGACGATTACAAGTTCCAGTGCGAAACAACCTTTTGATAATCTTATACTATCAAGTACGATACGCCCTGCTGTAGTCGGGTTGACGAAATCACTATCCATCGAACTTGGCAAGGATAATATTCGAGTCAACAGCATCTTACCCGGTGTCACTGATACAGAGCGCATTCAAGAATTGACACAAGCCCGCGCCCAACAAAATAATATATCTATCGAAGCGGCTCAGGCAAGCATGACCGCGGATATTCCATTAGGGCGTATGGGAACGCCTGAAGAATTTGCCAATGTCGCCGTCCTGATGTGTTCACCCGCAGGTGGCTATCTTAATGGTGTTGCATTACCTGTTGACGGGGGTTGGATTCGCGCTACATGATGATGAAATTCCAAACATATTTAGAAGATAGGACAACATAATGGAAACAGTCAAGATTGGTGTTATCGGCGGGTCTGGATTATATAATATGCCTGCCATTACGGATGTTGAAACAGTCGAAATAGATACCCCATTTGGCAAACCCAGTGGTAGTATCCGCATCGGTACATTAAGCGGAAAACGGGTTGCCTTTGTACCTCGTCATGGTGAGGGACACGTTTATTCACCTTCGACACTTCCTTATCGTGCCAATATTTATGCCTTAAAAACATTAGGTGTACGCTTCATCGTGGCGGTTAATGCGTCAGGGTCGTTACGTGAAGATTATGCACCGGGACATATCATTACCCCAGATCAAATTGTTGATTACACCATCCATAAGCGTGATCGGTCTTTCTTTGAAGATGGTATTGTCGCGCATGTATCTGTTGCCGACCCGATGAGTGATTATCTACGAGAGTTGATAGCCGTTGCAGTCGAAGCTGTTGGTGGAACAGTTCATCGCACAGGCACCTTCTTAATTGAAGATGGTCCGCGGTTCGCTACCCGTGCTGAAAGTCATATCTTCCGCAATTGGGGATGCGACCTCATCGGTATGACCACCGCCCCAGAAGCCTTCCTTGCCCGTGAAGCTGAAATGGATTATGCGTCGATGGCGCATATCACCGATTATGATAGCTGGCATGAGGAAGAAGAAGTGGTTACATCCAATATGGTGATTCAGACCCTCGGCGAAAATATCAAGGTTGTACAAAAAGCCCTAGCAGTGGTTATCCAAAATATAGATGCTGATAAGGTCATGCCAGCCCATACAACACTCGATACAGCGTTAGCAACATCACGCGACGCGATGGACACTGCTGTGATTGAGAAGTTACGCCCGATTGTTGCCCGTGTTTTGAAACTTGATGCGTAACCGTGGATGATCTGGTGTCGCTCGATTTAATACCTACCCCCAGTTCTCGACGCGAAAAAGTCCTGCTAATCCTCGCAGGTGTCTTTATCTTTGTTGGGATGTTGGCATTATGGCTAACCCGTGAACCTGATATCAGCTATTGGCTAGTATTTGTTACATGGGTAGGATGTGCTGTTGGTGGTACTGTCGTACTCAATCGTTATCTACCCAAACGCGACACCTTACTGTTTCCGTTGGTGATGTTCCTCAGTGGTTGGGGATTGCTACTCATCGAGCGACTTGCCCCATTTTTTGCAGATCGCCAAGCGATATGGCTAATTGTGAGCGTGATAGCCATGCTCCTCACAGCAATTTTTCCATATGTATTACACTGGTTACGCACCTACCGTTATATTCTACTTGCCCTCACATTAATATTGCTTGTCAGTACCATCAGATTTGGTAGTAATCCATCCGGTAATATCTTT
>Ga0209475_10004530_pt1 | contig 11915 bp, 8 predicted proteins | sample tdDd471_FD_187128 | JGI IMG/M metagenome (GOLD analysis project Ga0209475, IMG submission 187128) | Marine sediment microbial communities from the Atlantic coast under amendment with organic carbon and nitrate - tdDd47.1 (SPAdes)... | ecosystem: Environmental > Aquatic > Marine > Coastal >...
AGCCCGTTACAGTAAAGATCCGTACAGGATGGGATGAAAATACTATTAATGCAGTAGAGTTTGCAAAGAGAATGGAGGAAGCTGGAGTATCTGCTATAGCTGTACATGGTAGACATAGACAGCAGTTTTATTCTGGGAAAGCTGATTTAGGCATCGTAAAACAGGTAAAAGAAGAACTGAATATACCTGTAATAGGAAATGGCGATATATTTCATGCGCAAGATGCAATTAATATGATAAACGTTACTAAGTGTGATGGAATAATGGTAGCAAGAGGTGCACAGGGTAACCCGTTTATATTTGCACAAATTACAGACTTATTAAATAATAAAAAGCAAAGAGTATATACTATAGAAGATAGAGTAGCTGTAATACTAGATCATGCAAGAGATCTAAAGGAAATCTTTGGTGAGAAGATGATGGCTTTAAAGATGCGTAAGCATTTGTGCTGGTATTCTAAAGGCCTAAGAGGAGCTTCAGATTTAAAGAAGATTGCTATAAAGGTTGAAAGCTTAGAAGATATACAAAGCTTTTGTGCAAAACTATAAGTAAGCATATTTAAATAAATTGCGAAAGATTCATCAATTATAAAAGTGTCGGATATATGTCATATGTAAGGCATCAATGTTAAATAAATTGAATTTAGTAAGTTTTACTTATCTTGTACTTTTCAAAAAAGTTAGATTGGTATATAATATGCTTATAAGAAAGAAGCAAAAGGAGGATGGGCATGTTAGAAGTAATTTATGGAAAACGTGGTTCAGGCAAAACAAAGACACTGATTCAATCAGCAAACACTGCATTGAAGGATTGTACAGGGGATATAGTTTACATCGATGATGACAACAGATGTATTTTGGATTTGAATCACGAAATTAGGTTTATGAACGCTAAAGAATATGACATCATGACTACTACAGGTTTAAGAGGGTTTATATGCGGAGTTTTAGCCTCCGATTATGATATAAAGGAAATTTATATCGATGGCTTTCCAAAGATTGTTGGTTGTAAGAAAGCTGATCAACTAGAAGAAACTGTTGAAAAAATAAATGAAATTGGCAAGAAACATAATGTAAAAGTTATTTTATCCATTAGTGGAGAAAAAGGGCAAGAACCTGAATTCATTAAGGAATATATAAAAAAATAAGAGGTTATTAATGAAATACTTAAGCACACGTGGAAATGCTTATGCTAATGAATCATATACCGCCATCATTAAAGGACTAGCAGATGATGGTGGTCTTTTTCTACCAAGCACTATACCACAGATAGACATTAAAGAATTATGTAGCAAAAATCTAGATTACAATGAAATGGCGTATGAAGTACTAAGTACATTTTTATCAGATTATGGTGAAGATGTATTAATGAAATGTATTAATAGTGCATATGATAACACATTTGATAATGATAAAGTTACACCTGTTGTTAAACTAGATGATAATACTTATGTGCTTGAGTTATGGCATGGCCCTACAGCTGCATTTAAAGATGTTGCATTACAGCTTTTACCACACCTTTTGGTTGAAGGAAAGCACAAATTAAACCTAGATGAGGAAACTGTTATATTAGTAGCTACATCAGGCGATACGGGTAAGGCTGCACTTTCAGGGTTTATGGATGTTGATGGTACACGTGTATTGTGTTTTTACCCTAAAGATGGTGTAGCTCAGCTACAGGAGATACAGATGAACTCCCAAAAAGGTAAAAATGTTAGTGTAGTGTCTGTAAAAGGAAATTTTGACGATACTCAAACAGGAGTAAAAACAATATTTGCTGATAAAGAGCAAGAAGCAAAACTAAAAGAAAAAGGTATGGCGTTTTCGTCTGCAAACTCAATAAACTTTGGTAGACTATGCCCTCAGATAGTTTATTATTTCAGTGCATATTGTCAGATGGTTGCAAATGAAGAGCTTAACATTGGTGACGAAATAGATGTAGTAGTGCCTACGGGTAATTTTGGAAACATTCTAGCAGGTTGGTATGCTAAAAAGATGGGTGTACCTATTGGCAGACTAATATGTGCAAGCAATCAAAATAATATATTAACTGACTTTTTGGATAATGGTACATATGATACAAAAAGAGAATTTTATAAAACCATGTCACCATCTATGGACATATTAATTTCTTCTAATTTAGAAAGATTATTGGCTGAAGTAAGTGCAAAAGATTCAGACATGATAAATTCATTAATGAGCAGTCTTAATAAAGAAGGTAAATATACACTAGATACGAAAGTACTAGAGAATATACTTAGAGATTTTGATGGTGGCTTTGCAGGTGAGGATGAGACATTAAAAGCTATTAAAGACGTATGGTGTAAGTATAATTATTTAATGGATACACACACAGCAGTTGCATATTCGGTGTGTAGTAAGTCAAGCAAAAGTAAAAACAAGAAAGTTATATTATCTACTGCAAATCCATACAAATTTCCAGACAGTGCATTAAAGGCATTAGGACATAAAGTGTATAAAGATGGTTTTGATAATATTAAATCATTAGAGGAAGCTACAGGAGTAAAAGCGCCAATAAGCATAAGCTCATTAAAAGGCTCAGAAATCTTGCATAATGAAAGTGTAGAAGTTGACAATATGATAGATGCACTTGATATGGTAATAAATAAGTGAAGCTAAAAGTAATACGTGATAATGGTATACACAGTATAACAGGCATAGGTAACTTTGATAGTGATACTATATTTGATTGTGGTCAGTGTTTTCGATGGGTAAAAAAAGATGATTACTGGCATGGTATATCGCTAGACAAAATTGCAAAAGTAAAAACCATACCAGATGGCATAGAGCTAATCTGTGAAGATGAAGACCTTGATTATTGGATTGAATTTTTGGATCTTAAGTATGATTATATAAGTAGTAAAAAAGCTTTACTAAAAGATAGGGATATTGCTCCTATGGTTGAATTGTTACCAGGTATGAGGTTTTTAAATCAGGATTTTTATGAATGCTTAATGAGCTTTATAATATCTGCTAATAATAATGTGAAAAGAATACGTTCGATAATAAATAGAATAGCAGAAGCTTACGGTAATAAAAAAGGAGATGTATATACATTTCCAAAAGCTGAAGTCTTAGCGAATTGTACAGCTGAAGACATGAAAGAATGTGGTGCAGGATATAGAGCACCTTACATTGTTGAATCTGCAAGGCTAGTTGCACAAGGATATGATTATAATCCTCTTTATACTAGAGATTTATTTGCTGCAAGAAAAGAGCTTACAATATTTAAAGGTGTGGGCATTAAGGTAGCAGACTGTGTATTGCTTTTTTCAATGAAAAGAAAAGATGCATTCCCTGTGGATACATGGATTCGCAAGGTAATGCAAAATTTATATAATGATACAACTCTATCTGATAATAAAATAAGAGAAATTGCGGCCAATAGGTTTGGCGACAATTCAGGGCTTGCTAACCAGTATTTATTTCATATAAATAGAGTAGGCTTATAGTTTATTTTATTAATACCTCTTCAAGGCTTAGCTTGGGAACATGCAAAGTCTTTTCTTCATCTAAAAAGTATTTTATATCTCCTTTAATAACTTTTTCAACAACTGGACTTTCATCAGGATATCCCAGAGCTAGCACAGAGTCTAGTGTGTACTTTTTGTCTATATCACAAATGTCAAGTATTTCTGCTCTGTTTATTGAACGTAAACAGCAAGAGCCAATTTGTTCAAATTGAGCCATCAGTTGAATTGCATGACTTGCAGCACCAATGTCCCATATTGGGTTTTTTGCGACTTCACTATCGTATAAAAATAAAATATAGGCTCTAGGTCTTTCATCAAAACTTGGGCTATGAGCACCTTTTAAATATCCTGCCCATTTCAAATGTTCAAATATATTATCAGTAATATTCTTTTCTTGGGCAATATAATAACGTATAGGTTGTAAGTTCATACCGCTAGCTGTTAGTCTTGCAAACTCAACAAATTTTTCCAATAGATTATAATCAATTGGTGTATCTTTATACTTACGTATAGAGCGTCTATTTGCTTGAAGCTGGTAAATGTTCATATGTTATCTCCTTTTATACAGTAGTTTTATTACACATTTGCGTACATAATATAGATTATAACAAAATCACCACAAAACATGCAAAAAAATATAAAAAAGATAAACATTAATTGACTATAGTATTTCAACCTAGTATAATAGTTCAGTAAGTCAACTTTGGAGGTTAGAAGTGATGACAAAACGCAAAAGTATAATATCATTAATTATTATATTTATATTTATAGCCGTGTTTGGATATTGGGGTATATTTGGCACAACAATAGGCAAATACGATTTAAAATCTTTAGGTAGCACAATACAACAAGGCCTTGATTTAAGAGGCGGTGTGTATGCATTGTATGAAGCAGAACAACCAGACGATATGGGGAACGATGAGTTTTCTGCTAAAATGTCAACTGCTATTGATATATTGCGCACAAGACTAGATGGACAAGGCTATACAGAAGCTACTATTGCAAGAGAAGGCAGCAAACGTCTTCGTATAGAAATACCTGAAGTTGATGATGCGAATGAAGTATTATCAATAATAGGTAAGCCAGCATTATTACAGTTTATAGATCCTGAGGGAAATGTAATAATGGAAGGTGACGATATAAAATATGCAAAAGCTAACTATATAGATGGTAGCGGGAATCAACCTGCTGTATTCTTTGAACTAAACGATGAAGGTGCTAAAGCATTTGCAGATGCTACAACAAAGTTTGTTGGTCAAATTATTTCAATACAGTTAGATGGTGAAGACATTTCTACACCTAGAGTCAATTCAGCAATTTTAGGTGGTAATGGATACATTGAAGGCATGGGAGATATTAACGAAGCTCTAAATCTTGCTATGCTTATTGAATCGGGTGCTCTTCCATTAGTATTTGATCAATTAGAAGCTAGAACTATTTCTGCTACATTAGGTGTTAACGCATTAGATACTAGTTTATTAGCAGGCTTAATAGGTATAATTGCATTATTTATATTCTTGATTTTCTTCTATAGACTATCTGGTGTAGTAGCGGATCTTACATTGTCTATATATTTATTACTAGTTGTTTATATAATAGCAATTGCAGAAATTCAGCTTACACTTCCAGGTATCGCAGGTATTATCCTAGGTGTAGGTATGGCTGTTGATGCTAACGTTATTATCTTTGAGAGAATAAAAGAAGAAGTAAGAACTGGAAAAACATTTAGAAGTGCAGTAGATGCAGGATTTAGAAAAGCTATATGGACTATTCTTGATGCTAACATTACAACAATGATTGCAGCTGTTGTGCTTATGTTCTTTGGAACAGGTCAAATTAAAGGCTTCGCTTACACATTGGCAGTCGGTATCGGTGTTTCAGTATTTACAGCATTAGTAATTAGCAGATGGTTACTACGCATCTTAATAGGACTAAATATTAAGAATACAAAAGTATATTTCTCAGGTACCGATCCAGAGAAACAAGCTAAAGTAAGAAACATCAAAGTAATGAAGAATTCTAAAATCTTCGCAGGCATATCAACATTGGTAATAGTTGCAGGATTGATTATTTTAGTTACATCAGGACTCAACTTGGGGGTTGACTTCACAGGTGGTACAATCTTAACAGTTGATGTAGGACAAGAGTTTGAAGTTGCCAAGGTAGAAACCGTAGTTGAAAAATATGCTGGTGACTATAGTGTAGCTGTTAGTGAAGATACAAAAGCAATCATTAAGTTACAGGATAAAGATGCAGATGCAGAGCAACAAAACTTGATGCGTCAAAACATTGTTGATGAAATAGCAGCAGATTATGAAGGGGCACAACTGGAATCACAAGACAGAGTTGGACCTGTTGCTGGTAAAGAATTAACGAGAAATGCATTTATATCAGTATTGATAGCTTGTGCTGTTATGTTGATATATATTTGGTTTAGATTTGAGATTCTATCTGGCGTTGCAGCGCTTGTAGCATTATTGCACGATGTAGCTATTATGACAGCAGTAGTATTGATATTAGGTGTACAAGTTAACTCAGCATTTATTGCAGCGATATTAACTATCGTAGGTTACTCCATAAATGATACAATCGTTGTATTTGACCGTATTAGAGAGAATGGCAGGAGAATGAAGGGTTCATCTCTAAGGGGTAAGCTAGTTGATAAATCAATAAGCGAAACAATTGTAAGGTCATTGAACACATCAATAACAACATTGTTTACTATAACAGCACTATACATATTAGGTGTAGCATCAATTAAAGAATTTGCACTACCTCTAATAGTTGGTATCTTAAGTGGTACATATTCATCTATTTTCGTAGCCGCACCATTCTGGGTATGGGTACATAAATTGGATGACAAGAGAAAAAGAAAATATAAAGCGTAAATAAGAAGAAGAGTATAAATGAAAAGGACGGAGCTAAATATGCTTCGTCCTTTTCTTTATTAACTATTATTTTACTGATTAGGCGAGGATTAAGCAATTATAAGTTGTAACTATTTTATGAACATTTTTGTCTATTTTGGAAATAATATTCATAAAATTTGAATTTATTACCATAAATAATTAAAAATCGCTTGCAATTATATTAAATTTATAGTATATTCTAATTACTACTTGTATGTTTTGTGCTGAAAAACGATTCAGTACAAGCTATCCTTTCCATACCCTTTTGGCCATTTAAGTGATGGCCTCTTTTTTTACTTAATTTTCCTTAAGCATTGATAATCCTATACGGTGACGCTTTTTATCAACAGACATTACTGTAACTTCTATAATGTCCCCGACCTTTAAAACCTCACTTGGGTGTTTAATATATCTATCAACAATTTTTGATATATGTACTAATCCGTCATGGTGAACCCCAATATCAACAAACGCACCAAAATCAACAACATTACGAACAGTCCCTTTTAACTTCATGCCTTCATAAAGGCTATCGATATCTAATACATCTTTTCTTAGCATTGGTGCTGGTAAATCATCACGAGGGTCTCTGCCTGGACGAACTAATTCTAGTGTAATATCCTTTAACGTTATCTCACCTACGCCAATTTGGGTAGCTAACTTATTAATACCGATATTATCAACCGTATTTTTTATATCTATGATCTTACCACTTGCAATGTCATCGTTATTGAAATTGCATATTTGTAGCAATGATTCTGTTGCTGAGTATGATTCAGGATGTACTCCAGTTGCATCTAAAGGATTTTGGCCATTTGCAACTCGCAAGAAACCAGCACTTTGTGTATATGCCTTTGTGCCAAGTTTCTTAACTTTCAGCAACTGCTTTCTATTAACAAATTTACCGTTCTCGTTTCTGTATTCTACAATGTTGTGAGCCACGGCTGGACCTATGCCTGCTACATATGAAAGTAATTTTTCAGATGCCGTATTAATATCAACACCGACAGCATTAACACAACCTTCTACTACCCCTGCTAATGCAGAGTCAAGTTTTGCTTTACTTGTATCGTGTTGATACTGGCCAACCCCTATTGATTTGGGGTCAATCTTAACGAGCTCAGCTAATGGATCTTGAAGTCTTCTGGCAATCGAGATTGCACTTCTTAGAGTTAAGTCAAATTCAGGGAACTCTTCTGCAGCTAATTTTGATGCAGAATAAACAGAAGCTCCCGCTTCATTAACCACCATATAAGATACATCTTGATTGATTTCTCCTAACATTTCTGCAACGAACTCCTCAGATTCTCTAGATGCTGTACCGTTTCCTATTGCAATAGTATCTACATTGTGTTTGGAAATTAAGGTTTTCAATACCTTTTTTGCTTGTTCGATTTTTGATTGAGGAGGAGTTGGGTATACAACAGTAGTATCCAACACTTTACCTATACCATCTACCACAGCTATTTTACATCCAGTTCTGTATGCTGGATCTAAGCCTAAAGTAACTTTATTCCTCAAAGGTGGTTGCATTAAAAGGTTTTTTAAGTTAATTGAGAATACTCCAACTGCACTATCTTCTGCATCAGAAGTTAGCTGATTTCTTATTTCTCTCTGTATTGCAGGAAAGATTAGCCTACTGTATGCATCCTTAGCAGCCTGTGCTACATAAAAAGCAGTAGCAGCCTTTGGCTTTACCACATCTCTGTAAATAATTCCTAAAGATTGAGTTTCGTCTACATTAAACCCCACTTTTAGGTAGCCTTCTTTTTCTCCTCTATTAATAGCTAATACTCTATGAGAAGGTATGCTTCTTATTTCTTCATCATATTCTTTGTACATTTCATAAACCGAATTGTCAATATCAATGTCGCCTTTTTTTACACCTTTTACAGTAATAAGACCTTCTTTAAAAGAGTACTCTCTGATACGCTTTCTTAATGCTGCAGTATTTGCAATATTTCCAGCTATAATATCTAAAGCTCCATTTATTGCATCTTCTGCAGAACTGACATCTTTTTCTTTATTTATAAAATCCTTTGCAATAGACACGATGTCATTAGTCTTACTATCTTGTTTAAAGATAATATCTGCAAGAGGCTCTAAGCCCCTTTCAATAGCTATAGTAGCTCTTGTGCGCTTGGCTTTTTTATATGGAAGATAAATATCATCAAGCTCGTTTAAGGTCTTAGCGTTCTTAATAGCCTTTTTTAGATCGTCAGTTAGCTTACCCTGTTCATCTATTTTTTTCGTTATGTCTTCTTTCTTTTCTAGTATATTTCTTATTGATTGTAGCTTGTTGCTAAACGAGCGTAAAGTTTGGTCATCCATACTGTTTGTAGCTTCTTTACGGTATCTTGCTATGAAAGGAATCGTGTTTCCCTCGTCAATAAGTGATATAATGTTTTCTGCTATTTTATTATTTACAGAAAACTCTTTTGATAACTGTTCTAATATGTTCATAATAATCCCCTATGTTTAATTAATGCAGTTTAAAATTATAACATATATTCTAAAAGTTGAGTACAAATATTACAGTATTTGCACTATACTTTATAGGAATAATATGCTGATATGTACTATAAAGCATACAAACTAATTGTAATGTTACAAATATTTGGTATAATGTGAAGTGTTGATTTAGGAGAAAAATATGAAGAGAATACTTTTGATAATAAGCGGTGGAATATTTTTAATAATAGTTACCTTGTTAGGTTTATCATTTGTTGAAAACTTAATGAATTTAAATAACACAAGTGGACCTGCAATATCTATAACACCAGAGCCTATAGAAGAACCAGTTATACTAGTTCAAGGCATATATGATGGAGAAGATCCGTTAACCGATGAAGAATTAAAAGAGATACAGGATTTGGAAATTCGTAATGTTGAGGATTTTGAATTCCTAAAAGAACAAACCCAATTAATTAACTTGAGTGTAAGTGAAGAATACTTTAGTACTGTTAAAGGGGATATTTCTGATTTAAGTGAACTTGTAGACTTAAAAGTCATCGATTTAAGGAATGCGAATATATCTGGAGATATAGGCGCATTTGAAAAATTGGTTAACTTAGAATATATTGATATAGCTTTTTATGTGCCTGGAATGGATTCTGCTAGCGGAGGTAACATTTTAACTATGATGACTAGCATGATGAACGGTATGATGGATGCCATGCTTTCTATAGCAGAGCCTCCGAAAAAAGTTAAAGGCAACACAGCAGTTCTTGCAGGTATGGAAAATTTAGTTTATGTTGATCTTAGCATGTCAGAGGTTGAAGGTAAACTTGCTGACATATCTCAATTAACCAATTTGAAGCATGTTAACTTCTACTCGTTAAAAGTAATTGGGGATATAGCTGAATTAGAAGCATTAAATAATCTTGAACATATTTCATTAGGATATGCTCCAAGTTCTTATGATGAGCAAAACGAATTAGTAGGGAATTTATCATCTTTAAGTAATTTAAGTAATTTAAAATATATAGCAATACTATATTCGGGCATCATAGGAGATTTAAGTGATATATCTGGATTAACTGAACTAGAAACGATAACGATTGTGGGGGCTTCTATAGGTGGCAATTTGTCGTCTCTAGAAAATCTAAAAAATCTGAAGGTGATAAGTGTGTTACTCCAAATGGAAAATGGAATAAAGGGAGATATATCATCTTTTGAAGGCTTAAAGAATATTGAAGTAATAACTTTTATGATGAATATGAGTTGTAAAGATATTACAGGAGATATTAAAGCGTTATCAGGATGCACTAATCTTAAAGCTGCAAATTTCTCGACATGCAATGTTAGTGGGGATTTATCTAGCTTAAGTAATTTAAGCGAATTGGAGTCACTCGATTTATCTAAAGCTTTCTATGAGAAAGAAAACTCAATAACTGGTGAGTTATTGGATTTGCTTCCTTTAAAAAAGTTAAAATTCTTGACTATAGCATACAGTGATGTAATTGGTACAATGGAAGATCTACAATCTATGGATAGACTAACATCTATAATGATTGGTGAGAGTCCCATTACAGGTGATATATCTAAATTAGCTAATCTTGAAAACTTAGAATCACTAATGCTTGCAAATATGGAGGTAAAGGGTGATGTCTCATCGTTAGAAGGACTTGAAAAGCTGACATTGGTAACTATACAAGAAACTGATGTAACAGGTAGTCTTACTTTGCCATCTGGAATGGAAATAGATTTAGATAGCGAGTAATGTTACAGGTGAATAAACAGCTTCGCTGTTGGTAAACTAAGAAAAATTTTATGTTTCTGCTGCAGTGTCTTAAGTTGATTTACAGTATATTAGTCTAGTAAAAATGCAAAGTATTGCGTTGTTAAAAATCATAAAAATATATTCAAAAAACACTTGCAATTATTATTAAATAGTTGTATACTATTAGGGCTGTGTGTCAATATAGATGTTGATGTAACAGCAAAATGGTTAGATTCAGAAGGTTGCATTTGGCGTTTAGGTCAAGCGCTACAATGGTTTTTCTGATGACAAGGGTCTGAGCTGGACTCAGGCGACGGAGCTTTGATTGCGGAATTTCCGCAAAAAAATAATAATGACACGCACGGTTCATTGTGCATCGCATAGCTTCGGTAAAGAAAACATAGGAGGTTTTTTAATGGCCAAACAAAAAATAAGAATCAAATTGAAGGCCTATGACCACAATTTAGTAGACAAGTCAGCAGCTCGTATTGTAGAAACTGCAGAGCGTTCTGGGGCAGCAGTAGCGGGACCTATCCCACTACCTACTGAAAAGGAAATAGTAACAATTCTAAGAGCTACACACAAGTACAAAGATTCTCGTGAGCAATTTGAAATGCGCACACACAAGAGAATAATTGACATCTTGGCTCCTACATCACACACTGTTGATCAGTTGATGAGATTAGAGCTTCCTGCCGGTGTAGACATCGAAATTAAGTTGTAGGGCAAGGAGGATGACGATGAAAAAAGCTATACTTGGAAAGAAAGTAGGCATGACTCAAGTTTTTACAGAAGATGGTACAGTTATTCCTGTAACGGTTGTAGAAGCAGGTCCATGTCCAGTAGTTAGAAAGAAAAGTGTCGAACGTGATGGATACGAGGCTGTATGTGTAGCATTTGATCCAATCAGAGAAAAGTTAGCTAACAAACCTAAAAAGGGTGAGTTTGATAAAGCTGGCGTTGGATACTGCCGCTTCATGAGAGAGTTAAAACTAGAAGATTGCTCACCATATGAAGTAGGACAAGAAATTAAAGCAGACGCATTCGAAGAAGGCGACATAGTGGATGTTCAAGGCAAAACACGTGGTCGCGGATTCACAGGCGTTATACAAAGATGGAATCAAAGCAGAGGACCAATGACTCACGGTTCGAAGTATCACAGAGGTGTTGGCTCGATGGGAGCAGCATCATCTCCATCAAGAGTTTTTAAGGGCAAACACATGTCAGGACACTACGGAAACGAAAAAGTTACAGTTCAAAATCTTGAAGTTGTACGTGTAGATGTAGAAAG
>Ga0209475_10004531_pt1 | contig 11912 bp, 10 predicted proteins | sample tdDd471_FD_187128 | JGI IMG/M metagenome (GOLD analysis project Ga0209475, IMG submission 187128) | Marine sediment microbial communities from the Atlantic coast under amendment with organic carbon and nitrate - tdDd47.1 (SPAdes)... | ecosystem: Environmental > Aquatic > Marine > Coastal >...
GCCACGACCGCCGCGCCCAGCCCGCCCCACAGGCTGACCGCGACATGGTGCTGGAACAGGCCGAAGGCATAGGCACCGACGCCGAGATAGGCGCCGTGGCCGAAACTGTGCAGGCCGGTATAGCCGAACAGGATGTTGAAGCCCATCGCGTAGACGATCCAGATGACCATCTCGACGCCGATATACTGATAGAGCCCGATCGCCGGCAGCCAGTACGGCGCGGTCAGCAGGATCGCGGCCAGCAACAGCTTCTGCGGCGTCAGCCAGGCGCCGGAACGGGGCGAGATGTCGGACAGGGTCGTCACGGCTCAGGCCTCCAGGGCGCTCTTGCGACCGAACAGGCCGCGGGCGCGAAAACCGACGACGGCAATCAGCAGCACGTACATGGACATCATCGACCAGGCCGAGGCGTAGGCGCCGGTCAGGCCGACCGCCAGACCGACCAGGATTGCGGCGACGACCGAGCCCCAGAAACTGCCGACGCCGCCCAGCACGATGATCAGGAAGGCGGGGATGACCACGTCGATCCCCACATGCGGGCGCAGCCCCCAGATCGGCACCATGACCACGCCGGCGAGGCCGGCAAGCGCGGCGCCGAAACCGAAGACCAGCAGCCTCAGGCGGGACAGGTCGTAGCCCAGGGCCCGGACCATCTCGCTGTCATGGGCGCCGGCCTTGATGATCGCACCGTAGGGAGTCTTCTCGAGGAATACCCAGACGCCGAGGATCGCGAGCACCGCGAAGCCGGCGGCGAAAATCTTGTATTTGGAGAAGATCAGCCCGCCGAGGAACATGGCGCCGTTGATCGATTGCGGCAGCGCGAGATTGCGCTCGCCGGTGCCCCAGCCGAGCCGGATCAGTTCCTCGATCACCAGCGCGGCGCCGAAGGTCAGAAGCAGGCCGTAGAGCGGCGCCTTGCCGTAGGTCGGCCGCAGGCAGACCTCGAGCACCATGCCGGCGAGCCCGGCAAGCAGCGGCCCTATGACCAGCGCCACCGTATAGCGGGCGGCGATCGGCAGGCCGGCCCACCAGGCGGCGAGCGCCGTCTCTCCGGCCCAGCCGGAACCGAGGACGGAATAGGCGAAATAGGCGCCGAGCGCGAACAGCGATCCGTGCGCCAGGTTGATGACCTCCATCACCCCGACGATCAGGGTGAAGCCGAGCGCGATCAACGCGAACAGCAGCCCGAGGGTCAGGCCGTTGAAGAGATGGGGAACGAGTTGGGTCATCGGTCGGCCTTGTCGAGGATCGAGCGCCGGAAGATAGAAGTATAGTCCCCCTTGCGGCCGGAATGGGAGTAACCCGGCCGCAAGGGTTGCCTGAGCCCTATCCGCAAGGCAATCAGGCGTCGAAGCTGGGCGTGTCCTCGTAGGATTCGAGCTCGCAGGAACCCTGCGCACCCTTGTCCTGAACGCTGTCCGGCGAGGAGCTGGACAGGATTTTGAACATGTCGTCCTTGTCCTTGGTGCCGGTATTTGCGGTGGCGAGGTAGACGGTCTGCTGCACCTGGTGGGTCGCCGGGTCGATCCAGGCATCGTGATGCTGCATGCGTTCGGCGGCCGGCATCTTGTGGCCCTCGAGCTGCTTGATGATCGCGATGTTGTTGGTCGAGCCGGCCCGCTCGATGGCCGCCAGCAGGTTCTTCGTCGCCATGTAGCCGTTGTAGAACACGTTGCCGGGCACCCGCATGGCGGTGTCGGGATACATGGCCTGGTATTTCGCCACGAATTCCTTCACGCCCGGCAGGTCGAGCTTGTAGTACCAGGTGGTGCCGAAGACGCCGAACAGGTTGTCGAGCGGCAGGCCGTAGACGTCGGGCCAGTCCTGCTGGTTGTTGATCCAGGCGGGCTTGCCCCCCATGCCGAGCTGGGCGACCTGCTGGCGCATGGCCTTCTGGTCGTCGCCGCCGACGGCGGCAGCGACCACGTCGGGCTTGGCCTGCTGGATCTTCAACAGCGCGGAGGAGAAATCGCGGGTGCCCTGCGGCACGAGGATCTCCTCGGCGACGGTGCCGCCATATTGCTCAAGCAGCTTCTTGGTCGCGGCGGCGGTGTTGTGGCCCCAGACGTAGTCGTTGGTGAGCAGGATCCAGTTCTTGCCATAGGCGTCGATGGCGTTCCTGACGGCGGCCTGGGCAAAATTGGTGCCGTTGCCGTCCCAGACGAACTTCACCCGATGGCAGTTCTTGCCGGATTCCGTGGGCGAGGACGAATTGGTGTTCAGATAGATGACGCCGTGCTTCTGGGCCACCTGGCTGATGGCGTTGGCGACGCCGGAACTGACCGCGCCGATCAGGAAGCCGGCGTCCTCGCGGGCGATCATCCGCTCGGCGACGCGGCTGCCGGTGGCCGGCGTGGTCTCGGTGTCGATATGCACCGATTCGATCTTGCGGCCGAGCACGCCGCCCTTGGCGTTGAACTCGGCGATCGCCATGGCCATGCCGCGGCGGTCGGAGGCGCCGGAATTGGCGTACTGGCCACTGGCATCCGAGGTAATGCCGATCCTGATCGGCTTGTCGGTGGCCGCGGCGTAGACGCGGGTATGCGCCCACGGACCGAAAAAGGCGGCGCCGGCGGTCAGCGCCCCGGCGGAGCTCAACAGGCGGCGTCGGGTAATCCTGGATTGTTTCATCGTTTCCTCCCGATGAATGCTGGTGTTGGGGGCCTTCGGCCCGGGCCGGCTGTCGGCGCCGGATTTTTTTGAATGAATTTATTTTCAAATCAAACAAAAATTCATTCAGTTCGTCAATCGAAATTGGCAGATATTCAATATTTTTCGTGTGAACAAATATTCAAAAATTAGAATTCCGGCTTGAAATCGAATGAATTTTCAGCAACATCAAGGCATGAACCTGACCAAGATGCCCATGGAATCCGCCGAATCCGGACAGGATGGCGACAATCTGCGCGAGACCTACGAGAGCCTGCGCAATCGCATACGCGACCGCTTCGAAACCCTCAGCCCGCACCTGCAACGCATCGCCCGCAGCGCGCTCGACCAGCCGAACTTCATCGCCCTCAACACCATCGCGATCATCGCCGCCGAGGTGGGCGTGCAACCCTCGACGGTGATCCGCTTCGCCAAGGAGTTCGGCTATCGGGGATTCAGCGAGTTGCAGCGGGTGCTCAGACACCGTCTGATCGAAGGAGCGCCGGTCTATCGCGAGCGGATCTACGAGGAGCACCACGCGGTCGGCCAGGAGGTCGACCTGGCGGCGGTGATCGGCTCGACCATCGACAGCCAGATCGCCGCGCTCGAACGGCTGCGGGCGGAACTCGTGCCCGCGGACTTCGCACTGGCCATCTCGATGATCCTGTCGGCGAACCATATCTACATCGCCGGCCAGCGGCGGTCGCGGCCGATCGCCGCCTATCTCGCCTACGGGCTGACACGGCTCGAGCTGCCGTCGAGCCTGCTCGATTTCTCCGGCGGAATGGCGAGCCAGCAGGTCGCCAACATGAAGCCCCGCGACCTTCTCGTCGCGATCGCCTTCACCCCCTATTCCAACATGGTGGTCGACGTGGTGCGGGACGCCGGCTACCGGGACCGGGACCTGATCGCGCTCACCGACAACCGGTCGAGCCCGCTGGCCAAGGCGGCGCGGGTCTGCTTCTTCACCGACTACGACGTCGCCGGCCAGTTCCGGCCGATTTCGGGGTCCATCGGCCTGGTCCAGGCGCTGATCACGGCGATCGGCGAACAGGGCATGGTCGCCGGACCGTGAGGCGGGCAATCGCGCGTTTCACGCGGTGAGCGCGCCGTCCACCTTCATTTCGATACCCGATACGTAGGCGGCATCGTCGGAGGCGAGGAACAGGGCCGCCCTGGCCACGTCCCAGCCGGTGCCCTGACGGCCCATGGGCGCCATCGCCGCGCGGCCGGCGGCGAGCTCGGCCGGGTCGGTGTCGCCGTCGACGAAGGCGTTGACATGCGGCGTGTCGATCAGGCCGGGGAGGATCGCGTTCGACCGGATCTGATGGGCGGCGTTCTCGCGGGCTACCGACCGGGCGAAGCGCACAAGCCCCATCTTCGACACCTCGTAGGAGACGTAGCTATAGGGGCCGGAGAAGACGGCGGCGATCGAGGAGACGTAGATCAGCGAGCCGCCTTTCTGCTCCCGCATCGCCGGCAGCACCGCACGGGTGATCCGCATGGCACCGGTGAGGTTGATCTCGAACACCCGCTCCCAGTCCGCGTCCTCGGTCTCGAGCACACCGCCGCGCTGGCTGATGCCGACATTGTAGTCGAGGATGTCGATGCCGCCCCAGGCGGCCGCCATGCGGTCCATCACCATCCGGCCCGCCTCGGGGTCGGCCACGTCGGCGACGAGGGTCTCGGCGGAGCCGCCCTCGCCGCCAATGATCTCGGCTGTCGCCTCCGCCGCATCCGCGCTGCGGTCGACGCAGAGAACGCGGGCACCCTCGCGGGCGAACAGCACCGCCGTAGCCTTGCCGTTGCCCCAGCCCTCGCCGACCGATCCGGCGCCGATGATGGCGGCTCGTTTCCCCGCGAGTCTCATGGGCTCAGCAACTTGTTCGGCAGCCATAGCGCGATCTCCGGTTGCCAGATCAGGACGATCAGCACCGCGACCTGCAGCAGAACGAAGGGGACGATGCCGCGATAGATGTCGCCCATGGAGACGAGACTGCCCGCAGCTCCCTTCATATAGAACAGGGCGAAGCCGAAGGGCGGGGTCAGGAACGATGTCTGCAGGTTGACCGCCACCAGGATGGTGAACCAGTAGACGAGATCGGCCTTGGCGACATGGGCGCCGAGATCCATCAGTCCGACGATGGGCGCGAAGATCGGCAGCAGGATCAGGGTGATCTCGATCCAGTCGAAGAAGAAGCCCATGATGAAGACCATGAGCATCATCATGAACAGCAGCGCCCAGTCGCCCAGGTTCAGGCCGCGGGCCAGCTCGATGATGAAATCGTCGCCGCCGATCTTGCGGAAGACGTAGGAGAACGCCGTCGCGGCGGCGAAGATGAAGAACAGCAGCGCGATGGTCCTGAGCGAATTGTCGGTGGAGTCGCCCAGGACCTTCCAGCTCAGCCGGCCGCGCAGGAAGCCGAGAAGCAGCGCCGCGAAGGCGCCGACGCCGGAGGCTTCGGTCGGGCTCGCGAGCCCGCCGATGATCGAGCCGAGCACCGCGACGATCAGGATCAGCGGCACGGAAACCGAGATCAGCGCCTCGCGCAGGAGCCCGCTTTTTTCCTCCGCCGAAAGCGGTTCGGCGGGCGGCGTCTCGCCGGGGCGCAGCAGCGAGCGGGCGAACAGGTAGACCAGATAGACGCCGGCGAGGAACAGTCCCGGCAGGAACGCCGCCACGAAGACCTTGGCGAGGTTCAGCGACAGCAGGTCGGACATGAACACCAGCATCACCGAGGGCGGGATGAGGATGCCGAGTGTGCCGGCGCTGGCGATGGTCCCGGTGGCGAGCGGCGCCGAATAGCCGGCGCGGACCATCGTCGGCAGGGCCATCACCGTGAGCATGACCACCGAGGCGCCGATGATGCCGGTGGCGGCGGCGAGGATCGTGCCCATCAGCACCACGGCGAGCGCCAGACCGCCGGGCACCCGGGCGAGCAGCTTCTGCAGGGTCAGGAGCAGGTCTTCGGCGATGCGGGTCTTCTCCATGACGACGCCCATGAAGATGAACATCGGGGCTGCGACCAGCACCGCGTTGTCGATCATGCCGCCATAGATCCGTGTCGGGATCAGCGAAATGTGGACGAAGCGCATTTCGCCCAGCGCCAGGGCAATGAAGGCGAAGATCAGGGTGATCGCGGCGAGGACAATCGGCACCGGCAGGGCGGTGAAAAGCCCGGCGATCAAACTGAGGAACATGATCCCCGGCAGGAATTCCGTCAGAGCAGAACTCATCGATATCGATCCACTTGATGGAGCCAGATCGGTTCATATGCTGCGTTCCGTCGCGCAGGTCGATGCCCATGGGACTTCGGCTTATCGGGCGAGCGGCGGAATGTAGCAGATGGGCCGATATGGCCCACCGAAGGTCGGCTTTCCAGGCTCACCGAGCACCATTGCGAACCGCTCATGGACACCCGGTCCACCACACGGCTCGCAATAGCACTCGGCAAGCCTGGAAAACCGGTCAAATGCATCGATATCGATGAGTTCTGCTCTAACGTTTCCATAAGCCCCTCTCGAGGAACGGGTCAGAGAGAAGGGCCGGACGCTTGAGCACGACGAGGATCCTGAGCGCCACAGCGGTACAGCCGGCGATGGTCAGCAGCGCCGAGATCGGAACGGCCGACTTGATGATCCAGCGCCAGGGAAGCCCCCGGCCGCCATTGGCGCCCTCGCCGCGGATGAAGGCGCGCTCGGCGAACTCGTAGCCGTACCAGGCGACGAAGGCGAAGAACGGGATGACCAGCAGGAGGACGACCCAGAATTCCAGCCACAGGCGGAAGCGCGGGTTCATCCGGTCGGCGAGCACGTCGATGCGCACATGGGCGTTGCGGGTATAGGCGTAGCCGAAGGCGAAGACGGCGATCACGCCGTGCAGGTGCCATTCCAGCTCCTGCAGCAGGAACGAGCCGGTGGCGAAGAATTTCCGCCCGATCACGTCGTAGACGATGACGCCGGCCAGCACGAACAGCAGCACCGCGGCGAGCCGCGCCGCCCAGTCGCACAGCCGCGTGAGCGCGTCCGCGAGTTTCAGGCTTGCCTGCATAACTGCTATCCCCCCGATACCGGCCGGGGCGCTGGCGCTCCGACCGGTCTCTCGTTCATTGGAGCGAGACTACTTTAGGTAGCCGATCCGCTTCCATTCCGCGTAATTGGCGCGGAACTTCTGGATGCTCTCCCAGGCGCGCTTGAAGTCGGCGTTGGAGGCCGACTTCTCGGCGGCGACCTCGTCCCAGGCCTTCTTGAACGCGGCGAGGATCTCGGGCGGCCATTCGTGGACGATGACGCCGTTTTCCTTCTGCATCTTCGCGAGCGGCGCGAGCTGCACGGCCTCGCCCTCGGCCATGGTCTTGAGCACCTGCGCCTCGCAGGCGGTCTCGATGATAGCGCGCTGCTGATCGCTCAGCTTGTTCCAGGTATCCATGTTGACGATCAGGCTGAGGAAGCTGGTCTGCTGGTGCCAGCCGGGGAAGTAGTAGTGCTTGGCGTGCTCGTACATGCCGACCATGTTGTCGAGGAACGGAAAGCCGAGCTCGGCGCTGTCGATGGCGCCGGTGTTGAGCGCCGACATGGTGTCGGCGAGACCCATGGACTGCGCCTCGACGCCGAGCTTGCTCATGACGCTGGCGCCGAGCCCGAAGAAGCGCATCTTCTTGCCCTTGAGGTCGGCGACCGTCTTGATCTCCTCACGGAACCAGCCCGACGCCTCGGGAACCAGCGTGGAGCAGTGGACGGTCTTGATGTTGTACTTCTTCTCGGTGATCTCCGACCAGATCTCCTTGCCGCCGCCATAGTACCACCAGGCAGCGTATTCCTTGACGTCGGGGCCGAAGGGGAAGGTGGTGAACAGCGGCGCGGACGGCACGACGCCCTCGGCGAAGCCGATGGAATACCACGAGGCCTCGACCGCTCCGGTGGAGACCGCGTCCCAGACCTCGCCGGTGGCGACGATCTCGCCGGGATTCTTGACGTCGAACTTGACGGAACCGCCAGTGAGAAGACTAACCTTTTCGGCGATGTCCCAGGCCGGCTTGCCGAGCAGCGGCAGCGATTTCGGGAAAATCGCCTGCATCTCGATGTCCTTGGCGGCGGCGCCCGTGGCCATCATCGCGACGGCGCAGGCGGTGACGATTAATCTGGTCTTCATTGCATTTCCTCCCTTTGTTTCGCGTGCATCAGGCCACGCGATCGCCTTTCTTGACCTGAACGGTCCGGTTGTCGACGGCCGGCAGCATCTTCGCCGGGTCGCGGGTGACCATCACGTCGATGACGCTCGGCCGGTCCTTCTCGGCGAAAGCGGCCTGGAGCGCGGCAGCGAGATCGCCGGGCTCGTCCACCCGGATCCCGTGACAGCCCATCGCTTCGGCCAGTTTCGCATAATTCGTCTCGGCGAGGTCAGAACTCTGGTAGTTGCCCTCACCATACATCAGGTGCTGCAGTGCCTTGACGTAGCCCGACGCCGCGTTGTTGACCACGATCACCGTGATGCCGAGCTTCATCCGCCGCGCGGTTTCCAGCTCGCCGAGCACCATGTTGAAGCCGCCGTCGCCGGTGAGTCCGACAACCACCGCGTCGGGGGCGGCGAGCTGCGCGCCCATGGCGCCGGGCAGGCCATAGCCGATGGAAGCGAAGCCGCGATCGGGCACGAAGGTGCGCCGGGCACGCTTGGAATTGAACAACAGCCCGCCCCAATGGGCGGCGAAACCGCCATCGGCGATCAGGTGGCCGTCCTCGGGAAGGTGATTGTTCAGTTCGGTGATCAGGCGGGCCATATTGACCGGTGTCTCGTCCGAATAAAGCCGGTCGGCCGCGACCTCGTCATGCCATTTCCGCATCTTCGCCGGGATCCCGGCGAGGTAGGCGGCGCGCCTTTCGCGCTGACCGGCGGCGCTCGGGGACAGCGCCTCGGTCAGGTCGTCGAGGCCGGCGCGGGCGTCGCCCCACAGCTTCACCGTCGGCTGATAGGTTCGGCCCATCTCCTCGGCGACGTTGTCGAGATGGATGACGGTCTGGCCCTTCGCGGGAATGGTGAAGCGCTTGGTGGCGATCTCGCCGAGCTTGCAACCGGCGACGACGATGCAGTCGGAGGCGAAGATCAGCTCGTTGGCTATCCGGTCGTAGCGGCCGAACAGTCCGGCGCTGAGCGGCGAGGTGCAGGCGATCGACCCCTTGCCGCTCATGGTGTGGGCGACCGGGATACCGTTCTCCTCGGCGAACCGCGTTACGGCTTCGGTGGCGCGGCTGATATGGATGCCGCCGCCGCAGAGCAGGATCGGCCGCTCGGCCGCCGCGATCAGCTCGGCTGCCCTGGAAACGCTCGCCGCGTCGGGACGGCAGCGCAGGGCCGGCGCCGCCTCATGGGCGGGATCGACGGCGAAGTCGCCGTCCTCGAAGCCCCAAAGCCCGTGGGCGATGTCCTCCGGCACGTCGACGATCACCGGGCCCGGCCGCCCCGAGGTGGCGACCGCGAAGGCGCGGCGCATGATCTCGGGGATGCGGTGGATCGCCTCGATCCTCAGAAGCTCCTTGCAGGCGGGACGCAGGATCGACACCTGGTCTGTCTCCTGGGTCATGTTCTTACCGGCATGGTCGCGCTGGGCGTCGCCGACGATGGCGACGATGGGCGAGCCGGCGTTGAGCGCCTCGACCAGCCCGGTCACCAGATTGGTGGCGCCGGGACCGAGCGTGGCGTCGACCAGCCCGACCCGGCCGGAGACCTTGGCATAGGCGTCGGCGGCGAAGACGGCGCAGCGTTCGTCGTTGATCAGGTTATGCGAAAGGCCCAGCCGCCGGGCGGCGTCATAGAACGGCAGCAGCTGGAAGCCGCCCATGCCGAACATCGGTCCGGCGCCATGGGCGAGCAGTATCCGCACCAGCGCCTCGCCGCCGGTCATTTCATTGGAAAGGGTCATCAGTCCTCGCCTCCGACCGCGCCGCGCGCGGCTTCACTGATCATCGCCGGCGTCACCTTCAACTGTTCCTCCAGGTTGGGAGCATAGGCGATCAGGCTGCGCGGGCTGCCGAGCCGCCGCGGCAGCGCCTTGAGCCGTACGGTCTGCGCAACGGTCGCCACCACCTCGGCCCCGAAGCCGGCGACGGCGACGGATTCCTGCGCCACCACCAGCCGGCCGGTCTTGCGGACGCTCGACAGCACCGCAGCCTTGTCCCAGGGCCAGAGGCTGAGGAGGTCGATCACCTCGGCATCGATCCCCTCCCCGGCCAGCGTCTCGGCCGCATCGAGGCAGAGATTGGCGGTGTTCGACCAAGACACAATCGTCACGTCGCCGCCCTCACGGCGCACCCGCGCCTTGCCGAATTCGCCCGCAAGGTCCGTGTCGACCTCGCCTTCGTCGAGCCAGATATCCTTGTGCTCGAGATAGACGACGGGATCGTCGCAGGCGATCGCCGCCTTCATCATCGAATAATTGTCCTGCGGCGTCGCCGGGCAACAGACCACAAGGCCTGGGATGTGGGCGTACCAGCTTTCCAGCGACTGGCTGTGCTGGGCGGCCGACGAGCGCCACATGCCCATCGGCTTGCGGATCACCATCGGCGCGCGGCTCTGGCCGCCGAACATGAAGCGCGCCTTGGCGATCTGGTTGACCAGTTCGTCGGTGGCGCAGAGCGCAAAGTCCGCGAAGCGCATCTCTACGATCGGCCTCGTGCCGACCATGGCGGCGCCGAAGGCCGCGCCCATGATCGCGGCCTCGGAAATCGGCGCGTCGGAAATGCGCTCGGGGCCGAATTCCTCGACGAGGCCGTCATATTGCTTGAACACGCCGCCGCGACCGAGATCCTCGCCGACGCACCAGACGGTGGGATCGGCGCGCATCGCCTCGGCGATGGCGAGGCGGGCGGCGCCGGCATAGGTCATCGCCGCCATCAGAACGCCTCCATCGCGGGAGAGCCGATATCCTGGACATCGGCGAAGACGCTGTCGTCGGCGGGCCACGGAGCGGCGCGGGCGGCATCGAGCGCGGCCGTCATCTCTTCCGCCGCGGCGCCATGCAGCGCGTCCATGTCGGCTTCCGCGACGCCGGCCTCGGCCAGTTCCACCCGGAGCCGCATGATCGGACAGGCAGTCTCCCGCATATGTTCGGCCTCGCCCTCGGGGCGATAGGTGGCCGGGTCGAAATAGGTGTGGCCGCTCAGGCGATAGGTCTTCACGTAGAGGAACTCGGGCTTGCCGGTGGCGCGGATGCGGCCGGTGATCTCGGCGGCGGTCGCGGCCAGCGCCGTGACGTCGTTACCGTCTGCTTCCGTGGTCCTGAGGCCGAGCGCCCGCGCCCGGTCGGCGACCCGGCCCGAGGTCATGGCGGAGGTCAGGGTCGAGGCGGAATAGTGATTGTCCTCGCAGACGAACAGGATCGGCAGGTCGAAGACGCCGGCCCAGTTCACGCCTTCGAGGAAGGGGCCGCGATTGGCGGCGCCGTCGCCGAACAGGCAGACGACGATGCGGTCGCCACCGAGCAGCTTGACCCCGTGGGCGGCACCGGCGGCGATATGGATGTTGGCGGCGACGACGCCGTTGGCCCCCAGCATGCCGACGCCGAAATCGGCGATGTGCATCGAGCCGCCCTTGCCGCCGCAGCAGCCGCCCTCGCGGCCGAGAAGCTCCTTCATCATCGCGGGCGCCTCGGCGCCCTTGGCAAGCGTGTGTCCGTGGCCGCGATGGGTCGACAGAATATAGTCTTCCCGCCGCAGGGGCTCCATCACGGCGACGGCGACGGCCTCCTGGCCGATGGACAGATGGATGGCGCCGAGCACCAGCTGCTCGTCAATCGCCGCGCGGCGGGCGGTCTCCTCGAAAGCGCGGATCCGCTCCATCAGTTCAAGGCGCCGCAAGCCCGCCTCGACATCGAAATTCGGTCGGCTCAAAAAAGCCCCTCCTCTTCCAGCGCGCTGAGCTTTTCGCCCAGCAGCGCGACCTCGTGACGAAGCAGCGGAACCAGTTCCTGCTCGATGCGCGCTTCGCTCATCCGTTCGTTGATCGCGCCGATGCCGATCGCCGCGACGAGCCTGCCGCCACTCGTCCTGATCGGCAGCGCCACGGCGCTCATGCCCGGTATCGGGATCGAGGGATTGAGCGCGTAGCCCCGCCGCTCGAAATCCTCGGCCAGTTCCTCGGCCAACTCGGGCGTCAGGTTGTAGTCGGCCATCCAGGCGATATTGGCCCTGGCGGCGACCTGCCGCGTCCGCTTCGGCGTCGAAGCGTAGAGCGCCTGGCCGGTGGCCCCGACCCCGAGCGGCATCCGGTC
>Ga0209475_10004555_pt1 | contig 11876 bp, 10 predicted proteins | sample tdDd471_FD_187128 | JGI IMG/M metagenome (GOLD analysis project Ga0209475, IMG submission 187128) | Marine sediment microbial communities from the Atlantic coast under amendment with organic carbon and nitrate - tdDd47.1 (SPAdes)... | ecosystem: Environmental > Aquatic > Marine > Coastal >...
CGCGCAATTCTTGGTATTATCCACATGAACGAGAATGTCTTTAAGCGCCATTGCCGCCTCCTGTCGCTGGTTGATGCCGCCTGACCGGCAATGCCTTCATGGTGGGGTTTCGCCGTCCAATTGGCAAGTCATTGTGCCACACATTAGTTTCAAGGCTGATCTGCAAAATAATTATGGCGCTCCATCGGCTCCGTTGCGTTGGACTTGCTCTAAAAAGCGACCTATGATCCCGGCAACCAACAGAGCATGACAGCGACAGGGAGAACCGGCATCGTGTCAGACCGTGCAAATTCAACGGCCAGCCGAGACGTAGCTTACGTCCTTCACCCCTATACCAACCTCAAAGCCCACAAGGAGAACGGCCCCTCTCTCGTGGTCAACCGGGGCGAAGGGATTTACGTCTACGACGAGAATGGCAAGCAGTACCTGGAAGGCATGGCCGGACTCTGGTGTACGGCGCTGGGTTTCGGCGAAGACCGGTTGATCAAGGCCGCCAGCGACGCCATGAAACGGCTCTCGTTCTACCATGGCTTCAATGGCCGGGTACCCGACGTTTCTGTCGATCTGGCCGAAAAGCTGATCGAAAAATCTCCCGTTCCTATGTCCAAGGTATTTTTCGCCAATTCAGGCAGCGAGGCCAACGATACGGCCATCAAGCTGATCAAATACTACAACAACGCCAAGGGCCGCCGGGTGAAGAAGAAGATCATCGCACGGGATAAAGCCTACCATGGCGTTACGGTGGCCTCGGGCAGCCTGACCGGCTTGCCTATGGTGCATAACGACTTCGACCTTCCCTTGTCTGGCATTCTGCATACCGATTGCCCCTACTATTACCGAGGCGCACAGGCAGGCGAGTCTGAAGAGGACTACGCAACCCGCCTAACCGCCAACCTCGAAGAAATGATCCTTGAGGAAGGTCCGGGAACGGTTGCCGCCTTTTTCGCCGAACCGGTGATGGGTGCAGGCGGCGTTATCACCCCGCCAGCCACCTATTTCGAGAAAATTCAGGCGGTGCTGAAGAAGTACGACATCCTGTTGGTTGCCGACGAAGTGATCTGCGGGTTTGGGCGAACCGGAAACTGGTGGGGCAGTCAGACCTATGGCTTAAAGCCCGACATCATCACCTCGGCCAAGGCCTTGTCGTCGGCTTACGTTCCCATATCCGCCGTACTGGTCAGCGAAGAAATCTTTTCGGCTTGCGTCGATGAGAGCGCAAAACTCGGTGTTTTCGGCCACGGCTATACCTATTCAGGCCATCCGGTCGCCGCAGCAACGGCCCTTGAAGCCATCCGCATCTATGAAGAGGACGATATTATCGGCCACGTTCAAACGGTAAGTCCTGCCTTCCAAGACGGATTGCGCGCCTTTGGCGATCATCCGCTGGTCGGCGAGGTCAGGGGCGTCGGTTTGGTAGCGGGCGTCGAAGTGGTTTCGGATAAAGAAACCAAAGCCCCCTTCTCTTCCGACTTGGCCGTAGGGGCTAAAATTGTCGCCTTTGCCCAGGAAAATGGGCTGATCGTCCGGGCTTTGGGTGACACCATCGCATTTTCGCCACCTTTGGTCATTACGGATAGCCAAATTGCGGAAATGCTGGAGAAATTCGGCGCTGCGCTTGATCAGACTCAACGATGGCTTGAGGGGCTTTAAGCTAAAAAAAAGCAGAAAAAGTCTGTCGCTTGCCGGTGGGGGCAATAGCATACTACAATGCGGGTTTGTTCTTGCGGCCCCGCACGCCGTTTAAGAATCAGTGACCCTGGGACAAAGAGACGTACGATGGATTACGAAAAGTTTTTCGCCGATAAGATTGCGGAACTCAAAGAGGAGGGGAACTACCGTGTCTTCATCGATCAGGTGAGACACCGGGGAGAGTTTCCTCGAGCAACCCGCCACCACGACGATGGCTCGACCAGCGAGATCGTCTACTGGTGCTCCAACGACTACCTGGGCATGGGCCAGCATGACGAGGTGGTCGATGCCATGAAAACCGCCATTGACGAATGCGGCGCCGGATCGGGTGGGACGCGAAACATTTCCGGCACCAACCACTACCACGTTCTCCTCGAGCAAGAGCTGGCAGACTGGCATGGCAAAGAATCTGCGCTACTGTTTTCGGCCGGTTACACGGCTAACCTCTCTGCCCTATCGACACTGGGCATGATGCTGCCCGGATGCGTCATGTTTTCCGACGAATTGAACCACAACTCGATGATCGCCGGGGTCAAGTACGGCAAATCCGACAAACAAATCTGGCGGCACAATGACCCCAACCATCTGGAAGACCTGCTCAAGAAAGCCCCCATCGATTCACCCAAGATCGTCGCATTTGAATCGGTCTATTCCATGGACGGCGATATTGCCCCGATCAAAGACATTGTTGATGTCTCCCAGAAGTATGGGGCATTTACCTACATCGACGAAGTCCATGCCGTTGGCATGTATGGCGAAACCGGCGCAGGCGTCGCAGAGCGCGATAGCCAGATGGAGCGCATCGATTGCATCCAGGGAACGCTCGCCAAAGCCGTTGGCGTAGTCGGTGGCTATATTGCCGGCTCCGAAGCACTTTGCGATTTCGCCCGCTCCTACGGCCAGGCCTTCATTTTCTCCACGTCCATGCCTCCCGGCGTAGCGGCCGCAGCGCTAACCAGCATCCGGTGGCTCAAAAAACACAACGAACTCCGGGTTAAGCATCAAGAGCGTGCAGCGACGCTTAAACGGAAATTGACTGAAGCGGGCATTCCCAACATGGAAACGCCCAGCCACATCGTCCCGGTCATGGTTGGCGATCCCAAGCTCTGCAAACAGGCAAGCGACGACCTGCTCGAAAAATATGGCCACTATGTCCAACCGATCAATTATCCCACCGTCCCACGCGGCACCGAGCGCCTACGCTTTACGCCGACGCCGCTCCACGACGATGCGATGATGGATGATCTGGTCGCTTCGCTAAAAGAAATATGGAACAGCCTGGGAATCAAGCAAGCAGCCTAAGGTTGAACATTTTCTGCAGAAAAGGGCGCTTTTACAGTGTCCTTTTTTATTTGAAAACACGTAAGAATCGAAAAAGCTGCATGAAACGGCCACCCATCACCCATTTGGGTGATGCGCCTCCACCGCCTCTTAGTGTTTATTAGATTTTAGTGGTTTACCCTTCATTGGGGAAACCCTGAGCAAGACGTAGTTTCTCGGCGGACTTGGGGGCAGCGGTCTTTTAGACCACTGCTCCTCTTTTTTTGCCCCCTTGCGTTCTCACAATTGAATTCCCAGATATTGCGACCTATTCTTAACTGCTGAATGCGACGAGAAAGGCGCCATATGGATTTGGCGGTCTTTTTGGGCTAAACTCGCACTCGAATCGAGAAAGAACTGGCGCGGGCCAAGAGAACGCAATGTATGCTGACAACACACTGACTCCCAAAGAGGCTATACGGCTCTGCGCCCTGGGCACACTCGCCCAGGAAACCATGCGCTATAGCCAGTTGGCGGCATCGGTGCGACATTTCGTCAGCCGTCTCGTCGGCCCTCAACTCGAGCTAATGGGCACCTCCATCGAACTGCTGCGGTTTGAAGGGTTGGTCGAAGGGGTCGGGGGCGTTGGCATGGAAGACGACGCCGAACTCAAGCTGACCGACAAAGGATGGGAAGAACTCCGCACCTTAATGGTCGCCCCCGTTCGAGCGAGCTTCAACGACATCACCATGCTGATCGTTACCCTGAAGTTCCGATTCATGCATCTGCTCAACACACGAAATCGTTGCGAACAGGCAGAACTGTTGATCGAAACATGTGAGGCCGAGTTGGGCCGTCTTATCGACCTACGTCAGCACCATGCCGATGATACGGGCCTTTTGGTCTCCTGGCTCGATCATGACATTGAAGAGTTCGAATCCCGTCTTGAATGGCTAGAAGCTTTCCGCAACGAGTGCTACGCCGAACTGAACGAAGCCTCTGGCTAGGTTTTCTTTACTCCATCACAGCACCCAGCCCCCTCCATCTGAACTGGAGGACATGGTCTGTCGCCGTAAGAACAGAAGACGCAACAATCACCCTTTTTCGGTTTAAGCACGGCGCCACAGGCCTTGCAATCATAGAAAAACTGGCAGGCATTAACGGGCATTGTCTCGGTTTCTTGATGACCGCACTCTGGACAAGTGACAGTAGATTGAAGGGCTGGCTGGCTATTTTCCATCCAATGTCCTCCGCACTGCTACGGCTAGACCAATCTGCTCATAAGGCTTGCCGAGCAATTCCATACCGCTGAGCACGGAACGGTCTGTGGCATTGAGTTCTTCGGCATAACCGGTGCTCAACAGGATTTTTGCATTAGGACATTTATGCTGAATTTTTTCCGCCAGAACTCGTCCCGACATCCCCCCAGGCATAATGACATCCGAAAACAGCAAGTCGATATTTAGCCCCTGATCGATGAGTTTAAGCGCCTCAATCGCGGTATCCGCTTCGGAAACTTCATACCCCAAGGTTTCGAGCACCTGTTTCGCAAATGAGCGGACCTCCGCATCATCTTCGACGACAAGAATATGCTCAGTTCCTCGTGGAAGAGCTTTCGAAGAGATAGCCTGCTCCGGTGCTTCCATGGCTCTAACGACCGGCAGGAGAAGCTCAACGGTTGTCCCCTTACCGATCTCACTTTCCATTCGCACACCGCCACCAGACTGGCCCGCAAAACCGTAAACCATGCTGAGGCCCAGCCCCGTTCCCTTTCCCACATCCTTGGTCGTGAAAAACGGCTCAAACACCTTATCTTTGACATCTTCAGCCATCCCCGCCCCCGTATCAGAAAAGGCGATGCACACGTAATCGCCAGGAGGCAAGTCTCCGCTGCTTCCCCCATCAACAGTCTCAAGCCCGGTCTCAATATGTAGCCTGCCGCCATTCTCCATGGCGTCACGCGCATTGACGGCAAGGTTAATAACAGCATTTTCAAGCTGGCTTTTATCAAGCTTCACAGGCGCTTTATTGGCTGCATAGACAACTTCGATCTCGATATTCTCGGACAAGGTCCGACGGACCAGCTTCAGGGTTTCGGGCAAAAACTCGTTCACATCGAAGCTTTCCGGCTTCATCGGCTGTCGCCGGGCAAACGTCATCAGACGCTTGGTCGTTTCCGCAGCCCGTCGCCCAGCTTCCAACGCCACCCCCAGTCGCTCCAACACTTCAGGTCGGTCGGAAAGCATCCCCTCCATAATCTGCAAATTCCCCAACAAGGCCGTCAGCACATTGTTGAAATCATGAGCGATTCCGCCTGTCAGTTGCCCGACTGCCTCCAGCCTTTGGGCCTGATGAAGCTCCCGTTCATGCTCCTTTCTGTCCGTCAGATCACGGACCACGCCGATGAATAAATTTCGCTCGCCGCTTCTAAACTCACTAACCGTGAGCTCCATGGGAAATTCACTGCCGTCGCGCCGTCGCGCAGCCACTTCCCTGGCCCCGGCTTCATGGAACCGCATCCGACCGAGGTCCATATACTCCTCCATCCGTCCGGCCCAGTGATCGCTATGGGGCGTCGGCATTAGAAGAGTAAGACTTTCTCCAACCATTTCTTCCTGCGTATAACCAAAAATGCGTTCCGCCGCAGGATTGACGGAATCGATCCGCCCACGACCATCAATAGCGATAACCCCATCGACAAGGTTGTCCAAAATCGCATGGATATAACGCTCTCGCTCACGAAGCTCCTTTTCGGCCCGATCCCGTTCGATGGCCCGCCCCAACTGGGTGCCTACGTCGCTCATCAGGGCGAGCGTATTCTCATCCGGCTCCACGGCCTCAGGGGAAAAAAACTCAAGGACGCCAACAGTTTCCATCCCGGCTAAAACCGGAAAGGCGAAGCCAGCGCGCACACCGAGGTTTTTGCTCAGCTTGGCGCGCGGAAAATTTGGGTCCTGCCCGACATCGACAATCCAGGCCGACTTACCCGACTGGTAGACGCGCCCCGGCAACCCCACCCCCGGCGCAAAGCGAGTGGCTTCGCTAACCAGACAAAAATTCGCTGCAGCGCGGGCGTTTTCCAAATGCCATAGCCCAGCCGAAGCCAGCTTCCCCCCTTCCTGCGGGTCGGGAAGATAGACATGACCGATCGGCCAGTCCATAAACCGGCAAACTTCGTCCAGCGCGAACTGCAAAGCATCATCCGGCGTTTCAGCCTCATTGGCCGCCGCCGTAATTCGCTGCAACAATTGGAGCGATTTCGACTGAATGGTTATTCCTCCCACCCCACCAGATGGTCGGCCCCAAACTACCCGTAGGCGACAGAATACCAGATAAATCCGACCTGCCGAGGGACGCGGTCAAGTGAGTGCTAGAAAAGATGCTGGCCGCCGGTCACCCAAATTTCGGTACCGGTCACATAGGCTGAATCTTCCGAACAAAGAAAATAAATAGTGCCCGCTACATCGCCAGGCGTTCCCATTTTATTCAGCGGTATCCGCGGGATCAACGCCTCATATTCAGGCTGGATCATATCCGTCTCAATCTCACCGGGGGCAACCGCATTGACCCTCACATCCAGGTCGGCGAATTCATTGGCCATTTCCCTGGTCAGCCCCGAGAGCGCGGTCTTGGAAATGGAATAGGCCGCCCCGGCGAAGGGGTGGATAAAATGGCCCGCAATTGAGGTGACGTTGACAATGGCTCCCTTACCCCGGTGGAGCGCTGCGGCAAATCCGCGTGAAAGCTTGAGCGGAGCAAAGAAGTTTAAATCGAAGACTTCTTTCCAGACATTGAGGTCGCCATTCAGGCAACCAAGCCGCTCTTTATAGGGGGTTTTGGGCGACATACCCGCGTTGTTGACCAACGCATGTAAGGGCTTATCGCCAAGCACTTTATTGGCTTCTTTTATAAAATTGGCGACACTCTCGGCATTGGCCAAATCGGTTGGAATATGAGTCGTCCAGTTGGGATCACGGCGACATTCGGCTGGCGTGTCTTCACGCGAGCAGGTGATGATCTCCCACCCCTTCTCAAGAAAAAACCGCGCCGTATGATGGCCGATCCCCCGGCTTGCGCCAGTAATGATCACTCTTTTACGTTCATCGCTCATGGCCGCAGCCTAGAAGAAAAAAAACTCAGGCGCTAGGGCCTGTAGATCGAATCTACTAAACAGTAAATATGTGCTCACGCTTTCAGCTTAAAAACTCAACAGACGAAATTGCCGCCTTCTTCGCTATCGAGGATTTCCCCACCTGGGATCCACAGATGGAAATCCGGCCGACAGACCCCGCACCGGTTATTACAGAACCCGGCAAGTCCATTCTTCTGGGCTTCGGATTGCCCGCCCCTTGGGATGAGAAAAAGCCCATCTTGAATGCAAGGGCGGAAACCCTAAGCGAGAAACAAATGTTCCGCCCCCTGTTAAACCGACGCTGCCTCATTCCAGCCAGCGGCTATTATGAATGGCGTGCGACGGAGACGGGTAAACGGAAGAACCTGATTACCCCCACCGATGCGCCTCTGTTCGCATTCGCCGGACTGACCGACGGCGCATATTTCGCCATCGTGACCTGCGCCCCCCTGCCCGAAATCGCCCATATTCACAATCGCATGCCGGTTATTCTAACCAAGGAAGGTGCGAGGCATTGGCTCGATTCGACGCAGAAATTCACTCAAGTTGAAGATGTATTGCGCCCAAACGGCAATCTATCGGCAGAAGAAGAAAAGCCGTTACCACCGGCACAGGGCGATCTATTCGGCTAACCCATCAAGGATCGTCTTGGCCGTTACGGCAAAACCGACCTTCTTTCCCTTTTCAACTTGGCTTCCTACATGAATGCCAACGAGACCGTATCCATCACCATGGCGGGTGAAAATCGGAGAGCCGGAATCCCCCCCTTTGACGTGGCAACTGTGCCGGAGCAACGGCCAGCGTTTTAGAATTTTGTCTAACGAGCAGTCTCTATCGACCGAAAGAGCATGGGGCTTGTCGCCGCTATACCCGGCCTGAACGATACTGCGCCCCTCTTTCTTAAAAACCTTAAGGTATTCCCGGTCGAAAGGAAGAACCGAAAACCAGCCGATTTTTGAACCAATAGGCTTTTCCAGCCTCATTACGGCCCAATCCCGGGCCGTACGGTCGGTTGAAGAGTTCCCCTTGTAACGCGGTTTGTATCCAGGGGCGACGAACAAAGAGGAGGCCCGCGAGTGGGCTATCCATTCGCCCCCTTTATATCCTGCCAGGAAATGCATGGATTGGACCGGCATTCTTTTTCGGGTTCGTGGGTTCCACAGACAATGAGCGGCCGTCAGCACCGTATCGGGACTAATCAAAACACCGGTACAATGCCCGCCAACCGTTTGCCGGTTTACCCGGCCGATAGCACGCCAGGGCATGATGGTTGGATCAACCAGAACACGATCATCAACCTTGCTGTCTTCCGCAGCCCAAAGCGGCTGAAAAACAAGAAAGCAGGCAAGAAACCCGACAAACCCCTTTAGCAATATCAATGGGCCATTAGCACCGGAATGGTGGCGTTATGTAGCACATGATCGGTCAGGCCGCCGAGGATGAGTTGCCGCATACGGCTATGGGTATAGGCCCCCATAACCAGCATATCGGCCGAAAGCTTTTCGCACTCCATCAAAACCGCTTCACCGACCGAATGACCGGCCGGTGAGAAGCCGACGGGTTCGGCCTTAATGCCGTGCCAAGCACAAAAATCAGCCAAGTCGTTCGAAACTTTCTGGTTGGTGTTTTCCGTATCCGCGGTTAGGGCATAAACCTTCTCGGCCTTTTTCAAAAAGGGTAGCGCGCCACTGACGGCGCGGGCCGATTCAGCACTGCCGTTCCAGGCTACGGCAATGGTTTTTCCAAACCGCCCCTTCAACTTGGGCGGCGCAAGCAACACGGGTCGACCACTCTCGAACAAGGCGGCGTTCAATACCGCTCCCGAAGCAAACTCGCCCTCATCGGAGGCGCGGCTAACGACGATTAAGTCGGCCAGACGCGCCGTCCGTCCAACCTGCTCGTCCTCGCGTCCGGTCACTTCGAGCCATCCGGCCGTCACCGATGCCGCCGGGCCGGGCTCTTCGGTTTCCCGATCAAAGACGGAAATTTTATTTGTTTTACAAAACTCATCGTGAGCTTTTTGCGAGCGCTCGTTGCCCTCCTGCTCGGCCAGGGTGATCATCTCTTCGATCATTGCGCCTGACATGCCTTCGCCCAACAATGGAACGGCGGCGCGGGCATCCGGTTTAACATGCAGAACGTCCATATGGGACTTGAATTTCCGGCCGACGGCAGCGGCGGCTTGCAACGCGGCCATGGCTTCCTGGCTGCCATCCAATGGTACGAGAATTGTTCTGATCGACATGATGACCTCCCGGGACTTTAAAGGCTATTGATTACTAGTATAGTGCAACAAAAACCGCCTGAACATGAGTTTTTTCCATTGAACTCAATGATTTATACCGAGAGCATCAAGAGCATTGGCAACCGTTTGCTCACGCTCTCCCGCACTATCGACTTCAATCCAACTCATCTCACCAAGATCGTAGTTTTCCTGAAGCTTCGCCACCTCGCCATTGGCGTCGGAAACATTTTTTTTGCGTTTTGAAACCCGCTGAACCCGCACTTCAAGCGGCGCATCCACCCAAAGTCCTGTAAAAGAAACACCAGCCTCATGCGCTACGGCCTCAATGGCCTGGCGCTCCCCCGACCGGGCGAAGACCGCATCCGCAATAACCGTATGTCCAGCCTTTAGGGCCGCTAATACATCCGCATAAAGCGCATCATAGGTTTTATCCGACATACTGGGCGTATAGGCTTCTTTATCCAGCCGCTCTAAAGGCAGTTTACCAACCAGCCTCTTACGAATGGCATCGGTTCGCAAAACCAACGCGCCCGGCGCCCTGAATATCAAAGGGGCAATTTTACGCGCCAAGCGGGACTTCCCGCTTCCCGACAAGCCGCCCACCGCCACCAAACGGGGCGGTTCTGTTTGCAGGTAGGCAAGCGCACTCGTAAGGTAAGCTTGGCTCTCCGCCACCGCAGTTGCGCTCCATGTTTCTTGCGGACTTGCATCCAAAGCCGAGGCCCCCACATGAGCGCGAATGGCCGCCCGCAAGGACATCATCAAGGGCAAACAGCCCAGCCCTCGGACATCGCCCGCAATATCCATATAACGATTGAACACCAACGAAGCCTCACGGCGGCGACCGCGGAAATCCAGATCCATCAAAAGAAACGCCAGATCGTAGAGTACATCGATGCAACTGATATCGTCGGAAAATTCAATGGCGTCGAAAAGAACCGGCTCTCCCTCGACCAAACAGATATTGCGCAAATGCAAGTCGCCATGGCAATGACGCACCCGCCGATTGGCCTTTCGTCGGTCCAGCACCTCGGCAACCCGCTTGATTTCGGCACGGGACTGCTCATTGAGCGTAGCGACCAGAGTCGGCTCAAACAAAGCCTCTCCCCAGGCTTTCAAGCATTCGGCGTTGTTCTCAACGATATAGTTAAGCCCCTCAAACCCTCCTTTATCGGACCGCACCTCCGCATCCCGATGAAACAGGGCTATGGATTGGGCCAACCGCTCCATCAACTCACGATCCATAGGTATATTCCACGGCATCTGATCAAACTGCCCAGCCGGATCGAATCGAGCCATTTCCACCACCCAATCGAGAATCTCGCCGCCTCCGTCAAAAACGATCAGGCCGTCCTCTTCTCGGGTAATACTGCGCACCGCCAGATAAAGCGTCGGTGCGGTGCGGCGGTTAATCCGCAGCTCTTCCTCACACAGCGCTTTACGCAGGTTGGGAGTCGAATAGTCGAGATAGGGAAACTTAACGGGCTTCTTGATTTTGAACGCTCGTTCACCAGCAAGGAAAACCATGGAAATATGGGTTTCAATCACCTCCACCCGATCTTCCAGATTTTCTAAAAAGTCGATCACTTCCGGCAAAACGGTAGGCGTCACAACGGTTTCCCCTTTTCTAGTCCGACTATTTGAGCCTACCACGAGTCGCCCCCAAAAAGTATATCAGCCGTCAAATGATATTTTAAATGAACACGTTCATTTTTCTCTTGATAAACGCGTTCAGTAATATATATTGAGACTCAGAAAGGCCGGGCGGACATTCCCTCCCCCCTCCCCTGGTCCTCCCGGCCCAATCAACCCCCTAAACTCAAACCCCGGCCAAAAGCCGGGGTTTTTCATTCACCTATGCACTTGCGGCATATCTGTCTATATCCAACCTGCATATCAGTTATTGACCAAAATCGCTTACGCCTACACCACTTTGAGTATATATTAGTTCCGCCTTATGTTATAGGTCTTGGAACCTTCAGGATCGCGGCATTCAAATGCCGATTTCTCGGCAAGCCGCCTCCTCCGAATAATAAGGGGGGCCGATATGCAGAAGAATACCGAATTGGTCAGGGCGTTCGTCCATTTCGTCAAGACTTCCATCATTTTCGCTTTCGTCATGGCCTTGCCGCTGGCGCAAGATGCTTTTGCGGCCACAACATCGACGGCCGATCACACCAAATTCAAAGAACTGGAAGGACCGTTCGAGACGGGACCGCAGGTTACAAAAGCCTGCCTGTCCTGCCACACGGAAGCCGCCAAACAGGTTCATAAAACAAAGCACTGGACCTGGGAGTTCAAAAATCCCGACACCGGACAGCTTTTGGGGAAGCGGAACGTCGTTAACAACTTCTGCATTTCGACCCAGTCGAACATTAAAGGCTGCTCTGTTTGTCATGTTGGTTACGGCTGGACCGACAACACTTTCGACTTCACGGCTGAAGAGAAGGTCGACTGTCTCGTCTGCCACGACACAACGGGCGCCTACGACAAAAACCGACTGCGGGAAGGCAAGCGCGTTAAACTTGACAAGGTGGCGCAAAATGTTGG
>Ga0209475_10004556_pt1 | contig 11874 bp, 9 predicted proteins | sample tdDd471_FD_187128 | JGI IMG/M metagenome (GOLD analysis project Ga0209475, IMG submission 187128) | Marine sediment microbial communities from the Atlantic coast under amendment with organic carbon and nitrate - tdDd47.1 (SPAdes)... | ecosystem: Environmental > Aquatic > Marine > Coastal >...
TTAGAAGTTGGTTTTTTTATAATTTTACATAGATTTGCTTGACGTAATATGGCATAAACTATTAATATTAGTATAAAAGGAGAGAAAAATGATTAAGATTAATGATAACATATTTCAGTTTGAAAATTTAAGAGTAGGACAAATGTATCTTATTATACAAGATGAAGACATTACGCTCGTGGATACAGGTATGATAGGGGACTTAAGCAGTATAAAAAAACAACTTAGTGATATGGATATTTCATTTGAACAAATAAATAATATAATAATTACTCACCATCATATGGATCATACATTTAATTTAAAGAAAATAAGCAAACTTTCTGATGCAAAGATTTACATACATGAGGGTGATTATGATAAAATAAAGAATAAAGTAAAAGAATTAAAAATTATCATGATAAATGATGGAGACACACTTTCAATATTGAACAATATGGAAGTAATACATGTAAAAGGGCACACAGATGGAAACATTGCATTATATGCAAGAGATTATAAATTATTAATAGCTGGAGATTGCATATTTAACAATAATGGATTTGCATACCCACCTAAAAAGTATAATACTAACACAGAAGTGTTTATGAAAAATGTTAGAAGACTTTTAGATTATGATATCAAAGTTATTTGTCCAGGACATGGATTGTATGTAGATGAAAACTGTAAAGAGCTTTTAGAAAAACTTATTAAATAGTAAAGAAAGAGATAGAATATAAACATGCTAAAGGAGACTACTAATGAAAAGATTTGTTATATTAGCATATGCTGAGCCACAAGTAGCACATGAAATGATGGAACAAACACCTGAGGATATGGAAAAAGGAAAGCAACATTGGTTTGATTGGAAAGAGAAGTATAAAGCTCAGGTGGTTGATATTGGTTCACCACTTTTTAACTCAGTTGATTTACTACCAGATGGAACCACAAAACATAATGATAGTCAAATAAATGGCTATATGATAATAGATGCTGAGACTTTTGAAGATGCTATGAGTATCTTAAAAGACAGTCCACTTTTTCCATATATAGATGGTTGTAAAATAGAAATTCATGAAGGAATGATTATGGAGCTTTAGTTAAGCTCCTTTTTAAGTTCCGTAATATTATCCCAATATCTAATAGGAATGAAGCTTCTTTGGAGCTTTTTGTTGGTGCGTTCTTTTATGGCTATTGTCTCAAAATATCGTTGCCACATTTCCCGAAAAGCATATTCATCGTCGCAAAAACTAGTTTCCTTTATTTCAGCATTCTTTACAATAAACCACTCTCCAGTATCACAAAGAATGGCATCTTTTCTTTTTTCATCATATATCACAAATTTTTCAGTGCTTAGCCTATTAGCAAAATGATCAGCCATAAGGGGTAGAATGTTATGGTCTGGAGAGATTATAGACCGATATGTATTATCTTGCATTTTAGAAAACCTTAATATACCTAAAAATCTATGGACCTCAAAGCCTACCTTACGAGTGGTATTTAGCACATATTCAACGTTTGCTTGAGTAAGTAAGCTGTTTACATCATTTCCGTATTTAAACCCTAACTTTATGTATTCAAGTATATGATGTCCGCACATTGGCATCTCTGATAACCATGTTTGCACTAAATTATCAAAGGTAAGTTTTGATATCTTCTTTTTAATAGCATATGCTACTTTTTGAGCATTTTCATAGTCTGTATCTATTGACTGATAATTATAAGTAAAATTGCTTTGATATATTCCATCTACGATTATGTCCTGTACACTATCATCACTATAATAGCTTTTATATACAGAGCTAAGCAATCCTTCTATAGAACCATCACAAACATATATAGTTTTATTATTCTCCATTAGATAGCTCCTGAAATGATTTTATTAGCATTCTCAATGTTTTGCTTATCAAACAGAGATGTTTGCATACCCATAGGTAAGGCAGGACGTTTTGTTGACAGCATAAGAGAATTATATATTTGTGGTGTTGATAAAAATATTCCATTATTATATTTACCACTGCAGGTAATAAAATAGTTTGCACGTTTTAGGACAACGCCAATTTTCTTTAAGTCTAAAAAATTTAATGACCCCATTCTTCTTGCTGTAATGATGCGTCTAGCAGAAATATTACCTATTCCAGGCACTCTAAGTAATTCCATCAAGGAAGCTTTGTTAACTTCTACAGGGAAAAACTCTCTATGCCTAAGTGCCCAGATACACTTAGGGTCTAAATTATCATCTAGCATAGGATATTTATCATCTAATATTTCACTTGCTTCAAAGCCATAAAAACGCATTAACCAATCCGCCTGGTATAATCTATGCTCACGCAGTAAAGGTGGTTTTTCAATGGTTGGCAAAAGCTTATTTTTTGTAACTGGAACAAAAGCAGAGTAATACACTCTTTTTAATTGATAGTGCTTATAAAGATACTGCGTTAACTTTAATATTTGATGGTCACTATCTTTAGTTGCGCCAATTATCAGCTGTGTGCTTTGTCCTGCTGGTGAAAACTTATCCTTATCTAAATAATTATTCTTGTTTGCATCAATTGAGGTTGCAATTTGTCCCATTGGAACAAAGATGTTTTCTTTGCTTTTTTCAGGAGCAAGTAGCATAAGACTTTTATTAGTAGGCATTTCCACATTAACAGACATTCTGTCTACCAAAAATCCAGCCTTATCAATTAACTCTTTAGAAGTTCCTGGAATTGCTTTAATATGAATGTATCCACCAAATCCGTTTTGTCGTAAAAGTTGAACGCATTTTATCATCTTTTCAGTTGTGTAATCAGGATTTTTTATTATACTTGAACTTAAAAAAAGTCCTTCGATATAATTACGTTTATAAAAGTTCATTGTGATTTCATATACTTCGTTTGGTTCAAAACCAGCTCTTTTAGTATCGCTGTTATTTGAATTTTTACAATAAGCGCAGTTGTATAAACATCTGTTATCCATTAGTATTTTTAACAGTGATATGCATCTACCATCAGCACCCCATGAATGGCAGATGCCTGGCATAGAAGCAGCACCTAATGCCCCTTTTCTATTAGAACCGCTTGAAGAGCAGGATGCATCATACTTTGCGGCAGTGCCTAGTATCTCAAGCTTGTCAATCAAGTTCATTTCTTTGCTCCCTACGTAAACAATTACCTAATTATAGCACAAATGTTCTTATAATGCAAATAGCATTTAACCTAGCTTATTGAATGAAAGCATTAGATTATAAAGTTTATTAACTAACCTTTAATACAATAGCTCCAAAAGGTTTTATTATAATATTGTTTGAATAAGACTCAATATTAATACTAAGCAGTATATCGCTATATGTTAGGTCAGTGGTATAATTATCAGTTGCAGAACGATTTATAACAACTTTGTATTGAGTGTTATCATCTGTTATGGTATAACTTAATATATTTTCATCTATTAGATTGTACTTATAAAATCCACACTTAAAAGCAATATTATTATATCGGATATTGGATAAATGAACTATTAAATCGTGCAAATCTTCTCTAGTTTCACCCCAAGGGAAAGTAGAACGATTATATGGATCTTTATATCCTTGTACTGCAGTTTCATCACCATAGTATATACATGGATTACCAGGTAAAGTAAATAGTATTATAAAGAATAGCTTAGTTCTTTTTATTGCAATATCATAATTAACACCATCTAGTTCAAGATCTCTCTTTTCCCATAAATCAAGTTTATCTTCATCAGGTGCATTACCCAATAGTGTTGAAAGCCTTATACTATCATGTGTACCTGTTAGATTCATCAATGAATTAAAAACATCGGATGGATAGTTTTCTTGTAAAGTCATTACTAGTCTACTTAAATCATAGCTACTACATTTACCTATAAGATAATTGATTATGAAATCGCGCAAAGGATAATTAGATACTGAGTCTAAGCTATCATCAGTAATATATCTTCTTTGCATGCCATAACTTATTTTATTGCTGGCATCTTCCCATACTTCACCTAATAAAATTGGGGCATTGCAAAGTGACTTAATTGTTTGCTTTAATTGCTTAATAAAGTCATCTGGAAGTTCATCAGCTACGTCTAGCCTCCATCCCATTATTCCTAGCTCCATCCATTTTTTAATTATCCCGTTTTCTTTGTTGAAGAGAAAATCACGATATGATTCATTGTTTTTATTAATTTCAGGCAATGCATCAATTCCCCACCATGACTTATAATCATCAGGATACTTATTAAAATTAAACCAACTGTAATATTGAGAATCTTTACTTTGATATGCACCTATAGAATCATAGCTTTTATATTTGTTAAAGTAGATACTGTCATCGCCTACATGCGAAAATACGCCATCTAAGATTATATGCATTCCTTTAGATTTGGATTTAACAATTAATTCTTTTAGTATTTTTTCATCTCCATACATAGAGTCTACTTTAGAGTAGTCACCAGTATCATATTTATGGTTACTTGAGGACTCAAAGATTGGGTTAAAATAGATGATATCAACCCCTAAACCCTTTAAGTAATCCAATTTCTCAATAACACCTCTTAAATTGCCACCAAAAAAATCCCACTCCACAATACGGTTTTGTGAATTAAAAATATATAGTGGCTTATCATCCCATGAGGTATGAAACAAAATATTCTTTTTAAATGGAGGATTGTTAGTAGGTCTAAAGAATCTATCTACATAGATTTGATACATTACTGCACCTTTAAACCAATCTGGAGTAGGGGAGTTTTTATAAACGGTAAGCTGATATTTTTTGTCTAATTCGTTTCCTATTTTGCATTTTCCACCAACACCAGTTTTGGGAGTTATAAAATAAGATCTATTATTATATTGTACTTCAAAATAATAATAGATCAAAGTAGGGTCCCTTGGTGCATTAACCTTAATTGTAAATAATTCACTTAGTCTTATCATCTTATAAGTTTTATCAAAACCATGCAAGAACGCCATAGCAGTGGAAGGTGCTTTAATAGTAAAACTGATAGAAGTACCTACTGACACAGCACCAAATGGTATTTTATATATTTCTTCCTGTGAATTATATTCAAAATTCATTTCAAAAGCCTTTAACTACATTACGAATTTACTAGTTTAGTATATAGTTCAATATATTCTTGTGCAGACTTAACCCATGAGAAGTCTAAATTCATATTTCGAATGCAGATTTCATCCCATTTATCTCGTTGGTTTGTATACAAATCAAAAGCGAATTTTATTACATTTAACATATCATGTGCATTGTAGTTGGTAAATGAAAATCCTGTACCTTCATTAGTATGAACATTGTAAGGGATTACTGTATCTTTTAGCCCACCCGTTTCCCTAACAAGGGGTAGTGTACCATATCTCATTGCTATTAATTGACTTAGACCGCATGGCTCAAAATCAGATGGCATAAGGAATAGGTCACTTGCTGCATATATTTTTCTAGCCACTTCATCGTTATACATTATGAAGCATTTACATCTGTTGCCGTATTTTGATTCAATATGTGAAAATGTTTTTTCATAATACATTTCACCAGTGCCTAATAAAACAAAATTTACAGGCATTTGCATAATATCATCTATAACGTGTAAGATTAAGTCCAGACCTTTTTGCCTGTCTAACCTTGTAACAATACTTATTAACATGCTATCATCATCATTTAGATTATATTGATTAGCAAATGGTTTCTTGTTTTTTGCTTTACCATCAAGTGTGTTATAGGTTTGATATATTTTTTTATCTCCATTAGGGTTAAATGAATCAACATCCAATCCATTAACTATACCTGACAATTTAAATGAGTTTTCATTTAATACATGCTCTAATCCTTCACCATAGTAATCTGTTTTTATTTCGTCTGCATAAGTTTGTGATACAGTAGTAACATAGTTAGAATTATATATAGCACCTTTTAAAAGATTAATACATCCTTCAAATTCAAGTTCATTATAGAACCTACTGTCAGAATCAATTCCTAGCATATCTTCAGCTACATTTAGTGGGAACTTACCTTGGAATCTTAGATTATGTATTGTAAATACTGTCTTTATTTCTTTGTACAAATCATATTGTCTATAATGAGCATTTAATAAAACTGGTATAGCTGCCACTTGCCAGTCGTGACAATGGATAATATCAACTTTATCAATATGATTTAATGCAGTTAGAGTTGCAAAGGAGAAGAATATAAAACTTTCATCAGCTTCACCATACCCATATAGGATATCTCTATTAAAGTGGTCATCGTTTTCAATAAAATAAAAATCTTTATTGTCAAGTTTAATATATATTAGTCCACAATGTTCTTCGTTACCACCTATGTTTACAGAGAATGTAGCAATACACTCGGCTTTACTTTTTAATTCATTAGCCATAACGCTATAGTATGGTAAAATAGTGCTTACTCTTATGTTTTCTTTAATTAGCGCGTTAGGTAGAGCACTAACAACGTCTGCTAGACCGCCGCTTTTAAAAAACTCTCTACATTCTGATGCTGCAAATAGTACATGAGGTTTTGGTGTCATATTTCCATCTCCTTACTTAAAATTATTGGATTATCTTCAGTACCTCGTAAGGTAATTCCATCATTAATTATTACGTTCCTATCAGAAATAACATAATCTAATACTACATTTTCTCCTATCTTACATCCTTCCATTATCACACAGTTAGTGATTGATGAGTTAGTTCCAACATTTACTTGCCTGAATAAAACAGATTTTCTAATTGTTCCATCTATTTTACTACCACTTGCAATACAAGATGCTGTTACATCTGCATTATGCATGTATCTAGTTGGATGATTATCTTTTTCCTTTGTATAAACTTTTGCCTCTGATTTAAACAAATTACTGGATACTTCAGGATTTAATAATTCCATACTGGTTTTAAAGTATTGGTTTATGGTATTTATGCGCTTCAGGTAACCATCAAACACTACATTACCTACTCTTAGGGAATCCAAATTTTCATCAATAATCTCTAGCATATCAATTTCACCAGAGTCTTCACTGAAATCAATAAAACTAAGTATAGTAGCTCTGGATACAATCAACATACCTGAGTATTGATATTTACACCCAAGCTTTTTTCCAAAGCTTATATGGTTAACAAGCATGTCTTCATTGCATGAAATAAATACATCATTATCTGGATTAACATTTTCATTAGATAGTGTAGATATAAAAGTTACATCATTATCATTCTTTATGTGATACTCTATTGCATCTTTATAGTTTATCTGGCAGATTGTATTAGGGCATACAATTAGAACTTGGTCTGTATAGTTTCGCTCGAATACTGTGCGATTTTTAGAAAAGTCCATCATATTTACACTTACTTTCATGGATCTGCGAAGTCTGTTAGCTCCTTGCAATATTATTAGGGATTTACTTTTGCGGCTCAAGCCCCATTCCTGTCCGCTACCAACATGATCTAGCAGAGATCTATATTTATCACTGGCAATAAGTGCGATTTTTCTTATTGAGCTATTTACCATGTTACTCATCGCAAAGTCAACAAGTCGATATCTTGCATAGAAAGGCAAAGTAATAGGATTTCTGTGACCTGTTAACTGACCTAACTCTGTGGTTGGATTATTTAGTATTATTCCAATTGCTTTTTTCATATTTCCGTTCATTCCTTTCAAGGCACAAATAGATATCATGGGATATAACCGCAATGCATTTTATTAAAAACTGCTTCTGCTACTTTTCTTATATCTTTCTACTGTACTTAGTATGAAATTTTTTCATACTCATGTACCTAGTAAATAAGGATGCTCCTTTACAAATATTGTTATATTTATTATGCTACATAGATAAAACTTTGTTCATATTGTTTTTGTAGTACAATTTTACATCGGAACTTGACTTTAGATTTCCTTTAATATCTCCATTTGTAATAATCATGTGCTCACCAACTACAGCATTTCTTATTTTGACACTGTTTTCAATTTTTGAATTGTGAAGTACTATAGAGTTTTCAACAATAACTCCTTTACCAACGTATACATTGTTGGATAGTATAGAATTTTTAACAGTCCCTAGTACCATGCAGCCATCACATATTAATGAATTAGTTACTTTAGCATTTTCACCTATTAGGTGTGGCATTACATTATCATTGTTAGAATAGATAGGAAAGCTGTTGTCATTTAAATCAATTGGTGGATTATCTGATAAAAGCTCCAAGCTGGCCTCATAATATGAATCAACTGTACCTACATCTCTCCAGTATCCTTCAAAGCGATATGCCATTAAACTAAATTTATCCTCTAGCATATGTGGAATAATGTTGCCACCAAAATCTTTTCTAGAATTTTCATCATCATGGTCTCTGATTAATTGCTCACGTAACACATCCCATTTAAATACGTATATTCCCATTGAAGCTAGAGTTGATTTTGGAACTTTAGGTTTTTCTTGAAATTCAACAATTCGATCTTTTTTATTGGTTGCCATTATACCGAATCTACTTGCTTCTTCTAATGAAACATCCATAACTGCAATAGTAACATCAGCATCTTGCTCCTCATGGTAATCTATCATTTTAGAATAGTCCATCTTGTAAATATGGTCACCTGATAAAACAATGACATTCTGAGGATTATATTGATCAATAAATTCAATGTTTTGGTATATTGCATCAGCAGTACCTTTATACCAGTTACCGCCATCCATGCTCATATATGGAGGAAGAACTTTAACTCCACCTTCAATTGTATCTAAAGCCCAGGGAGCACCAGTACTTAAGTAGGCATTTAAGACTAATGGTTTGTATTGGGTTAATACACCAACAACTTCTATATCAGAGTATCTACAATTGCTTAAAGGAAAGTCAATAAGTCTGTACTTGCCGCCAAACGGCACAGCGGGCTTTGCAGTACTGTGAGTAAGCCCTCCTAATCTGCTTCCTTGTCCCCCTGCCAATAGCATGGCAACAGTGTTATGTTTTTTCATTTCCTTGCCCTTCCTTCCTGTTGTTATTATTCATCACTATAAATTTATCTTAACTTTCCAAATATCAGTAACATATTCTCTTATGGTTCGATCACTTGAAAAATGACCAGACATGGCAATATTGTGAATCTGTATTTTTCTGAATAAATCTTTATTCTTGTAATCATCTTCACACTTTTTGCATACTTCAAAGTAGCTATGGAAATCTTTTAAAACAAAATAAGAATCTCCATAGAGCATTAGACTGTCGTAAATATCATTAAACTGATCCATTCCACCGCCGAAAAAGCCGCTTTTTAGCTGACCAACTACTTTTCTAAGTACAGGGTCTTTTTCAAGAACACTCCAAGGGTCATATCTATGATGTCTAAGTTCTGCTATGTCCTCTACAGTCATGCCAAAGATAGAAATATTCTCATTGCCAACTAAATCTTTTATCTCCACATTTGCACCATCTAGTGTGCCTAGTGTAACTGCTCCATTCATCATAAACTTCATGTTACCTGTTCCTGATGCTTCCATGCCAGCTTTTGATATTTGTTGTGAAATATCAGCAGCTGGGTATATTCTCTGTGCAATAGAAACGTTGAAGTTTGGTATGAATATAACCTTTAGCTTTTTAGATAATACAGGATCATTGTTAATTCTTTGAGCCAATCGTGCACAAAGTCTTATTATTGACTTAGCATATGTATAAGATGGAGCTGCTTTACCAGCAAATATGAAAGTATGGGGCTCCATGTTTTTTAGATAACTTGGGTCAAGATTGCATCTATACATTATTGCAAGGATATTCAGAAGTTGCCTTTTGTATGCATGAATTCTTTTAACCTGAATATCAAACATTGAATTAGGGTCTACTTTATATGATGTTAAATCATAAATCAGCTCACTTAGAATTATTTTATTTTCGTATTTTATTTTGGCAAACTCTTCTCTAAATGATGCATCTTCTTTATAACTAATCAGTTTTTTTAATTCATAAGGTTTTTTTATCCAACTCTCTCCAATAGATGAAGTAATAAGATTAGAAAGCTTAGGGTTTGCATTAAGTAAAAATGTTCTATGCGATATTCCATTCGTCTTGTTGTTAAATCTTTCTGGAAAAATGTTATAATAAGGTTTCATTACACTTTCTTTTAAAATATTTGTATGAAGAGCAGCTACACCATTTACAGAATGTGAGCCAACTAAAGCTAGAGCAGCCATATGAATTAAATTATCTTTAATTATTGATACTGAATGAATTTGAGAATGATCAAAATCATCTCTATCCATTAATGAGTCAATAAACCTTCTGTTTATTTCATCTATTATCATGTATATTCTAGGTTGTACTCCACGCATTAAATCACTTGACCATGTTTCAAGTGCTTCTGGTAAAATAGTATGATTAGTGTATGAAACAATTTTTGTAGTCATATCCCAAGCTTTATCCCACAAAATATCATGTTCATCAACAAATATTCGCATTAACTCAGGGATACATAAAGCAGGATGAGTATCATTAATATGGACAGCAACCTTTTCTTCAATACCTTCTATTCCGTTATGATATTCTGCATATTCCTCTATGATTGAATATATTCCAGCACTTACAAAGAAATACTCCTGCATTAATCTTAGTTTTCGTCCTTCATGATGATTATCTGCTGGATAAAGAAGTTGTGTAAGTTTTTTGGCTTCAATATCATTTTTCATTGCACCAAAGTAATCACCATTATTAAATGCATTAAAGTTAAATGAATCAATAGGTTCAGCGTCCCAAAGCCTTAAAGCATTAACATGCTCCATGTTATCATAAGACATGATTGAAACATCATATGGTACTGCTTTAATAGCTGAATAATCCTCATGGCTGAAATATAACCTGTCGTTTATATACTCAATGTCTACATGACCACCAAACTTAACTATTACGGCTCTACCAGGATGCTTTGTTTCCCAAGGGTAGCCGTTTATTAGCCAATCATCAGCTACTTCTATCTGTTCAAAATTCTTTATTTCTTGTGTAAAAAACCCATGGTTATATCTAATGCTATGACCTTTTGCAGAAATTCCTAATGCACTCATGGAATCCATAAAACATGCAGCTAGTCTGCCTAAACCACCATTACCTAGTCCTGCATCTTTTTCTTGTCTTATAAGCACACCTAAATCTATACCCATTTCATCTAAACCATTTTTAACTATGTCTTCAACTTTGAAGGATTTAATGTTTTTTGATAATATATGTCCAATTAAAAATTCACTGGAAAAGTAATAGACTTTTTTATCCATTCGTCTTTTATTTCTAGATACAGTCCATAATTTTCTTATTTCTTCTGAAAACAGTGATGCAAGCGATAGATATTGCTCTACAGGCTTTAATAAATTCGGCTCATCTGCGAACTCTGTCATACATTGCTCGCGAAATTTTTTCTTAAAATCTTCCTTATTATTAAACATTTATATCTCCTAATTTATTTTCTTCAAAACAATTGTGCTAAATGATCCAACAGTTAGATTTACCGAGAACTCACGTCTATTCCATGGTCTTTTCTCTGCAATTATCTGATTTTTATTTATATAGCCACTGCCACCATTTTCCTTTCTGTTTGAAGTGAATACTTCGTTGTAGATGCCATCTTGTGTGACACCCTGAATGAAACTATCAAAATGGTGATATGATAGGTTAAGAACAATTATTATTTCCTCTCCTTTAGTATTTCGTCTGACAAAGGAAATTACACCTTGATTGTTATTATCAGCATCAATCCATTCAAAACCCATGCAGTCAAAATCTAATTCATAAAGCTCGCTATTGTTTGTATAAAACTCATTTAAACTCTTAACATAATCATTGAATCCACTGTGCATAGGGTACTTTAGCATAAAAAACTCTATTGGCTCATAGTATCTCCACTCCATTACTTGGGCTATTTCAGTTCCCATAAA
>Ga0209475_10004559_pt1 | contig 11865 bp, 6 predicted proteins | sample tdDd471_FD_187128 | JGI IMG/M metagenome (GOLD analysis project Ga0209475, IMG submission 187128) | Marine sediment microbial communities from the Atlantic coast under amendment with organic carbon and nitrate - tdDd47.1 (SPAdes)... | ecosystem: Environmental > Aquatic > Marine > Coastal >...
ACCAGGACGAAGATGATTCCGCCCTCGGCCAATTTCGTGTTACGAGCCTTGATCTCGGCAGCGGTGAGTTTGAGTTCCTTGGACATGATCGGCCTCCTGTTTGAGCGCCCTGGGGCGCGGTTGCTGGTCGAATGCTTGAACAACCGCAAGGGTGAGGCCAGAATTAGCGACAGCTGTAAGTCGCTGTCAGCTAATGGATAAGGTGGGGGATGGCGGCGGCGGCGCTGAGGTGTGTGTCCGTCAGGACACGTGTGTTCTGTGTCGGCGGAACCACAAGCTGAGGATCATCAGCCCTGAGATCCCGAGGAGGCAGATCCCCCAGAACACATTCTGGCCATGGGTATGGAGTTCCAGGTTGGTTGTTCCCGCCGGCAGCTGTCCAAGGACTAGGCGTCCATCGGCGGCCGAGGTCATGGTCACTCCTGGTGCGCCCTCGATGTTCCAGGCGCGCGACCAGGCCAGATTCATGACCACCTGCCCATCCCTGCTGGGTGAGGTCACCGTGATCCGCCAGTGACCAGGCCGGCGGTCGAGCACCGTCAACTCGACTCCTCGAGTTCCCTCGCCGTACCAGCTGGGCTGAATAGTCGGTACCGGATCGACCACGGTGAAGCGCCCGCTCTTGAAGACTTCCTGGTAGATGCCGGTGGCCGTCATCTTGTGAGCCAGAACGGGGTTGGTGAGAAGGAGGCGGGTGACGCCGGCTCGGGGAATCATGGTCCCGACGCGGAGCAACTGATCGGTGTCCAGAAGAGGTTGGCCGAATAGTCGACCGAACTGGCTGTCGGTCCAGTCCTCGATGGGGAAGACCATGCCGCCATAGAAGGCGCCCACCTGGTCCCAGCCGGTTTCGCGGGCGGTGAGGGCAGGCAGGTGACTATGGAACAGCCCCTCTTTGTCGCCGGACAGGTAGAACGTGTCCTGGACATAGAGGCGACCAGCTTGCTGGGGGCGATGGCGGCGTAACCATTCCCAGGTCCGCGCCAGTTGAGTGACCTCGGCATGGTCGCGGGGTGGCGTTTCCAGGCTCAGGGAACGTTGCCACCAGAGTCCTGACAGGGCCATGGCGATGCCCACTGTGATGACGATCACTCGCTGTCGGGCCATGGTTTGCAGCGCCGGCAGAGAGGCCAGGACGGGGCCGGCCGCCAGAGCCAGTCCCAGGCGGACGAGCATCAGCCGTCGCCAGGAATGGGGGCCGAGGAGAGGGCGACCACTCAGGGGGACGACCAGAAGCACCAGGACGGCGATGGCCAGGGCCAGCCATAGACCGAGTCTGCCGGTGCGATCACGGCGGGCGCGCCAGAATCCCAGGACTCCCAGGCCGAGGATCAGGATCATGGGGAGGGCGTCGGTGAAGAACAGTTCGGACTGCCATTGCAGGCGTCCCTCGGCCAGGGCCAGGGGATGCAGGGGCAAGACCAGGTAGAGCAGGCCCAGATGAGGCGCCAGGGCCTGGTCTCGGATGACCAAGGTGGCCCGTTCCAGCAAGGCCGGAAGCCAGTAGGGTGCGCTGATCAGGGCGCCGCAACAAGCGGCGGCAAGGCGGTGGCCCACCAGACGCCGGCCGGCGGGGTGACGGAGAAATCCAGCGGCGGCCAGCAAGAAGAGCAGGACCGAGGGTGCCAGCAGAAACAGGTGCGTGAGCCCGATGAAACCATAGAGAAGCCCGATCATCAGGAGCCGGGCGGGCGTGTCCTCGTCGCGGCTGAGCAGGTCGACCAGGAGCACCAGCCCTGCGGCCGCCAGACCGAAGGGCGCCATGCCGCCAAGCGGAGACTCGAAGCCCGCCAGCCATGGCCGCTGGATGAGGACGAGCCAGGCGATCAGGGTGGCGGCCCAGAGGGGAGTGCGGCGTCGGGTCGAGATGAATACCGCAAGGGCCGGCGCCAGGAACCCCGCGAGGTCGAAGAGCACAACCAGCAACCCGGCCGGCACACCCAGACCGCTCAACAAACCCAGCAGTCCGAACCACAACGGCGAATGCACCTGGAAAACTGAAAAACCCAGGAAGGCGGCGTCACTCCAGCCACTCGATCCCTGGCCGAGATCGTGGAGCTCGGCCAGGTGGCAGGGATTGTCCTGATAGGTATACCAACCACCTCCGGCCAGCAGGGGCCAGGCGCAGAGGACACCACAGGCCAGGATCGACAGCACCGCCAGGGCCGGCAGCCGTTTCATCGCTTCAGCCCATGTCGTCGCATGATCTTGAGAAGTGAACTGTGGTCGGCCAGGCCGAGGTCGTGGGCCGTGTTGGTGATGTGCCACTGCTGACGTTCTAGAGCGGCCAGGACGATGGCGCGTTCGGCCGCGGCCTTCTGTTCCTTGAGGGGGCCGGGGCTGGGCTGCCAGCCGCTGGTGGGCGCCGTGTTGGAAGGACCGATGTCGGCGGGGACGCAGGAACCATCGACGGTGTCGTTGCGGGCGGCGATGATCATGCGCTCGACGACGTTGCGCAGCTCGCGCACGTTGTTGCGCCGCCAGTCGTAGCCGGCCAGGGACTCCAGGGCCTCGGAGGTGATGGTCTGAGGCTTGCGGCCGAATCGTTCGGCGATCAGGGCCAGGAAATGTTCCGCCAGCAAGGGCACGTCGCTCAGGCGTTCGCGCAGAGGGGGAACCCGGAGCTGGTGGACATTGAGCCTGAAGAGGAGGTCTTCACGGAAACGACCCTGGCGCACCTCGTCGTCGAGGTCGCGGTTGGTGGCCGCCACCATGCGGACGTCCACCTTGATCTCGCGGGTGCTGCCCACGCGGCTGATGACTCCGGTCTCCAGTACCCGTAGGAGCTTGGCCTGGGCGGGCAACGGGAGCTCGCCGACCTCGTCCAGGAAGAGGGTGCCCTTGTCGGCCGATTCGAAGGCGCCGCGGCGGGTCCGGTCGGCTCCGGTGAAGGCGCCTTTCTCGTGGCCGAAGAGCTCGCTCTCGGCCAGGGTCTCGGGCAGGGCGGCGCCGTTGACGGCGACGAAGGGTTGCTTGATCCGTGGACCGCGATCGTGGAGCTGGCGAGCGACCAGTTCCTTGCCGGTGCCGCTCTCGCCGAAGACCAGGACGGCGCTGGGGATGGCCGCGAGCTGGTCGATTCCCTCGCGCAGGTCGAGCATGGCACGACTCTCGCCCACCAGGGGCGAGTCCTGCCCGGTGGAGCGGCGGAGTTGCTTAACCTCGGCGCGCAGTCGGGCCCACTGGATGGCGTTGTCCACCTCCTGGACCACTCGTTCCAGGGGCTCATCCTTGGCCAGGAAGGCGTAGGCGCCCAGCTTCACGGCGCGCACGCAGCGGTCGTAGCTGCCGGTCCCGGTGTAGACGATGACCGGCGTTCGATCCTGGCGGCGCTTCATCTCGGTGAGGACCTGGAAGCCGTCGAGGTCGGGCATCTCGAGGTCGAGGATCATGCAGTCGACGGGCTCGTCCTCGAGGAGGTCGAGGGCTGCCTTACCGCCGGCGGCTTCCAGGACCTCATGCTTGCCCAGCCGTTGCAGGTCGTAGGCGTATTGCTCGCGCATGGCGGCGATGTCATCGACGATCAGAACGCGGCTCATGCCTCGGCCTCCGCGGCGGGGAAGGTGATGGTGACGGTGGTGCCCTCGTTCGGGGTGCTGTCCACCTCGAGGTGACCACCGGCGTCGCCAGCCAGGCGGCGCACATTGCTCAAGCCCAGGCCCGTGCCCTCGGGCTTGGTGGTGTAGAAGTCCTCGAAGATATGAGCTCGGACCTCGGCTGTCATGCCGCAGCCGTTGTCGGCCACGGCCAGGATGCACTGGGGGCCGAGGTCGGGGTCGTCGGCGCGGGCCAGGCGGACCTCGATCTGGCCGCCGGTCTCGGGCAGGGCTTCCCGGGCGTTGCGCAGGAGGTTGCCGAGGATGCGGCGCATGGCCACGGGGTCGGCCAGGACGGCCGGGGTGTCGGCGGCGGCAACGAGCTGAGCCTCGGGCATGGTCGAGCAGGCTTCGCGGGACAGGGTGGTCAGATCACAGGGCAGCCTCTTCAGCTCGGGGGTCAGCTTGGCGTAGTGGCCGGCCAGCTCCTCGAGATAGGCCAGGCTGCTGGTGAGGGTGGCGGCGCGCCCCTGGAAGACTTCGGGCAGGCGCCCGGGGTCGTTGGCCGCGGTCTCGTCCAGGTGGCGGATCACATTGCGGACCGGGGTGATGCCGTTGCGCAGGTCGTGATTCACCTGGCGGGCGACCTCGCCGAGGGTGGCGCGGTGCTCGGCGGTGGCCAGCTGGCGGGCGTCCTGGCGGAGGCGCTGGACCATGGCGGACAGGACCCGGGAGAGCTGGCCGACCTCGTCGCGGCGGTCGGTGGGGAAATCGGCGGCGGGGTCGTCGAGGTCGATGCGGGTGGACTGGCCGGCGAGGTCGCTCAAGGGGCGGGAGAGACGACCGCTGAGGAAGGCGGCCAGGAGGAAGACGCCCACGACCACGGCGGCGACCACGGCGATGATGAACTGGTCGACCCGACGGCGCTGATTGATCCAGGGCTCGAGGTGCTGGTAGGAGAGGTGAAGGCCGGCTTCCCGGTGACCGTTCCAGACCACGGGAATGTCAACGGCCATCCAGTCCACTTGATGCTCTTGTCCCCAGGTTCGCAAGGTCTCATGGCTGGCGGCATCCGCCACTGCCAAGGGTGTTTCTCCCTCGCTGAGGACGGTGTCAGCCAGGACCACGCCAGTATCAAGACCGACGGTACTCCGCTCAACCCGACGGCCGCCGATCCAGTGAAACTGATGGCCGCTGAGGGTGAAGTCATGGCGGGTGACCATGGCCAGGAATGAGCCGGAGGACCCTTCTTCCTCGATCAAGGCTGAGAATGGTCTGGCGTGGTCAGGCAACTCATCAGGCCAGGCACCTGGATGGGATTGCCAGAATCGATCAGGCAGAGGCTGCTCTTCACCCAAGGCCAGCAGTAGCTGCCGGTCGTTGCGGCCGAACTCATTGCGATAATGGGCCGAACTCAGGATGGTGCCCTGGACATCCAGCAAGGTCAGGACATCGATGGTCATGGTGCGGGCCACTTGACCGGCGTAGTCCCGTACGTAAGGCAGGAGATCATCGCGCCCGCCAACCAGGGCCAGCCGGAGTCGATTGTCTTCGAGGGCGGCCTCGGTGAGCATGGTCAGTTGCTTCTGGTTCTGAATCGCCAGCTCACCGGGAGTCGCGAGGATCTGTCGGTTCAACATCCGGGCGTTGCCGAAGAAACTCCGCCCGGCATATTCCAGCAACTGGTCCCTGAAGAAACCGGCAAGCAATCCCACCGGCAAGATGATCAGCACCACCGCGGCCAGGAAAATACGCCAGCGCGTGGTCATGGCGTGATCTCTTCCGGTGCAGGCCCCAGGCCGCCAACCAGCAAGGCGCCGTCATGGGCCAACCGAAGTCCTGTGAGAGGACCCCGCCACACCAGTCGCTGCCTGGTCTGGACCAGGGGGACGACCAGGCCGTCGCGGGCCAGTTCCTTGCTCGCCGCGCAGGCATCGATCTCCTGAGAAACGCGCTGCTGAAGCCAGTCGGCCCGGGCCAGAAGGGACGCCATGGTCAAGCAGGCGGTGGGAAACTGTGCCTCGAGTTTGACCACATATGCGGCGGCCCGACCATTCAGCAGGTCACGACCGAGGTCGAGCCCCCTGGCGGCGTGCAACTCGAGGTTGGCCTCGAGGAAGGCGTCGACCCGCTCGGCGAGGGCCAGGGCATCGGGGTCGTTGGCGGCGAAAACCAGGCGGCGCTCCACGAGGGCGTTCAAGGCAGGGTCAGGGTCGAGCAAGGGTGAGGACAGGCCCAGGGTCGGACCGTGGAGCTGAGGGCAGGAGAGGGGCCGGCATCCGTGGAAGTCGAGGGACCGCGTGTCACGACTCTCAGCCGGCGTCACGGTGCCATGGTCGGCCTGGAATGCCGCCTCGGTGTCGAGCCCTGATTGGGGTGGCACGAGCAGGACATAGAGGCGATCGAAAGGGAGAGGTCCCGATTGGACGCCTTCGATCTCCTGGTAGTAGGCGGCGGCGTGGCGATTCCGGATCACGGCGAGGTCGGCATCGTTGAGGAGATCGCGATCATCAGCGCCGGGCAGGATGCGGAAGGTCAGCGAGGTCCAGGTGGGGTACTCGGGGTGATGAAGGTTGGGGCGGCACACCAGATCGGGGATGGGCTGCGTGGTGTCCGCGGCCAGACGACACGGGCCGGACCCCACGGGCCACAGCCAGCCCTGGCGAATGGTGGCGATGGCCAGGGCCGGATGGGCCAGCAGCGACGGAAGGTCGTCCTGGGGCTCACCCAGGTGGATCTCCAGGATCCTGGCGCTCTGCACCACCAGCCCGCGGCCACCGGGTGCGAGCCAGAGGTCGGGCCCAGGCAAGCCTGTGGCCAGGGCCAGGTTGCCGTTGCGGGACCATGATTGCACCACGTTGCGGCTGGTCACCGGTGATCCGTCCCAGAAGACGGCGCCCTCGCGCAGGGTCAGGCGCCAGCGACGACCGTTGTCGAGGCGTTCCCAATGCTCGGCCAGGCCGGGCTGAACGATCCCCTCGCAGGTCACGCGTGTCAGGGTCTCGTAACAGTTGGCGAAGACGGTGCGCTCGGCGGCGGTCACCGGGACAGGGGCATGGGCGGGATCGACGGCTTCGCCCAGGGCCAGGACCAGGTCGCCTCCCGCTCGGGTGGGCCCGAGGGGGAGAGGCGAGCAGCCGGCCTCATCCCAGCGCCCCTTGCCGCCAGGGGATTCCATGGCGGAGGGGTCGGTTTCCACGGAGGCCTGATCGCCGCCGCCGCAGGCGGTCAGGACCAGGAGTGGCAAGAGGACGGCGAGCCGTAAATGTCGTTGAATGAGATGCATATCTGAAGGCTACCGCTCCCAGGTGGTCCCGTCAAACGAGGTCTTGCTCCCCATCTGGTTCTTGCCCAGATCCCCATGCCGGCCCTACCATGGAGAGGTCCGATTCCTGGTGTCTCTGTTTTCACGGGAAGATGCTCATTGCCATGCGCGTGCCTGCCGTTCTCTGCCTGTTGATCCTGGCCCTGGGCGCCACCATTCCGGCCTCCGCCCTGGTGCCGTCCGATCTGCTGGATATGCGCAGTTGCGGCATCGGCGCCCTTTCCCCCGATGGTCGTTTTCTGATCTACACCGTCAGCGATCATGACCAGACCACGGTTCACTGGCGCGACCTCGAATCGGATGCCCAGCAAGTGCTGTTCACGCCCAACGATCGGGCCGACGGATTCAGCTACAGTCCCGATGGCCGGACCATCGCCTTCAAGCGCCGGACCGATCAAGGGGCCGAGGTCTGGCTCATGGGCGCCGATGGTTCCCAGCGTCGTCGGGTGGCGGGGCCCGGTCGCTTCGGGGCGCTGAACTGGTCGCCCGATGGCCGTTTCCTCGCCCACCTGGTCAGCGACCTCGATCCCGAGTATGAGGGGCAGCCGGGGACGGTGACGGTGGCCGACGGTTTCGGCTGGCGCCACCTCGGGCAGGGCGAGCGGGAGGGGCGAATTCAGCAGCTTCACCTCGTGGAACTGGCCACGGGTGAGGACCGCACCCTCGCTGCCGCCGACCTCGATGTGCGCGGCCTCTCCTGGTCACCGGACAGCCGGGAACTGGTGCTGAGTGCCAAGCGTCGGTGTGACCTGGGCCGCACCTTGAATACCGACCTCTTCGTGATCGGCCTGGATGGCCAGGGGCTACGACCCATCACCTCCAATCCCGGGCCGGACGAAAAACCCATCTGGTTGGACGACGAGGCCATCGCCTACCAGAGCCATGGCGACAGCCTCCATGAGAGCAAGCCGGCGCACCTGGTCGTGATCACCGCTGACGGGATGCATGAAAAGCAGCGTCTCCTTCAAGATTTCGACAACTGTGTCTGGGGCATCTGGCACCATGGCGACGAGTTCTACTTCCGTGGAGCCCGGCGCGGCACGGCGGGCATTTTCCAGGCGGCCGATCAGGCGGGCACCATGCTCACGCCCGCCGGCTGGAATTGCTGGGATATCCGTTTCGGTGGCGGTCGCGCCGTGGTCTGGGCCAACAGCCAGACCTCGCCCGGCGCCATCTTCACCATCGACCTCGACAACGACGAGGTCCAGCTCCTCCTCGATCCCAACGACCGCTGGTCGCAACGTGTCGGGCTGGTGGAACCGCAGCGCTTCGAGATAACCGTGGAAGACCGGGTGATCGAGGGCTGGGTCTACCTCCCCGAAGGTTTCGAGCCCGGGCATCGCCTGCCCACGGTCCTCTCCATCCACGGCGGACCGGAGTGGATGTACGGAGGCTATTTCCTGCCCGAGTTCCACGTCCTGCCGGCCTTCGGCTATGCCGTGCTGGCCGCCAATCCCACGGGGTCCACCGGCTATGGCAGCGAGTTCCAGGACGCCATTCGTGGGGACTGGAACGGTCGGCCGGCACGCGAGGTCCTGGCCGTGGTGGATCATGCGGTGGCCGAAGGCTGGAGCGATCCTGATTTGCTGGCGGTGATGGGGGGAAGTTACGGCGGCCATCTGGCGGCGACCCTGACCACCCAGACCGACCGATTCAAGGCGGCGGCCTGCGACCGCACGTATCCTCAGACCGAGGCGTTCTGGGGTGCCACGGACGAGAAATGGTTTCCGGAGTGGGAAATGGGCGGCCGTCCCTTCGATCCCGAAGCCAAGGAGACGTATCGCCGCAACAACCCATTCAACGACATTGCCCAGGTCCGGACGCCGACGTTGCTCAGTCACGGTCTGCTGGATTATCGCTGTCCCCAGGATGGAACGATCTCCTGGTACTCGGCGCTGCAATCTCTCGGCGTGCCTACCCGGCTGTTGAGATTCCATGATGAGGGTCATGGGATCAACGGGCGGGACAATCAGATCTTTTATCTTGAACAGTTACTGGCGTGGTTCGAGCGCCACGTCCTCGAGGTTGCGACACCATGACCGACACCAAGCTCTGGCGTTCTCCAGTCAACCCCGAGGCGGCCATCCCTCTGCAACGCCACTGGTCGTTGTGGCTCCTGGCGGCCAGCATGGTGCTGGCCATCGGCCTGAAATCCTACGCCCCGCTGCTGGGCGTGCCCTGGTCAGTGCTGGCCCTGGTGACCCTGCTGCCGGGACTCGGCCTGGCCCATCGTGATCCGGACCCTCGCTGGTGGCAGACAGCGGTCCTGCTGGTCTATTTGATCATCCTCCTGTTCTTCACCCGGATCGATGGTGACACCGGCGATGCCCACATCATCGAACTGGCCGTCATGCTGGGGCTGGGCGCTCTCCTGATACCCGCCCTGGCGGCTCGTTTCTGGATGAAGGAGTCGCTGGACTACCAGTGGGTCAGTGGTCGATGGTCTCTGAAGATGTGGCTGTGGCTGGTCGGCGGGTTCTTTCTGGCCCTGGGCATCATGGGCATGTATTTCACCTGGTGGACTCCCGAGTTGCACCATTCGTGGCCTCTGCCGCCCCGAGATGATCCGACCCGGACAGCGGAGATGTGGCGCCTGTTCTGGGGCTGCAATTTCGTGGGGGTCTGGGACGAATTATGCTTCGTGAACTTCGTCTTCGTCCTGCTTGCCAGGCGGGTCGGATTCCGTGAAGCCTTGCTGGCCCAGGCGGTCTTCTTCACCAGTTTTCTCCATGAAATGGCCTTTGTCGGCTGGGGGCCGGTGGTAATTTTCGCCTTCGCGCTGATCCAGGGCTTTACCTACCATCGAACCCGGTCGTTGCTCTATGTGGTGACCTTGCATCTGATCGTCGACACCATCCTGTTCTACTGGATCGCCAATCGGTGGTATCCGGGCTGGGGCTGGCATCCGGGCTGATCGGTTGGGGAGCTCGAAAAGAGTATTTTAGGATTCAGGTATCGGCATTCTGGACGATAAGACCCTTGTAGGGGACTGGAGCCTGATCGGTTCTCGATCAGGTGGGGCCTTATCGGAATATGTATCCATGAACCGAGCTTCGAAAAGTACTCTTTGGGCGATCCCTTCATCCTTGTTCAAGAATGCCCGCCTGGGTACGTTTCGAAATCTGGGCCTGGGCCTGATTCTGGGGACCATCTTCTTCCTGGCCGGCAGCAACTGGCTCGGTGGCCCGTGGCGCTGGCTGGCTGTGTCCCTGCCAGCCCTGGGATTGGCCCTGGACCTCGTCTTGGCTGCTTATCAAGCCGGTCAGCGGTCTGAGAAGGCTCTCCTGCGCTCCATTGTCGATCATATTCCCTTTCTCATTTCTGTTCGGAATGACCGGCGCGAGATTCAGCTGGTCAACAAGCACCTGGCCGAGCTGTGCGGCATCAGTGTTCAGGATCTGGAGAGCGGACAGGACCTGCCGGCCTGGCTCAAGGGAGACTGCAACGCGGACCCCGATGATCCACCCGATCTCGAGATGGAGTTCTGCTCCGAGGTCATCAATGAACATGGTGAGGCCCGAAATATCCTGATCAGCCATCAGGCCATTCAACCAGGCCACGCCGCCTCGTCGAAATGCTTGACCGTGGGTATCGATATGACCGAGCAGCATCAGGCTGAATTGAGCCTCGCCCGTGGGCTGGTGGCGGAGCGGACTCAGACCGGCATTCTCCGACGTTTGGTGCAGGGCCGACACGAATCGTTCCAGGAAGATCTGGAGAAGGCCTTGAGCCAGGTGGCCGAGTTCTGCCATGCGGAGATGGGCTTGCTGGCCCAGCGTGAGGATGAGGGAATGGCCCGGATCGTGGCCTTTGCGGCCAAGCCCGGGGGAGCCTCCGTTCCCGACCTGGTGATGGAGGAATTGTTCAGTGAGGCCATCGCCCGTCTCAAGCAGGATCAACATGTGGTTCTGAGGAATATCAGGCAGAAGCTCAATGGCAAGCAGGGACAGTTCTTTTCCTGGAACAGGGTCCTGATCCGGTCCCTGATCCTGGTGCCGGTCTTCGATCAAGGCGAGCTCTGCGGTTGCCTGGGTGTTCACTCGCGACGGCGGGACAAGGAATGGAGTAACCTCGAGATCAGCATGCTCCGGGTCGTGGCCGAAGTCATGTCGGCGGCCTGGGGACGACATCGGGTCGAGGCCTCCCTGAAGGAGACCACCGAGGCGGCCCGGGCCAGCAACGCAGCCAAGAGTCAGTTCCTGGCCAACATGAGTCATGAGATCCGGACGCCGCTGAACTGCGTCATGGGGCTGTCCGACCATCTGTTCGACCTGGACCCCACCGAGGAGCAGCAACAGTGCCTCAACCTGATCCGGCACTCGGGCGATGTCCTGCTCAACGTGATCAATGACATCCTCGATCTGGCGCGCATCGAATCGGGAAAAGTTCCGCTGCAGCTGAGTGATATCAAGCTGGATTCCCTGTTGAAGAACACCATGGGGATGTTCAAGGGGCGGGCCGAGGAGAAGGGCCTGAACCTGGACCTCCGGCTGGACCCCCTCTTGCCGGACGAGGTGCGGACCGATGAGGTTCGGCTCAGCCAGATTCTCACCAACCTCATCGGCAATGCCATCAAGTTCACGGCCGAGGGGTCGGTGACCCTGGTGGCCGAACCAGTGGGGCCCTCGGGTAGCGATCTCCATCCCTGGATTCGTTTCAGGGTGGAAGACACGGGGATAGGGATCGACGACGACAAGCTGGATCTCATCTTCGACAGCTTCACTCAGGCGGATGCCTCGACCACCCGGAACTATGGCGGCACGGGTCTGGGGCTGGCCATCAGCCGGAGCCTGGCGGATCTGATGGAGGGTGAGCTGACGGCGACCAGTGAGGTCGGTGCCGGGTCGAACTTCATCCTGGAACTGCCGATGTCGGTGGCTCTCGGTGAAACGGATCTGGCCACAGGAAACCTCATGCCCAACCCGACCCAGGTTCCCACCGAGCTTCCCCCTGGCCTCAAGGTGCTCGTGGTCGAGGACAACATCATGAACCAGGTGGTCGCCG
>Ga0209475_10004560_pt1 | contig 11863 bp, 10 predicted proteins | sample tdDd471_FD_187128 | JGI IMG/M metagenome (GOLD analysis project Ga0209475, IMG submission 187128) | Marine sediment microbial communities from the Atlantic coast under amendment with organic carbon and nitrate - tdDd47.1 (SPAdes)... | ecosystem: Environmental > Aquatic > Marine > Coastal >...
GCATTGTTTGATCGTTTAGAGAGACCGGGCACTGGAAAGTGATTGACAGAGAAGAATACGCAACTTACACTTTCGGCTTGAACTTTTGCGGGCCCATAGCTCAGTTGGAAGAGCCACCGGCTCATAACCGGTCGGTCCCAGGTTCGAACCCTGGTGGGCCCACCACCCGCCTCAACACCATGATTGATGTTTACTGGTTCAGATAGATTTCAAGAGATGTAAAGAGAGTGCAGCCGAAGACCAGGTTGCACTCTTTTTACATAGGGATGATGGCAAACAAAGGACAACGCATACAGGATCTGCTCGGCCTGATTCACAATCTGTACGATCCCGGCCTGGCCGAGGATTGGGACAATGTCGGGCTACAGGTCGGTGACCCCGCCGCACTCCTGTCCCGTGTTATGGTGGCACTGGATCCCTCGCTCGGTGCCGTTCAGGCTGCCAGCGATGCCGGGGCCCAGGCTCTGGTCACGCATCATCCCCTGCTGTTCCGCCCGATCAAGCGTCTGACTCCTGGTGACGCCGTCGGCCAGGTTCTCTGGACGGCTGTACATTCCGGGGTCTCGGTGATCAGCGCCCACACCAATCTCGACTGTGCCGAAGATGGGCTCAACAGCTGGCTGGCTCGGCAACTTGACGTGCAGATGACTGTGCCGTTGCAGCCGGTTGCCGGCGAATACCTCAAGCTGGTGATTTTTGTTCCCGTTGGTCACGAATCGCAGGTTGCCGAAGCCCTTTTCGCTGGTGGTGCAGGCAAGATCGGTGCTTACGATCAATGCTCCTTCCGCAGCCGGGGGGAGGGGACCTTCCGTCCTGGCGCGGAGTCGAACCCTTTTGTCGGCGAACCGGGAAAACTGGAACAGGTTGAGGAAATCCGGCTCGAGACGATCGTTCCGCAACGCAGACTGGCGCGAGTCCTTGAGAAGATGTTGAAAGCGCATCCGTATGAAGAGGTGGCCTACGACCTCTTGCCTCTGCAGAACCAGGTGCCCGGCGCCGGATTGGGTCGGATTGGCATGTTGGAACAGGCGACGACGCTTGATGCATTTGCCGAGAGCGTCAAGGACGCCCTCGATTGTGATCACCTGCGCCTGGCCGGAGCCCACGATTTGCCGGTGCACAAAGTCGCCCTTTGCGGGGGTGCCGGCGCCGGCCTGCTGCAGACCGCCCATCGCCAGGGAGCTGATGTGCTGGTCACTGGCGACGTCAAATATCACGAGGCTCGACAAGCTGAGGAACTCGGCATCGCCCTGGTTGATGCCGGTCACTTTGCTACGGAAAAACTGATGATTGACCTGGTCGCAGACGCATTGCGAAACGCCGCTGGAAAACGGCACTGGGAGATGGAGTTTGTAACATACGCCGGTGAGCAGGATCCTTTCCGGTTTTATTAAACAACCTCGACCGCACGTGGGCAGTCGATACAAAGAGATTACTGACAAGGGAGGCGTTTATCGTGCAGAAGCAGTTGCAGTTACTGCGTGACTTGCAGGAGTTGGATACTGATAAGAAGGTTATTGAGGTCGAACGGCAGACCGGTCTCGATGAGCAGCAGGCCCTCAATACAGAGCTCGAGCGCCTGCAGGAAATGGTCGACAGCCTCGCCGACGAGATAGGTGCGCTGGAAGTCGAGAAGAGTGAGCTGGCCAATGCCATAGTCCTGGAACAGCAGAATGTAGAGCGTTCCGAAGGGCGTCTTCCCCAGATCAAAACGCAGAAAGAATATATTGCGGTGCTCAAGGAAGTGGATACGGCCAAAAAGCTTGCCAAGGAGTTGCAGGACCAGATTGACGCAAAGAATGAGGCGCTTACATCGCTCAGTTCGGAAAAGGCTGAAAAAGATGACGAGTTTGCCCAGGCCAATGAACAGGCGAGCGGGCGTTGTGCCGAAATCGATGCCTCGCTGGTCTCGGTGATCGAACAACTCGATGAGATGGAGCGCCAACGAAAAGCTCTCCTCCAGGACCTGCCGACGAAGCTGCGCAAGCGGTACGAACTCCTGATGTCGAGACGAGGCGGTGTGGCCGTTGTCGAGGCCCGCGGTGGTGCTTGCCTGGGTTGCCATATGCACCTCCCGCCGCAGCTGTTCAACAGCCTGTTTGTCGTCAAGGAGATTCAGACCTGTCCGCACTGCAACCGGCTGCTTTTCGTTACCGCACTGGACTGATAACAGAACACTGGAAGGTGGTTGGAGAAAACCAGGCGATCGCCGCCTGCCGTAGCTTTGTGCGAAAGCAGGGGGAGGAAAGTCCGGGCTCCACAGGGCAGGATGGTCCTTAACGGGGACCGGGGGCGACCCCAGGGAAAGTGCCACAGAGAGTAGACCGCCCGCCGGGGCATGGCCGTGGCGTGGTAAGGGTGAAAGGGTGAGGCAAGAGCTCACCAGTGCCGGCGGTGACGTCAGCAGCTCGGTAAACCCCATCCGGAGCAAGGCCAAATAGGGGAGTGTTTGAGAACGGCCCGTTCGAGACTCCCGGGTCAGGCTGCTTGAGGCCACCGGCAACGGTGGTCCTAGAGGAATGATCGTCACCCCGCCGCGGGCAACTGCTGCGAGGTACAGAACCCGGCTTACGGTTCTCTCCGACCACTTTATTTGCCTGCCTCTTCGCGCAGGAGCCGGCGGCACCTGGATTTCCCGGTGCCGCTTCTTTCTTGGCCAATAGCGCTTTTTTCTCCGATTGAGTCCAGCTATGACCAGAGAACAAAAGACCCTCCTCGCCGATTGGCCCGCGCTGCTGCAAAAACTCAGGGATGAGCTTGTTGCAATCGACGAGACGGACCGGCAATGGCTCAGCGACAGGCTCGACTCGATTGCTGCAATCCAGTCGGACCTGGACGATCTTTTTCGTCTGGCCGGCGGCGTGCAGCTGTGTGTTGAATGTGATGGCGCCTGTTGCGGCTGTGGCCGACATCATGTAACCTTGACCAATCTGCTGGCCTATCTGCTGGCTGATGAGGAGCCCCCTGCTCCCGATTTCGGCAAGACCTGCCCTTACCTCGGTGAGCAAGGCTGCCGCCTACCGGTCTCCCGCCGTCCATACAACTGCATTACCTTCTTCTGCGAACAGTTGGAAGAAAACCTCTCCGAGCAAAGCCGGCAGCAGTTGCGTCTGCTAGACCAGTCTCTGCGACGGGAATACCAGGCTCTAGCAGAACGCTATCCATCTGCCAGTCTGCGCGGCATCTGGATCGCCCTCGACCGAATCGAAAACGGTGACATCCTGTTTACGAAACAGTGAGCCAGCTGCCGGAAGTCATGGTAGAATGTACCCCCAATACTATCGAAGGAACCGCCATGGATATCAGTTTTAAAAAGACCAACGGTCGACTGGATGAGCTTATTGAAGAAATCCTTGCAATGGCCGATGTGCATCACTCGAAAATCATCCGCGAGATGGTGATCAGTGCCCTGAAAACCGGTCAGGAAAATGATTACCTGGCTGACCTGAAGATGCTGCGTGCGACCATGAAGGAGATGCGCTACACCAGCAAGATGTTCGGACCCTATCGCGAGCGCAAGAAGGTGACGATCTTCGGTTCGGCTCGAACCGCGCCGAACGAGGAGAGCTATCAGAAATGCGTAACTTTCTCCCGGCAGCTCGTTCGCCTTGGCTATATGGTCATCACCGGCGGCGGCCCCGGTATCATGCAGGCGGGCAATGAAGGTGCAGGGGCCGACAATTCCTTCGCGGTTAACATCCGACTACCCTTTGAACAGGGGACCAACCCGGTCATGGAAAACAGCAGCCATACCATCACCTACCAGTATTTTTTCACCCGGAAAGTGGCTTTTTTGAAAGAGGCTGACGCGGTGGCCCTCTTCCCTGGTGGTTTTGGAACGCTGGATGAGGCCATGGAAACGCTGACCCTGGTGCAGACCGGTAAGAACCCGCCTATCCCCCTGGTCCTGATCGATGATGATGACGGCAGCTACTGGGAACCCTGGTTTGATTTTATCAAGGAGGTCATGCTGAAGCGCGGCGTGATCTCTGGAGAGGACTTCAGCCTTTTCACGATCACCCGCGACCCCTTCGAGGCGGCACAGATCATCGATGATTTTTACCGGAACTACCATTCCAGCAGGTGGGTGGGCTCAACCTATGTTATCCGCCTTAACAAACCCTTGAGTGCCGAGAACCTGGCCGTGCTTGAAGAGGAATTCAGCGAAATCATCGAGCCCGGGAGTCACCTTCAGATGACCGTGGCCCTGCCGGAAGAACAGGACCAGCCCGACCTTGTTGACCTGCCGCGCCTGGTTTTCCAGTTTAATCGGCGCAACTATGGCCTGCTCAAGGCGTTCCTGCGCAGGCTGAATTCCTTTTAGAGAATGGCGCTTCGCGGTCGACAGGTCCGAAAATTATGCATGGCGTTTCCTGTTGACCTTTTTCGCCGGTTTCAACTCTGACGACAGGCTGATCAAGGTCGGTCTCCTCGCCGATGTGGATTTCCCGCGTGCCATGATAACCCATAAGACGACACCGAGCAGAGTCAGCAGTATGGTCGCTTCAAACATGTGACCTCACAGAACCAGGCATGGCAACAGAGCATGCTCGCAGACGAAGGTTGTTCATGGCCTTCAATAGCCTGCCAGAACAAGTTTCCTGCTATCGTGAGTCATGTCATGACCATCGACCGGTATACAGGTGACACATATTTGTAGCGATTTTTGTGCCTCCACCAGGTAACGTCCCCTGACCAAAGTCCGACGGGAGCACTTGTCGCATCTGCCTGGCCACAACGGGCTCAGTAATTTTCGCATCTTAGACCTCCTGGTTGCTGAAAGGCCCCTCTCTGTTACAGGGAGATACTACAATCATCGTGCCAAACGCGAATGACTCGCGCGGCCCCTGGGCGAAGTCTGTCGACCGGCAGAGTTGCATTAACATTATGTTGAGATATTCTTATAAGCACGGGTGATGAATCACCGAAGGCCAACCCATCTGCGCACAAGGCGATTGCCGCGATTGCTGAGCCGCTTATAAATTTCCCACTGACAGGAGAAGAAAATGCTTGTATTAAGAATGTTTCTGGTCGCTCTTTGCGTAGCGCTGCTACCTGTTGCATGTGCCATCGCTGCGGACCAGGGCACCGCACAGGTCGAAGAGCAGATCGATGAGCAGATTGACGAGCAGGTCCGGGAGGTTGTCTCTCGTTCAGTCAAATTCCTCACCAATCTCAAACATCTTCGAATGACAGCCGAATTCGGTTTCGATGTGCTTCAGGAAGATGGCCAGATGCTCGAATTCGGTTCCCACCAGGAAATCACAATTCAGCGTCCTGATCATTTCCGGATCGAAGTCGACCGCAGGGATGGCGCTTCCGGAAATGTCGTCTATGATGGCAAGGAGATCGTGCTATTCAATCCTGAGCAGGCTGTTTATGCCAAAGCCCCGTTTACGGGCGAGATCGATGACGCTTTCGATTTCCTCGCTGAAACGCTGCAGCGGCCGGTTCCGCTACGGGATTTCTTTGCCAGTGACCTTGGAGACATCCTGCTGGAAAAAATAGAGTCTGGCCTGTATGTCGAGGAATCTACCGTGGCCGGGGTCCTTTGTGATCATGTTGCCCTGCGTAATAACAACGTTGATTATCAGATCTGGATTGCCAAGGGGGACGAGCCGTTACCACGTCGGATGATCATCACACATAAAAACGAGGAGGGCTGGCCCCAGTTCTGGGCCCAGTTCCTGGAATGGGACCTTTCTCCGAAGATCGCTAATGGGGCCTTCACCTACGACCCTCCGAAGGGCGCAGAGCGTATTCCCGTGGCTGAACTGGATGAGAAGATCCCCGAGGAAGGAGGCCAGCCATGATGAACTACAAATGGCAGACATTGGTTGCGGGGTGTGCAGTTCTGGTGGTTCTCCTGTTCGTTGTCGCCGAGGTTGAAGCTCGTCGCGGTGGTGGCCGAGGTGGCGGTGGTGGCCGAGGTGGCGGTGGTAAAAGTTTCTCTCGCAGTGGCCCAGCCTCCAGCGGTTCTGTGCGCAGCCAAAGACCGACGAGCAGTCAACGTGGCGGCAGCAAGATGAGCCAGAGAGATAATCGTAGTGCTGATCGTGGAGACCGGCGGAGCAATAAGCAGGATAATCGTGGAGATAGGAATGACGCTCGCAAGGAAAACCGTGAAGACTGGCAAGACCACCGCGACGACGTCCGTGAGGATAGACAAGACTTCGCAGAGGATGTTTATGATGACCGCCGTGACTACTATGACGATCGTTATCGCAGAAGGGTCGGCGTGAGCATAACCTATGCAACCTTCAGTTCGCTTTCATGCACCACGATTCATGTTAACGGGGTCACCTATTACCAATGTGGGAGTGACTGGTATTCCAGGACTTATCGGGGAGGCAATGTTACTTACGTAGTTGTAAACACTCCTGCCGGGTACTGACAACCTGATTTAGGCAGAAGGGCCCGGAAGCGTTTTCGGCCTTTCACGAGTACATCATATTTCAGACATGGAGAAGGCCCTCCCGGATACGGGACGGGCCTTTTTCGTGACGCAGATGCTCTGCGAGAATTGTTTTCTGATTGCAATCGATCACCAATGAACCGAAAATGAGCCGCATGGCTATACTGAACAATTTTGAAAAAATGTTGTGTCAGGCAACGCGTCATTACGTCTCCAGGGCGAATTGGGCAGGCAATCTCATCCGGGGGGGTGTTCTCATCCAGTTGTTTGCTCTTTGCGCCTTTCCATGTTTTGCCGAAGAGCTGGAGCCGAGACGCTGGGCCCATCTGCCAATCAATACCAACTTTATCGGTTCGGGGTATGCCTACACCGAAGCGGATATCGGGTTTGACCCGGTCCTCAAGATCGAAGATGTAGAGTTGGAGCTGCATACCTGGCTGGCAAAGTACATCCGGTCGTTCGCGTTGTTCGAGAAAACCGCGCGGATAGGGGTCATACAGGCCTACCAGGAGGGGACCTGGACCGGGTTACTCGACGGTGTCCCCGAGAAGGTCAAGCGGAGTGGGTGGACTGACACTTTCGTGCGCTTCGCGGTCAACCTGTATGGTGCACCGCCGTTGCAGGGCAAGGAATATGCGAAATACCGGGCAGAAAAAAAAGTCGAGACCATTGTCGGAGCAGGCTTTTCCGTACAGCTGCCGACCGGTGACTACATGGACGACAAGCTGATCAACCTCGGCACCAATCGGTTTACCTTCCGGCCCCAGGTCGGCGCGGTACACACGCGCGGGAAGTGGTCATTGGAAACAACCGGAACGGTCGCGTTGTACTCCGATAATGACGATTTCTACAACGGCAAGAAGTTTGAGAAGGACCCCCTCTACACGCTTAACAGCCATCTCATTTATACATTTCGCCCCGGAATATGGGCAAGCGCCAGTGGCGGGTACGATTATGGTGGTCGGTCTACTATTGACGGTGTAGAAAAGGACGACCGCAAACAGAACCTGGCCTGGGCATTCAGTTTCGGTTTTCCTGTCAACCGGCACCTTGGTGTCAAGCTGGCTTACATCGGTACCCGCACCCAGGAATCCACCGGCATTGATTCTGATTCCTTCGTAATAGGAGCCTCCGCATTCTGGTGATCATGCGGTCTCTTGTCTTATCTGATCCCAGCCCTTTCTGAGTTGCCTCTTCCAGGGCTTTAACAACCTACCCGGCTTTCGTTTGATGACATGAAAACTTAAGTGTTGAATCTGTATTATTGTGTTAGTGTGAGATCTGTGGTTTCTGCAGGACATGCGTTGCAATGTGGCGAGGAGTGGCAAGGTGTATGAAGCAATGAGTGGGATCGCCTGTTTTGTGACCGTCACGGTCAGCTTGCTGTACGGCACCAGAATCAGCTGGCTCTGCGGCAAGAAATGCGCCTTCAAGGAGAGACCTGAAATTAAAAGACAAACCCTGAATGAAAGTGTTCCGGCGGCAATGGCTGTCTATTTTTTCGGTTTTGTCGTTCTGTTCAGCTACTTGATGGATGGCTCCATGGTCGTCTTCGTCTCTTCGATAACGAGCGCCATGATCCTGGCGACGCTGGTGGTTGCGATGGCCATGCCTGAACTGAGACGTAACCCTTCCAACAAGTAACCACCCCTTCTCGATAACCGTGCAAACAGAAATGGCCATCCGGCAATCAACCGGATGGCCATCAGTTTTTTAAAAGTCAGCTCGCCAAGCATGGGTCAACCAATGCAGCTGAACGTTTATCCATGGATGGCCTTGCCGAATGCACCGAGTGCGGCCTCCTTGAAGGCCTCGCTCAGGGTCGGGTGGGCGTGCATGGTCAGCGCTATATCCTCGATACTGCCGCCAAACGACATAACAGTGACCGCTTCACTGATCAGTTCCGAAGCGCATGGGCCGATGATGTGGACGCCGAGTATCCGGCCGCTGTCCGGGTTGGCCAGGACCTTGACGAAGCCGTCGACATTATCCATGGCGCGGGCGCGACCGCTGGCCATGAACGGGAAGCGGCCGGCCTTGTAAGGTATTCCCTGATCTTTGAGCTGTGCTTCGGTAGGGCCGATCGACGCTGCCTCCGGGTGGGTGTAGACAACGCCCGGAATCAGGTTGTAGTCGACTGCAGGGTTTTCTCCGGCGAATCGCTCAGCGAGGACAACCCCTTCGTCCATCGCCTTGTGAGCAAGCATCGGGCCGTGGATCAGGTCGCCGATGGCGTAGATGTTCGCTGCGCTGGTCTGGTAGTTGTCGTCGACGATGATGCGTCCGGTTTCATCGAGCTTGACGCCCGCTTCATCGAGGGCCAGATCGTCCGTGCACGGTTTGCGTCCGGCCGCGACCAGCACCTTGTCACAGGCAAGGGTCTGCTCGACCTTGCCCTCCAGCTTGAGGGTGACGCCGCTGTTGCCTGTTTCCATGCTGGCGACCCTGGTGCCGGCATGAATGGTCATCCCCTGTTTCTGCAGGCTCTTCAGCAGGGCTTCGGTGACTTCCTGGTCGGTGCCTGGCAGCATTGTCTCGAGCATTTCCACCACGGTGACTTTCGCGCCGAGCCGCAGCCAGACCGAACCGAGCTCCAGACCGATATAACCGCCACCGATTACGACCAGATGCTCCGGGACCGCGTCGTAGCCAAGGGCATCCCGGGCCTGACCGACCTGCTTGCCGTCCTGGGGCAGGCTGGGGATGTCGACAGCCACACTGCCGGTCGCCAGCAGAACGCGCTTGCCCTGCAGAGTCTGTTCCCCCTCATCAGTTGTCGCAACGACTTGCAGAGGGCCGTCGGCCGAAGGGGCGCCAAGTCGGCCGGTACCGGTGACCAGGGTGATCTTGTTCTTTTTGAACAGGCTAACGATGCCGCGGGTCAGGCGGGTGATGATCTCCTCCTTGCGCTGCATCATCTTGCCCAGGTCCAGGGACGGCGGGTTCACCAGGATGCCGTGCCCTGCGAACTTGTCGCGGGCCTGGACGAAGAGCTCGCTGGAATCGAGCAGCGCCTTGCTTGGAATGCACCCTTCGTTGAGGCAGGTGCCGCCAAGGGCCTTGCGCTTCTCGATGACGGCTACGCTAGAGCCAAGTTGTGCGGCGCGGATTGCCGCAACATAGCCACCGGGGCCGCCGCCGATAACGATCAGGTCATAAACATTACTCATAATTTGCTCCGCAAATTAGAAGCGCGAAACGCGGAGGGCGAAACGCGGAAAATCAATTAAAGCTCTAGAAACAGTTCCGAGGGGTCTTCTATGTATTCCTTGATCAGCTTGAGGAAACCGACCGCTTCGCGGCCGTCGATCAAACGATGATCATAGCTCAGGGCCAGGTTCATAATCGGACGGATGACGATCTCGCCGTCCATGACCACCGGCCGGTCCTGGATCGAGTGCATGCCGAGTACTCCGCATTGCGGTGGATTGATGATTGGTGTGCTCAGCAGTGATCCGTAAATGCCACCGTTGGTAATAGTGAATGTGCCGCCTTCGAGATCGGCAAGGGTCAGCTTGCGGGCATTGGCCTTGGCGGCGAGGTCGGCTATCTGCTGCTCGATCTCGGCGAAGGTCAGCTGGTCTGCATCACGCAGGACCGGGACCACCAGTCCGCGGTCGGTGCCGACGGCTATGCCGACATCGTAATAGTGGTGATAGACAACATCGGTGCCGTCGATGCGGGCATTGACCGCCGGATATTCCTTGAGGGCCTCGATACTGGCCTTGACGAAAAACGACATCATACCGAGTTTGATGCCATGCCTCTTGGTAAAATTCTCCTGATGGCGAACACGCAGTTTCTTCACCCAGGACATGTCCGCTTCGTTGAAAGTCGTCAGCATGGCGGTCTGTTGGCGGGCCTGCAGCAGGCGCGCGGCGATTCGCTGACGGATCGGTGTCATGACCTGGCGGGTCATCGGGCGGCCATCATCTCTAGCCTCGACCGCGACCGGAACGGCCTTCGGTGTTTCCTGTGCGCCTTGACCTTTTTGAGCCTCTGGTGAAGGTTCGGCCGGTTTTGCGTGGGCGAGGACATCGTCAAGGATAACTCTGCCCTCACGACCGCTGCCGGCCACCTGGTCGAGATCGATGCCACGTTCTTCAGCCTTCAGGCGTGCCGCCGGATTGACCGGGGCTGTGCTCGTCTGCTCCTGGGTTGCCGCAGCCGGTTCTGTTTCAGGCTTTGCGGGAGGCGATTCTGCTACCGGCTCGGCCGCGGCCGTTTCGTTGACTTCGCCCTCTTCAATGGTGGCAATTACGGTGCCGATCGGTACCGTCTCGCCGACCGGGACGACAATGTGCAGGATGCCGGAGGCCTCGGCATTCAACTCGACATTGACCTTGTCGGTCTCCAGCTCGCAGATAATCTCGTCCTTGGCGACCGTGGCGCCATCGTCTTTCAACCAGTTGGCAACCAGGGCTTCGAGGATCGATTCGCCGACTTCAGGGATTTTTATCTCCATTTTTTCAGTCCTTGTTATGCAATGCGCTGTCAATGATCTGCTGCTGTTCTTCGCGATGGCGGCGATGGGAGCCGACCGCAGGAGCAGATGCAGGCCGACGACCATAGTAGTCCGGTTCTTTGCCCAGGGCCCTTATCAGGCTGGTGTGCAGGTGTGGCCACGGTCCCATGTTTTTCGGCTCTTCCTGGACCCAGGCCACGCGGCTGGCCTTGCTGTAGCGGGAGAGCATCTCCTGCATCTTCTCCATGTGCAACGGATAGAGTTGCTCAACGCGCATGACACCAACGTCGTTGCGGCCTGTCTCCTCGATGGCGGTCTGGATTTCGTAGAATATCTTGCCGCTGCAGAGCAGCAGGGTTTTCACCTCATCGTCGGGAATGGTGCAAGGGATGAAGGCCTGGAAAGCCCCTTCACTCAGCTCCTGCAGCGTGCTGGAGCAGGCTGGCAGGCGCAGGAGGCTCTTCGGGGTGAAGACGATCAGCGGCCGCCGGTAAGGAAGCTTGCACTGGCGGCGCAGGAGGTGGAAGAATTGCGCCGGGGTGCTCGGGTAGACGACGTGCATGTTGTTGCCTGCGCACAGGTTCATGTAACGCTCGATGCGGGCGCTGGAGTGTTCCGGCCCCTGACCTTCGTAGCCATGGGGAAGGAACATGACCAACCCGCTTGACCGGTCCCACTTGGTGCCGCTGGCACCGATGAACTGGTCTATGATGACCTGGGCACCGTTGGCAAAGTCGCCGAACTGGGCTTCCCAGATTGTCAGCCCGTTCGGGCTCTCCAGGGAGTAGCCATATTCAAGCCCGAGAACCGCGGCCTCGGAGAGCATGCTGTTGTAGATCTGGATCGTCTCCTGTCCTTTTTCCAGGAAGGCCAGGGGAACGTAAAGCTGGCCGGTCTTCTGGTCGACCAGGGTTGAATGGCGCTGGTTGAAAGTCCCACGTCGCGAGTCCTGGCCCGACAACCGCACCGGAGTCTTCTCAGTC
>Ga0209475_10004565_pt1 | contig 11852 bp, 10 predicted proteins | sample tdDd471_FD_187128 | JGI IMG/M metagenome (GOLD analysis project Ga0209475, IMG submission 187128) | Marine sediment microbial communities from the Atlantic coast under amendment with organic carbon and nitrate - tdDd47.1 (SPAdes)... | ecosystem: Environmental > Aquatic > Marine > Coastal >...
GTTCACCGAGCTCTCCGAGGCGCTCCCGGCCAAGAAGCGCAAGGCGGAATCGCTCGAGCGCGGCCTCTCCCAGATGCGCGAGGTCTACAACGAGATCGAAGAGACCCTCGAGCGCCACGAGAACGAAGAAGCGGCGATCGAGACCGAGATCGAAAAGCTCAAGCGCCCCTAGTCGTTCTGGGCGGGATCGATCTTCTTCTTCGCTTCGTCCAACAGCTGGTCGTACAGCTTCGGAGTCGGGCGCCGGATGTAGAGCACGCGAAGCGCGCGGATGACGCGGTCGGCCAGGTTCTTGGTCGGCTTGGTCTCGCGAGCGAGCACGACGAGTCCGTTCACCTCACCGCGCACCCAAAGGGTGCCGTCCGTGCGCTTGACCGTAATCAGCTCCGCCTTGACGCCCTTCATCAGCGGCAGGTCCACCTTGGTGACCTTCGTGCCGCCCGGCTCGAGCGCCTTGATGGCGTCCGCCTGCTCCTTCGACCACGTGCCCGGCTTGTCGGGATCCGCGACGAAGAACGAATAGCTGGACCGTCCCGCGGGCCCATCTTCCTCGCCCGTCACGGCCATGTAGCCGATCAGGCAGCCTGCGGCGCGGGTGCGGCGCCCACCCGGCATCGCCTGGGTGAAGTTGCGGTCCGCACCCGGGTTCACGGCCAGATGCACCTCTCCGAACTTCACACCGTCGGGACTGAGGAACGCGAAGATCGAGTCGGGATCGGGCGGATCGTCCAGCTGGAGCTTCGCCAACAGATCGGGCTGAAAGAACAGTTCGCGCGGCGGCTGGCGATACAGCAGTGCGCGGATGGCGCGCGGTCCCGCCTTGCGATCGAGTCGGTTCAGGATGTCGAGTCCGTCCTGGTATCCCGAGTTCGACAGGATCACACGGAACGGCTGCTTGTTGTCGGGCTGGTAGTGGTCCCAGTAGCGCTGCGGAGCGTTGAGCTCGTTCTGCGGACGGCGCGTCAAGTACGGTCGCGCGCCGGCGGTCGCCGTGCGCACCGCGACCAATTCCGCCGTGCCCTCCGCCGTGAGGAACTCGACGGTGGAGATGTCCTTCTCTTCGGACGAGAGACCGCCGGTGCGGAGCGATGCCTGACGCGCGCCACCGAGCACCACATAGAAGTTCTGGTGATGCAGCGCGTGCATCAACTCGTGGATCAGGATCGACTCGAGCTTGTTGGTCCACTCGTCCCGGTACTTCTTGGGCGGGTTCTTGTTGCCGGCGTAGCGACCGATCACCCACGGCACCACGGTGATCTGGTTGCTGATGATGTTGTAGAACGCGAGTCCGCTGCGCGCGTTGTGTCCCGCCACGCCGCCCCGCTTGATGTTCCGCTCCCAGACCTGCTTCGGTTGGACGTTCACCGGGACATTGCGCCGGTACTGCATGCGCGTCCACTCTTCGATCCGGTCCTTCACGCGCTTGCCCACCTCTTGGCAGGTGCGCGCGTCGAGCGCATCCCCGGCGGTGAGCAGACGGTTGTCGCCCGACTGCGCGTGGGCAGCGGACACGAGGGCCAGAACGACAGAAAGTGTGGAGAGGGTCAGCGCGGTCCTTCGCAACATGGTGCAGATTCTAAGCTCCCGAACCCATCCGGGGGGAATTCCGATTTCCGATCGGGAGGACGCGGGTTCTTCGGATGCCCTAGTCTGCCGCGGACTTGTCGATCTGCTTGCGGGCCTCGGCCAGCGCCTTGCCATACAGATTCGGCGTCGGCTTGCGGATCTGGAGCGCCCGCAGCGCCAGCAGAACGCGCTCTTCGAGGTTCTTGGTCGGATTGGTTTCCCGCGCCATGACGACCATGCCCCCCGCTTCCGCGCGCAGCCAGAGCGTGCCGTTTTCGAGTTTCACCTCGATCACATCCGCCTTCACACCCGGAAGCAGCTTCAGCGCCACGCTGCGGGTCTTGGTGGCCGTCGGCTCAAGCGCCCGGAGCGACTCCGCCTGCCGCGCGGACCAGTCGCCCGGCGCGTCGGGATCCGCCACGAAGAAGGAGTACATCGACTCGCCCTGCGGGTCCTTGTCGGAGCCGCGGCCGGCCATGAAGCCGAGCAGGCAACCGTCCTGCCGTCGCGTCCCGGTCCGCGACCGCGCCCTCCGGAAGAACCGGTCCTTGCCCGGATACACGGCGAGATGGACCTCCCCGAAGGTCAGCGCATCGGGAGAGAGGAAACCGAAAATCGAGTCCGGATTGGGCGGATCGTCGAACGGCACCGTGGCGAGAATGTCCGGCTGAAACAGCAACTCGCGCGTCGGCACGCGATAGAGGATGCCGCGCAACGCACGCGGACCCGCCTTGCGCGTCAGGCGCTCCAGCAGGTCGAGGCCGTCCTGGTAGCCGTTATTGAACAGCAGCACGCGATACGGATCCTTGCCGTTCGGCTGGTAGCGATCCCAGTAGCGCTGCGCCGCCATCAGTTCGCGTTCCGGACGCCGGGTCAGCTTGCGAGCCTCGATCTCGGCGATGCGCCACGGCACGAGTTCCGCGAAGCCCTCCGCGATCAGGAAGTCGACGGTCGACTCGTCCTTCTGCAGGGCGGTCAGCCCGCCCGTACGCAGCGACGCCATCTGGGAACCGCTCGGGACGATGTGGAAGTTCTGGTAGTGCAGCGCGTGCGTGTACTCGTGGATGATGGTCGACTCAAGGCGCGCGACCCACTCCGCCTTGGAGAGCTTCGGGGGCGAGTCCGACTGGTAGCCGCCGATGACCCACGGCACGACGGTGACCGCATTGCCGAGCGGGAAGTAGAACGCCGCGCCCTGCTTGGCTGCGTGGCCGTTGTAGCCTTCCTGCTTGATCAACTGCTCCCACACCGCGCGCGGCTGCACGGAGATCGAGACGGGACGGCGGAACTTCATCCGCGTGAACTCCTCGATGCCGCGCATGATGCGCTTGGCGCACTGCTCGCAGGTCGGCTGGCTGAGAGCCTCGCCGGCCAGCATGAGCGCTCCGCGCTCGTCGTCCTGCGCCGTCGCGGGCCGCGCCAGCAACAGCAGCGCGACGAGTCCTACAACCCGATTCATTCCCTTCATGGAAGGGATTGTAATCAGTCCCGTGTCATGCGGTCTTCGTCGAAATAATCGAGCTCGTCCAGCGGCACCACGAGCGACGAGATGATGTTCAGCAGGTGGGCCGTCACGCGCTTGTAGTAGCGGTAGGCCAGGATCACCGCGGCCGACTGCTTGGAGCCGTGGTCGTCCCCGAGCAATTTCACCACGTTCGCGTCGTACTGATCCTGCATCTGGTCCCCGCGCATCAGGAAGGCCTTGGCCTTGTCCTCCTTCTGCGAGCGGTAGATCCGGATCGCCTCTTCGAGCAGTCCCGAGATCTGGTTCTTGTGGTCGATCAGATCGGCGAAGAACGGATCCTCCTTGGCGAGCGGCTTGATGGCGGCAATGTCGTAGAGGTTCTTGCAGTAGTCGCCGATGCGCTCGGCGTCCTTCACGATGCTCATCAGGACGAGGCAGGTGGGCAGCTGGGAAGTCCCGTAAACGGTTCCGTGCACGAGCGCCTGTCGACGGACCTTCTGCTCCAGTTGGTTGATGCGCTTGTCCGTCTTGAACAGGTCGTCGCGAATCACCTCGGGATCGGCGCCGCCCAAAAACGCGTTCGACGCGGCGTCAAAGATGTGGCGCCCCTCGCTGAGCATGTCCTCGACGCGAGCACGCATCTCCTCCATGCCCTCGGCGCTTTCGATCGGCCTGAACCACTTGAACATCGCTACCCCCGGAAAATCAGGACGCCCAGCAGCGGGACGACCACGAATACAGTCAAAATGTAGGCCAGCACGAGGAGCCGATTGCGTACGGCCATGCTCCCGAGCCCCTCGGCGAGCCGGATGGGGATGCGCCGCAGCGGCGGGAACGGATAAACAAGCAGGATACCCGTAATGTTGAACAGCAGATGCACGAGCGCAATCGTGAGTCCGCTGGTCTTGTCGGCGGCCATGGCCGCCAGAAGGGCGGTGACGGTCGTTCCGATGTTGGCGCCCAGCGTGATGGGGAACGCCACCTCGAGACTGAGGATGCCCGCCCCGATGAGTGGAATCAGCAGTGAAGTCGTGACGCTGCTCGACTGAACGGCCACCGTGATCACGATGCCGACGCCCATGCCGATGATCCCACTGCGCCCCAACACGCGGTTCAACGACTGCTCCAACCGGCCCGCCAAGAGGCTCCGCATGATCTTCGTGATGAAGATCAGCGACACCACGATCAAGGCGAGGCCGATCGCGAGTGCGACGGCCGCGGCCCACCATCCTTCCAGCCCCACGCCTTCCACGAGCTTGATGAACCACTTGGCGATCGACCCGATGAATTCCTTGATCGGACTCTTGTAGGTGACGCCGCTCGAACCCGCGAACATGGTGGTCAGCGCTGTGGCCGACTTCTGCAGGAATCCGGTCGCCAACTCGATTGGCAGCAACACGATCACGGTGATCAGGTTGAAGAAGTCGTGCATCGTGGCTCCGGCGAACGCTCGCCGAAACTCCGCGCTGCGCGTGATGTGCCCAAGGGACACCAGCGTGTTCGTGACCGAGGTGCCGATGTTGGCACCCATGATGACGGGCACCGCGTGGCCCACGCTGATCTGACCGTCGCCGACCAGCCCCACCACGACGGCGGTCGTCACCGAGGACGACTGCACCAGGACCGTCGCGAGGATGCCGACCGCGAGACCGGCGAACGGATTCGTCAGACCGTCGAAGAGGTTCTTCGCGGTGTCCTTCCCGACCATCTTGAACGACGCGCCGAGCAGTTTGACCCCGACCAAAAAGGCGATCAGGAAACCGATGACGGCCGCGACGCGCACCAATCGCTGCTGCGCAGTGGGCCCCATATCGAGTGAAGCAGCCATTCCGAAATGCGAAGTTACTCGCACGCGGCTGCCGAGGCAATTACCCCATCAGGAAGATGCCGAACTTCTTGGTGACCGGCACCGGGGGCTCGTCTGCCTTCTCCGCGACGGCCTCGGAGATGACCCGCCAGCGACCGGCCTCGTCTTGTTTCATCTCGAACGTGGCATGGCCGACGGCGATCGGCTTTGCCTCGTCGGGCGACTTGTCGAGTGCCATGATTTCGACGAGCGACACGCCGCCTTCCGTCGCGACCGAGTCCTTGGCGCGGAAGAAGAATTCCTGGCGCGGCTTCGCCTTGGTCTGGTTCTTTTTTTCCTCGGCGGCGACCTCGGGACCGTAGAGCGCGGCGACCAGCGCAAACACGTGGCGGTTCAGTTCGTTCTGCGCGTTGCGGCGTTCGAAGCGCAGCTTGCGGAACTCCAACATGAGGCGCTTGAACACACCATCGGGCGTATCGGGAAAGTCCGGAAAGTTCTTGGGGACCTTGATGGCGGAGGTCGGGGGAGGGACCTCGCGCGGGTTCTCGGTGACCGCCCCGTCGGGAGCCTTGAACGCAACGCGCGAGACGTACCACTGGCCGTTCGCCGCCTTGCGCAGCGCGAGAATCGCCTGGTCGCTCCGCGGGCGTCCCAGCGCGTCGGTCCACGAACGCCGCACGAAGGCGCGCGTACTCCCCTTCTCGTCGGTTTCGACGGCCACGAACTGGCAGCGGAGCATGTTGACCGTCACGGCCTCAAGGCCATAGAGGCGCTCCTGCTCCTTGCGAATCTCGGAGCTGTAATAGCGCTCGAGAATCGACAGGTGCGCCTTCTGGAAGTGGTCGCTGAACTGGTCGGCCACCTTTTTTTCCTCGACCTGCAGGTCGGCCCAGGTGCGCGCCAGCGCCTCCGGAGAGCTCCGATCGACCTTCTTCAGATCGAGCAAAACCTTGAATTCACCGAGGTTTTTCCCGGTGGGAACGAGAATTCCGCCAGCCAGCAAGGGCGCGGCGGCGAGGAGAAGTGCAGTAAGGATGCGCATGGAAGCCCGCCAATAGTCTGCGGGCTTGGTCATGAAACGATCTCCGACGCCGAAATCGCTGCCCGTGGTACGTTTTGCACAGCCCCGCAGCGGGGAGCATCGCCGGTGACCAGCGAGCGTGGCCCCTTTTGGGGTGCGGGCGCCCCACCGACTGGACTCCCTGCGGGGCCTTTTGCCCTAAATCGCCCGGTTCCCGGCGTAATAGCTGTCGTGAATGGGCAACTCTTGTTCCTTGCGGATACCCAGTACGCGGAGTCCCAGTGCTCGCGGATGACGATTTCGAGGCCTATTACCGGGAACACCGGGATGGGCTCGTTCGATTCATCGCGGTGCGCGTCCGCGACCGGACCTCGGCCCAGGACCTCGTGCAGGACGTCTACACGAAGGCCTACCGGCACCGCGAACGGTTCGACCCGGAGCGCTCATTCGCCGCGTGGATCTACACGATCGCCCGCAACGCCTGCATCGACCATCTACGGCGCCGCGTCCGCGACCCGCTTTCCGCCGTCGCACCAAACGCGCCGGTCGCCCCGCCCGACCTCGATTCGATCGCGGAGCACAAACCGCGCGACCCGGCCTACGCCGCCGAACGGGACGACCTCGTCTTGGCGGTGCGTGCGGAGTTGGAGAGGCTGCCCGAGCAGCGCCGCGCGGCTGTGGAAATGAGAGTCGTGGACGGGCTGACCTACCGCGAAACGGCCGAGGCGCTGGGCGTTCCGCTCGGCACCGTCGCCTACTGGGTGCGCGAGTCGGTCGAAGGCATCGCGGAACGATTGAAGCATCTGAAGTGACCGGACGAGACTTGCTACGACGATGAAACGCGACGACCTGATCGACTTCCTGCTCGGCGAACTGCCGGAAGAGCAGGCGTCTGCCGTCGCGGAACGCCTCGCGCTCGACGAAGGTGCGGCGCGCGACTGCGCGCGCTACGCGGATGCGCTCTCGGTCTTGCGAGAGGCGTCGGCGGAAGCGACGTGGGAGCCGGCCGCGCCGCGCGCCCGCGTCCTTCAGCTGGGTGTGCGCGTGGGCATCGCCGCGGCCGCCGTGCTGCTCGTTGCGTTCGGCCTGTTCTGGGCCAACCACAACGGCGTCGCGCCGGCGCGCGTGTACGAGCCGGCCGCCGCGTTCGGCGCGCTCCTTCCTGAAGAACTCGGTGCCGACGGATCCGTCGCACCGCAGAACGCTGGATCGGGATATGTGCTGCGCCAGGGGGGCGTGGCCATCTCGTCGCTGGGTGCTCAGGCCACACACGACCTGACGCCCGGCGCCGAGATTCTGGAGAACAGCGAGATCACGTGCGCGGCCGAGGGAGGCGCACGGATCGAACTCCCCCACGGCGGCATGCTGTACCTCAGCCCGCTGGCGACTGTGCAGCTGCGCCCGCGGCCCGATGGACGCGTGGCGCTCCGCCTGCTGTCCGGTGCCGCGGCGACCGTCGCGCACGACACACCCATCCACGTGTCGGTCGACGGGACCGATCTGCTGCTGACGCAGATCTCCGGCGCCACGCTTCTGCGGCACCAGCCGGGCGAGGCGACCTGCCTGCGTGGCCACGTGGTGCTCCATGTGGAAGACGGATCGCGCTGGCGGATCCCGGAGAGCGAGCGGCTCCCGGCGGCATGCGCGCGAGCCCCGGAGAGTGCGCACGCCTCGGTCGAGAGCCTGGAGTTGGATTGGTACTTCACGTTGCAGTACCGCGAGGCCACCCTGCGGGACATCGTTTGGGAGCGGGAGGGCGTGAGTGCGCCGCTGGAGCGAACCCCGGGCGCGCTCTTGTACCTGCGCGTCGAGCCGACGAAGAGTGGCACGTTCGAGGTGCGCATGGGCGCGGGCCCGGGGCGCACCTTCGAGTTGACCCGCGGTCGCAGGTTCGAACTGCGCGTGCCGCTCAAAACGCTCGGCAGCGCTGACCAACTGCACGTGACGCCCGGCTTCAGGATCGCGCAAGCGCGCCTGCTCACAGTCCGCTAGCTCCCGCACGATCCGCGACGCCCCACTGCGGTTCAGCATTGCACGGCAGGGGCTTGGCGTTGCACGGCAGACCGATCCGACATTCCCCTGCAGCGGGGAAGCCGCAATCGCGCGCGGTCAGGCGAGTGGCTAGCCGTCGCCCTTGAGCTTGGCGATCTCTGCCTCGATCACCTCGGGGTCGATCTTGGCGCAGAGCACGTCGGGTTCACCGAGCTTGTGGCCGGTGGCCAGCGGCTCGAACGGCAGCAGCGGGCCCGGGGCGCGTTCCCCCAGTCCGAGCATCTCGCGCAGGCGCAGCGCCGTGTCGGGGATGAACGGCGAGGCGAGCACGGACAGCTGCGGCAGGTACTGCATCGCGAGACACAGCGCCGATCCGCACGCCTCCATGTCGGTCTTGCGCAGCTTCCACGGCGCAGTGTCATCGAGGAAGCGGTTGCCGTCCTCGGCCAACGCCAGGAAGGAGTCCAACGCCCGGCGCAGGCGGTAGTGCTCGATGTGGCCCGCCCACTCCTTGGTGTGCTTCTCGATGGCGGCCGAAACCCGCGCGGACTCCTCTTGCATTCCTACCTGCGGCGGAACGACTCCATCGAAGTGCTTGTCGACGAACTTCAGGACACGCGTCGCGAAGTTCCCGAAGACATTCGCCAGCAAGTCGGTGCGCGCCTTGAAGTCGTTCCAGATGAAGTTCGTGTCGGCGGTCTCCGGCATCGACGAGACCATGTAGAAGCGCATGCGGTCGGCGCCGAAGCGGTCGAGGAAGGTGTCGACGTCGATGTACCAGCCGGTGGACTTGTTGAACTTCTTCCCTTCGAGGTTGTAGAACTCGTTCGCGGGCACGTTCTCCGGCAGGACGTAGCGCTCGTCGTCGCGCGGGCCCAAAAACTCGGCCGGCACCGGTCCGTCGATGTGCTGCCAGGCGAGCATGGCGGGGAAGACGATGCAGTGGAAGGTGATGTTGTCCTTCCCGATGAAGTGGATCAGGCGTGCGCCTTCCTCGCCCTTCTTGTGGATCCAATACTTGCGCCAGTCCGCACCGACGCGCTCGGCCCACTCGATTGTCGAGCTGATGTAGCCGATCGGCGCATCGAACCAGACGTAGAGCACCTTGCCATCGACGTCGCCCAACTCGTTCCCGTCGATGTCGGTCTTCGGGAGCGGCACGCCCCACGGCAGATCGCGAGTGATCGCGCGCGCCTCGAGACCCTCGCCCTCGATCATCTTCTCGAACACGAAGCTGGAGACGTTGGACTTGAGCCGCGGACGCAACTCGTCGAGCCACGGCTTGACCTCCGGGTCGGTCGCGAACGGCGCAAGGTCGAGTTCGTACTGCCACGAGTCGCGCAGCTCCAACTGATCGTCCGGGTCGACCTTGCTGCGCGGGTTGCCGAGCTTGGTCGCCTCGAGCCACGAGCCGCAGTTCGGGCACTCGTCGCCGCGCGCTTCTTCGAACTTGCAGTGGTAGCACGTGCCCACCACGTAGCGATCGGCGAGGAAGCGGTCGGTCTTGGCGGAGTACAGCTGCTTGAAGTCGCGTCGCTGCAGATGACCGTTCTTCAGGCAACGCTGGAAGAACTCCTGGCTGAGCCGGAAGTGCGGCTCGCGGTGCGAGGTCGCCGAGAAGTTATCGAAGACGATGCCGAGCTTCTCGAAGTTGCGCAGCCAGACGTCGCGCCACTGGTTGACGTAGTCCTGGTAGGGCATGCCCGCCTGCTCCGCCCCCATCGTGATTGCGACGCCGTGGTCGTCGGAGCCGCAGATGTAGGCGATGTCGCTTCCGAGCAGCCGGTGGTAGCGCACGAAGACGTCCGCCGGCAGGTAGGCGCCGGTCAGATGGCCGAAGTGCGGCGGCCCGTTGACGCCGGGCAGCGCGGAAGTGACGAGGATCGGGCGGGAGTCAGGCACGGGGGCGAATGATATACGCAGGGAAGGGGCGTCCGAAGGCACCCGTCCGTCAACAGGGGGGCAAATAAGGGAAGGGCGCGGGAAACGATCCCACGCCCTTCCAATGCACCGGGCGAACCCGGCGCGCGTGCGGCCCTTGCGAGCTGCTGACTACGGCTTGGTGAGATCCCGCCTACGGCTTGGTGAGATCGTAGTCAACCGAGTACTTGGCGCCCTCGATGGTCGCCTTGAGGATTACACCCGCGTCGGTGAGCTGGTGAATCTCGACGGTCTTGCCGGCGCGGCCAGCGGCATCCGCGGACCCGCCCTTGTCGCCATCGGTCGCGGTTGCGTCCGCCTCTGCGCCGAACGTCCAACCCTTGGTGATGAACGTCGTGTAGGCGGAAGCCTCGTTGAAGATGTACAGCGCGCGGAAGTCCTTGACGCCCAGTCCGAGGCCGAGGTTGCCCGAGGCCATCTTCATGTAGGTCTTGCGACCGCTGTTCTTCTGGTCAACAGCGATGCCGTAGCCTCCGCCGCCGCCCACGAAGAAGAAGGTCATGCTGGCGTTGCTGAACACGGCGTAGCCGGGAGCGCCCGCGACCTTGTCCTTCAGTTCCGGCTTGGCCTTGTACATGGCCTTCAGCACGTCGTCGTGCATCTTCATGACTTCGTCGCGCTTCTCTTGCGGGTTAGCGCCCTTGGGTGAGTTGCAGCCCAAGCCGATCAGCACGGGCAGCATTGCCAGAGCAATCAGTTTCTTCATTCGTCAGTCCCTCTCTTGGGCCGATCAACGCGGGTCCACCCGCACGCCGCCTCGCCCAATAGTCCTAGTCTTTAAGCGTCAGAAATCGTACCGGACGAGCGATTGCTCTCCTAGGAGCCTACGAGCCCAAAAGGCCTTTGCGGAGGTCTTTGGTCGGGGGCTTCGGGCCCACGTAGAGACGCAGGAACAGCTTGCCCCAATCGGCGCCGGGGATCGTGACCAAGGACTTGCCGTTGAGTGAGACGGTCATGCCGGTCTCCGGGAGGTAGCAGAAGTGGAGGTTGTCGCCCTCGTCGACGGCCGGCATGACTGCGAGCAACTTGTCGAGGCGTTCGCGGTATTTCTTGATGTCCTTGCCGGTGTTGACCTCGATCGAGGTGCGATACGCCTTCCGCATCTGCTTGCGGGTCAGGTCGCGGCAGAAGGAGAGGTGGATGTTGTAGCCCTGGTCCTTGCTGAGGAGGGTGGAGGCCGACTTCGACTTCGACTCGACGTGCAGCGCGCAATAGTAGAGATCGACACCAAAAATGCCCCACTCGCAAAGGCCCCATCCGTTGATGTGAAGCTTCCGGTCGCCATGGTCGATGCGGACCGGAAAGCGCTTCTTCGGGCCGGTGCGGGCGATCGGGGCGGGCTTGGACGCAGATTGGGCTCCGCGCGCGGACACCACGGAGCTGGGCTCCGCCATGGAGGAGTTCGGCGTCGAGGTCGGCTTGGACTGGTTCTCGTCGGCCACCGCGATGGCAATGACGAATCCGAGCAGAACGATCAGGGGGGCAACGAGAGTCTTCACAGCTACTCCTTTTGTCTAAGTATTTACTTAGATGCCCGCGCCCCACCGCAGGATTCGAAACTCCGATCCCGCGAGAGAATCCGCTGCCCGCAGGCGAAAATTCCCCCCCTCACCGAAGTTGCGCCCCACCGCACTTGGGCTACGATGTCGCCCTTCGCTGGACCGCAGGCGCCCACGCGCCCCGGTAACCCGGCGATTGTCCGAAAACTCACCGGGGGGGTCGCGCCCCGGGGCAACCGACCGCGCGACAGCCGACGGAAGCGCCAGCGGCGCTTTTGGCGGTGACCAGCGCGATCCAACAGAGGGCGCAGCCGCTGCCGGAAAGCCGGTCCAGCTACGCCTGTCGAAGTGCCGATTCGAGGTCCGTTCGACCTCACGACAATACCCATACAATCCACACACCGGGGTGTGGCTCAGCTTGGCTAGAGCGCTGCGTTCGGGACGCAGAGGTCGCTGGTTCGAATCCAGTCACCCCGACCATTGTCGAAGGACTGCCCATCCGGGCAGTCCTTCGGCAATTTGTGGGACTCGCGCTTCGAACCAGCGCCCTCAAGTGCGGGG
>Ga0209475_10004566_pt1 | contig 11852 bp, 11 predicted proteins | sample tdDd471_FD_187128 | JGI IMG/M metagenome (GOLD analysis project Ga0209475, IMG submission 187128) | Marine sediment microbial communities from the Atlantic coast under amendment with organic carbon and nitrate - tdDd47.1 (SPAdes)... | ecosystem: Environmental > Aquatic > Marine > Coastal >...
CGAACAGGATGAAGGCGTCCACCGCGCCGTAATGGGCGGGGTCTTCCGCCAGAAAGGTGATGTCGTAGTCTTCCAATTCCTCAACCCCGAAGCGGGTTGCGGCCATGACGCCCCAACGCTGCTTCGGTTGGCCGGCAAGCGTGTGGAGCAGGACTTCCCGGCTCGACACCACGTTCGATGGATCGAAACTGAAACCCAGGCGGCTGTATCGCTGCATCAGCAGGCGTTTCGGGTAGCCGGCCGCGTTGGTCAACACGATGACGGTCTTGCCCATATCCTGCAGCGCCGTCACAGCGTCGACGGCGCCGGGGATTGCCGCATCGCCGACATTCAGAACGCCGAACCCATCCAGCACGAATGCGTCGAAACGGTCGGCCAGGGCGAGCAGCCCGGCGGCCCGTTCCGCCGCGCCTTCGCGCGGCGCGGCGGGCAGGCGATGTCTCACCGCCTCATAGGCCTTGAATGCCTTGAGGGTTGCTTCGGGGGCCTTGAGGGTCATCAGATGATCGCGCCCCGAACTTTTGCCGAGACCCATTCGCTCAGCACCACCGCCATCAGAATGACGATCAGGATCAGGGAGACTTGCGGCCAGGCGAGAACGTTGAGCGAGGCGGAAAGCTGAAGCCCGATCCCGCCCGCGCCGACGAGGCCGAGGACGGTGGATTCACGGATGTTGATGTCCCAGCGAAACACCGCGACACCCGCGAAGGCGGGCATGATCTGCGGCACGATGCCATAGGCCATGACCTGCCAGCGCGACGCGCCGGTGGCGGTGATGGCCTCGACCTGCTTGTGGTCGATCTCTTCGATCGCCTCGTACAGCAGCTTGGCGCAGAAGCCGATGGAGCGGATCGCGATCGCCAGCACCCCGGCGAAGACGCCCGGCCCGATGATGGCGATCAACAGCAAGGCCCAGATCAGAGAGTTGATCGACCGTGTCGAAACGATGATCAGCAAGGCGATCGGCCGGATGATCGCTTTGCTGGGCGTCGTGTTCCGGGCGGCGAGAAAGGCTGTCGGCACGGCCAGGAACAAGGCCAGCAGCGTGCCCAGGGTCGCGATGTTCAGCGTGTCCCAGATCGCTTCGCCCAATTGCGTGATATAGCCCCATTTTGGCGGCGTCGCGCGGGTCAGAATGTCGCCTGCGATACGCGGCGCGTCCCAGACGAAGAACCACGTCGTGGCTTCCGATATCTGCTGCCAGCAGGTGACGAAGACCGCGACGCCCGCGAACCAGGACGCCCAGCTGACCAGTTGCTCGCGGCGGTTCCGCTTCTGCCAGACTTTCCGCCCATCCGCGCTTTGTGCTACCGGCATTACTGCACCCGTGCCCGAATGACGCCGGAAAGATATTCCAGGGCCATGACGATTACGATGATGATCATGAGGATCGCCGCGGCGGTATCGAACTCGTACCGGTCGAAGGCGGTGTTCAATGTGGCCCCGATCCCGCCGGCGCCGACCAGGCCGAGAATGGCGGATTCACGGAAGTTGATGTCCACCCGGTACATGGAAAGCCCGATCAGGCGGGGCATCACCTGCGGCTGGACGCCGTAGTTGATCCACTGCATCCAATTGGCGCCGGTCGAGCGGATGGCCTCCGCCTGGACCTTGTCCATGGCTTCGATGTCTTCCGCCAGCAGTTTCGAAAGGAAGCCGATGGTCGCGAAGGAAAGGGTCAGGAACCCGGCCAGCGGCCCGAAGCCGAAAATCGCCACAAGCAGGATCGCCACGATGATTTCCTGCAGGGCGCGGGACAATGCCACGATCGACCGGCATATAAGATAGACGGGCAGCGGCGCGATGTTGCGGGCCGCACCGAGGCCGATGGGGATCGAGATCACGATGCCGACGACGGAAGCCGCGACGGTCATGATCAGGCTTTCCAGCATCCCGTCCCAGATGTCGCCCGCGCGGGATACGAAATCCGGCCGGGTGAAGGACATGATGAAGGCGGCGCCCCGGTCCAGCCCCTCATAGACGCGGGCCCAGTTCACGTCGATCGAGGCGACCGCGGCGATCAGATACAGCACCGCGCTGACGCCCAGGGACCAGCGCAGCCAGAGGCGCTTGATGAAGGGCGGCTTGCGCCAGGGTTGCCCCAGTTTGGTGTCCAGCGCGGGCGTCATGCAACGGCTGCCTCTGTCTCGTCTTCCTCGTCCTTGCGGATTGTCGCCTGCCAATCCTCTTCGCCGTAAATCTCCGTCAGAACGTCCGGTGTCAAGGCCGTCGGCGGCCCGTCGAAGCGGATGGCGCCGGCCTGCAGGCCGATGACGCGCTGCACGAACATCTGCGCCAGGGCGACATCGTGAATATTGATGATCGCGGCCAGTCCGCGTTCCTGACAGAGTTCGCAGATCAACCGCATGATCTGGCGGGATGTTTTCGGGTCCAGCGACGCGGTCGGTTCGTCGACCAGCAGCAGGGACGGGTTCTGAATCAAGGCGCGGCAGATGCCGACCCGCTGGCGCTGGCCGCCGGAAAGCTCGTCGGCGCGTTTGTCCGCCATGGAAAGCAACCCAACGCGGTCCAGCAGCCGGAAGGCTTCGTCGACATCCGCCTGCGGATATTTGCGCAGGAAACTGCGCCAGAATCCGACATAGCCGAGGCGGCCGGACAGCACGTTCTCCATCACCGTCAGGCGTTCGACCAGGGCGTATTCCTGAAAAATCATGCCCATGCGGCGGCGTTCGCGGCGCAGGGCGGAGGAATTCAGGGAGGTAATGTCCACATCGTCCAGCAGCGCATGCCCGCTGGTCGGTTCGACAAGGCGGTTGATGCAGCGGATCAAGGTCGACTTGCCCGCGCCGGACGGCCCGATCAGGGCGACGACCTGTCCGTTCGGGATATCCAGATCGACCGAAACCAGGGCCTTGTCGCCCGTACGGTAGGTCTTCGTAAGCGATTTAAGGCTTAGCAAAAGCGTATACTCGTTTGGCTATGAACGGGTGTGCAATCGGCAGGAAGAGGGGCCGGCGGCGCATGTGACGCGCCGCCGGCACAGCCTTCTTATTCGCAGGCGTAGGAGACGCCGTTGGCCGTGTCGATCTTGCGGATGACTTCCCAGAATTCCTTATAGGTCATTTCCAGGAACTGGCCTTCGTTGGATTTTTCGAATTCCTTCTGCAGGCTGCTGCCTTCCCATTCGAAGGTGAAGAAGGCGTCGCGGATCTTTTCCTGCAGTTCCGGCTTCAGGTTATGAACCACCCCGAAGCCTGTCGTCGGGAAGGTCTGCGACTTGTAGAGCGAAACCACCTGATCGGCTTTCAGCACGTCGCGCTGAATCATCCGCGCCAGGACGGAATTCGCGATCGACGCTGCGGGATAGTCCTTGTTGGCGACGCCGAGGATGGAGTTGTCATGCTTGCCGGAGAAAACCGGTTCGAAGTCGCGTTCCGCGACCATGCCGAAATCGGCTTTCAGGATCGCGGACGGCGCCTTGAAGCCGGAATTCGAGGTCGGCGAGGTGAACGCCAACTGCTTGCCCTTGATGTCCTCGACCTTTTCGATGCCGGAACCCGGATAGGTCAGGATTTCCATCTCATACCCGAAATTGCCGTCCTTGGACGCCATGATGGTGAAGGGATGGAACCCCGCGCAGTTCACGGCCAGCGGGTTGGACCCGGTGTTGAAGCCGGCGATATGCAGACGGCCGGAACGCATCGCCTCGATCTGGGCGGCGTTCGACTGAACCGGGAAGAATACGACGGATTTGCCGGTCTTTTCTTCCAGGTATTTCAGGAAATCGGACCAGGCCTCCTTGTAGACCGCGGGATCTTCGACCGGCGTATACGCGAAAATCAGCGTATCGGGGTCGATCTGCTGGGAAGGATCGGTCGGCGTATCGGCGATCAGGTCGCCGTCGCGGTCGCAATAGCGCTTGTCCAGATCGCCGCGCGGGCAGTCTTCCTGAGCGGATGCCGTGTTGGTCGAAAACGCCAACGCGGCCAGGACCGCACCGGCGAGCAGAATATTCTTTTTGATCACGCTGAACCTCCCCTTGGGTTACTTTTTTTGCACCGGCCTCACGGGCCGGAATTTGTTACAGTTTTGTTACATAGCATCGAAGTGCAAGGGGGGAAATATCGTTTTCCAGGCTCACGGAAAGGTTTTCGCGGAAACCCGGCGGTCCGGGGAGGGCGGTGTCCCTATCCCACCACGCCGATCGGCCAGGGGATGAATTCGTCCTCGCCGACGCCCAGCTCCTCGCTCTTGGATTTCACGCCCGACGCGATGTCGATGAACCGCTGGAAGATTTCCTCGCCCATCTCGTCAAGCGTCGCGTCCCCGTCGATCACCGTGCCGCAGTTGATGTCCATATCGCCGCGCATGCGCTGGAACATCGCCGTGTTGCTGGCCAGCTTGATGGTCGGCGCGGGGTAGGATCCGAAGCAGGATCCGCGCCCCGTGGTAAAGCAGATCAGGTTGGCGCCGCCGGCGATCTGCCCGGTGGCGGAGACAGGATCGTAACCCGGGGTGTCCATGATGACCAAGCCGCGCTCCGTGACCGGTTCGGCATAGAGATAGACCTCGTTGACGCCGGTCGAGCCGCCTTTTTTCGCGCCGCCCAGCGCCTTTTCGATGATATTGGCAAGGCCGCCGGCATTGTTGCCGGGACTGACCTTGCCGTTGATCTGGGTGTCCTTGCCCTTGTTGTATTCCAGCCACCAGTCGAACCGATCGACGAATTTCTGGCCGATCTCGGGCGTGCGCGCGCGGGCCGTCAGCGTATGCTCCACGCCGTAGAGTTCCGGTGTTTCCGACAGGATGGCCGTGCCCCCGTGCCGCACCAGGATGTCGACGGCCTTGCCCAGCGCCGGATTGGCGGACAGGCCTGAAAATCCGTCCGACCCGCCGCATTGCAGCCCGACCATGATATGTTCCGCCGAACAGGGTTCGCGCGTCACGGCGTTCGCCTCCTCCAGCATCTCGCGGATCGCCTTCTTTCCGGCCTCGATCGCGGCGGCGGTGCCGCCCGTCTCCTGCATCGTGATGGTGCGGATGGTCTTGCCGGTTTCCAGCCCTTCGGCTTCGAAGAAGCGCTGCAGATTGTTCCGCTCGCAGCCCAGGGCGCAGACCAGCGCGCCGGCGACGTTGGGGTGGCGGATATAGCCGGACAGGGTTCGGCGCAGCAGATTCATCGGTTCGCCGGTCATTTCCATGCCGCAGCCCTGTTCATGGACGAAGGGCACGACGGCATCGACATTCGGATAGTCGGCCAGGCGTTCCTCGTCGAAATGGTTGGCGATCCGCCGGGCGACGGTGGCCGAACAGTTCACGGTGATGAAAATGCCGATGCAGTTCCGGGTTCCTACCCGCCCGTCCGCGCGCCGGATGCCCATGAAGGTCGCGCGTTCCTCCGGCGGCAAGAGTTCGGTGGGGCGGTAGTCCTGCCCATGGCGGTAGTCCTTGGCGAAGGAATCCATCAACACGTTGTGCGAGTGCATCCAGGTACCGGGGACGATGTCTTCCCCGGCGAAGCCGATGATCGTGTCATATTTAAGGACCGCTTCACCTTTCTCGATCGGCCGCGTGGCAATCTTGTGACCGAGCGGGATGTCCTGCAGGGCCGTGACGCTTTCGGCCTCGATGGCAGTCCCTTTCGGAATCTCGACCCTTGCAACCACGACATTGTCGTTTGCGTCCAGGCGAATTGTCAGATTCTTGACCATGTTTCATACCCTTGAACAGGCACCGCGCCGTGGGACGGGCCGGTTGCCGTCGACGTTTTGATTTCCGGATCGTATGATTCCGGCGCGCCATTGATGCCAACAGCGGACAGTATCATGGCCCGGTACGGATCGGAATCCCCGGTCCCGGAATAACTTCTTTTGCCTGAAGCAAGCTCCGATGCCGGCCCCGATGCCGGCCCCGGGGCCGGAACGACAGGATACTTTCAATTCGTGGCGGATTTATCAGGTAAATTAAATACATTGAACGAAAATCTATTACTGCTAGCCTGCTGGTTGCATTAGTCTGTTCTTAAATTGACTCACGATGGTCATATCCGCCTGTTGTTTTGGGAGCGGCGCAGCAGGGTCGGATCGGTGGCCGCGTTAGGATAGCCGCATGCTCAATGGCAATGAGAGGGTCGAGAAGATCGTGCCTGACCGGCTGGCCGTGGTCCTGGAGACCGCAGTCGACGGGATCATCATTATCGATGACGGGGGGCGGATCAGCGCCTTCAACCGGGCGTGTGAAACGCTGTTCGGGTATGAAGCGTCGGAGGTGATCGGCAAGAACGTCAAACTCTTGATGCCGACGCCTTACCGTGAAGAGCATGATACTTATCTGGGCAACTACCTTCGCACCGGCGAGCGGAAGATCATCGGCATCGGGCGCGAAGTCATCGGCCAGCGGAAGGACGGATCGACCTTTCCGATGGAGTTGTCGGTCGGCGAAGCGAGCCATGAGGGGGAACGCCTTTTCGTCGGCATCATTCGCGACATTTCCGAGCGCAAGGCCGCCGTTTCCCAATTGCAGGAAAGCGAATCCAGGCTGCGCACCGTCATCGATACGGCCGTCGACGGCGTCATCATCATCAACGATCAGGCGCTGATCGAGGCCTTCAACCCGGCTTGCGAGAAACTGTTCGGATACCGTGCCGGGGACGTCGTCGGACAGAATGTGAAAATCCTGATGCCGCAGCCGTATCACGACGAACATGACGGCTATATGGAGAATTATCGAAAGACAGGCGTGCGGCGGATCATCGGCATAGGACGCGAGGTCCTCGGACAGCGTAAGGATGGCACGACCTTTCCGATGGAACTGTCGGTCGGGGAGGCGCGCCAGGGCGGAAAGCCTGTATTCGTCGGGATCATCAGGGACATCACGGAACGCAAGGCGGCGGAACAGGCGATTCAGCGCAGTGTCACGGAACTGACCGAATTCGCCTATTCGATCGCGCATGACTTGAAGGCGCCGCTACGCGCGATGCAGGGCTTCTCGACGGCGTTGCAGGAGGACTACGGTGAAGCGCTGGACGACATCGCGGAGGAATACCTGAACCATATTGCAGCCGGCGCGACGCGCATGGGGCACATGATCGACGATCTGCTGGAATACAGCCGGATGGGCCGGGAAGACCTGCCGATCGAAATGCTGGACGTGCGGCAGATGGTATCGGACGTGGTGACGTCCCTGAACAGCTCCATAGAGGACAGGGCGGCGCTGGTGAAGGTCGACGGCGATTGGTGCGACGTGGAAGGCCAGGCCTCGATCCTGACCAGCGTGCTTCAGAACCTGATCGCGAACGGCCTGAAATTCGTGGACGCGAACACGCGCGCGCAGATCGACATCGCGGGTGCGCTGACGCCGGGAGGCTTGGAGATAGCGATCAGCGACAACGGGATCGGCATTCCCGACGATTGTCATGATAAGATATTCCAGATTTTCCATCGCTTGAACGACAGGTCCGACTATCCGGGCACCGGCGTCGGGCTCGCGATGGTGAAGAAAGGCGTGGTTTTCCATCACGGATCGGTAAGCGTAACGTCGAAACCGGGGGAGGGATCGACCTTCACGATCCGCCTGCCCTACAGGCAGCCTGACTAGTATGTGCATGTTCTCTCGGGCCCATGGCGGCCTTTGGGACGCGATAGAAAGGGACGGGTTTGCAACATCAAAACTTCCTTGTGGTCGAGGACGAAGCGGCTGACGCGCTGTTGCTGCGGCGGGCGCTCGAGCGCAAATCGGACTTTGTGGCCGTGGATATCGTCAATGACGGCAGCGAGGCGCTGAATCACCTGCAATCGGCCAAGGCACGCGACACGAAACCCGGCGGATTGCCGTCCTGCATAATCCTGGACTTGAAGCTTCGGACGGTGGACGGTTTCGCGGTGCTGTCGGAGGTGAAGAGCGACGAAAAAATGAAACGCATCCCCGTCATCATCCTGACGTCCTCGTCGGACCAGAACGATGTGCGGCAGGCTTATGACCTGGGCGCCAACAGTTACATCGTAAAACCCGTAGAGTTCTCCGATTTGTCGAACATCGCTGAGAAGATCGTTTCCTATTGGGGGGGTACGAATTTCGCGTACCGGCAGAACCATGTCCGTTGACGCGCGGAACACGGCCGCGCGGGCCGCGGCGACCGGCAACGGTGTCGTGCCGACCGGCTACAAAGTCATCGTCATCGAGGACGATGCGAGCGATTTCCTGCTGCTTCAGCGCCAGTTCCGCAAACGCATCCCCGACGCCACGGTTACTTGTTACACGGGGTACCAGGAATTCCTGGCGGGTTTCCCCAACAGCGCCTGCGATGCGATCGTCACCGACCTGTCATTGCCGGACGGCTCCGGGATTGATGTCGTCCGTTTCGTCCGCGCCAACGACAATCAGCTTCCCATCGTCGTTCTGACGGGGAACGGGTCCGAACAATTCGCGGTCGAGGCGCTGAAGGAAGGGGCGGACGACTATCTGGTGAAGGGCGCCGAGTCCTTCATCAACGTACCCAATATCATTTCGAGCCTGTTCCGCGCCCTGAGCGCCGAGAGGGCCAAGAACGAGTCTCTTTCGGAGCTGAACCGGTTCCGCGCCCGGTTCCGGGACTTCGCGGATTCGGCTTCGGACTGGTTTTGGGAGCAAGGACCTGACCTGACGTTCAGCTATGTCAGCGAAGGGCTGCGCGATTCCCTGGGCATTGATACCGAACCCTTGATCGGGAAGTCGATATCAGCGTTGTTCAAGAACGGTCCGCCGACCAACTGGCAGGAGTTTGAGGAAAGAATCGCTGCCCGTGAATTGTTCCGGGATTTGATCATAACGATGGACTCGCCGCTATTGGGCACGCGGTACGTTCGGTTGAGCGGCAAGCCGATCCATTCGGAGACGGGAACCTTCGCCGGCTATCGCGGGGTTGGCGCCGACATTACCGATCAAGTGGAAAACTCGGAGCGGCTTGCCAAGGCGAAGAAGGCGGCGGAAGAGGCGAACCGGGCGAAAAGCCGGTTCCTTGCGGTGATGAGCCATGAGCTTCGCACCCCGCTCAACGCCATCATCGGATTCGCGGAAGCGATGCTCGCCGGTGTCGCCGGCAAGATCGAAGCCAGACAACACGACTATTTGCAGAATATTCGGGCGGCCGGGCACGAATTGCTGAACCATGTGAACGATATCCTCGACCTATCCCGGATTGAGGCGGGACGAATAGATTTCGTCTTCGAGGAGTTCAGTCTGCAGGAGGAGGTCCTATTCGTCGCTGACATGGTCCGGCCGTTCGCCGAGCAGTCCAAGGTATCGCTCGTGGAAGTGATGGGGCCGGAGGATTTTCTAGTTGTCGCCGATCGGCGGAGCCTTGGTCAGGTATTGCGGAACCTAATGACCAACGCGGTCAAATTCACCGAAGCGGGCGGGTGTGTTAGCGTTTCGGTGGCGCAGGACGCGGAGAATACAGTCATTCAGGTGTCGGATACGGGTATCGGAATCCCCGAACACGAATTGGACCGTGTGGTGGAGCCCTTCCATCAGGTCGGGCATGCATTCGTGGCGATCGGCAACGGCGCGGGCCTGGGGTTGTCGATCGTGCATGGTATCGTGCGCGGTCACGGCGGCAGGGTGGAGATTAAGAGCAAGGTCGGCGAAGGTACGACCGTCATTGTTACACTGCCGCGCAACCTTGCGGCGGGGAAGGTTTCGACCGGGATCGACGCCGAAGATTGAGCCGGCCCGCGGGGGCGGTGCTACGCGTTTGCCAGGACGGGATGCCGCCGCAGGTGCTGCACCAAATGGTCGATCACCGCGCGGACGCGCGCCGAGGTGTGACCGGCCTCCTTATGCACGACATGGACGGGAACCACCGGCGGTTCGTATTCCGGCAATATGATCTGCAGCGTCCCCGCCTTCACTTGCGGCGCGATCATATAGGACAGCACCCGGGTGATGCCCTTGCCCATTTCCGCGCCGGTGATCGCGGCGGCGGCCGTGTTCACATGCAGGCGGGACGCAGGCCGGTATCGGGACGGTTTTCCGCCATGATCGAAAACCCATTCGCGCCCCGGGGCCATGCTCGCGAAATGAATGATGTCGTGCCTGTCCAGGTCTGACGGCTGCGCCGGCCGCCCCCGCTTCGCGAGATAGGCCGGGGCAGCACAAAGAACACGCCGTACGGCGCCGACCCGAATGGCCGTCAGGCTCGAATCCGGAAGATCGGCGATCCGGACGGCGATGTCGATGCCCTCGTCGACGACATGGACGATCCGGTCCACGAACAGGGTGGAAACCGACAGGTCCGGATACCGGTCCAGCAGATCCAAGAGGATGGGCGTCAAGATGATGCTGCCGAATGTGGCCGAGCCGGTCACAGAGACGGTGCCGCGCGGGTCGGCGTGAAGGCCGCCCGCGTGCCGGTCCGCTTCATCGACCTCCGCCAGGATTCGGCGGCAATCCTCCAGATAGCGATCGCCGGCCTCCGTCAAATGGACGGACCGCGTCGTGCGGTGGAAAAGCCGGCAGCCAAGCCGGGTTTCGAGTTCCGAAACCGCGCGCGTGACGGAAGGCGGGGACATGTTCAGGCGCCGTGCGGCGGGCGCGAAACCTCCTTCCTCGGCGACGCCGACGAAAACGGACATGGTCTGCAAGCGGTCCATAATAATTCCGAAATATGGAATAATATCTTTCAAGTTACCCTAATTCATTCAAGGAGGGAAAGGGCACATATTCCCCTCCAACGGCATGACCGAGCCCAGCGGCGGCGTGGAAAGATCGCGGCGTTCGGCAGCCAACCCTTGTTCACCCCCTTGTTCATCCTTGGAGTCACCATGAACCGCCCTCCCTTGCCGCCCTTCACCGCCGAGACCGCGGCAGAAAAGGCCCGTCTGGCGGAAGATGCTTGGAACAGCCGCGACCCGCACCGTGTGGCGCAGGCCTATACCATCGACAGCGCCTGGCGAAACCGGGCCGAATTTATCGATGGCCGCGACGAGATCGAAAGGTTCCTGACGCGGAAATGGGCCCGCGAACTGGACTACCGCCTGATCAAGGAACTTTGGGCCTTCCATGAAAACCGCATCGCCGTTCGCTTTGCCTATGAATGGCGCGACGACGGCGGGTTTTGGTTCCGCTCCCACGGGAACGAGAATTGGGAATTCGACGAACACGGTTTGATGCGCCGCCGCGTCGCCAGCATCAACGATCAGCCGATCGACGAGAGGGATCGAAAGTTCCTCTGGCCTTTGGGCCGCCGGCCGGACGCCCATCCGGGGCTGACGGAATTGGGCCTTTGACGCCGAACAGAGTTTTTCCACCCCCAAAGAAGGCCGGTCTTCCCGGCAATGAAAGAAGGAGAAGTGACATGCCCGAAAACGCAGCGACAAACGGTGCCCATCATATCGGCCTTACGGTGCCGGACCTGGCGAAAACAAAGGCTTTCTTCATCGATACGCTCGGGTTTCAACAAGTTGGGGAAAAGCCCGATTATCCTGCAGTTTTCGTCTCCGACGGATCGGTGATGATAACCCTGTGGCAGGCGAAGGACCCGGAAAGCGCCGTGCCGTTCGACAGAAGGAACGTCATCGGGCTGCATCATTTCGCCTTGAGGGTCGATGGGCCGGAAAAGTTGGACGCGCTTCACGCCACCTTGGCCAATACCGAGGGCGTCGAAATCGAGTTCGCGCCGGAATCCCTCGGCGGCGGAGCGGTGCGGCATATGATGTGCACCATTCCCGGCGGCATCCGCACGGAATTCATCGCACTACCGTCCTAGAAAAACCCAGCATTTGAACCCGGAAGCCCAGGAGGGTTGAAGCCATGTCCACCGACCGGCCGACCACGCTATCGCCGTTTCATCGCGGCGAGCAGGAAGTGCAGCGGCGGCTGGGTGTTCGCGATGGGGTGGAACTGTTCGCCCGACG
>Ga0209475_10004567_pt1 | contig 11851 bp, 4 predicted proteins | sample tdDd471_FD_187128 | JGI IMG/M metagenome (GOLD analysis project Ga0209475, IMG submission 187128) | Marine sediment microbial communities from the Atlantic coast under amendment with organic carbon and nitrate - tdDd47.1 (SPAdes)... | ecosystem: Environmental > Aquatic > Marine > Coastal >...
CTACGACCGGTGGAAGCACCGCATCGCCAACCCGCGGGCCGAGGGCTTCGCGGTGGCGTTCGATCTGGCCGACGCGGCCGAGCTGGGCGCGTACCTCGGCCAGCGCTTCTGGCGCGGCGCGGTGGTGTTCGGCGCGGGCACCCGCACCGTGCGCTACCGGCTGAGCTCGTCGTGGGACGAGCGCACGATCGACACCCTGTTCGAGACGATGCAGCGCTCGCTCGCGTGGCTCGACGCGCACCCGCGCGCCAAGCCGCCGGCGTGGGAGGACTTCGCGCCGGAGCCGCGCGAGGACCGCTTCACCGTCACCCCGACGCTCCGGGTCGCCGATCCGTCGGAGGCCGACGCGCTGCTGCCCGTGATCCGCGAGCTCGAGGCCCGCGTCTACGAGCCGGCGCGGCGCGACAGCGAAGCGCACCTGCGCAAGGCGTTCGACGCCGACGGCGTGGCGGTGGTGGCCGAGGTGGTCGAGGGCGACCGCGCCCGTGTGATCGGCTCGGCGCTCGGCACGTCGCTCGAGCGCTGCCGGGACGTGCCCGGGCCGGCCGAGGATCCGATGCTCGGGCGTGACAACACGCTGTACGCGCTCGCGGTGACGGTGGACCCCGACTTCCGCGGGCACGGCGTGGGCCGCGCGCTCAAGCGCCGGCTGCTCGAGCGGGCGGCCGAGCTGACGCGCGACGACGGGACTCCGCGCTACCGGCACGCGACGGGGCGCAACCGGATCCCGGACGCCTCCGCGATGGCGCACCTCAACGACTCGCTCGGCGCGTACACCGTGCTCGAGATCCCCGAGGCCTACGACGGCGAGGGGACGGCGCGGTACTACCGCCAGCCGCTCGGCCCGTTCGTGGTCGACGCGGTCGGCGAGCCCGAGCGCGGCGGCCCCGAGGTCGACCTCGCGAGCGGGATCGCGCGCCCGTTCGCCGAGCCGCCCGCGTCGCTGCGCGCGCTCGCCGACGGCGGGCTGCTCTACGGCCCGGCGGTGACCAAGATCACCGTGCTCAACTACCTGACGCCGGCGATCGTGCGCGCGACCGAGTATGTCGCCGCGCTCACCCCCGAGCTCCCGCACGCGTACCTGTGCAGCTCGCGCGACGAGACGCTCGACAAGTCGGTTCGCGCGCTGCGGTGGCATCGCCCCGAGGGCAACCGCGTGATCGGCTTCGAAGGCGGCTACGTCGGCCACACCACGGCCGCGGCGCGCTCCGTCTCGGATCCGACGACGCACCGCCAGGGCGCGCCGTACTTCGACTGGCCGCGCGTCCCGCACCCCGCCGACGGCGTCGAGGTCTCGGTGAAGGCGCTGCGCGACGCGATCGGCGACGACCCGTCCAAGACGCTCGGCCTGTACCTCGAGCCCGTGCAGGAGCGCACCGGCCGCACCATCCCCGACGACTTCTGGCCCGCGCTCGAGGCGCTCCGCGCCGAGACCGGCGTCCCGGTGGTGTTCGCGGAGACCGCCTCGGCGTACTTCCGCTCGGGCCTCGGCGCGTTCGCCTACCGCGGCCTGTCGCTGACGCCCGACCTGATGATCTGGTGGACCGGCGGCCACCTCGGCTTCGTGCACACGACGACCGCGTACCGCATCGCCAAGCCGTTCACGCTGGTGAGCACCTGGGACGGCGACGAGCTGAGCCTCATCCAGGCGCACCACCAGCTGCGCGCCGCCCGCCACGTCGACGTCGCCGCCGCCAGCGCCGCGCTCGACCACGCGCTCTCGGGCGTCGAGTCCAGCGGCCTCGGCGCCTACCGCGTGATCACCGCCGGCGCCGACGCGGACGCGTTGGAAGCCAAGGGCGTCCGCGTGAAGCGCTTCGCCAACGGCCACCTCGGCGTCGCCCCCGCGCTCGATCGAGCTGTCGACGACGCGAACGCCCTCCGCGCCGCCCTGTAGCCGATCGCTACCGACGACCCCTTCCCTTCGCCCCGTGAACTTGGGGACGCGTCGTAAGTTCATCCCCCGTGAACTTGGGGACGCGTCGTAAGTTCATCCCCCGTGAACTTGGGGACGCGTCGTAAGTTCATCCGCCGTGAACTTGGGGACGTGTCTGGGTCACCGATCCGTCCCCAAGTTCATTCGATGTGAACTTGGGACGCGTCCCCAAGTTCATTCGATGTGAACTTGGGACGCGTCCCCAAGTTCATTCGATGTGAACTTGGGACGCGTCCCCAAGTTCACATCGGCGGGTGGGAGGTGGTTCGGTTTGCGGAATCCGGCGATGTCGCGTCGGGTTGCAGCTACCGCGGGGGGGCGGCCGGGCGGTACGCTGCGCCGCGGCCCCCGATGCAGGAGTTCCTCGACACAGCCTTCAGCCTCCCGACGGTGCTCTTCACCGGGACGCTCGGCGTGGTGCTCCTGTACTGGGTGACCGTGATGGTCGGCGCGCTCGATCTGGACGTGCTCGATCCGGGCGGCGCGGCCGATGGGGTCGACGGCGCGATGGAGCTGGACGCGGACGTGGATCTCGACGCGGACGGGGCGGTCGGCGGGCTCGCGGGGGTGCTCACGGCGCTGAGGCTGCGCCACGCGCCCGTGACGGTGACCTTCAGCGTGCTCACGCTGCTGGGCTGGCTGGGGTCCTTCTTCGGCAGCCGCTACCTGGCGCCGCTGATCCCGGGCGGGGCCTGGCTCGGGAGCCTCGCGGTGCTCGTCGCGGCGGTGGCGCTCGCGCTGCCGCTGACGTCGCTGCTCACCCGGCCGCTCGCGCCGCTGTTCGTGACCCGGGCGGCGCGCAGCAACCGCGATCTCGTGGGCTCGGTCGTGACGATCAAGACCGGCAGCGTGGACCGGCGGTTTGGCCAAGCGGAGCTGCACGACGGGCAAGCCGGATTGCTCGTGCGGGTGCGCTGCGACGACGAGGAGGCGCTCGCCAAGGGTGACCAGGCGCTGATCGTCGAGTGGGACGAGGAGGCGAACGCCTTCGCGGTCGAGCCGATGCGCGAGCTCCTCGACGAGCCGCCCGAGCGCGAGCGCCAGGCCTGACCGGTCGCCGGAATGGCGGCGCCGTGACGCTGTTGTGGATAGCGAATCGACGGCGGCGGCTTCGGGGGGACTGACAGCGCCGCGCCGATTCGTGTAGATCGAGCCGACGCGTGCGCCGGGGGGGAAACCGCGGGCCTGCGTCTTCAGAGGGAAGAGGAGTCAGATGAGCGCGGAGTGGATTGCAATCTTGGCGGGCGCGGGGGGCTTCGTCGTCGTCGCCTTCGGCGTCCTCGTGATGTTCGCGCGGTTCTACCGGAAGGTCGACCAGGGGCGGGCGCTCGTCGTCAACAAGACGGCGGGCGAGCCGGTGGTGACGTTCGGCGGCGGTCTCGTCTTGCCCATCATCCACCGCGCCGAGGAGATGGACATCTCCGTGAAGACCATCGAGGTCGACCGGCGCGGCGGCGAGGGGCTGATCTGCCAGGACAACATCCGCGCCGACATCAAGGTCACCTTCTTCGTTCGGGTCAACAAGACCGCCGAGGACGTCCTGAAGGTCGCGCAGTCGGTCGGCGTGACCCGCGCGAGCGATCACGCCGCGGTCGAGGAGCTGTTCGCGGCGAAGTTCTCCGAGGCGCTCAAGACGGTCGGCAAGCGGCTGGACTTCGAGGACCTGTACAAAGAGCGCGAGAAGTTCCGCGACGACATCATCCGCGTGATCGGCGAGGACCTGAACGGCTTCATCCTCGAGGACGCCGCGATCGACTACCTCGAGCAGACGCCGATCGAGCACCTCAACAAGGAAGACGTGCTCGACGCGCAGGGCATCCACAAGATCACGATGCTGACCTCGCAGCAGTCGGTCCACACCAACAAGTACAAGCAGGACGAGCGCAAGGAGATCACCCGCCAGAACGTGGAGGCGGACCAGGCGATCCTCGAGCTCGAGAAGCAGCGCGCCGAGGCGGTCGCCCGCCAGCAGCGCGAGATCGCGGTGATGGAGGCGCGCGAGACCGCCGAGACCGAGAAGATCCGCGCCGAGGAGCGCAAGCGCTCCGAGATCGCGAAGCTCGCGACCGACGAGGAGCTCGCGATCGCCGAGGAGAACAAGCAGCGGCAGATCGCGGTCGCCGAGTGGAACAAGCAGCGCACGATCGCGGTGGAGTCCGAGCGCGTCCAGAAGGACAAGGGGCTCGAGATCGTCGCGCGCGAGCGCGAGGTGGAGCTGTCGCGCATCGCGAAGGAGAAGTCCCTCGAGGCGGAGAAGAAGGAGATCGCGGATCTCATCTCCGGCCGGATCTCGGTCGAGAAGAAGGTCGCCGAGGAGGAGGAGGGCATCAAGACGCTGCGCGCCATCGCCGAGGCCGACCGCAACAAGGACGTCGTCCGCATCGGCGCCGAGGCGGCCGCGCAGGAGAAGCTGGTCAAGGACATCAAGGCGGCGGAGGCGGCCGAGGAGGTCGCGAAGTTCCAGGCGCGCACCAAGCTCATCGAGGCCGACGCGCAGCTCGAGGCCGCCGACAAGGAGGCCAAGGCGCACATCCGGGCCGCCGACGGCACCAAGGCCACCGAGGCCGCGAGCGGGCTCGCCGAGGTGCAGGTCAAAGAGGCGATGGCCGCCGCGATCGAGAAGGAGGGCATGGTCAAGGCGCGCGTGACCCTCGAGCAGATGCAGGCCGAGGCGCAGGGCGAGGAGAAGAAGGGCCTCGCCGTGGTGAAGGTGCGCGAGGCCGAGGCGGCCGCGATCGAGAAGCAGGGCCAGGCCGAGGCGACCGCGACGCGCGAGCGCCTGATGGCCGAGGCGGCCGGCACCAAGGACAAGCTCCTCGCCGAGGCGGCGGGGCAGCGCGAGAAGGGCATGGCCGAGGCGAACGTCGAGCTCGAGAAGGCCGCGGCGGTCGAGAAGCACGGCCACGCCGAGGCGACCGCGGTCCGCGAGAAGCTCCTCGCCGAGGCGGCGGGCCTCGCCGAGAAGGCGGTCGCGATGAAGCAGCTGCAGGGCGCGGCGAAGGAGCACGAGGAGTTCCGGCTGCGGCTCGAGAAGCAGACCGAGATCGAGCTCGCCCGGGTCGAGACCAACCGGCACGTCGCCGAGGCGCAGGCTCGGACGCTCGGCGAGGCGTTCAAGAACACGAAGATGAACATCGTCGGCGGCGACGGGGAGTTCTTCGACCGGTTCGTGAAGGCCGTCGGCATGGGCCAGAGCGTCGACGGGTTCGTCGCGCAGAGCGACACAGCGCAGAAGGTGCTGGCCGAGTACCTGTCGGGCGAGAGCTCTCTGCCGCAGGACCTCAAGGACGTGCTCACCCGTCCGCGGATCGACCCGTCGGCGGTGCAGAGCCTCACGCTCAGCGCGGCGCTCGGGCAGCTGATGACCCGCGGCGGCGGGATCGACAAGACCAAGCTCCAGGAGCTGATCGACAAGGCCCAGGAGCTGGGCGTCGACCCGCAGCTCCCCGCGGGCCGCGAGGAATAGAGACCTCGCCACGATGAGCGAAGCGGACCAGGCCGACGCGCTGGAGACGGGGAGCTACGAGGTCCTTCGGGACCGGCTCGCCGCCCAGGCCAAGGAGCTCGCCGCCAAGGCCGACGCGCTGAACGAGGCGCGGCAGGAGGCCTTCGGCGGCTCGCAGCTCGAGATCATCGGCCAGGCCCGCGTGCGCACCCAGAACAAGTGCGTCCCGCGCGACATCGTGCAGGTCGCGGGCAAGCTCCTGTTCGGGTTCAACGTCGTCACGCACCTGCGCGAGCCGACCGTCGAGGACGTGTTCAGCCTCCACACGCTGAGCGAGGGGCCCGACGGCTACGAGCTCGACCACGCCGAGGGGCCGCCCGGCCTGCTGCGCGATCCCGAGCTCCTGCGCGAGACCAGCGAGCTGTACCGCTACTACAAGAACGCGCGGCTCGCGCAGCTGCGGGTCACCGAGACCGGGTACCTGCTCGCGATCTTCCAGATCGGCGACACCGTCGACGACGTCCGCGTCTTCCACTGGCAGGTCGGCCCCGAGGGCTCGGTGCGCTACGCGGGCAGCCGCGGCGAGCGCCACCACGTGTTCCCGCCGAGCCACGACTTCGAGTGGACCGAGGTCACGCGCGACGACCACGTCGCCGGGCGGTTCTCGCACGTGAACATCGACGACGCACTGTTCGTCGAGACCACCGGCGGCGACCTGACGATCAAGGTCGAGAACAACACCGAGACGGGCGAGGGCGTGTACCGCGAGCCGGTCGAGCACGCCGACCAGATCCTCGACGACGCCGAGATCCACTGGACGCGCGTCGGCGGCCTGTACCTGCTGTCGATCCTCCCGTACCGCGAACAGACCGTCCGCTACCTCGTGTTCGACACGCGCACCCACCGGGTCACGCGGATCGACGCGATCGGCGAGGCGTGCCTGCGCCTGCCCGAGGACCAGGGGATCATCTTCCCCGGCGGCTACTACCTGCAGAGCGGCGACACGAAGCTGTTCGAGGGCGACAGCGCGGGGCTCGAGCTCAAGCGCTCGATCCGCTCGCCCAACGGCGAGGACGTCCTGTACGTGTTCCATCGCCGCGGCGACGGGCTGTACAAGCTGCTGCCGTACAACCTGATCCGCAAACAGGTCGCCACGCCGATCCCGTGCCACGGCTACTCGCTGTTCGACGACGGCGTGATGGTGATCTTCCGCGCCGAGGACGCGCCCGATCAGATCCACCGCATGCAGGTCTGGCAGACGCCGTTCTCGTCGCTCGAGCACGCCGAGGCGACCCCGAGCGCGGCGACCGGGGTGCTCGCGAAGGTCGGCAACCCCGAGCTGGTCCGCGGGATCAGCGACTGCTACACGGTGCGCCGGCTCAGCGTGCCGGACGTTCCGTCGAGGCAGGGCTTCGAGGACCTCATCGCGGCGGCCACGCGCACGCTGGACACCTACTACTGGCTCGGCCACGAGCAGGTCGGCGACCTCGCCGCGACCCTGCACACGATCCGGCAGACCGCCGAGCTGGTGATCGACGAGTTCGAGAAGGTCACCGCGATCCGCGCGCGCGCCGGCGAGGCGCTGCAGCAGGCGCGCGAGGCGCAACGAGAGTTGATCCGCTCGCTGCGCCCGCACGAGTGGAGGGACGTCGCGGAGTTCATGAGGGCGCTCACCGCGCTCAAGGCGCGGCGCGGGCACCTGATCACGCTGCGCGAGATGCGGTACATGGACGTCGAGGCGGTCGACGCGCTCGAGGCGGAGGTCACCGAGGCGTTCGACAAGGTGAGCAAGGCCACCGTCGAGTTCCTCCTCGACGACTCGGCGCTCGCGCCGCTCGCCGGCCGCATCGAGGCGATCGCCGGCAAGGTCGCCGCGGCCGACAAGGGCGTCCTGCTGAACGAGCTCGCGGCCGAGGTCGACTCGGTCGGCGAGGGGCTCGACGTGCTGAGCGAGGTGGTCGGCGGCCTGAAGGTCGACGACGCGGCCGCGCGCACGCAGATCCTCGAGCGCATCGGCGAGGTCTACGGCAAGCTCAACCGCGTCCGGGCGCTGCTCACCAACCGCAAGAAGGACGTGCTCGGGCGCGAGAGCCGGGCGGAGTTCGGCGCGCAGTTCGCGCTGTTCGCGCAGGCGGTGCAGAGCGCGCTCGCGCAGGCGGGCACGCCCGAGGGGTGCGACGAGCAGCTCAGCCGGCTGATGGTGCAGCTCGAGGAGCTCGAGGCGCGGTTCGGCGAGCTCGACGAGTTCGTGGCCGACATCGCGACCAAGCGCGAGGAGGTCTACGAGGCCTTCGGCGCGAAGAAGCAGCAGCTCCTCGAGGAGCGCCAGCGCCGGGCCGTGACGCTCGCGAGCGCGTCGGAGCGCATCCTCGAAGGCATCGCCCGGCGGGCTCGGACGTTCGAGGACGCCGACTCGCTCAACGCGTGGTTCGCGTCGGACGCGATGGTGCTCAAGCTGCGCGATCTCGTGGACCGGCTGCTCGAGCTCGGCGACAACGTGCACGCCGAGGAGCTCGCGGCGAAGCTGAAGACCGCGCGGCAAGACGCGCAACGGACCTTGCGTGACCGCGCCGACCTGTTCGAGGACGGCGACGCGGCGATCCGGCTCGGCCGGCAGCGCTTCGGTGTCAACGCGCAGCCGCTCGAGCTGACGATCGTCCCGCGCGGCGAGGGGCTCGCGTTCCACCTGACGGGGACCGACTTCTACCAGGCGATCGACGACCCGGCGCTCGAGGGGACGCGGCCGTTCTGGACCCAGACCCTGGTCAGCGAGTCCGAGGACGTCTACCGCGGCGAGTACCTCGCGGCGTGCGTCCTGTTCGCCGCCGAGCGCGGCGACGACGGGCAGAGCCTCGCGGCGCTGCACGAGGCCGTGCGCGACGGACGGCTGCTCGAGGTGGTGCGCGCCGAGGCGCAGCGCCGCTACGACGAGGGCTACGACCGCGGGGTCCACGACGCCGACGCGGCGGCGATCCTCGACAAGCTCCTCGCGATGGAGAGCACCGCGGGCCTGCTGCGCTTCCCCGCGCCGGCGCGCGCGCTCGCCTGCCTGTTCTGGGCCCACCAGGGTGACGAGGCGCTCGCGACGCGGCTCGCTCGGCTCGGGGCGAGCCTCGGGCGGCTCGAGCGGACGTTCGGGCGGGCGGCCGCGGTGAACGAGCTGCGCGTGCAGGTCGAGGGCGCGCTCGAGGAGTTCCTCGAGGCGCGCGGCCTCGCGCAGGATCCGCACACGCCGACCGCCGAGGGCGAGCGCACGCTGGCCGCGCGCTACCTCACCGAAGAGTTGATGAAGGAGGCGCTGCGGTTCACGACGAGCGCCGAGGCGGTCGAGCTCGCCGACGCGCTCGCGCGCGACCTCGACAAGCGCAACCTCCGCGCGCCGCTCGACGACGAGCTGCGCGACCCGACGGTGTCGATCGCCGACCGGCTCGGGCTCGCGCGGGCGTGGATCGCCGCGTTCCTCGAGCGCGGCTCGGACGGGGTGAGCGGCCCCGACGAGGCGCGCCGCGCCGAGCTCGCGCCGTCGCTCGAGGAGGCGGCGGTGATCCTCGTGACCGACGGCATGCTCGCGCGCGAGACGAGCGCCGCGCTCGGGAGCTTGGAGGTCACCGGGCTGCTCGGGCAGCACCGCCGGATCGAGGGCGGCGCGATGCGCCTGAGGCTCGACGAGCTGCTCGTGCGGCTCGACGCGTTCGCCCACCATCGCGTCCCCGCGTACCAGGCGTACCGCGCGCTGCGTCACGAGCTGGTCGAGCGCGAGCGGCGCCGCCTGCGCGTGTCGGAGCTCCTGCCGCGGGTGCTCAGCTCGTTCGTGCGCAACCAGCTGATCGACCAGGTCTACCTGCCGCTGATCGGCGACAACCTCGCCAAGCAGATCGGCACCGCCGGCAAGGACTCGCGCACCGACCGGATGGGCCTGCTGCTGCTGATCAGCCCGCCGGGCTACGGCAAGACGACGCTGATGGAGTACGTCGCGAGCCAGCTCGGGCTCGTGTTCGTGAAGGTCAACGGGCCCTCGCTCGGGCACCACGTGACCTCGCTCGACCCGGCCGACGCGCCCAACGCGACGGCGCGCCAGGAGGTCGACAAGATCAACCTCGCGCTCGAGATGGGCAACAACGCGATGCTCTACCTCGACGACATCCAGCACACGTCGCCGGAGCTGCTGCAGAAGTTCATCAGCCTGTGCGACGCGCAGCGCCGCATCGAGGGCGTCTGGAGCGGGCGCACCCGCACCTACGACCTGAGGGGCAAGCGGTTTTGCGTCATCATGGCCGGCAACCCCTACACGGAGAGCGGCGAGAAGTTCCAGATCCCGGACATGCTCGCGAACCGCGCCGACACGTACAACCTCGGCGACATCCTCGAGGGCAAAGAGGACGCGTTCGCGCTGAGCTACCTCGAGAACGCGCTGACGAGCAACGCGGTGCTCTCGCCGATCGCGAGCCGCTCGCTCGACGACGTGCACCGGTTCGTGCGCATGGCGCGCGGCGAGGACGTGCCCACCACCGAGCTCGAGGGCAACTACGGCGCGGCCGAGGTGCAGGAGGCGACGAGCGTCCTGCAGAAGCTCTTCCGCGTGCAGTCGGTGCTGAGCATGGTCAACGCCGAGTACATCCGCTCGGCGTCGATGGAGGACGCGTACCGCACCGAGCCGCCGTTCAAGCTGCAGGGCAGCTACCGCAACATGAACAAGCTCGCGGAGAAGGTCGTGAGCGCGATGAACGACGAGGAGCTCGAGCAGCTCGTCGACGACCACTACCAGAGCGAGTCGCAGACCCTGACCACCGGCGCCGAGCAGAACCTGCTCAAGCTCGCCGAGATGCGCGACCGGATGACCGAGGCGCAACAGGAGCGCTGGGACGAGATCAAGCGCGAGTTCCGCCGCCTCAAGACGATGGGCGGCGGCGAGGACGACCCGGTGGTCCGCGTCACCGGCACGCTCAGCGGCCTCGGCGCGCAGCTCGAGCTGATCCAGGGCGCGATACGGGACGCCGCCGATCGCATCGTCCCGGGGGCCGACTACGAGCTCGAGTGAGCCCGGGCTCAGCTCTGCCAGAGCTCGAGCAGGCGCCCGACCTCTTGAACCAGGGCGGCGGGGCCGGCGATCTTCAGGACGACGGCGTCGACGCCGGCCTCGCCGCCGAGCTCCTGCAGGCGGCCGGCGTCGAGCGCGGACCACAGCACGATCTTGGGGAGCTCGACGTCGGCCTCGCGCAGCTGCGCGACGACCATGGGGCCGTCGAGGTTCGGCATCATGACGTCGAGCACCAGCACGGCGGGGCCGAGCTCGCGCACCCGATCGGCGACGGCTTCGGGGTCGTCCTCGGTGTGGATCTCGACGTCGAGCCCCCGCAGCGCGACCTCCACCAGGCGACGCGACGCCTCGTCGTCGTCGACGACGAGCACTCGCGTGACGCTCCGCTCTTCGCTCATTCCCCCGCAGGATAACCGATGCGCCGCGCGGGCACCGAGACCGTGCCAGCGACCGTGGCACGCCGCGCCCACCTGTGAAGCGGGCTGCATGCCTCGTCGGGCCAACCCCGACGCGTAGGCCGTCAGATCGCCGCCACCGACCCATGGCCCGCGGGTTGCTCGGGGTGCATGCGCGGCCCGGGTGTGTCACCCCGCGCTCGGGTCGCGCTGCGACGCTGCACGCGTCGCGGACGACCCACGGGGGGGAGAACACATGACGATTCGAAAAGTGATGGTGGTGGCCTGCGCGCTGGCGCTCGCCGGGGCCTGCGGCGATCCGACGCCGGGCGGCGGCGTGTCCGCGGGCGAAGAGGCGCTGGACCGGTGCGACATCCGCGCCGCGCACGCGGCGTACTCGGAGGCGTACACCTCGGCCCCGGACGATCCGGACGCGGCGCTGGGCTTCGCGCTGACCGACATGCTGCTCGTCGGCGAGGACCCGAACGCGGTCGCCGGCCTGCAGCTCTGGGGCTTCACGGGCGGCATGGACTCCGAGATGCTGCTGTGGGGGCCGAGCGCGCTGCTCGACACGCTGACGCGGCACGGCTCGGGGAGCGACTACGGCGACTTCGTGGAGGCCAACTTCCCGTACCCGCCGGTGCGCGACCGCACCAACGGCCTGGACCGCATCGCCGCGGACACCACCGCGCGGCAGGTGGTCGAGCGTGGCTTCGCGATGCAGGAGCGCTTCGCGCGGATCTCGGCCGCGTTCGAGACGGCGGCGCAGGGCGCGCCGCGCTCGGTGTCGATCAACGGGTCGTGCGGGGTCGGCACGGTCGAGCTGCAGGCGGCCGAGCTGTACCTGCTCGCCGGCGCCTGGCAGGGCGTCGTGCTCGGGCTGCAGATCGCGCGCGGCTACTCGTGGGACTTCCTGCTGCTCGACGGGATCGACTGGCGCGACGGATCGCCCGAGCGCCTGCGACATCAGGCGGACGTGCTCAACGAGCACCTCGGCGCGGTCTCGGACGCCGGCGCGCTCTCGGCGGTGCCCGACC
>Ga0209475_10004571_pt1 | contig 11844 bp, 7 predicted proteins | sample tdDd471_FD_187128 | JGI IMG/M metagenome (GOLD analysis project Ga0209475, IMG submission 187128) | Marine sediment microbial communities from the Atlantic coast under amendment with organic carbon and nitrate - tdDd47.1 (SPAdes)... | ecosystem: Environmental > Aquatic > Marine > Coastal >...
CCATGTGTGTGTTGCAGGCAGATCAGACATTATTGCGAATTTAACATTATTATCATATAGAATCTTTCCTGCCTTTGGCGACTGATTAACTACCTCCAGCTTATGAGGAAACCCTAGTAATGGTCCTATTATTACTCCGTTTGCATATGCTAATTGATCCGGTATAAGATGACCTTCACTACAATGCTCAATTGATAAATCCAAATCAAACTCTTTGGCTATTCGTATAGCTGTCAATATGTCATCTGCTCTGTGTGCATGGGCTTTTACTTGTAATCTACCATTAACTACAGGAACTAGTGCCTCTAGCTTCATATCAAATGGTGGCAGCGGCTTGCCTTCATTTTCTGCTTGTTCTTTATCCTTTGCATACCTTTTAGCCTTAAATAATGCTTCTCGTATAATTGCCGCTGTCCCCATTCTAGTAACTGGTGCTGCTCCTTTATGAGAACACTTTGGATTTTCTCCAAACGCCATTTTCATCGCTGATGGCTCTTTTATTATCATGTCATCAAAGGAATCACCATATGTTTTCATTGTTACAAACTGTCCGCATATAGGATTAGCGCTTCCAGGACCTGTAGACACACATGTGACCCCATGAGCGAAGGAGAGTGCAAACTCTGGATCAAATGGATTTATGCCATCTACGCCCCTCAATTCAGGTGTGTTTGATGAAGTATTTTCATTACCATCCACACCTCTTTCTCCCATAGCTGTACCAAAAAGACCTATATGGCAATGTGCGTCTATCAACCCTGGAATTATTATTTTCCCAGTACAGTCTATAATTTCAGCATTTTCTATTGTTATATTTTCATCTAATGCGCTAATGGTTTTCCCCTCAATAAGCACATCAAATATACGTGGCTCTACGCCTTCTTCCATGGTATATACCAAACCGTCTTTCAAAACTGTTCTCATAAAGCTCTCCTATATTTCCAGTTTTTCAATAAAGCTAAGAGTTGTATCAACAATCTTTGCTAATACCTTATCTTCAAAAGGTGTAGAAAGTCCTGCTCGTTTTATAATCTCTGTAAATGAATATCTACCACTATCTTTAATAAGACTCATATAGGCATTCCATGCCTTTGTATGGTTTTCTGTATCAAGTGCCCAAAATTGCAGTGCACATACCTGAGCAAGCACATAATCAATATAATAAAATGGCCATTTCATTACATGTATCTGTCTTTGCCATGCTCTACCTTGGTCGTAAAATAATCCTTCTTCGTACTTTCTCCAAGGAACAAATTTTTTTTCAAGATCTTTCCACAACTTCAATCTTTCATCTGGTGTCATTTCTGGGTTGTCATATACAGTTGTTTGAAATAGATCGACTGCTGTACCATAAGGTATGAATGCAAGGCTGTCTTTTAATTGACGATATTTATAAGCAGCAATGTCTTTTTTTGGTATAATCTCGTCTATGTCCTGCCATACAAAGAACTCCATACTCATTGAATGAGTTTCGCAAATGTCAGCTGATTGAGCACTTACTCCAGTTACTGGTTCTCCTCTATGCATATAGGAGTTAAGTCCATGACCACACTCGTGTGCAAATGTTTCAACTGCACCTTCTGTTGCATTATAAGTTTCAAATATATAAGGCATATTACATAAAGGCATATAGTTTGAATATGCACCCATAGTTTTACCTTCACGTAACTCAAGATCATAAAATTCACGTTCACATAACTCATCGAAGAACACCTTAGTTTCAGGTGATAATTTTCCAAAAATCTTCTTAAACGCTGGTAGCAATTCCTTCTCTATTTTCACCTTGCGACCAGGGAACAATGTAGACTCGTCATAATTTTTTACTTCATGACCTAATCTTTTAGACTGTGCATCAATCATTTCAGATACAACAGGTACTATATATTTCTCAACATTTGTCACAAACGCCTTTAGCTCTTCTCTACCATAGCTTGTTCTACCATGCTTGCATAGACAGTAATCTGTGTAACTGTCGAATCCTGTTTTATATGCAATCTCAGTTCTAATTTTCATCAACTCATCAAAGATTCTGTCTAAATCTCCAGCTACCTTAAGCATTGCTTTCTCGCCTAATACTGCATACTTTTGTCTAACTTTTCTATCAGCACTTTGCCCTAGCTTACTTATCTGTGGCATTGTCAAAGTCTCTCCATCCACATCTATAGTCAATCTTGACATAATTGTAGAATACTCCTGAGAAAGCTCATTTTCAGCATTCATCAGTTCTAATACATCTTCAGACACAGTACGCTTTTGCATGTCTGCACTGTCAAAGAACTCATCACCTATCAATTTCTTTAGCTCACTACGAAAACAACTTTCAAGTATAGCTTTATTTCTATTTTGTATAAGCAATTCAAACTTAGGCTTCGCTTCATTAAAGAATTTCTCTTCGCCTAGGTAAAATTCATCATAAGAATTATTTGTGTTTCCAGCTTCGGATAATGTAGCATAACTAACAAACACTTTTTCTAAATGATCTGTTTCGATAATTTGCAGATATGCCTCTCCTACAGTCTTAGCTCCCTTAATTTTTTCCGTATGTGTTGTCATGCGTATTGAAATATTTTCAAAATCTAATCGCTCATAAGGAAACTCTAGAAACTTTATCATTAAAATGCTCCCTTCAAGATTTTAGTTAGCTCTTCTTTTGTGCCAAACGGTAACACTCCTAGTAAAAAGTGATTCTCCATCTTCTCTTTTTCTACATCTGTAACTCCTAGTTCAGTAAGTGTTTTTCTCAAGCCAATGTTTTCTAAGAATCCTTCTATTAATGTAGGTAATTGCTCAGCAGCTTTTACATCATCTTCATTATCCAAAGATGAATCAATCAGCCTTGCAATATCTGCACATTTTGAAGATGTTCTTGTTATTTGAAAACGTACAAACTCTGGATATAGACATGCAAGTGCCTGCCCATGAGGAATATAAGGAGCGATACCACCGATAACTTCACTCAAAGGATGAGGTATAGTAGCTGCTGCATTAGAAAGAGATATCCCTGCAAACATTTCAGCCACACTCATCGTTTCTCTAAGTTCAACATTTGTTGAGTCATCCATCAGCATAGGTAATGCCTTTAATATATTTGACATCGCTTCTTTTCCTATTAATTTTGTATATACACTAGCTTCATCACGCATATAGCTTTCAAATGCATGGCTAAATGCATCAAAGCCGGTCATAGCTGTCAGTCTACGTGGCATAGTAAGTGTAAGTTCCACATCTATTATTGCCTCTTTTGGAAACACTTTGTCGTGGAAAATGCATACTTTTTCTTCTGTAGTTTCATCACTTATTATCATAGCTTGTGTCAGCTCACTGCCTGTTCCTGCTGTAGTAGGTACAGTAATTATAGGAAGCACTGGATCAGACACTGGTTCATATGCTTTAAATGGGCTTGTAAAGTTTTGATAAGCACTGTCCCAATCAATTTTTTCTGGTTGATAGAAAAGCGCAATTGACTTTGCAGTATCCATAGAACTTCCTCCACCTACTGCAAGCACAGATTGTATTCCCTCATTTTTAACTATTGATATAGCCTTCTCTATTCCTTGTACAGTTGGGTTGGGAACAACTTCATCAAAATGGATAACTTCAACACCACTATCAGATAATATAGTTTTAACTCTGTCATACAAAGGACGTAATACATCTTCTTTGTTTGTTGTAGTTACAAGTAGGCATTTAGTGCCGTATCTTTTTACTACACTGCCCAGATTATTTAGTTCACCTGCTCCAAAATGAATCCTTGTAGGATTGTAAAACTTAAACCTTTGCATATTTTTCTCCTTATACTGTTCTATTTCCTTTTATCCAAACCTCTTTTGGTCCTTCTACTGCTTCAAAATCTTCAAAAGGTGATTTATCAAGAGTTATGAATGTAGCATCTTTGCCCTTTGCTATCATCCCAAGTTCATCTAATTCTAAAAGCTCAGCACCATTTTTAGTTGCAATTTGCAATACACTTGCAGTATCTATCCCGATATTATGTAAAAGCACTAATTCATAAAAAGCTTTATCGTATGGGTTAAATGGACATCCTGCATCTGTTCCTGATGCTAGCGGAACTCCCATAGAAAATGCTTTAAATGTAGCCTTGTTGTGCTTTTCAACAACTGCCTTTGATTTCTTATGGTCAGGATTATCTGGCTGTTGTCGTATACCTTCTTCTGTAGCATAGTATGGTGCTGACAATGTAGGAACAAGCCATGTTCCTCTCTCTAGCATCAATTCAATAACATCTTCACTGTTGAATACCCCATGCTCTATTGAGTCTACTCCTGCTAAAACACTTCTTTTTATTGCTGTGTTGCCATGTGCATGTACTGCAACCTTTCGCCCCCTAGCATGAGCCTCCTTTACTGCAGCTTCTATTTCATTCTGATTAACCTCTGGCGGTCCTAGCTCTTCACCTGGGGAATTAACACCTCCAGACATCATAACTTTTACAATATCTGCACCATCTTTTATAACAAGGCGCACACCTTTAATAAATTCATCAACTCCGTCACACTCAACACCAATACTATATCCATGACCTCCAGTTGCTACTACTGCTCTTCCAGCACTAATGAGTTTAGGAGCATCTTTAAGTGAGCCTGTTTTTTGTGCTTTTGATATTCCTACAGTTACTCCTTCGCACGAGCCCAAATCACGACAGGCTACTACTCCTGCTGACATCAGTTTCTTAAGATTATCAAGTGCCTTTATAGTTGTTTCTGCCCATTCAATAGCACATTTTGGTTCTTTGTCTATAGAAGCAATATGAACATGACAATCAATTAAGCCTGGCATAGCAAATTTATCTAGCCTGTCTATAGTTTTGCACTCTGCAAACGACTTAGCTTCTTCACAATCACTGTGACCAACCCATATAATTTTCTCTTTATCTACTATTACTGTCTGGTTAAATAATCTTTCATTACCGTCAAATATCTCTTTAAAAAGGTACTTCTTCATCTGCTCACCTCAAATTATCATTAAGCTTATGTGCAACAGAAGGGACGAATCTTCCTTCTTTTATAACTACATGCTTATCTTTTGTTAATCTATCTGTGCCAACAAACAATCCCATTTCATTAAAAGGAATAGTTATATCTGTATGGAAATTAGCATAACAATCAGGGTCAGTAGCACGCTCTTTAGTAATCTCATTATCTCTGGCAACCATTTCTTTGCCGCCATATATATTAAATACAGGACTATCTTCACCTCTAGCAAAGCATGGGTCTCCTACTGCTATATGAGGTCCCATTTTCTCAGCAAGCAATATTGGTAATCTTGGGAAAAGATTTAAATCCTCAGCTATTTTGTATGCAAGGGTGTTTGTGCCAATTGAGAGTTCGCCCATTGGAGCATTTTTAACCCCATTTAAAAGGTTTTCAAACACATACTTTTTGTTTTTTTCTCTATCATCAAAGTTTTCACAGCCATAGTCTATTACTCTACCGTTGTGGAATACTAAGGTTAGATTTTTATAGTATTTATCTCTTAAATATATTTCTTTAACATTCAATACACCATTTGTCCCATTCAGCATAGGTGTAGTAAACATCTCACCATGGGGAACATTGATGTCACCTCCGCAATTTAAGAAGTTAGTCTCCTTTTCTTCATCTTCCAATTCTCCTATAGATACAACTAAGTCTGTTTTGTTGCCATTCATGCCTACTAGGTGTACACTATCGCATTTGTCCAATATATCTATTAGTTCTTTTTGAATCAATTCATATGGTTCTGATTTTTCTGTATTCAATTTGTAAAAGGCATCAAATACTTCATCAAAATTATCTCCAATACGCTTATCTGGGAAAACCACACTGCAGAATGATAGATTATCAGGCTTAAGTATATTTGCTTCAATACGTCTTTTATCTACTAACATCCTTCTATACATTTTCATGACATTTTCATCTGGATGATAGGAATATTCACTTGGAGTTACTGGACTTACCTTGTTTCCAAAGGTTCCAACACGTATAAATCCACAGGTGTTTTTTATGTAATCGTGATATCTCTCTGATGCGGCACTATATGCATCTACTTGACGCTGATAACTTTCAGCTTCTTGACATATTGCAGTATCATATACATGATCTGCAAGACAGTGTGCTGGGTAGGCAACAGATGAGGGTTGCAATATAATAGGCTCCATACCTCGCTCACGGAACACTTCCACTATCCTTTGTGCAAGTGCTTCTTGCCCTATTGCATACATCATTCTCACATTCGTGCGACTGTCAACATACCTTGACTGGCTTATAAATCCATGGAAAAAGGCATCAACAATATGTACTGCGATTTTATCCAAAACTTTCTTAGGTAGTTCATACCAGAATCTGCACATATCCTGTTCAACAGAACTTATATACACTCCATACCCTGCCATCCAGTCCAAGTTGCTTGCGTTAGCGATTTCAAGTATACGATTAAAGCAGTTATCAATTATAGAGCTTTCACTCATGCGTGAATCATCCTGTTTATATTGCGCAGAACGTGTTTGCTTATCTAGTTCTGCTTGTAGTTTTGCTCTGTCTAGATCCACAAAATAGTTTTTAAGAGCTACCAAAAGATCGCTTTTGTTCCAAACAAATAATGGTCTGTGAAGCACAACATTGCGTAGTGATTTGTCAAAAATATGATGAATAACACTCAATAAATCTGCATCAGGAAACCCTTGGCTGTTCAGATATTTTGGATTGGAAAAGCTGTATTCATAGTCTGCAGCTATTCTACCAAATAAAATCTTGTTTTGCATCAAGGTTGTATATCTAGAATAATCTTGACGAACTCGTTGAGCGATGACTAATTTCTCACTGCAAGATAAAAGAAATTCATCAAATAGTTTTTGAAGTTTTTTATTAGTCAATTTCCACTATCCCTTTCAGTTTATTTAACTTATGCTTGCTATATCCCTCATAGCTAACAGTTAATACGAATATTAGAGTCCATGCAATCGGTACAGCCAAACATACACCAAAGAAGCCATATCGATTTATTAGTATCCATGCCAAAGGTACACGTACGAACCATGTACCTACTATTGAAAATATCATAGGTATACGGGGATTCCCTTGCCCTCTTAAAATACCAAACACTACTTCGAAATAAGTAACTAGAACATATACCACGCTCAGAGAGCGAATATACATAGTTGCATATCTCACAACTTCAGTCTCAGCAGCATCTATAAAAATCCTTACTATAAAAACTCCGCAAAACTGCATTACTAAAGTCATTACTAGTCCAAATGCAACTCCACTTATCTTTGCATATCGTTGATACTTCCTTAATAGCACTCTATTGCCTGCACCAACATTTTGTCCTATTATCGTTACCATCGCTAGAGATAAGGACATAACTGGCAATGCTGCAAATGTATCCACTTTCATACCTATCATATAGGCAGATATTATATCTGTAGTAGCTAGCTTATTAATAAATATCTGCACAGCGAACGCTGCAGAGCTCATTGCACTTAATTGAATTGCTGCTGGTATACCAAGTTTTACTCCTCTACTCAATACTACTTTTGAAAACTTGGAAAGATTCAACTTTAATCCAAAGTACATGTCAATTTTCTTTAGCCACATAAGACACAGCAAAAATGATACTGTCTGAGCAATTATTGTAGCTAGTGCAACACCCGTAACACCTAGTGAAAACACTTTTACAAATACAATATCCAAACCAATATTAAGCATGGATGCTATTGCAAGGAATACTAGTGGTGTAACTGTGTTACCAGAGCTCCTAATCATTCCATTTAGCGTGTTATATCCTGCTAGCCCAGGGAGACCTAAGAATATAATAGTTAAATATTTTACTGCATCATCTATTATTACAGCTGGTGTACGAATCAACACGAGAAGCTCTCTACATAGCAAAGCTCCACTAACACCGACTACAACTGATATTGCCATAACAGACAAATACATAGTATTTGCTATACGTTTCGCTTTTGTATAGTCAGCTTCTCCTATTGATTGGGAAAGCATTACTTCTGTACCAACATTCAACCCCATGATAATGGCCACCAAAATCATAATTATTGGTTGTGACGTTCCTACAGCAGCAAGAGCATCTTTCCCAGCAAATCTTCCTACAATTATCGAATCTGCCACATTGTATAACTGTTGTAGTATATTGCCTGCAAAAATTGGAAGTGTAAACATAACCAAGTTTTTTACTGGCCTTCCAGCAGTTAGATTATTCATGGCAAGTTCTCCTGTATTCAAGGAGGGCATTATATATTGCCCCCCTCGCATTAGTTATTGTTTTTATTCTGTTATATCTACATATTTGTAGTCATATTCTAGACCAACACTGAACATACGTAGACCTGTTACGTTTTCACGTTGTACATAGTTTACATATTTAAATGTTACAGGAATATATAGATACGCATCACATGCCATCTTTTCAGCTTGTTTAATAAGTTTGATTCTGTCATCTCCTGATGCAACAAGTGATTTTTCCCAAAGTGCTTCATACTCAGGGTTTTCCCATTGTTTTTCGTTGTAAATGAATCCTAAGAATTCACCTGCATCATATGTAGAGCCTGTAGGGCCACCACCTATTAGAGCTTGATATGTTCCGCCTATAATGTAAGGCATCAAGTTAGCCATTTCAAGAGGCTTCATAAGTACATTTATGCCCAAATATTCTTTCCACATTGCTTGCATTGCTTGGCAGTTAGTTACAACACCTGGGAAGTTTGGAAGAACAAACTCTGCTTCTGCTTCAAACTCTTCTTTTGTTTTTCCGCATTCTGCTAGTCCCTCCACCAACAAGTCGTTAGCACGATCAATTGCGCCTTCTTTACCTGCTGAGTATGTTTTACCATCAATTTCTCCACCTGGGAAGTTACTCATGTCAAATACTAAATCACCTTGTTGTTCACGGAAATCTCCATCATTTTCACCACGCATGCCAAATGGTACTAGGCCATATGCAGCACCTTTTGGTTGTTTAACAACATCATTACAGAATGCTTGACGATCAAATGTTAGGCCTAATGCTTCACGAATTTTTGCATTTTGGAAGTAGTTAAACTCTACACCTTCGATTTCAGCATGACTGTTGAACTGGATAATTTGTGTAGAAAGTTTACGTATTTCTTGTACATTGTCATATTTACCTGCATTTGCAACTTCCTGACTAATTGTCATAAAGTCAATTGCACCAGTGTCATACAAACTTTGAATAGTATTTGCATCTTTAGCAAGTGTAATTTCTACTGTTGATAGATTTACAGAATCAGCATCCCAATAATTAGGATTTTTCTCAAGTGTTAATGATACTTCTTGATCCCAGTTTGTTAATACAAATGGACCTGAGCAAACAATCTTGTCATAATCTGTTCCGTATAATTCACCATATTCCATTGCTGCTTTCTTTTGAACAACAGCAAATGAAGCGGTTCTTACATAGTCAAGGAAGTAATCAGTTGGGTTTACTAATGTAAATATAACTTTGTTACCATCTGCTTTAACACCCAAGTCTTCATATGGAAGATCATCAATTGGATCTGCGTCATCAGCTTCAGTACGGCTTTCATAAATCTCTCTTGCATTTTCAAATATCAAGAAATCATTTACGTTTGGTGAACCCATCTCAGGATCTAAAGGACGTTGGAATGTATACACAACATCTTCAGCTGTAATTGGAGTTCCATCAGACCATTTTAGGTCATCACGTAATGTGAATGTCCATACTGTGTAGTCATCATTGTGATCAATTTCTTCAGCCAAACCATTTTCATAGCCATAACCACTTTCATCAAAGCGAACTAAAGGTTCATGAGTTGCAATAATAATTGAGTTAGCATTAGCATCTCTAAACATCATTGGGTCAAGTATTGTTGGGTTGCCTCCTAAAATTGTGTTAAATACTTTTTCAACAGCAACTTCTTCACCATTGTTTTCATTTCCAGGTTTATTATCATTACCTGGAGCAGTGGTTTGATCAGGAGTTTTTGTGCATGCAGCAAATACCATCACTAATGCTATAAGTACTGCTAGTACTAGCCTAATCTTAGAATTCTTATGTTTCATAGTTCTCCTCCTATTGTGTTTATTAACATTTATGGCGAATACGCCATAACTTTTAAATACTTATAAATTGTCTACCAAAGGGAAGTGGCAGGCACAAAAATGTCCTGGTGCAACTTCCTTGGTTTCAGGTCTTTCCGTTTTACATATCTCATGTACATATTGACACCTTGTACTGAACTTACATCCCTTAGGAGTATTAATTGGTGAAGGTATTTCACCTTCAAGCATAATGCTTTCACGACTTTTCTCAGTATCTGGATCAGGAACAGGTATTGCAGAAAACAATGCTTGTGTATAGGGGTGAACTGGATGATAGTACACTTCCTCACTTGTTCCAAATTCCATCTGAGAGCCTAAATACATTACCATAATGTTTGTTGATATATAGCGCACCATTGAAATATCATGGGCAATAAAAATATAAGTAAGATTTTTACTTTTCTGTAGATCTATCAAAAGATTCATGACCTGCGCTTGTATAGAAACATCTAAGGCACTTATTGGTTCATCGCATATCATAACTTCAGGGTTCATAGACAAAGCGCGTGCTATTCCAATACGTTGTCTTTGTCCTCCTGAGAATTCGTGAGGAAAACGATTTGCATGTTCTTCATTTAGTCCAACTATTTCCAAAAGTTCCACAGCCTTATCATGTCGCTCTTTTTTGCTGTATAATCTTCTGTATGCCCAACCTTCTGCAATAATCTCGCCAACAGTCATTCTAGGATTCAGTGATGCAAATGGATCTTGGAATATCATTTGCATTTTATCTGCAAGCATTTTTCTTATCTTTTTATTCTTTATGTCAAGTACTTGACCTGATAATTCTATTTCCCCTGATGTAGGTGTATATATATTTATAAGTGTTCTGCCTAAGGTAGTTTTTCCACAGCCAGATTCGCCAACTATACCCAATGTCTCACCGCGACCAACTTTAAAACTAATATCATCTACTGCCTTTAAGTATTTTTTTCTCCCAACCTTAAATTCCTTACTCAGGTGGCTGACCTTCATCAAAACTTCGCTCATAGTGAAACCTCCTGCCCTGTAATAGGATTAATTGTTTTTGGTGCCATCTCATGATATAGCCAACAATTAACATAATGTTTATTTTCCATAATAAACTTTGGTGGCTCAACCTTTTTACAAACATCCATTGCATAAGAACATCTTGCAGCAAATGGACAGCCTTTTGGGGGACTAAACAAATCTGGAGGTGTACCAGGGATTGGTATCAAAGGAACAGATTTGTCAGCATCAACTTTTGGAATTGACTGCAATACTCCCCAAGTATATGGATGTTTGCAATTATAGAAAATCTCATTAGATGATCCATATTCCATAACTTTACCTGCATACATTACAGCAATGTCTTTTGCTATATTTGCAACAACACCTAAGTCATGAGTTATAAAGATAATCGCTGTATCATATATCTCTTGCAAGTCTTTTATAAGCTTAAGTATTTGTGCTTGCAAAGTAACATCTAATGCTGTTGTAGGCTCATCGCATATCAGAAGTTTTGGATTTACTGCAAGAGCTAGTGCTATCATTGCACGTTGGCGCATACCACCTGAAAATTGATGAGGATATTGTTCATAACGGGTTTCAGCATTTGGTATGCCTGTATCTTTTAATGCTTTTAATGCAATTTGTTTCGCCTCTGCTTTTTTCATTTTAGGAAAAGCATTTAATATACCTTCAGTTATCTGCTTACCTACTCTCATAGTAGGGTTTAAGCTAGTCATTGGGTCTTGGAATATCATTCGTATATCTTTAGCGCGTA